>FWPV01003544.1_pt1 | contig 35102 bp, 31 predicted proteins | sample 2228371 | NCBI WGS metagenome assembly FWPV01 (sample SAMEA103939776, study PRJEB20133) | metagenome | reverse complement strand
CTTCTTCGGCGCTCACCTTGCCACCGGTCAGGATGGCGATGTCTTCCAGCATGGCCTTGCGACGGTCGCCGAAGCCAGGGGCCTTCACGGCCACGACCTTCAGGATGCCGCGGATGGTGTTCACCACCAGGGTGGCCAGGGCTTCGCCCTCGACGTCCTCGGCAATGATCAGCAGCGGACGGCCGGCCTTGGCGACTTGCTCCAGGGTGGGCAGCAGGTCACGGATGTTGCTGATCTTCTTGTCGAACAGCAGCACGAAGGGGTTGTCCAGCAGGGCGGCCTGCTTTTCGGGGTTGTTGATGAAGTAGGGCGACAGGTAGCCGCGGTCAAACTGCATGCCCTCGACCACGTCGAGTTCGTTCTGCAGGGACTTGCCGTCTTCAACGGTGATCACGCCTTCCTTGCCGACCTTGTCCATGGCGTTGGCGATGATCTCGCCAATCGACACGTCGCTGTTGGCGGAAATGGAGCCCACCTGGGCGATTTCCTTGCTGGTGGTGGTGGGCTTGGAGGCCTTCTTCAGCTCGGCGATCAGGGCTTCCACAGCCTTGTCGATGCCGCGCTTGAGGTCCATGGGGTTCAGGCCGGCGGCCACGTACTTGGAGCCTTCGCGCACGATGGCCTGGGCCAGCACGGTGGCGGTGGTGGTGCCGTCACCAGCGTTGTCGCTGGTCTTGGAGGCCACTTCCTTCACGAGCTGGGCGCCCATGTTCTGCAGCTTGTCCTTCAGTTCGATTTCCTTGGCCACGGACACGCCGTCCTTGGTCACGGTGGGGGCGCCGAACGAGCGCTCCAGCACCACGTTGCGGCCCTTGGGGCCCAGGGTGACCTTGACCGCGTTGGCCAGGATGTTCACGCCTTCAACCATGCGGGCGCGGGCTTCGCCGCCGAAAACTACGTCTTTTGCTGCCATTTGATGACTCCGGATTCAGTGAGAAAGAGGGGGAATGCGATCGGAAATTACTTCTCGATCACGGCGAACAGGTCGTCTTCCTTCATGACGAGCAGTTCATTGCCGTCAACCTTGACGGTCTGGCCGCTGTACTTGCCGAACAGGACGCGGTCGCCGACCTTCACGTTCATGGCCAGCAGCTCGCCCTTGTCGTTCTTCTTGCCGGGGCCGACCGCCAGCACTTCACCCTGGTCGGGCTTCTCGGCAGCGGCGTCGGGGATCACGATGCCCGAGGCGGTCTTGGTTTCGCTGTCAATGCGCTTGACGATCACGCGATCGGCGAGAGGACGAAGGTTCATTGCATCTCCTGAAATGGACGGTTTGGTGAAGGGGATACCCGGCGGAACCGCCGGGCCTTGGCGAGGTGTTAGCACTCATCGCCAGCGAGTGCTAATCATAAGGGCGGGCCATGGCGTTTTCAAGACAGGGCATGCCGACTTTTTGTCGATGCCCGTGCTTGCACCGGGAGGCCCAAGTTCCGGTGTGGCCGCCAATCGACCCTCGGTGCCTTGCTGATAGCTGACGACACAGGCCAAAGGCCCGGGAACATGAAGGGGGAAATCGCCGCCCAAAACGGGACTTGCGCAATCAAATTGTGAGCGTCTGAGTGATGTGCGATCGGCTTTTGCAGCGCCTTGTGCGCTTTGTCAATGCCGTGAGAACCCTCCCGGGGGAAATCCCAGTGTGTGCAGTGCACAACTCTGCCAACAATGCGTCGCAGCATGTCGGCGGCTCCTCCGCTGGCGGTTCGGACATGACCGATGAGCAACGACTACATCCTCGAAACACGGGACCTGACGCGCGAGTTCAAAGGCTTTGTGGCCGTTGACCACGTCAACCTGCGCGTGCGGCGCGGCTCCATTCACGCCTTGATCGGCCCCAACGGCGCGGGCAAGACCACGGTGTTCAACCTGCTCACCAAATTCCTGCCGGTGAGTTCGGGCCAGATTTTCTACAAAGGGCGCGACATCACGCCGCTGAAGGCGGCCGAGGTGGCGCGCGACGGCATGGTGCGTTCCTTTCAGATCTCGGCGGTGTTCCCCCACCTCACGGTGCTGGAGAACGTGCGCGTGGGCTTGCAGCGGCAGTTGGGCACCAGCTTTCACTTCTGGAAGTCCGAGTCTTCGCTCTACAAGCTCAACGACCAGGCCATGCACCTGCTGGAGCAGGTGGACCTGGGCGGCTTCGCCGACACCGTCACCGTCGAGCTGCCTTACGGCCGAAAGCGCGCGCTGGAGATCGCCACCACCCTGGCGCTTGAGCCCGAGCTGATGCTGCTGGACGAGCCCACCCAGGGCATGGGCCACGAAGACGTGGGCCGTGTGGTGGAACTGATTCGCCGCGTGGCGGCCAACCGAACGGTGCTCATGGTGGAACACAACATGAACGTGGTGTCCCACCTGTGCGACACCATCACGGTGCTGGCCCGCGGCAGTGTCCTGGCCGAAGGGCCTTACGAGACGGTGTCCCAGGACCCTCGCGTCCTGGAGGCCTATGTGGGTTCGACCGAGGAGGCCAGCGCATGAGCCAGCCCTTGCTCAAGGTCTCTGACCTGCACGCCTGGTATGGCGAGTCGCACATCCTGCACGGCGTCAACTTCGAAATTCACCGCGGTGAACTCGTCACGCTGCTGGGGCGCAACGGCGCGGGCCGCAGCACCACCATCAAGTCCATTCTGGGTCTGGTGGGCAAACGCACGGGCTCGGTCACGATCGACGGTGTCGAGACCATTCACATGCAGACCAACCGCATCGCGCGGCTGGGCCTGGGCTACTGCCCGGAAGAGCGTGGCATCTTCTCTTCGCTGAGTTGTGAGGAAAACCTGATGCTGCCGCCCAAGGTGGGCGAGGGTGGCATGAGCGTGGACGAGATCTACGAGATGTTCCCCAACCTGAAAGAGCGCCGCCACAGCCAAGGCACGCGCCTGTCGGGGGGCGAGCAGCAGATGCTGGCCATGGCGCGCATCCTGCGTTCCGGGGCCAAGGTCTTGCTGCTGGACGAAATCACCGAAGGCCTGGCCCCGGTCATCGTGCAAACCTTGGGCCGCGTGATCCGCGCGCTCAAGGCCAAGGGCCTCACCATCATCCTGGTGGAGCAGAACTTCCGCTTTGCCGCTCCGCTGGCCGACCGCCATTACGTGATGGAGCACGGCCAGATCGTGGCCAGCGTGGAGAAGCACGAACTCGAGAGCAAAGCAGCCATGCTGCGCGAGTACCTCGGCGTCTGACGCCATCTTTTCATCTGGAGACAACCCATGAAACGCAAACTGATTGCTGCTGCCATCGCCGCCGTTGTGGCAGGCGGTGCTCCTTTCGCCATGGCCCAGCAGGGCAAGCTTTCGGGGGATGCCGTGAAGATCGGCGTGCTGACCGACATGTCTGGCCTGTACGCCGACTACGGCGGACCTGGCGCCGTGGCCGCCGCCCGTCTGGCGGTGCAAGACTTCGGCGGCAAGATGTTCGGCAAGGACATCGTGGTGGTCAGCGCCGACCACCAGAACAAGCCGGACATCGCCAAGAACGTGGCCCAGCAGTGGTTCGACCGCGACGGCGTGGACATCTCGGTGGAGAACCTGAACTCCGCCGTGGCGCTGACGGTGCAAGCCCTGGCCAAAGAAAAGAACAAGATCACCATCACCACCGGTGCGGCCACCGCCCGCTTGACCAACGAAGACTGCGCCCCGGCCAACGGCATTCACTACCTGATGGACACCATTGCCCTGTCCAACGTGGTGGGCAAGGCCATCGTGAAAGATGGCGGTGACAGCTGGTACTTCCTGACCGCCGACTACGCCTTCGGCCACTCGCTTGAGAAAGACACCGGCGATGTCGTGAAGAGCGCGGGCGGCAAGGTCCTGGGCGCCGTGCGCCACCCGCTGGGCACCAGCGACTTCTCGTCCTTCCTGCTGCAGGCCCAGACCTCGGGCGCCAAGGTGGTGGGCCTGGCCAACGCCGGCGGTGACACCGTGAACAGCATCAAGGCCGCTGCCGAGTTCGGCATCACCCGCAAGCAGAGCCTGGCCGCCCTGCTGATGCTGCTGACCGACGTGCACGCCATTGGCCTGAACACCGCCCAGGGCCTGTACCTGACCGAGGGCTGGTACTGGGACCTGAACGCCGACACCCGCGCCTGGGCCGACAAGTTCAGCAAGGTCATGAACGGCCGCAAGCCGAACTCCAACCACGCGTCGGTCTACTCCGCCACGCTGCACTACCTCAAGGCCGTGCAGGCCGCCGGCACCGACGACACCGCGGCGGTGATGGCCAAGATGAAGGAAATGCCGATCAACGACATGTTCGCCAAGGGCGGCAAGATCCGCGAAGACGGCCGCATGGTGCACGACATGTACCTGTTCCAGGTGAAGAAGCCGTCCGAGTCCAAGGGGGCCTGGGACTACTACAACCTCAAGGGCACCGTGAAGGGCGACGACGCGTTCCAGCCGCTGGCCCAGAGCCGCTGCGCTGCCATCAAGAAGTGACAGACCTGGCCGGCTGATGCCGGCCCGATTCACCGAGCCGAACAGACGGGCCGTGCTGGCCACGGCCCGTCCTCATTCAACGGACTGCAATGGACCAAATTTTTGGCGTACCAACAGCGGCCTTCATGGGGCAACTCATGCTGGGGCTGGTGAACGGTTCCTTTTACGCGCTGCTCTCCTTGGGCCTGGCCGTCATCTTCGGCATGCTCAACATCGTCAACTTCGCGCACGGCGCTCTGTACATGGCCGGCGCGTTCATCGCGTGGATGCTGCTGAACTACGCCGGCGTGAACTACTGGTTCGCGCTGTTGCTGGCGCCGCTGGCGGTGGGCCTGATCGGCGTGGTCATCGAGAAGACCATGCTGCGCTGGCTGCATGGGCTGGACCACCTCTACGGCCTGCTGCTCACCTTTGGCCTGGCCCTGTTGCTCGAAGGTGTGTTCCGCGAGTTTTATGGTTCGTCGGGTCTGCCCTACGAACTGCCTGAGATTTTCCGGGGTGGTTTCGACCTGGGCTTCATGTTCCTGCCCAAGTACCGCGCCTGGGTGGTGTTCGCCGCCATCTTCGTCTGCCTGGCCACCTGGTTCGTGATCGAGAAGACCAAGCTCGGCGCCTATTTGCGGGCTGGCACCGAGAACCCCAACATGGTCAAGGCCTTCGGCATCAACGTGCCGCTGATGGTCACCCTGACCTACGCCTTCGGTGTGGGCCTGGCGGGTCTGGCTGGCGTGATGGCCGCGCCCATCTACCAGGTCAGTCCGCTGATGGGGTCGAACATCATCATCATCGTGTTCGCGGTGGTGGTGATCGGCGGCATGGGCTCGATTCTGGGCTCCATCCTGACCGGCCTGGTGCTTGGCCTGATCGAGGGCCTGACCAAGGTCTTCTATGCCGAGCTGTCCTCGACCGTGGTGTTCATCATCATGGTCATCGTTCTGATGTTCCGCCCGGCGGGCCTGTTCGGTCGGGAGAAATGATGTCCAAGACCCGCATTCTGTACAGCGTCCTGTTCGCGGCGCTCATGGTGGCTCCCTTCGTGGGCTATCCCATCTTTCTGATGAAGGTGCTGTGCTTCGCGCTGTTCGCGTGTGCCTTCAACCTGCTCATTGGCTTCACTGGCCTGCTGTCCTTTGGTCACGCCATGTTCTTTGGCTTCGCGGCTTATGTGTCGGGCCACGCCGCCAAGGTCTGGGGCCTGACGCCTGAGCTGTCCATCCTGGCCGGCACGCTGTGCGCCACGGGCATTGCGGTGGTCACGGGCTGGCTGGCGGTGCGTCGCCAGGGCATTTACTTCGCCATGGTGACCTTGGCCCTGGCCCAGATGGTGTATTTCATCTGCGTGCAGGCGCCCTTCACTTACGCGGAGGATGGCATCCAGAGCATTCCGCGCGGCAAGCTGTTTGGCGTGATCGACCTGGCCAGTGACACGGCCATGTACTACCTGGTGGCCGCCGTCTTCGTGTTCGGTTTCGCTTTGATCTACCGCATCATCCACTCGCCCTTCGGGCAGGTGCTGAAGTCGGTGCGCGAGAACGAGCCGCGCGCCCTTTCGCTGGGCTACAACGTCGACCGCTACAAGCTGCTGGCGTTCGTGCTCTCGGGCACCATCGCCGGCATGGCCGGTGCCACCAAGTCGATCGCTTTCGGCATCGCCACGCTCACCGATGTGAGCTGGCAGATGTCCGGAGAGGTGGTGCTGATGACGCTGCTCGGTGGCATGGGCACCATCCTCGGGCCCGCCGTGGGCGCAACCATCATCGTGACCATGCAGAACTACCTGGCCGACCTGGGCTCGATGGTGTCGATCATCATGGGCCTGACCTTCGTGGTCTGCGTGCTGGCCTTCCGCCGTGGCATCGTCGGCGAAATCGAGCACCGCCTGATCAACAAGAAGAAGTCGTCTTGATTGCTGGTGGCTGCTGCGCCGAGGGGAGTGGTCTTCTCTCGGCCGGCAGCGATGCCTCAGAAGTGCGCGAGGTAGCCGCCGTCCACCGCCAGCACCTGGCCCGTCACGTAACTGGCGGCGTCGCTGGCCAGGAACACCGCCGCACCCGCGACTTCGGGTGCTTGCCCCCAGCGGCCCAGTGAGGTGCGGCGCTTGAGCCAATCGGCCACGCCAGCGTCTTCCACCATGGCGGCATTGGTTTCGGTGGCGAAATAACCGGGCGCAATGGCATTGGCGCGAACCCCGAATGGGCCCAATGCGGCCGCCAGCGCGCGCGTCATGGCCTCAAGCGCGCCCTTTGAGGTGGTGTAGGCCGCGTCGCCCGCGCGAGCAATGGGCCCCGCAATCGAGGTGATGTTGACGATGCTGCCGCGCCCCTGGGCCTGCATCACCGGCGCCGCCTGGCGGCAAAGGTTCCATGCCCCCACCAGGTTCACTTCCAGCAGATCGCGCAGGGCCTGAGGCGGCAGTTGGTCGAGCGGCTCGCGCCGGCGTTGACCTACCGTGTTCACCAAAATGTCCCAGCGGCTAGCCTGGGCCAGAAAGGTGCGAACCGCTTCGTCGGTGGCGGCTTCATCGCCGATGTCAAAGGCCAGCGTGTGCACTTGGCCTGCCATGCCGTCGGCGGCCTCTTGCAGCGCGATCTGGTCTCGACCGCAGAGCCAGACGCTGGCGCCGTGTGCGGCCAGGGCCTGGGCAATCGCCCGGCCCAGGCCGCGCGCGGCGCCCGTGACCAGCGCGGTGCGCCCGGCGAGGTGGAAGAGGGAAGGGGAATGGGCTTGGGCGTGGGGATTCACGCCGCCATTATCGACAGCCCAGGCCGCTCAACTCGTCAGCTCGGCCAGGGCCGAAAAGCCGAAGTTCATCTCGGGCGCCACCTCTTCGCAGGGCAGCGTGAAGAAGAAGGTGCAGCCCTGGCCAACCGCGGTTTCGCACCACAGACGGCCGCCGTGGCGCTCGATGACGCGTTGGCTCAGGGACAGACCGGTGCCCGTGCCTTCAAAGTCCATGGAGTGGTGCTGCCGCTGGAACATCACGAACAGGTTCTGGGCCTTGCTCAGGTCAAACCCGGCGCCGTTGTCGCTGATGTAGAACATGCGCCCGCCCATGGGGTTGGGGCGCCAGCCGATCTCGATGCGCGCCTGTTCCACCTTGCCGGTGAACTTCACCGCGTTGTCCAGCAGCTTGCCCATGGCCTGCGCCAGCATCATGGCGTCGCCCAGCACCACGGGCATGTCTTCGTCGATCACCCACTCGATGTGGCGATCGCTGTGCTCTCGCTTGAGGTGCTCGATCACGCCGTGCATGAGCGGCGAGAGGGGCACGGGTTGTGTCTCGAGCGCCACGCGGCCGAGGCGGGCGTACTCCAGCAGGCCCTCGATCATGGTGCTCATGCGCTTGCTGGCCTTGCTGACCGCGAGCAGATAGGGCTTGATGACCGGGTCTTCCGAATCGGCCAGTTGCTCTTGCAGCAGGCCGATGAAGTTGGAAATGTGGCGCAAGGGGGCCCGCAGGTCGTGGGACACCATGTGCGAGAACACGTCGAGGTCTTTGTTGGCGGCCACCAACTGCTGGGTGCGCTCGGACACCCGCTTTTCCAGCTCGCGGTTGAGGTCGTTCATCACGTCCTCCAGGTGCTTGGCGGCGGTCATGTCGCGCGTGATGCAAGACAAGCCCCGCAGCTCACCCGTCTGGTGGCGAAGCGCCGTGACCACGGTGTGTCCCCAGAAGCGCGACCCGTCGTCGCGCCGACGCCAGCCGCGCGTTTCCCATTGCCCGTTGGCGGTGGCCAGGCGCAGCACCTGCACCAGATCGACCTCGTCTTCGGTTTCTTCCAGTTGTCGCAGCACGTCGCTGTTCTGGCCCACCATCTGCTGGCGGCTGAAACCATGCAGGCGCTGCGCGCTCTCGGTCCAGTCGGTGACCACGCCGTTTTCGTCGATGAAATAGATGCAGTAGTCCTGTAGCGCATCGACCATCAGGCGGTAGCGCTGCTCGCTCTCAAACAGCTCAGCGCTGCGCTCGCGCACACGCTCTTCCAGGTCGTGGTTGGCGCGAAGCACCATCTCTTCGATGCGGCGACGCTCGGTGACGTCGTTCATCTCGATGAAGATGCCGCGGACTTCCGACTCATGGAAATCGGGGATGTAGTGAATCTCGTAGAAATGCTCCGTGCCATCGGCCAGCGACCTCTGCGTTTCAAAGGTCACCGATTCGCCGCTGAGCGCTTGCGCCACCTTGGGCAGGATCTCGGGCAGCGTCGCGGCCGGCATGATCTCGCTGATGTGCAAGCCGACAATTTCGTCTGCGGTCTTGCCGAAGCCTTGCGCATGGGCAAGGTTGGCAAACCGGCAGACCAGGTCCTTGTCGTAGTAGCTCAAGCGCGTGGGCACGCGGTTGGCGACTCGCTGGATCAGGTCTGCGGTGCTTTCGGTGGCAGGAGCAGAAGAAGGGGTGGTGTCCATGGTCGGGCCTCGTCAGGTCGGGGCAACTGGCTGCAAAGTCTTTGGTCTTATCGACACCTGATCCGGAAAATTCAATGGCCCTGGCGTGCGATCTGACACGCCGCTTGGGCGAAAAAAAACCCGCACCTGAAAAGTGCGGGTTTTGTTTGTGGGCGCTCGCTTTTTCGCCGAGTGCCGTCAAGTCTGGGGTGGGCAGGAAAGCCCCCCCATGGGCGAGATCAGAGTCCGGCGGCGGCGCGCAGGGCAGCGGCCTTGTCGGTTCGCTCCCAGGTGAACTCGGGTTCTTCACGGCCGAAGTGGCCGTAGGCCGCCGTCTTGGAGTAAATCGGGCGCAGCAGGTCCAGCATCTGGATGATGCCCTTCGGACGCAGGTCGAAGTGTTCGTTCACCAGCTCGGCAATCTTCTCGTCGGGGATCACGCCCGTGCCTTCGGTGTAGACCGTCACGTTCATGGGCTTGGCCACGCCGATGGCGTAGGCCACCTGCACCTGGCACTGGCGCGCCAGACCAGCGGCCACCACGTTCTTGGCCACGTAGCGGGCCGCGTAGGCGGCAGAGCGGTCCACCTTGGACGGGTCTTTGCCCGAGAAGGCGCCGCCACCGTGGGGGCACGCGCCGCCGTAGGTGTCCACAATGATCTTGCGACCGGTCAGGCCGCAGTCGCCCTGCGGGCCACCAATCACGAAACGGCCGGTGGGGTTGATCAGGTAGCGCGTGTTCTGCAGCCACTCCTTGGGCAGCACCGGCTTGATGATTTCTTCGATCACGGCGTCAATGAAGCTCTGCTTCATTTTCGTGGCGGTTTCGCTCTGGTCGGGGCTGTGCTGGGTGGACAGCACCACGGTGTCAATGCTGTGGGGCTTGCCGTCGACATAGCGCATGGTCACCTGGCTCTTGGCGTCAGGGCGCAGGAAGGGCAGGCGGCCGTCTTTGCGCAGTTGCGCCTGGCGCTCCACCAGGCGGTGGGCGTAGTAGATGGGCGCCGGCATCAGTTCGGGCGTTTCGTCGCAGGCGTAGCCAAACATCAGGCCCTGGTCGCCAGCGCCAATGTTCAGGTAATCGTCAGAGGCGTGGTCCACGCCCTGGGCGATGTCGTTGCTCTGCTTGTCATAGGCCACCAACACGGCGCAGCCCTTGTAGTCGATGCCGTACTCGGTGTTGTCGTAACCGATGCGCTTGATGGTGTCGCGCGCCACCTGGATGTAGTCGACGTTGGCCTGGGTGGTGATTTCACCGGCCAGCACCACCAGACCGGTGTTGGTCAGCGTCTCGGCGGCCACGCGGCTGCGCGGGTCTTGCTCGAAGATCGCGTCAAGGATGGCGTCAGAGATCTGGTCCGCCACCTTGTCGGGGTGGCCTTCGGACACGGATTCGGACGTGAAAAGAAAATCGTTCGCCATTTAAACTCCTGAAGTGCTGTGGATCGGCGTTGCCGGTCTGTCAGAAGTCGGCGAACGCTTTAGCGGTATTTGTGAATCGCCCCGCAATCAGTTCATCAACTCGGCGATGGCGCGATTCTAGGCCAATCCGCACCAACCCCCTGGCCGCCCTTGTCCACCTTCGTTAACTGTTTGTTCCGAGGCCTGAGTTGCCTTCCCCTGCCGGTGCTGCACGCGCTGGGCTGGCCCTTGGGCTGGCTGAGCTTTTGGCTGTCGGCCCGTTATCGCCAGCGCCTGTTGGCCAACGCTGCCCTGGCCGAAGTGCCGCGCCGGCAGGCTTGGGCGTCGGTGGCCGAGGCCGGCAAGCTGGTCACCGAGTTGCCTCGCTTGTGGCTGGGGCGGCCAGTGCCAGTGCATTGGCGTGGCGCCGAGCACATTGAGGCCGCCCTGGCAGAAGGCCAAGGGCTTCTGTTTCTGACCCCTCACCTGGGGTGCTTTGAAATCACGGCCCAGGCCTACGCCGCTCGTTTTGGGGCTCTCCATCCCATGACGGTCCTGTTCAGGCCTGCGCGACAACCCTGGTTGCGTGACCTGTTCATGGGGGCTCGCCAGCGCCCCGGTTTGCGCACTGCGCCCACCACTTTGGCGGGCGTGAAGCAACTGCTCAAGGCCCTCAAGGGGGGCGAAGCGGTGGGATTGCTGCCAGACCAAGTGCCGCCCATGGGCCAGGGCGCGTGGGCGCCGTTTTTCGGGCGCGATGCCTACACCATGACCCTGTCCGCCAGGCTGGCCCATGCCGGGCCGGTGCGGGTGCTGCTGAGCTGGGGCGAGCGGCTTTCCTGGGGGCGCGGCTACGTGGTGCACGTCAGACCCCTTGCTGAGACTTTGTCCACCGATGCCGGGCTGGCGGCCGCCCAGATTAACCGTGCCATGGAGTCGCTGGTGCGAGAATCGCCCACCCAGTACCTGTGGTCTTACGACCGTTACAAGGCACCGCGCGAATGACCGCTCCCGATTCTGCTTTCGCTCCATCGAACGATCACCCGAACGCGTCGAGTCATTGGGTCAACCGACTGGGCATTGGCTTCATGCGCTTGTTGGCCCGGTTGCCCCTGCCATGCGTGCGCGCCGCTGGCTGGGTGTTCGGGCAGGTGTTGCATGCCGTGGCCGGGCGCCGCCGGCGCGTGGCCCGCACCAATTGGGCCCTGTGTTTTCCCGAGCAGACCGAAGCCCAGCGCAACGCGGCGGTGCGCCGCCACTTTGTGCTGTTTGCCCAGGCCTGGCTGGACCGCGGCTGGCTTTGGGAGGCCCATCCCGACGTGGTGCGTCGCCGCCTGGTGCTCAAAGGAGACCTGAGTGCCCTGGCGGGCCAGGCGCCCACCGTGCTGTTCGCCCCGCACTTCGTGGGCATGGACGCTGGCTGGACGGCCCTGACCGCCCACCTGGATCGGCGTTTCTGCGGCATCTACGCCGGCCAGCTCAATGCCGATGTCGACCGCTGGATGTCCTTGGGGCGCCAGCGCTTTGGCCAGCCGCACATCGTGGCCATGCGCCAGGGCCTCAAGCCCCTGGTGAGCGCTTTGCGCCAGGGCATGCCCCTGTACCTGCTGCCGGACATGGACTACGGCACCCGAGACTCGGAGTTCGTGCCCTTCTTCGGCGTGCAGACCGCCACCATCACCTCGCTCTCGCGCTTCGCGCGCATGGCGCGGGCCAAAGTGGTGCCGGTGCTCAGTCGCCTGGTCCCCGAGGGCTACGAAGTGACCGTTTTGTCACCCTGGGAGGCCTATCCCACCGACGATGTGCCGGCGGACACCGCCACCATGAACCGCCACCTTGAGGCCTACATTCGCACCATGCCCGAGCAGTACTACTGGGTGCACAAGCGCTTCAAGACGCGGCCCCCAGGCGAGCCGTCGTTTTATTGATTCGCGCGCGCCAGGTAGGCGCCAATCACCTCGGCCACCCGGTTGGGCATTTCATGCACGATCCAGTGGCTGGCCTCGGGCTCCAGGTGCACGGTGAGTTGGGGCACCCAGGCCTCTAGACCATTGAGCAAACCGCGAGGCAACGCGCTGTCGTTCAGGCCCCAGATCACCAAGGTAGGCAGGGCCACTGCCAAGCGCTCATGGGGCACGGTCAACGCAGCGGCAGCCGGGTCTCCCGGGCGAGGTGGACGAAGGGGGGAAGCCGCGTAATAAGCGCATGGGCCTTTCAGCCCGTGGCGCCACGCGTCGCGGTAGCGCTCTCGGGTGGCATCGTCCAGCCAGGCTTTGGGGCCTGTGTCGGCGCCCATGTTCGTGAAAAAAGGCCACAGACGGGCGAAGTCGTTCTCGGCCAGCAGGTCCGGGGCATCGGGCCGAATCAGAAAGTTCATGTAGGCGCTGGCCGCCTGTTGCTCGGGCGATGACGCCAGCTCGCGCAGAAAAGGGCCGGCGTGCGGTGCGTTCAGGATCACCAGCCGCTGCATCAACGCCGGGTGCTGGTTCGCCACGGTCCAGGCAATGGCACCACCCCAGTCGTGGGCCACCAAGGCCGCCAACTGGCCTGGGGTGGGGGAGTGGGTGGTGATGGCCGCTGCGGTGGCGGCGATGTCCTTCACCAGCTCTTTGGCCTGATAGGCCGCCACTTCGGTTGGGGCACTGGAGCGTTCGTAGCCCCGCAGGTTGGGGGCCACGCAGCGGTAGCCACCGTGTTCAGGCTGGGCAAAATGCTCAAGCAGTGCATCCCAGACAAAGGCCGCTTCCGGGAAGCCGTGCAGAAACAGCAGCACTGGGCGGCCCGGTGAACCGCTGGCCCGGCAACTCAGGGTGATGCCGTGCGGCAGGGCAAGGTCGAACGTCTCGATCATGGCGGGCATCCAGTGGCCCGCCGACATCAGTCGAGCGCGGGCGGTTCGTCTTCTGGGGGCGTTACCGGCTCGCGGCTCCACTGCCAAAGCAGGCCCGCCACCTCGTCCAGGCCCTGCTTCTTCAGGGCAGAGAACAGTCTGGCTTCGCCCCCGCCGGATTGCAGTCGCGCAATCGACAGCGCCTTCTGGGCCTCGGCATGGTTCAGCTTGTCGGCCTTGGTCAGCAGCACCAAAAACTTCAGGCCCTCTTGCACCCGTGGGCGGATGACGTCCAGCAGGGCTTCATCCAGCTCGGTCAGGCCCAGGCGCGGGTCCACCAGCAGCACCACGGCCCGCAGGTTGCGCCGCGTGACCAGGTAATTCGCCATGACCCGCTGCCAGCGCAGCTTGGCCTCTTGCGGCACGGCGGCGTAGCCATAGCCCGGCAGGTCGGCCAGGACCGCATCGACCACACCTTGTTTGCCCAGGGCAAACAGGTTGATGCTCTGGGTGCGCCCCGGCGTCTTGGAGGCAAATGCCAAGCGCTTTTGCTGCGTGAGTGTGTTGATGCAGGTGGATTTCCCCGCGTTGGAGCGACCGACAAACGCAATTTCCGGCACGTCCAGAGCCGGCAGGTGCTCCAGTTGGGGCGCCGTCGTGAGGAAGCGGGCGGTGTGTAGCCAGCCGTGCAGGGTGCGCGGGTCTGGCAGGGGGGCTGGAGCAGGGTGTTGGGTCATTGAGTGGGGTATCTAGCCGGCCATTGTAAAATCGTCAGGCTTTGCCCGGTCCATCCGAGATCCTTTATCAACCGAAACCGTCGCACCCGACGCCCGCCCCGTCATGAAACTGCCTGCTTTCCTCTTCAGCGCCGTTGCCGCCGCAGCCCTGTCGTTCAGCGCCCAGGCGCAAACGGCCAAGCCCGACCTGGCCAAAGGCGCGGCGACTTACGGCGCGGTTTGCGTGGCCTGTCACGCAGCCGATGGCAACTCGACCACGCCGGCCAACCCCAAGCTGGCCCAGCAGCACCCCGAGTACCTGATCAAGCAGCTTCAGGAATTCAAGTCGGGCAAGCGCAAGAACGCCGTGATGCAAGGCTTCGCTGCCGCCCTGTCGGACGACGACATGCGCAACATTGCCTACTGGCTGGCCGACCAAAAAGCCAAGGGTGGCGCTGCCACCGACAAAGACCTGGTGAAGCTGGGTGAGCGCATCTACCGCGGCGGCATCGCCGATCGCCAGATTGCTGCTTGCGCTGGCTGCCACAGCCCCAACGGCGCTGGCATTCCCGCCCAGTATCCCCGTCTGTCCGGCCAGCACGCCGATTACACCGCGGCCCAGCTGCAGCAGTTCCGCAGTGGCGCTCGCGCCAACAACGTCCAGATGACCGGCGTGGCCGCCAAGATGACCGACATGGAAATCAAGGCCGTCTCCGATTTCATCGCCGGCCTGCGTTGAGCAAGCCCCCGGCCACAGGCCGGGATATAAGCCGTCATTAATGTTTGACGGCAAAATGCATAAATTGCCGCGCCGGCGTTGAACCGCCAGCCGAAAACAACATCAGAGAAGGGCGCGTTCCGGGCAAGCTGGAACCGCCCTTTTTCTTGTACCCCCACCCCATGAGTGTTTCCACCCAAGGCCTGCGCCTGCGCTCCGGCTCCCAATGGCTCAGTGACGCAACCGAGTTGCTGTCATCGATGCGCTTTGCCATCGCCCTGCTGAGCGTGATTTGCATCGCGTCGGTCATCGGCACGGTGGTCAAGCAGCACGAGCCCATCAACAACTACGTCAACCAGTTCGGGCCGTTCTGGGCCGAGGTGTTCGGCTCGGCTGGCCTGTTCACGGTGTACAGCGCCTGGTGGTTCTTGTTGATCCTGGCGTTCTTGGTCATCAGCACCTCGCTGTGCATCATCCGCAACACCCCGAAGATCTTCGCGGACTTCAAGGCCTACAAAGAGAACATCCGCGAGCAGAGCCTCAAGGCCTTTCACCACCGCGCCGAAGGCTCGGTGGACGAAGTGCCCGAGGCGGCGGCCCATCGCATTGGCCAGCAACTGCTGGGCTCTGGCTGGAAGGTGAAGCTGCAGTCTCGCGAGACGCCGCAGGGCACCGGCTGGATGGTGGCCGCCAAGGCTGGCGCGGCCAACAAGGTGGGCTACCTGGCGGCGCACGGCGCCATTGTGCTGGTGTGCATTGGTGGTCTGCTTGATGGCGACCTGGTGGTGCGTGCGCAGACTTGGTTCAACGGCAAAACTCCGTTCACCGGCGGCGGCCTCATCGCCGACGTGCCGGCCCAGCACCGTTTGTCGCCCCAGAACCCCACCTTCCGGGGCAACCTGCTGGTCAGCGAAGGCACATCGTCCAGCACCGCCGTGCTGCCACAGGCCAGCGGGGTGCTGCTGCAAGACCTGCCCTTCTCGGTGGAACTCAAGAAGTTCATCGTGGAGTACTACGAAACGGGCATGCCGCGCCTCTTTGCCAGCGACATCGTCATCCATGACCTGGAAACCGGCGAGAAGAAGGAAGCCCGCGTGGAGGTGAACCACCCCGCCAATCACCGGGGCATCAACATCTACCAGTCCAGCTTTGACGATGGTGGCTCGCGCGTGAAGCTGCAGGCCGTGCCTATGCAGCCCATGGCCAAGGCCTTTGATGTGGAAGGCAACATCGGCGGCTCCACCGAACTGAGCAACGGTGAGCAGCGCATGACGCTGGAGTTCACCGGCCTGCGCGTCATCAACGTGGAGAACTTCGCCAATGCAGGTTCTGCCACCGACGTGCGCAAGGTGGACCTGCGACAGTCGATCGAGAGCCGCCTGGGCTCTGGCCACAAAACGGTCACCGAAAAAACCCTTCGCAACGTCGGCCCCAGCGTCAACTACAAGCTGCGCGACAGCGCCGGCCAGGCCATCGAGTACCACAACTACATGCTGCCGGTTGAGCTGGATGGTCAGCGCGTGTTCCTGCTGGGCATGCGCGAAACCCCGCAAGAGCCCTTCCGTTACCTGCGGGTGCCCGCTGACGAGAACGACAGCATGGACGGCTTTGCCCGCCTGCGAGCGGCGCTGGCCGACCCGGTGCTGCGCGAGCAGGCCGTGCGCCGCTACGCGGCAGGCTCAGTAGAAGGTGGTCGCGCCGACCTGGCCGAGGCACTGGCCGCGTCGGCCACCCGCGCGCTGGATCTCTTTGCGGGTGCCGAGTCGGTGAAACCGGCCAATGGCGGGGCGCCGGTGTCGGGTGGCTTGCAGGCGGTGTCCACCTTCCTGGAAACCAATGTGCCCGAGGCCGACCGTGAGCGCGCGGGCGATGTGCTGGTGCGCATTCTCAATGGCAGCCTGTTCGAGCTGTTGCAGCTCAGCCGCGAGAAGGCTGGCTTGGCGCCCGCCGCGCGCGATGAGGCCACCCAGCGCTTCATGACCCAGGCGGTCATCAGCCTGAGCGACACCTTCTTCTATCCCGCGCCCATGACCTTCTTGCTCAAGGACTTTACGCAGGTTCAGGCCAGCGTGTTCCAGGTGGCGCGTGCGCCGGGGCAGAACATCGTCTACCTCGGCTGCGTGTTGCTCATCGTCGGCGTTTTCGCCATGCTCTACGTCCGCGAACGCCGCTTGTGGGTGTGGCTGGCGCCTCGCGAATCTGGCTCTGCCGCCACCATGGCCTTGTCGTCCAACCGCAAGACGCTGGACGCTGACCGCGAATTCGATCTGCTCAAGACCCAATTGCTCAAGGTGAACCCATGAATACCGCCACCCAGACCATCGAGCTCAAGAAAAGCCACAGCGGCCAGGGGGGACTGGCGCCCGGTTACTGGGCGCGCCGCAACGTGTGGGACTGGCTGTTTGCCGTGCTTTGCGTGGTGGGAGCCGGCGTGGCGTTTCAGCGTTACGGCGCGGCGATGGACATCTACGAAAAGTCCATTCTGGTGGGAACCGTGCCCAGCGTGATCTGGCTGGGTTGGTTCTGGCGCCCCCTGCGCACGCTGATGGTGGTGGTGGCCGCGATTTCATTGCTCGCGATCAACTTGTACCAAACCCCGACGGGGGCTGATTTGGCGCGTGCCGATCAGGTGTTCCTGCTCAAGTACTTCATCTCCAGCCAGTCCGCGATTCTGTGGATGAGCATGCTGTTCTTCATGAGCACGGCCTTCTACTGGATCGGCCTGCTCACCCGCGGCGGCCAGACCTTCGAGGCCCTGGGCTCGCGCCTGGCCTGGGTGGCCAGTGGCTTGGCCCTGATCGGCACCATGGTGCGCTGGTATGAGAGCCACCAAATTGGCACCGGCATCGGCCACATCCCGGTCAGCAACCTCTACGAGGTCTTCGTGCTGTTCTGCTGGCTCACTGCGGTGTTCTACCTGTACTACGAAGACCAGTACAAGACCCGCTCTATGGGGGCGTTCGCCATGCTCATCGTGAGCGCGGCGGTGGGCTTTCTGCTGTGGTACACGGTGGTGCGCGAGGCCCACCAGATCCAGCCGCTCGTGCCAGCTCTGCAGAGCTGGTGGATGAAGCTGCACGTGCCGGCCAACTTCATCGGCTACGGCACCTTCGCCATTGCCGCGATGCTGGCCTTTGCCTACCTCATCAAGCAAAGCGCCGGTGAAACCCGGTGGTACAAGCTCGCGCCGCTGTGGCTGCTGGGTGTGGTGCTCTGCTTTGAGCCCATCGTGTTCCGCCAGGGTGCCGCGGACAAAGGCGGCAGCTACTGGTTTGTGTACTTCGGCGTGTCGGCTTTGATCGTGGGCGGCATCCTCGCGGCCCGTGGCCGCATTGCCGAGCGACTGCCCAGCTTCGAGGTGCTGGACGACGTGATGTACAAGGCCATCGCCGTGGGCTTCGCTTTCTTCACCATCGCCACCGTGCTGGGTGCCTTCTGGGCGGCCGAGGCCTGGGGCGGTTACTGGAGCTGGGACCCCAAGGAAACCTGGGCGCTGATCGTGTGGCTTAACTACGCGGCGTGGCTGCACATGCGCCTGATGAAAGGTCTGCGCGGCACCGTGGCTGCCTGGTGGGCACTGGTGGGCCTGGCCATCACCACCTTCGCCTTCCTCGGCGTGAACATGTTCCTGTCGGGCCTGCACAGCTACGGCGAGCTGTGAGCCGGAAACTTCTCGCTGGCTGAGTGGTCTGAAAAGACCTGTGGGGGCGCCTTGGAGGGCGCCCCTGTTCTCTTGAAGAAGGACCGTTTATGTTGATTCGAACAGGCGGCGACGGCTTCCAGCACCCGCTCAGCAGCGACATCACGCCCCGTGAGGCGTACTTCTCTCGCCGGCTGTGGCTGACGGCCTTGGCCGCTTCTGGCGTGGCGTGGGCCGGCCGCGAAGCATTCGCACAAGGCTCGGCTCGCCCCAACCGACTGGCCGCCTTGCCAGGGCAGCGCAGTGCGGTGGACGGGGCGACCTCGGCAGAGAAGCTCACGTCTTACCAAGACGTCACCCAGTACAACAACTTCTACGAATTCGGCACCAGCAAATCCGATCCTGCTGCGCGAGCCGATTCCCTCAAGCCCAGACCCTGGACGGTTCAGGTGGAAGGCTTGGTCAACAAGCCTGGCACCTTTGACCTCGATGCCCTGCTCAAGCTGGCACCGATGGAGGAGCGCATCTACCGGCTGCGCTGCGTGGAGGGCTGGTCGATGGTGATCCCCTGGGTCGGCTATTCCCTGTCAGCGCTCATCAAGCGTGTCGAACCGCAGGGAAGCGCGAAGTATGTCGAGTTCGTGACCCTGGCCGATCCCAAGCAGATGCCAGGCTTGCGCTCGCGCGTGCTGGACTGGCCCTACACCGAGGGCTTGCGCCTGGACGAAGCCCTGCATCCCTTGAGCCTTCTGGCCTTTGGTCTCTACGGCGAGGTCCTGCCCAACCAGAACGGTGCGCCGGTGCGCCTGGTGGTGCCATGGAAATACGGCTTCAAGAGTGCCAAGTCGATCGTCAAGATCCGCTTCACCGAGCGGCAGCCCAAGACGGCCTGGAACGAGGCGGCTCCGCAAGAGTACGGGTTCTATTCCAACGTGAACCCGCAGGTCGCGCACCCGCGCTGGAGCCAAGCCTCTGAGCGGCGCATCGGGGAAGAGGGCGGCCTGTTCGCGAAGCGGCGCCCCACGCTGATGTTCAATGGCTACGAGAAGCAGGTGGGCCAGCTTTATGCCGGCATGGACCTGAGCAAGTTCTACTGAGCATGAGCACCACTGCCCACGCGGGCGCTATTCGTTCCCGCCTGTCCTGGCCCAACCGGATCGTCATGCACCCGCTGGCCAAGCCCACGCTGTTCGCGGCCTTGTCTCTGCCCATGCTGTATTTGGTGTGGGCCGCCTTTGCCGACGCCTTGGGGGCCAACCCAGCGCAGGCCATGGTGCGGTCCCTGGGGGACTGGACCCTCCGCGCGCTGGTGTTGGCGCTGGCCGTGACGCCTCTGCGCGTGATCACCGGGTGGTCGGCCCTGGTGCGTCTGCGCCGAATGTGCGGTCTCTTCGTGGCGTTCTACGCCAGCATGCACTTGCTGGCCTACGCCTGGCTCGACACGGGCTGGGATTGGGCCGAGGTGGTGCACGACACAGCCAAACGGCCCTTCATTCTGGTGGGCATGCTGGCCTGGGTGTTGCTGATGGCGCTAGCGGCCACTTCGTTCAACGGTGCGGTTCGTGCCCTGGGTGGCAAGGCCTGGCAGCGGCTGCACCGCCTCGTGTACGTGGTGGCCGGTCTCGCGGTGCTGCACTTTTATTGGATGCGCAGCAGCAAGAATGACCTCACCGAGGTGAGCGTCTACGCGGCCGTGTTCATTGGCTTGCTGGGCTGGCGTGCCTGGCGCCGCTGGGGCCCGCGCTGAGGCGCTGCCTCAGCTCAGCAGGGTCTCTAGCCGCAACTGGTCAGCGGCGGTCTCGCGGTGGCGAATGACGGTGGCCCGATCGCCGTCCACCAACACCTCTGCGGCGCGTCCACGGGTGTTGTAGTTGCTGGCCATGCTCATGCAATAGGCGCCAGCCGACAGCACCGCCAGCAGATCGCCGGGCTGCACCGCCAGCGAGCGTTCGTGGCCCAACCAGTCGCCGCTCTCGCACACCGGCCCCACCACATCCCACGTGATGGATGCCTCGCCTTCGCGGGGCTTCACCGGCTCGATGCGGTGGTAGGCCTGGTACATCGCCGGGCGGGGCAGGTCGTTCATGGCCGCGTCCACGATCAGGAAGTTCTTCTGCTCACCGGGCTTGAGATACAGCACCTCGGTCAGGCACACGCCCGCGTTGCCCACCAGAGAACGGCCAGGCTCGATGTAGATGGCGCGATCACCGAAGCCGCGGGCGTCCAGCTTGGCCAGCAACTGGGCCCAGAGTGCATCGGCGGCCGGTGGCTCATCGCCGTTGTAATCAATGCCCAGGCCACCACCGAAGTCGATGTGGCCGATGTGAACGCCAGCCGCCTCCACCGCTTCCACCAGATCGAGCACCCGGTCCATGGCGTCGAGGTAGGGGTCGACCTGGGTGATCTGCGAGCCAATGTGGCAATCGATGCCCACCACCCGCAGGCCGGCACAGGACGCGGCATGGCGGTAGGTGGCCACGGCGGATTCGTGTGCAATGCCGAACTTGTTGCCCTTCAGGCCGGTGGAAATGTAGGGATGCGTCTTGGCGTCCACATTGGGGTTCACGCGCAAACTGACCGGGGCGCGCAGGCCCATGCCACGGGCCACTTCGTCCAGCACGTCGAGTTCTGCAATGCTTTCGACGTTGAAGCAGCCAATGCCCACTTCCAGTGCTCGGCGCATTTCGGCGCGGGTCTTGCCTACGCCCGAGAAGATCACCTTGGCCGGGTCCACCCCCGCCGCCAAGGCCCGTTCAAGCTCACCGCCGGACACGATGTCCAGCCCGCAACCTTCACGCACCAAGGTTTGCAGAATGGCCAGCGACGAATTGGCTTTCATCGCGTAACAGATGAGGTGCTTGCGCCCGCTCAGGCCGCGCTGATAGGCGGCCAGGGCTTCCAGCATCGCGGCTTTGCTGTACACGAACAGTGGTGTGCCGTGCTCGTGGGCCAGGCGCGAGAGCGGCACGCCCTCAAAGTGCAGTTCACCGTTGCGGAGCGTCAGGAAGGCGGGCAGGGGCGACATCAGAGGTCTTGGCTGGAGTGGGGGTGGCAGAGGGCAAATACAGCGGACCCTTTTGCCCGCAACCGACCAAGCCCAACAGCACGCACGCCATGGCCATGACCCGCGAGGGGCCGGACCACCGGCCTAGAATTCGCTGCATCCCAAACATCCTCGCATTGTAATGACCGACATCGAATACCAGGACCGCGCAGAGGCCTTGCTCAAAGCGGTCGAGCTGGCCTGCGATCGCCTCAACGAGGCCACCGACGCCGACATCGACAACCAGCGCGTGGGCGGCATGATCACCCTGACCTTTGCCAACCGCAGCCAGATCATCATCAACCTGCAAAAGCCACTACACGAGGTCTGGCTTGCAGCTCGCGCTGGCGGCTTCCACTACAAGTTCGACGGTGCGGCCTGGGTGGACACCAAAGGCAATGGTGAGTTTTTCGCCAACCTGAGCCGCTACGCCAGCGAGCAGGCCGGTTTGACCTTGAGCTTCAATTCCTGAACAAGTCCAGAATGCTGCGCCGCTCTTCGGTCGGCGTGGGTTTGGCTGCGCCTTCTGAACTGCCGGGGGCTGCCGGGTCTGACATGCCCAGCGAGTTCACGCTGTTGCCCGGTCCGAACTCGTCGTAGTACCACTCGCCGCCGATGTTCGTCACGCCAGTGGGTGGGTCATAGGTCATGACGGGCACGTTCTTCAATGCCGTCTGCATGAAGGAAATCCAGATCGGCAGGCTCAGGCCGCCACCGGTCTCGCGGCTGCCCAGGTTGCGCGGGGTGTCGTAACCCACCCAGGCGGCAGCGACCAGGGTCGGCTGGTAGCCCACGAACCAGGCGTCGACCGCGTCGTTCGTGGTGCCGGTCTTTCCGTAAAGGTCGGGGCGCTTCAGGGTAGCTTGAGCCCTTGCCGCGGTGCCGGTGCGCGTGATTTCCTGCAGCAGGCTGTTCATGACGAACGCGTTGCGCGCGTCGATGACGCGGGGCGATTGGTCAAGCGGCTTTTCCGGTGCTTCAAACAGCACTTTGCCGCGTTGGTCGGTGACTTTGGCAATCAGCGTAGGCGACACCCGATAGCCGCCGTTGGCGAACACCGCATAGCCGGTGGCCATCTGCAGCGGCGTCACCGACCCGGCCCCCAGCGCCATGGTGAGGTAGGGTGGGTGTTTGTCGGCATCAAACCCAAAACGGCTCACCCACTCTTGCGCACTCTGGGTGCCCACCAATTGCAGCACCCGGATCGACACCATATTTTTCGATTTGGCCAGTGCCCGGCGCACCGACATCGGCCCTTCGAACTGCCCGTCGTAGTTCTTGGGTTCCCACGGTTTGCCGCCGGTCTGCTCGGCGCTGTAGAACAGTGGCGCGTCGTTCACCACGGTGCTTGGGGTCAAGCCCTTTTCGAGCGCAGCCGAGTAAATGAAGGGCTTGAAGCTCGAGCCGGGCTGGCGCCAAGCCTGGGTAACGTGGTTGAACTTGCTCTTCTGGAAGTCAAAGCCGCCCACCAGGGCGGTGATATGTCCGTTGCGCGGGTCCAGGGCCACGAAGGCCGATTCCACCTCGGGCAGCTGGGTGATGCGCCAGCCGCTGTTGCCCACTTTGACCACGCGGATCACAGCGCCTGGGCGGATCTTCACATTGGGTCCAGCCTTGTCCGATAGGCCGGACTGCGCAGGACGGAGCCCTTCGCCCGTGATCTCGAACGGTTCACCGTCCGAGCGCACCGCCACCACCTTTTTCGGGTTCGCGTCCAGCACCACCGCCGACAGCAGATCGCCGTTGTCCGGTCGCTCGTTCAGTGCCTCGTCGATGGCGTTGTCGCGCTCGGTGGGGTCGGTCGGCAGGGAAATGAACAATTCCGGGCCACGGTAGAACTGCCGACGCTCGTACTCCAGCACGCCATCTCGAACCGCCTTGTATGCCGCCAGTTGAGCGTCAGCATCCAGTGTGGTGGTCACCACGAGACCTCGCGTGTAGGCCTCGTCGCCGTACTGCTGCACCATGGCCTGGCGCACCATCTCGGCCACGAACTCGGCGTGAATGCCGTCCTGGTTGCCCGGCATGCGCAACTTGAGCTGCTCGTTCTTGGCCTGTTCGGCCTGTACGGCCGTGATGAAGCCGTTCTCCACCATGCGATCGATGATGTGAAGCTGCCGCGCCCGCGCCCTCCTCGGGTTGCGAATGGGGTTGTAGGCCGATGGGGCCTGTGGCAGTCCTGCCAGCATGGCAGCCTCGGCGATGGACACGTCCTTCAAGGGTTTGCCAAAGTAGATCTGCGATGCCGAGGCAAACCCATAGGCGCGCTGGCCCAAAAAGATCTGGTTCATGTAGATCTCAAGGATCTGCTCCTTGGTGAGCATGTGCTCCAGCTTGAAGGTCAGCAGCACCTCATAGATCTTGCGGGTGTAGCTCTTCTCGGCCGAGAGGTACACGTTTCGGGCCACCTGCATGGTGATGGTCGATGCCCCTTGGCTCTTGGCTTGCCTCAGGTTGGCCAGTGCCGCGCGCAGCATGCCGCGGTAGTCCACGCCGCTGTGCTCAAAAAAGCGAGAGTCCTCGATCGCCAGCACCGCGTTCTTCATGACGGCGGGGATCTCGTCGATCTTCAGCAGGTTGCGTCGCTCTTCGCCAAACTCGTTGATGAGCGTGCCATCGGCCGCCAGCACCCGAAGCGGCAGCTTAGGCCTGTAGTCCGCCAGACCGGTCACATCAGGCAAGTTGGGGTAGGCCACCGCCAGTGCGATGCCAATGGCCATCAGCAGGGTCACACCGGCTGCCGCCGCCAGTCCGACCACACCCACCACCAAGCGACCCAACCAAGTCATGGTCGTGGGGCCCGTTGATACTTGTTTATCGGCGGTGCTTGTCGCAGGTTTCTTGTTTGATGGCATGCAGATCGTCCAGAGCGGCGCTCAGGAATTATAAAAACCGCTCCCAGCGTGCCGATATGGACGTGTTGGACGGTCGGCAAGCGCGGTAGATCGCTGTGCAAGCGTGAATGTATCGGCTTCTGTTGGGCCTGCTTATCCGTCTTGTTTTGACAACGTTTCAAAATGCTAGCTAGGCAATATTTCTTTGCCGCTCAATGGCCTTGCTGCTAGCATTCATGTGAATTATTAGGTACGGCAGCTCGGCTGCGCTACAAAATTTGGGGGCTGCCTTGGCATCACTGGGGTCGTTATTCAGCCGGGAACCGGTGCCCATGTTGGGCATAGACATCAGTTCTTCGAGTGTCAAGCTGGTCGAACTCGGGCGCAATCGCGCGGGCGATCTGGTGCTGGAGCGCTGTGCGATTGAGCCGCTGGAACGCGGCTGGATCACCGATGGCAACATCGAAAATTTTGATGAAGTGGCCGAGGCTGTGAGGCGCGTTGTGCGCAAGAGTGGCAGCAGAACCAAGAACGTTGCCCTTGCCCTGCCGGCCTCTGCTGTCATCACCAAAAAAATCATCTTGCCGGGTGGCTTGTCCGAGCGCGATCTTGAAGCCCAGGTGGAGGCTGAAGCCAACCAGTACATCCCGTTCTCCCTTGATGAGGTGAGCCTCGACTTTTGTGTGATCGGGCCAAGTTCCACGTCGGTTGGCGATGTCGAGGTCTTGATTGCAGCGTCGCGCAAAGAAAAAGTGTCCGACCGCCAAGGCTTGGCAGAGGCTGCGGGCTTGAAGCCGGTGGTGATGGATGTGGAGTCTTACGCGTCCCGCCTGGCGGCTGGGCGAGTCATCGAAACGCTGCCCAATCAGGGGGTCGATGCCGTCGTCGCTCTGTTCGAAGTGGGTGCGATGACCACCAGCATGCAAGTGCTGCGCAACGACGAGGTGTTGTACGAACGCGATCAGGCGTTTGGTGGTGCGCAGTTGACGCAGCTCATCGTTCGGCAGTACGGGTTCTCTTCTGACGAAGCCGAGGCCAAGAAGCGTTCCGGTGACTTGCCGGAGGACTACACCAGTGCAGTGCTCAACCCATTCATTGAGAGCATGGCGCAGGAAATCGGTCGCGCGCTGCAGTTCTTTTTCACCAGCACGCCATACAACAAGGTCGATCACATACTGATCGCAGGCGGTAGCGCCGCCTTGCCCGGGTTGACCGATGCTGTGACGCTGCAAACCTCCTTTGCTTGCATGGTGATCAACCCGTTCGATGGCATGGAGATGGGCGCTTCCGTGCAGGCGCGCAAGATCACGCGTGAGGCGCCGTCTTACTTGACCTCGACCGGGCTGGCTCTGCGGAGGTTTTACCAATGATTTTGATCAACCTTCTGCCCCACCGCGAGGCAGCCCGCAAGCGCCGAAAAGAGCAGTTTTTTACGCACTTGGGTGCCTCGGCCTTGTTGGGTGGCTTGATCGGTGGCGCTGTGTTTACCTGGTATCAGGGCCAGATTGCCACGCAACAAGAGCGCAATCAGTTTCTTCAATCCGAAATCTCCAAGTTGGATGCGGAAATCAAGGACATTGCGACGCTACAGCAACAAATTACATCGTTGCGTGCTCGCCAAGCAGCAGTTGAAAACCTTCAGGCTAACCGAAATCTGCCTGTCCATTTGCTTGAGGAATTGGTGGTGCAGATTCCTGATGGGGTATTTCTCAACACCATGAGGCAAGAGGGGGGCAACGTCTTGTTGACCGGTGTCGCTCAATCCCAAGAGCGGGTTTCCGAATTGTTGAGAAATTTGGGGACCAAGAGCCAATGGCTGTCTCGCCCAGAGTTGGTTGAAATCGTGGCGTCCAGTTCGTCAGTGGCTGGGCAACCCCGGCGCGTTGCCAATTTCACGGTAAGGGTGTCCGTGAAGCGTCCTGTCACCGAAGCGGCGCCAGCCGGGAAGGTGTAACCCCATGGCCAAAAAATCCCCAACGTCTTTCGATTTTCAGGCCCTGCAGGCTCGCTTGCAGTCACAGTTTCGCAACCTGGATCCCAACGACCCATCCCAGTGGCCGACGCTGCCTCGCAACCTGCTCTTTGTGGTGGTTTGCGTGGCGGTGGTGGCGGTGTTGTGGTTCGCCTGGATTCAATCCTCTGACGAGGAGCTGGTTGCAGAAAAGGCCAAGGAAGAACAGCTTCGGCAGAGCTACAAGGGTAAGTTGGTGCAAGCCGTCAACCTGGACGCCCTGAAGAAGCAGTTGGAGCAGGTGCAGCAATACGTCACCCAGTTGGAAAAGCAATTGCCGAGCAAGGCTGAAATGGATGCTTTGCTCTCAGACATCAACCAAGCCGGCTTGGGTCGAAGCTTGCAGTTTGAGCTGTTTCGACCTGGGCAGGTCGCGGTCAGCGAATACTATGCCGAGTTACCCATTTCGATTCGGGTGACAGGCAGTTACCATGACATCGGCCTTTTTGCGGCCGACATCGCCAACTTGTCGCGCATTGTCACTTTGAACAACCTGAGCTTGAATCCCCTGCGCGATCGAGAAGGCGTGCTGACCATGGATGGCGTCGCTAAGACCTACCGTTACCTCGACCCCGAGGAAGTGTCGGCTCAGCAGAAGGGCAAGGGGGCAAAGTGATCGACCGAGCAAAGACCGGGCTGTTGGCGCTTGCGCTTTTGGTTGTCGGCTGTACGTCAGCCAACGACGATGATCTGAGCGCGTGGATGCAAGTCGAGCGCAGCAACATCAAGCCATCGGTTCAGCCCATCCCCGAGCCGACCAAGTTTCAGCCGAAACCATACGGCGGGGAGGGCTCGGCCCCCCCGTTCAGCACGGAGAAGCTGGCGGGCGTGCTGCGCGGTTTGACCGCCGCGCCGGTGGTGAACGCCGCCTTGATTGAGCCTGAGCTTCGTCGTCGAAAGGAGCCGCTGGAGGCGTTCCCTCTCGACTCCATGGGCATGGTAGGCAGCCTCAACAGGGGTGGGCAACTGGTGGCGCTGGTGAAGGTAGGGGGCTTGCTCTACCAGGTGCGCCCGGGGCAGTACCTGGGCCAGAACTACGGAAGGGTGACCCGCATCAGCGAGACCGAAGTCACCCTCAGAGAGATCGTGCAAGACGGCAGCGGCGAGTGGATTGAGCGTCCCGCGACGCTAAAGCTAGTAGAGGAAGGTTCCAAATGAAAAAGGCTTACCAGGCATCGTCAATCACGTCCTTGGAGCGGATGTTGGCCAAAGGGGCTCTGTGGGCGTGCTTGGCGATGGGCTCGCTGGTGGCCCATGCGCAGAACGCCATTCAGTCGGTGACTGGTGGTGTCGAGTCGGGAGTGGAGGTCGTTCGGATCACCACCGCGGAGCCACTCAAGGGCGTGCCGACGAGCTTCGCCATTCAGTCGCCCGCTCGTATCGCGCTGGACTTCTCGGGTGTGACCAATGGCGTCGGCCGCAGTTCGGTTGACATCAATCAAGGCAACCTGCGTTCTGCCAACGTGGTCCAGGCTGGCGATCGCACCCGAGTGGTGATCAATCTCAAGCAGGCAGCGGGCTATCAGGCCAAAGTGGACGGCAACACCCTGTTGGTGACGCTGGAGCGTTCCGAAGCCGTTACCGCCGTGACCCAGCCGCCCCAGGCTTTCGCCGAAAGCCGCAACCTGGACGTGGTGTCCCTGCGCGACATCGATTTCCGCCGTGGCCTAGGCAACACGGGCCGTGTCATTGTGGAACTGGGCAACAGCCAGGTGGGCGTGGACATCCGCCAGCAGGGCCAAGGCTTGGTGGTTGACTTTCTCAAGACCTCTTTGCCCGAGGGCTTGCGCCGTCGCCTTGACGTCACCGACTTCGGCACCCCGGTCCAGAGTGTGGTGACCACGCAGGTGGGTGACCGCGTTCGTATGGTGGTCACGCCCACGGGCAATTGGGAGCACTCGGCCTATCAGAGCGACAACCAGTTCGTGCTGGAAATCCGGGAGCAGAAGATTGACAGCAACAAGCTCAGCAAAGGGCCGGGCTACAGCGGAGAGAAGCTGTCGCTGAACTTCCAGAACATCGAGGTGCGCTCGCTCCTGCAGGTGATTGCCGACTTCACCAACTTCAACGTCGTCACGTCCGACTCCGTGAGTGGCTCGGTGACCCTGCGCCTGAAGGATGTGCCCTGGGACCAAGCGCTGGAAATCATTCTGCAAGCCAAAGGCCTGGGCATGCGCAAGTCGGGCAATGTGTTGTGGATTGCACCCAAGGACGAGATTGCCGCGCGTGAGAAGCAGGAGCTCGAGGCCAAGGCCTCGATCGAAAGCCTGGAGACCTTGCGCACTCAGGGCTTTCAGATGAACTACGCCAAGGCTGCCGATATTGCCAGCCAACTGGTTTCTGGTGGCACTGGTGGCCAGGCGGCTGGCGGCTCAGGCTCCACGGGCGCGCGCATCCTGTCGAACCGTGGCAGCGTGATCGCCGAGGCGCGCACCAACCAACTGTTCGTGACCGATGTGCCATCCCGCCTGGAAGCCGTGCAAGAGCTGATCAACAAGCTCGATATTCCGATTCGCCAGGTGATGATCGAAGCGCGCATCGTTGAGGCGGACGACACCTTCAGCAAGTCGATCGGTGTGCGACTGGGTGGCGGCATCAATGGTTTCAAGGTCGGTTCCAACAACGGCAACGACGTGTATGGCAATTTTGGGTCGACCTACAGTGCAGTGAGCACTGGGCCGAACATGACCTCTTTGCCTTTCGTCAACCTGCCGGCCAACCCGTCGGGTGCACAGGCGGCCTCGTATGCCTTGTCGCTGTTCAGCCCGAACAAGTCTCGGTTCCTGTCGCTGGAGCTATCGGCACTTGAGTCCGATGGCAAGGGGCGCATCGTGTCCAGCCCGCGCGTGGTCACCGCCGACCAGGTCAAGGCATTGATCGAGCAGGGCACCGAGTTCCCCTACCAGACGGCCACTTCCAGCGGTGCCACGGCCATCGCCTTCCGCAAGGCCAACCTCAAGCTGGAAGTCACGCCTCAGATCACGCCGGAGGGCAACATCATCCTGGACCTGGACATCAACAAGGACAGCCGAGGCGAGACCACGGTGGACGGGATTGCCATCAACACCAAGCACGTGAAGACCCAGGTGCTGGTGGAGAACGGCGGTACCGTGGTGATCGGCGGTATCTTCGAACAGACCGAGCGCAACGAAGTGGACAAGGTGCCGCTGCTGGGTGACCTGCCGGGCCTGGGCAACCTGTTCAAGACCCGAAACCGTATCAACGACAAGAGTGAACTGCTGATCTTCATCACCCCTCGGGTGCTGGGTCGCACGGCCATCAATTGATTTCTTCTTCGGTGTATCTGGTGGGCTTGCCAGGGTCTGGCAAGTCGACCGTGGGGCGGCACCTGGCCAAGCGCCTTGGGGTGCCCTTTCTCGACTCTGACCACGTGATCGAGGAGCGTCTGGGTTGCTCCATCCGCGACTTTTTCGAGCGCGAAGGCGAAGATCGCTTTCGCGATATCGAGTCTGAGGTGTTGGACGAACTGACCCGTCGTTCCGGTGTGGTGCTGTCCACGGGCGGTGGTTCGGTGCTGCGCCAGGCCAATCGGGAGTGGCTGCACCAACGCGGGCAGGTGGTCTACCTGCGCTCTCACCCGGAAGAAATCTTCCGGCGTTTGCGCCATGACCGGGTGCGTCCGCTGCTCCAGGTGGCCGATCCCTTGCAGCGCTTGCGCGATCTGTTCGCGGCGCGAGATCCCCTGTACCGCGAGACAGCCCACTTTGTCATCGAAACCGGGCGTCCTTCCGTGGCCACGCTGGTGAACATGATCGCCATGCAGTTGGAGCTCGCCGGGGTCTTGTCCACCCCCTCTGATCGCACGCCGAAGGGCTGAGCCGCGGGCGTTGCGCCGAGGGCAACGCATACACTTCGGGGATGCAAGGCACTTCATCTTCGAACCTCTCTGCCGTGGTGTCGATCGACCTCGGCGACCGGCGTTATGACATCCGCATCGGATCGGGCCTTCTGGACGATCCTGCCCAGTTCGCAGATCTGCCCAAGGCGGCCACCGCCATGGTGGTCACGAACACCACCGTGGGGCCTTTGTATGCCGAGCGTCTGCGGGTGGTGCTGGCGCGCCAGTACCAGCGGGTGCTGGTGGTGGAGCTGCCCGACGGCGAAGCCCACAAAACCTGGGAAACCCTCAACCTGATCTTCGATGCCCTGCTGGCCAACGGCTGCGACCGCAAGACCGTGTTGTTTGCCCTGGGCGGCGGGGTGGTGGGCGACATGACGGGCTTTGCCGCCGCTGCGTTCATGCGCGGCGTGCCCTTCGTGCAGGTGCCCACCACGCTCTTGGCCCAGGTGGATTCTTCGGTGGGGGGCAAGACAGCCATCAACCACCCCTTGGGCAAGAACATGATCGGCGCCTTCTACCAGCCGCAGCGGGTGCTGTGTGACCTCGACACGCTGGCCACGCTGCCGGCGCGCGAGCTCAGTGCCGGGCTTGCCGAGGTGATCAAGTACGGGCCCATCGCCGACATGGGTTTCCTGGCCTGGATCGAGGCCAATGTTGATGCGCTGCTGGTGCGCGAGCCCCAAGCCATGGCGCACGCGGTGCGCCGGAGTTGTGAAATCAAAGCCCTGGTGGTGGGGCAGGACGAACGAGAGAGCGGGATGCGCGCCATCCTGAACTTCGGTCACACCTTTGGCCACGCGATCGAAGCCGGCATGGGTTACGGCCAGTGGCTTCACGGCGAGGCCGTGGGGTGCGGCATGGTGATGGCGGCCCGGCTCTCGGCGGCGCTGGGTCACGTGGACGCGGCTTTCGTGGCGCGCCTGACGCGCCTGATCGAGCGCGCCGGGCTTCCCGTGGTGGCCCCGGTGCTGGACGACAAGGACAACGTGGGTCGGTACCTGGAGCTGATGCGCGTGGACAAGAAGGCCGAGGCCGGGCAGATCAAGTTTGTGGTGATCGCAAGGCCGGGTGAGGCGGCGGTGGAACCCGCACCGGATGAGGTGGTGGCCGAGGTGATTCGCGCCAGTTGCTTGCCGGCATGACAGACCAGCCCATTGGCAGCGGGGCCTTGGCCTCCTTCGCCAGCCACCCGTCTCACAGCAGAGGGCGTCGACACGACGAGCCGCCTGCGCCGACCCGCAGTGCCTTCCAGCGCGATCGCGATCGTGTCATCCACTCGACCGCCTTTCGGCGCCTGGTCTACAAGACGCAGGTGTTTCTCAACCACGAGGGTGACCTGTTTCGCACGAGACTGACGCACTCGCTGGAAGTGGCGCAACTGGGCCGCAGCATTGCCCGCTCGCTGGGACTGAACGAAGACCTGGTGGAGGCCATTGCACTCGCCCACGACCTGGGCCACACGCCCTTCGGGCACGCCGGTCAGGATGCCTTGCATGCCAGCCTCCAAGCCGTTCCCGCGACGGCCGATGAGCCCGATGGATGGGGCTTTGAGCACAACCTGCAAAGCCTTCGCGTGGTGGACGAACTGGAGGAGCGCTACCCCGCGTTCGATGGCCTGAACCTGTGCTTCGAGACGCGCGAGGGCATCCTCAAGCACTGCTCGCGCCACAACGCTCGCCGTCTGGAGGCGCAAGAGCCCGGCGGCGTGGCCCACCGGTTTTTGCACGGCGGCTCGCCTTCGCTGGAGGCGCAGTTGTGCAACCTGGCCGATGAGATCGCCTACAACGCCCACGACATCGACGATGGCGTTCGTTCGGGCCTGATCACCCTGGAGCAACTGGAGGCCGTGGAGTTGTTTGGCCACTACCGCCGGCAGGCGTCGGCAGCGCACCCCCATCTGCAGGGCCGGCGCCTCTTGTACGAATCGGTGCGGCTGATGTTGAGTGACCAGGTGTACGACGTGATCGACGCCACCCGCGAGCGGCTAACAGCCAGCGGCGTGGACAGCGCTGACGCCGCCCGCCGAAGCGCCCCGTTGGTGGGCTTCTCTGATGGCATGCGCCAGCGCAGTCAGGCGCTCAAGACCTTCTTGTTCCGCAACCTCTACCGCCACCCCCAGGTGGTGGAGACCACCGGGCGTGCCCGGCGAGTGGTGGACGAGCTGTTTCGCTGCTACCTCGCGCGGCCCGAGGAAATGCCGCCTTCGCCAGGCCGTGAACACGGCCCGCGCCGGGTGGCCGATTACATCGCCGGCATGACCGACCGCTTCGCCATCCGTGAACACGAGCCCCTGCTCGGTGAGGTGTTGTTCCCATGAGCCGGTCGGTGAGTGTGGCCGGCCTGGCCGCCACCGTGGTGCTGGCCGGCGTGGCCAGCGCGCTGCACATCGGCAAACTGCCGGTGGCCATCCCGGTGCTGCAGCAGACCATGGGCCTGAGCTGGATGCAGGCCGGGTTTCTGTTGTCGGTTGTGCAGGTGGCGGGCATGGCCCTGGGGCTGCCGGCAGGCTTGCTGGCCGATCGTTTTGGGCCGCGCCGTGTGATGCTGTGGGGCCTGTGCCTGTTGGCGCTGAGCAGCGCCGCTGGCGCCCTGGCCCCGACACCGGACGCGATGCTGGTGGCTCGCGCCTTTGAGGGCGCGGGTTTTTTGCTTGCGGTGCTGCCGGCGCCTGGCTTGTTGCGGCGCTGCGTGACGCAACCGCAAGCACTGGCCAAGTCCCTGGGGTGGTGGGGCGCCTACATGCCGCTGGGCACGGCCCTGGCCCTGGGCCTGGGGGGCGTGTCCATCGATGCTGTGGGCTGGCGTTGGGTCTGGCTGGGCCTCGGCGCGCTCGCCTTGATGGCTGCCCTGGCGCTGGCGCGCCAAGTGCCTGCAGACGCACCTGCCGCGCCCGGCGCGGCTGCCGCACTGGGGCCTCGTCTGCGGCGCACGCTGGGCGCACCCGGTCCCTGGTTGGTGGCCCTGCCGTTTTTTCTGTACTCGGCGCAGTGGCTGGCCGTGATCGGTTTTCTGCCGGCCTTGTTGGCGCAGGCCGGTTATCAGGGGCCGGTGGCGGGAGCGCTCACGGCGGCGGTGGCGGCTTCCAACATGCTGGGCAATATCGGTGCCGGGCGTTGGCTGGCCCGCGGTGCCCGCCCCGGGGTGTTGCTGGCGGTGGCATTTTCGGCGATGGCGGTGGGGGCGTTGCTGGCCTTCGGCGTTCGTGAGTGGCCATTGCTGGCCTATGCCTCGGTTGTGCTTTTCTCGGCCCTGGGGGGCATGATTCCGGGCACCTTGTTCAGCGTGGCGGTGGCCGTGGCGCCGGGGGAGGGCACGGTGTCCACCACCGTGGGCTGGATGCAGCAGTTCTCGTCGCTGGGCCAGTTCCTGGGGCCGCCCGTGGTGGCCTGGGTGGCCACGCGGGTTGGGGGCTGGCATTACACCGGCTGGGTCACGGCGTCTGCCGCCCTGTTGGGCTTGGTGCTGGCCTGGCGTCTGCAACGCGAATGGGTCGCGCACCGCCACCCGGGCCACGCCTGAGGCTGTCTGTTCCCATGGCCCGACTGCCTCGTCTCACCGTTCCCGGTCAGGTGCACCACGTCATTCAGCGGGGCAACAACCGGCAGCCCATCGTGCACAGCGATGCCGATCGCCAGTTCCTGCTGGACCTGATCGGTGAGCAAGCGCGCCAGCACCGGGTGGCCCTGCACGCCTATGTGCTGATGGACACCCACTTTCACCTGTTGCTCACACCCGAGACCGAGACCGGGTTGGCCGCGATGATGCAGGCGGTGGGGCGCCGCTATGTTCGGTATTTCAATGACTTGCATCACCGCAGCGGCACGTTGTGGGAGGGGCGTTACCGCTCCACCGTGGTGCAGGACGGTCCTTTGGTGCTGCAGTGCATGGCCTATCTGGACCTCAATCCGGTGCGCGCCGGGCTGGTGATGGAGCCGACCCAGTACCCGTGGTCCAGCCACCGGCACGGCGTGGGGCAACTGGTGGACCGCCGCCTGACGCCGCCCGCGGCCTACTGGGCCTTGGGCAACACGCCCTTTGCCCGCGAGGCCGCTTACGCCCTCCTGGTGAAAGAGGGGCTGTCTGCCGCCATCGAGCGCGCCATCGTGGACGCCGCGCTGCACGGCTGGGCCTTGGGTGAGCCGGCGTTTCTGGCCCAGTTGCAGCAGCGCACCCCTCGGCGGGTGAGCCGTGGCCGCCCGGGTCGGCCGCCCTCGCTCGACAAATCCGACGCGACCCGTTGAGCGCCCTCGGGCGATCTCTCAAGGGCCAGTCATTGCCCTGATTAATCTGTCCCCATTTAAACAATGAAGTTTTTTTAAGTCTTCAAATAAGAATCTGACCCCATTTAATCTGCTTGGCATCGATGTTGCGTTGCGATAGGCTCGCGCATTCGCATTTCTGTCCGCCCCGAACCCTAAAGGAAGCGCCATGACGACGGCAGCCGAGCAGCAGCAAATTCAACAACAGGGTCTGTATGACCCGGCCAACGAGCACGACGCGTGCGGCGTGGGTTTCGTGGCCCACATCAAGGGCGAGAAGCGCCACGACATCGTGACCCAGGCGCTCAAGATTCTGGAGAACATCGACCACCGTGGCGCCGTGGGCGCCGACCCGCTGATGGGCGATGGCGCCGGCATCCTGATCCAGTTGCCCGACGCGCTGTACCGCGAAGAAATGGCCAAGCAGGGCGTGACGCTGCCGCCCGCCGGTGAATACGGCGTGGGCATGATCTTCCTGCCCAAGGAACATGCCTCTCGCCTGGCCTGCGAACAAGAGATGGAGCGCGCCATCAAGGCCGAGGGCCAAGTGCTGCTGGGCTGGCGCGATGTGCCGGTGAACAAGGACATGCCCATGTCCCCCACCGTGCGCGAGAAAGAGCCAATCATGCGGCAGGTCTTCATCGGCCGTGGCGCCGACGTGATCGTGCAGGACGCGCTGGAGCGCAAGCTGTACGTGATCCGCAAGACCGCCAGTGCCCACATCCAGGCGCTCAAGCTCAAGCACAGCAAAGAGTATTACGTGCCCAGCATGAGCAGCCGCACCGTGGTTTACAAGGGCCTGCTGCTGGCCGACCAGGTGGGCACCTACTTCCTGGACTTGCAAGACCCCCGTTGCGTGTCGGCCCTGGGCCTGGTGCACCAGCGCTTCTCCACCAACACCTTCCCCGAGTGGCCGCTGGCCCACCCCTACCGCTACGTGGCCCACAACGGTGAGATCAACACCGTCAAG
>FWPV01003543.1_pt1 | contig 35103 bp, 31 predicted proteins | sample 2228371 | NCBI WGS metagenome assembly FWPV01 (sample SAMEA103939776, study PRJEB20133) | metagenome | reverse complement strand
GAACGCCGGTAAAAGGAAAATCGATTATGCTTTGCTTTTCTTCCAATCCCTGCAAAATTATGCAGGGATTTTTTCTTGGGGGTTATCGTGCCCTTTTATGGCCGCACTTTTTTGAAGCAATTCTCAGTTTGGAGAAAATGGCATGTACGGTAACTGAAAAAATTAATCTTTAAAGACTATTTGTAAAAATCAAGCCGCGCGGATTTCTTCTGAATCTAACTCAGTAATTGCATTCACGAACGCATCGACAATATCTGCGTCGAATTGTGTGCCTTTGCCTTTTATTAGTTCATTTATTGCTTCGGCGTGGCTAAGCGCCGGTCGATAAGGCCTCTCTGACGTCATCGCTTCATATGCGTCGACCACACAAAGTATCCTTGCGAGCTTGGGGATTGCTTCCCCCACAAGGCCGTCTGGATAACCTGTTCCGTCAACTCGCTCGTGATGGTGCCTAACTATAGCGGCAACTTCAGCAAGCTCGTCAACCTGCGCCAATATGCTGCTCCCCAAGTCAGGATGTTTTAAAACATCTACCCATTCCTCGTCAGAGAGAGCTTCGGGTTTGGCCAGAACCAGATCCGGCGTCCCAATTTTGCCAAGATCGTGGACCATCGCCGCAATCTCAAGTGTTGCCGCTTCTTCGAGTGATAGTCCCAACGCCGAAGCGATTTTTTCGCACATTTCAGTTACCCGCGAAGTATGCCTCAATGTGTAGTAAGATTTGGCATCAACCGCCCCGGCGAAAGCGTGGACAAGTTTATATAGGACTCCACTGCGATCCTCGATCAATCGCCTCGTGTTATGCTTCAGTGTGCATACCGCTCTTTCTACGGCAGAAGGCAGCTTTGCGCATTCATATGGCCAACTAATGCAGTCCGTCACGCCAGAAGCCAACGCGCTTTTCAAAATTGGATCATTCGATTCTTCTGTAAATATAATTACCTGAAGCTGGGGGTGTATGCGACGGGCGGCTTGTGAAAGCTGCAGACCACTCATACCAACAAGCGTAGAGCTGGTTATTATCACATCGATTGGATACCTTTTAAGCGCTGCCAATGCGTCCGGGCCGTCTTTGGCAGTCCTATATGTATACTTCTCCTCTCCAAGTATCGAGGCAATTTGCTTCGTGATAATTTCATTGTCGCTGACAACTATTATCCGAGTTTGTCTAGATGTTGCCATATCAGCTCCACGCGATAAGACTAAATATTTTGGGCGAGTCCCTGCATTTCATCAAAAACAGTCGCATAGTAACGGCTTATTAATCTTATCGGCGGAACTTTGTAGATTCTTCAGGCAAAATGATGAGGTTGACCGGTTTTATTGCAAACAAAATTACAAAACGATATCGCTTTCCATACTTTCTTGCCCCACAGATTTCAATGAATTATACCCGTTATCAGAAGAGCGTTTTTGTCGATGTTCGAAAATGGGAACATAGTTTTGCAAACTCTCATATTCATCGGTGAAACAAAAAATCCCAAGTTTCCGTTGACCGCCAGAATTCACTCGTGATATACTTCTTTCGAAATCAATGGGTATTTGCCCAAGGACCTAGGGCAAAGCAGATGGCGGAAAGTGGACGCACTACTAAGATGGATCTCTGACCTGCTGCCAGGGGGTTGGCGGATTATCGCTTCAATATGCGATATATTAATTGTAGCCTTCGCCATCTATAAACTTTTAATGCTTGCCAAGCGAAGCCGAGCATGGCAGGTAATGTGGGGTTTAGTCCTCTTCTTTATTTTGATTTTCCTTTCAAATCAGTTTCAGCTTCATACCATCAATTGGCTGCTAAGGCAGTTCATTCTTTTGGGTCCCGTGGCTATTGTCATCCTGTTCTATCCTGAATTGCGGCATTTTCTTGAGGAAATGGGTCGTTTCAGCGGATGGGGAAAAGGGTTTGTTTCAATGCCGACACAAGATATAGCCGCTGTCATAGGCGAAATAGTCCGAGCGGCTGTGACTATGTCCCAACAACGAATTGGCGCATTGATAGTTTTGGAACGCGAAACTGCTTTGGATAATTTTGCTGAGGCAGGCACCCGACTCGACGCAGAGGTTACCGCTGACCTTTTAGGTACGATATTCCATCCAGGCACGCCTTTACACGACGGCGCAGTCATTATTCGCGGAAACAAAGTAATCGCTGCCGCTTGCATTCTCCCACTTAGCGACAGCCAGAAAGTAGGTCGAATGGTGCATACCCGTCATAAAGCAGCCCTAGGCTTAACGGAAGAAACCGACGCCGTGGTCGTTGTGGTTTCTGAAGAAACCGGGACTATTTCCCTTTCCCAGGATGGAAAACTTTACAGAGGGTTAAATGAAGAAACCCTCAGAGAAAGATTGCACTCCGCTCTAGGCGTTATCCCTCAAGTGGATTCCGGATTTCGTTTGCGAAGAACCGTCAACGGAACACTGAAACGGGTTGGTTTCCGAAGCCAAGGCGGCAGTTAATTAGCTAATAATATGATTCGGCAAAATCTCGGCTACAAACTATTCGCGCTTTTGGCAGCTATAGCTCTTTGGATTCACGTTAATTCTGAGCAGAGTCCCTCCACATCCCTAAGCCTGAACGTGCCACTGGAAACACGTAACATAGCGCAGGGAATGGTCATCGAAGGCCTTCCAGAAAAAATTAGCGTCGTTATAACTGGTCCCAAACAATACGTTAATGAGCTTCAACCGGGACAGGTTGTTGCATATGTTGACCTCTCAGGCTTGGGCGCGGGGATCCATCCAAGAATTCCTGTGAAAGTTGAAATACCGGAACACTTGAACAAACGACTTCAAGCCCAACCGGCCGTCTCTTTAGTTTCAGGCACAATTGAAATGACAGTGTCGAGGACTTTTCCCATCGATTTGAACACTACGGCAGTATCTGCTGTTGGCAAAAAAATTGTCAGGCCCGAAATATTGCCGGCGTCAGCCGTGGTAACCGGTTCCAGCAACGTGGTTGAACGCATAAGGCGCCTACAAGTAAATGTTGAAATCAACAATGCTACCAAAATTTTAGATGATTTTTATCCCATATCCGCTTTTGATTCCGATGGCAAGCGGATTAATGGAGTGATAATAGAGCCCAAAGAAGCAAGAGTTAAAGCGCAGCTCGCCCCAGCGCAGGTTTCGAAATCAGTTCCGGTTAGTCCAAGAATCGTCGGCCTTCCTACTTTCCCGTTCAAACTGGAGGAAATCTATGTCGAACCTCCTATGGTTACAATCTCGGGTTCCGCGGAAACTCTGGCAAAAATAGGAACCGTTTTTACAGAAAACATCAACATTGAGGGCTTGAATCATTCCACCAAGAAGGTCGTCAAACTGCACCCGCCAATAGGCGCAACGATTAGCGGCGCGCAGATTGTTGAGGTCACGATAAAAATAACCCCTTAGCACGGAGGTATGAATAATTGGGCACACTTTTTGGAACAGATGGAGTTCGCGGGCTGGCAAATGTCGACCTAAGCCCACTTTTGGCGCTTAAGCTCGGCACTACAGCTGCACACGTTTTAGTAGAACACGAAAGTAAAGCAAAAATAGTCGTCGGCCGTGATCCGCGCATCTCTGGTGACATTTTGGAATCCGCCTTGGTTGCGGGAATATGTTCCCAAGGCGCAGACGCTATACTTGTGGGAGTTATTCCAACGTCTGGCATAGCCTACCTGACGAAAAAACTTGGCGCGTCAGCCGGAGCCGTGATTTCCGCATCACACAATCCCATGCCCGATAATGGCATTAAATTTTTTGGCCCTGATGGCTTCAAACTGGATGACGCAATCGAATCGGAAATTGAAGACAGTATTTTGCAATACGATGACTTCAAGAGGCCCAGCGGCGCCGATGTCGGCAGAATGTATAGACAGCCCAAACTAGCCGATGATTATTTGGCTTATGTAAAAAGCACCGCTAAACATCGCTTGGACTGCCTCCGGTTGGTAATCGATTGTTCAAATGGAGCCGCTAGCGATTTTGCCCCTAAACTTTTTGCGGAACTCGGAGCGGAAGTTTTCCCAATAAACTGCGAACCTGATGGCGTAAACATTAATGTCGAATGCGGGTCGCTTCATCCTCGCTATATGCAAGCCGAAGTTCGCAAGCACCACGCTCACGCCGGTATCTCTTTTGACGGCGACGCCGACCGGGCTATTCTTGCAGATGAAAACGGCAATACAGTCGATGGCGACCATATTATGGCCATTTGCGGTCTCAATTTCGCACGCTCGGGCGAACTCCCAGGAAATATCGTCGTGGCCACAGTCATGAGTAATATTGGACTCGAAATCGCTCTTGCTAAAGAGAACGTGAAGCTTCTTAGGACAGCCGTGGGAGACCGATATGTTTCTGAAGAAATGAGAAGAACCGGCGCGGTTATCGGAGGAGAAAAATCAGGCCATCTGATTTTTTCCCGTTATACGACTACCGGAGATGGCATGATCACAGCAATCCAAGTTTTGGACGTTATGGCAGGCAGCGGTAAAACGCTCTCCGAACTCGCTTCTGAAATGCAAGAGTTTCCACAAGTGCTCATAAATGTCCCAGTAAAAGAACGAAACGGCTGGGATAAAGACCCGGATATTGTGGCTGCAATTCAGGCCGGTTCTAAAAAACTGGAGGGTAGGGGTCGCGTGTTCGTTCGCCCGTCTGGTACCGAAAAGCTTATCCGCGTTATGGCAGAAGGCCCTGATAAGGAAGAATTAGACCAAATAGCCGGCGAAATAGTTGAACTTGTGAAAGAAAAACTTGGTTAGTGTTCTAAAATATTTATAGAATACCTTGTCCCTGCAAAAATGCTACATTTGGTCTTAAATAAATTAAAAGGCAGTTTTTAGTTCATTGCATTAACCAAAACAGCAAGCCTTCTCGCAAGGATCAAAAATCTGTTTTACTGTGTTTAGGCCAATCACCTGTAAAAGTGATATCGCATAATAATATTTTAATCTTAAAGCAGTGCAATTTAGATCAATCTCGGTCACTTTGCTCCGTTTCGGGAACATATTTTACTGGAGGAAACGCGATACATAATATAAAAGCACGATTTAACTATGAAATTACTACTTATCCTTGCAGCTCTCATTATGTTGCTTAATAACCAGTCCGAGTCTAGTGTCCAAAGTTTGAGATGCAACATTATCCTGCCGCCCGATAATCAAATCGCTCTCATTCCGCCACTGCTACGCGCATTGGAAAAAGAAGGTTTTCAAGTTTCAACCGCAGAGTTTTCTGATACAAAACGTGTTTTTTCCGAATGCCAAAGACAAAGAGATTCTTTGGTTATATTGTCAGATTGCAACAATTTTCCGAACGAAGCAAAGAATGATTTGCGGCAATTTCTAAAAAATGGAGGCAGACTGCTGGCCATTGGTTCATCTCCATTTTCTAGAATGGCCTTCAATGTTGGCGGTGCTTGGCTCGACCGACGTGAAGCCCTTATACAAGCAGCTGAACAACAACCGCTTGTTGATTTATTTGCTTTAGACCGCCAAAGTATAACTGAGTGGGAACGTTCAACCGATAATCCAACCGCCCGTTCGCGTGCTTTTGTCGAGCATTCCTCCAGGGAAGATATTGGTCAATCGCTCAGAATTGAGATTAAAAACCTTCGAAGCTGGGATGTTTTTTTTAGGGTTTTCTCTGCTCCGATAATGCCACCTAATGCTAACGTATTGCTCTTTTGGGCAAAAAGCGGAGCTAAAACGCCTTATATCACAATAGAACTGATTGAATCTGACCGCTCCCGATGGTACGCTGTTATCCAGTCGTCAAAGGAGTGGAGGAAGTTCGTCCTTACCCCTTCAGACTTCTCGTATTGGGTTGATAATTCGAGCGTCAATAGGGGGCATTCAGGTGATCAAGTAAACTTTTCTCAAGTCATAGGCATAAAAATTGGTCTGGCGCAATCCTTCGCTGCAACGCCTCAGGGTGACCATTCGATCACTGTCGCTCAGTTTAAGGCAGGCACAATAAAAGATTTTTACACAGACTCCTCGCAGCCTGACATCGAAACAATTTCTCCTTCAAACCGTCTTTATCAATATGACGGAATAGGTAGTATACGCACGGCATCGGATTTAAACTGTCCGAAAGTGTCTATTTCCGGCCGATTCAAAGTAGCGTGCACTTTTGCTCGTTCACGCGGCCTCGGAATTAGCGGCAACCACTCTTACAGATGGATTCCGGTCGCGCACGTATACGACGAAGACGAAAACGAACGAGGATGTTGTGCATCGGTACTGGTTTCCCAAACCGATTCTTTTCCGCAGGCGCGTTGGGGTTTCATCGGATTGGATGCCGGCCTCATTCACGCAAAACATCAGCCCGATTTTATTCAACTGATTTTGGGAATGGCGAAATTGTTGGCTCAAAAAGATATGTTGTTAAATGGCGGAGCTGACCGGTTTTGCATCAAGTCCGGAGAGCCCATTCGCCTCGGCTCCAAATTGGTTTCGGGATCGAATTCCTCAGGGCTCGAATTAAATTATTCTATTAAAGCTGAAGACGGCGCCGATATTTTCTCCCACACGCCTAAATCCTATTCTGAAATAATCGATATTGACCATACATCTAACTTTCCACCCAGTTGCGTCATACAAGTGGATCTTCTTAAAAACGGCAAAAAGATTGATTCGATCAAACACAGCCTAACTGTTAAAAATCCTCCAACCAAACAGCGGCAATTTGTTCGCATTCAAAACGGTAGGTTCTATCTGGGCAATGCTCGTTTGTTCCTTATTGGGGTTAATTATTGGCCCAACAATACTGCCGCGAACGAAAACACGAACTATTTCTACCACTGGCTTGACCCACGGTTTTATGATCCCCAAATCATACAAAAAGATTTGGAACTGATGTCGAAACTGGGCATCAATTTGGTCAGCATTCAATACCTTGCGTTAGACCAAGCCAATTGCCTCGAAGATTTTTTGGAACGTTGCAATCGCGCGGGCATTAAAGCGATAGTTTATATTCCAGGCGGACATCCATTATATCCAGACAGAGCAACATTGCTTAAAATGATTTCAGCAGCATCACTTTCTGAGAGTGAGGCTCTTCTCGCTTATGATGTGGCTTGGGAACCAAGGGTAGATCACGAAGGCCACAGGCGTATGTTTGACGACTTATGGCGAGATTGGGTTATAGAAAGATATGGTTCCATAGAAAACGCTGTTCGAGATTGGCAACTTGCCAGATTCGATAAAAATGGCAAGTTAACCTGTCCTTCTGACGTGCAGGTCTCGAAAGATGGCCATTGGCGGGTGTTTGTTTCGGCTTACAGGCGTTTTTGGGATGACGAAATTAGCAAGGGCTACCGGAAAACACGCCAGGCAATTAGGCGGATAGACCCGGTCCATCTCATTTGCGCTAGAAGTGGTTATGGCGGAACCGGCAACGAAAATATTGACCATAGAATGCAATTTGACTTGGCAAGCGGCGCTAAACATCTCGATTTTATCTCACCGGAAGGCTATGCCCTTCAAGGCGAATGGATAAATTTCAGAAGAGGCGGCTTCCATTCTCTTTATGCTCGTTTTGTCAGCGGTGGAAAGCCAGTTTTCTGGGCCGAATATGGTTACAGCATTTGGCCTAACTCCGATGCAATACAATTGGAAATACAAAGACGCCATATTGAATATACCCTTAATATGATAGCCGAGTCCGATGCAGACGGCGGCGCAGTCTGGTGGTGGCCAGGCGGATTTAGGACCAGCGAAAATAGTGACTATGGCATAATCAATCCAGACCTTACCCCCAGGCCTTCTGCAATCGAATTGTCAAGGGCTGCTAAAAAAATTTCTCAGCACAACAAGAAAAAAACTTCCGGCGAGACAATAATCGAGATAGATCGTGATTCCAATGCGCGCGGCTATTCAGCAGTTTGGAGATCATCTTGGGACAAGTATGCCGACGCGGTGGCAGACGGCAAAAAAATCACTTTGAAAACTAAGGGAACCGGTTCAGACTCCAGTAATTGTCCTTTGCTTGCGGTAGGAAACGTCCCTTGCCGCGGCTCCAACCCTCCCAAATTCTTGAACGCCGAGTTTGAGTCAGTCGAACTGATACAGTCCGGCAAAGTTACTTTCGTTGAGAAAAACGGCGAGGCAATTGTAGAAAAAGGGAAGGAATGCATTGTCCGCGTTAAACTTGGCAACACTGCCGAAGCAAAATGGCTTGCTCCAAGGCCTGGAATCCACTCAGGCTCTGTTTACCTTGTTTCTCTGCCGGAATCGGACATTTCAATCAAAGCCCCAATCCCGGACGATGTTCCTTTTTTAGGAGATATACTGATGCCGGATATAGTTATCGCGCCGTTGAGTTCCGCCGTTAACGTGGCCTTAACCCTAAACGCGGATAAGCGATCCCAATTCGGCGAAAAGTTCAAGTTCAAAATAATACCCAAATAAAAGTCGGTTTTTGAGTTGGCCAATTTGCTATAATACATAACTGCAATTTCTAGGGAGGTCTTATTTTCAAGTGCTTGATCTTGATTTTATAGTTAACAACGCCGAAGCGGTTAAACAGAATATAAAACTACGGAATATGAACGCCGATGTTGACGAGGTGCTAAGACTTGCTGATGAACGAAGAAGGCTGATTCTCGAAGTCGAAGCAATTCGCAGAAGGCAAAATGAAATTGCCAATTTGATGAAAGGCAAACTGGAACAGTCTGAGCGCCAAAAGCTCATAGATGAGGGCCGTGAACTTAAAGCAACTGAATCGAGCAAAGCCGATGAACTAAACTCGGTGGAAATCCGACTTAAAGAAGAGCAATCGCGTATTCCGAATATGACCGATCCTCGCGCCCCAATTGGAAGCGGCGAAGAAAGCAATGTGGAAATCAAGCGGGTAGGAGAAATACCCAAGTTCGATTTTGAACCTCGCGATCATGTGGAATTGGGTGAACTCTTGGATCTTATTGATTTCGCCAGTGGTTCCAAGGTTGCTGGCCGCGGCTTTTATTTCTTGAAAAATGAAGCCGCGCTTCTGGAGTTCGCTCTGGTGCAGTATGCCTTTAAACTTCTTATGAATGAAGGGTTCGTTCCTGTCGTCACTCCGGATCTTGCAAGCCTCGATGTAATAGACGGCCTGGGTTACAGCCCTCGCGGCGAAGAATCCCAGATTTATAGCATCAGCGACCTCGATATGGGGCTCATCGCCACGGCGGAAATAACTTTGGGCGGCATGCTTAAAGATGAAATAATACCCGAAGACAAACTTCCCTTGAAGTTCGTAGGGTGCTCCCACTGCTTCCGTCGTGAAGCCGGCGCTCCCGGCCGCGCTTCTAAAGGTCTTTACAGAATACACCAGTTCACCAAAGTTGAGATGTTTATGTTTACAAAACCCGAGGACTCAAGTGACGCTCACGACTACCTTTTGGGAATAGAAGAACGCATTTATCAAGGCTTGGGTATACCGTATAGGGTGGTTGACTGTTGCACCGGCGACCTCGGCGCCTCCGCATACCGCAAATACGACATTGAAGCTTGGATGCCAGGACGAGGCGAAGGAGGCGATTGGGGCGAAATCACAAGCACCTCGAACTGCACCGACTACCAAGCCAGGCGACTTAATGTTCGAATGCGACGCGAAGGCAAAAAACCCGAGTTTCTTCACATGCTGAATGGAACAGCTACGGCCATTTCTCGAACTTTGCTGGCAATAATGGAGAACTACCAACAAGCGGATGGCTCCATAGTAATTCCTGAAGCGCTTCGCAGTTACTTGGGCAAAGATGTAATTAGCCGAAATAAATGATCCAATGCGCATCTTTCACCAGCATCACCATAAACGAAGGCGCAGTCCAGATTAACCCGCTACAATTTTCCATTTGAATAGAGCTCTTTAAGATTTGGTTTGCCAATTGTGCGGTTGCAAACATCCAGATTAAAAGACAGTAGCGACGTTCCGTATTTCGGGATCTACACTGCAGTGTTTTGTAGGCTGGTTCCAACACTAATAAAGCCTTGTCATTCACGCAAAAGTTTTCCAACATTCATATTATTCAATTTATTCTTCAGTCTTGACCCGATTCGTTTTCGACTGTATACTTGAATTAGATAACTGATAGCATTACTATCTGCTTGCCGTGTGGCATTTTCAACACGGTACTAAAAGAGGATATTCGTTTGTCTTGCAATACTTCGTGAACTCTTTCACGAAGTCTGAGTATATAATTTTTTATTATGGATTGCTCTGAGTTAGCCGAAATCGGGCCAGATGGCTCAGTTAAAAATGACGCCGAGGTAACTCTCGAAGAGGTCAGAAAAGCTCTTCGCGCAGAAGTGCTTTGCTGTGAGGAACGCCTTAGCGAGCCGATTGTCAGCGCTTGCGGCTGTGATCTTATGAGCGACGTGCTGGCTTTCACAAAACCAGGTTCTTTGTTGCTCACAGGGCTGACCAATAATCAGGTCATTCGAACCGCGGAGATTTTGGACCTCAAAGGCATAGTGTTTGTGCGGAATAAAAAACCCGACGCTCAAATGGTCCAGATGGCAAAGGATTGCGGAATCCCCTTGCTTTCATCTCCTTATCCGCTTTACGAGAGTTGCGGCCTTCTTTATAAAAAAGGAGTAAAAGGCTGTCAGGAAATTGATTGAGCCTCACCATTCGGTTGTTTTTTCAATGCACGAAGACGGCGTTTGTTCAAACAAGGAATTGCGATATTCTTTTCCAATCAAAGCGGGCGATTTTAGCGCTGCCGGTAGTGTGTCGACAAGGATAAAAAAAATCCTTCAGCAGATTGGCGTCAAACCCGACACAATACGCCGCGCTTCCATAGCTACATACGAAGCTGAACTGAATGTAGTTATTCATTCAAACGGCGGCGAGATGGTGCTTACGGCAAATCCGCATACTATAGAAATATTGTGCAAAGACCAAGGGCCGGGAATTCCGGACATCGATCTAGCAATGCAGCCGGGTTTTTCGACAGCGCCAGACGAAGTCCGCGAAATGGGATTCGGCGCAGGAATGGGATTGCCAAATATGCAGCGATGCGCCGACGAAATGAAAGTGTGTTCCGAAGTAGGAGTCGGAACAACTGTTGATATGGTTTTCAAAAATGAATGAAGGGCAAGAGCGCTTCTTTCATTCGGTCAGGTTGATCGAGGAAAAATGCAAGGGCTGTGTGAACTGCATTAAACATTGCCCAACAGAGGCTATCCGTGTCCGCGAAGGCAAAGCCCGCATCACCGAGGTGCGCTGCGTCGACTGCGGCGAATGTGTTCGCATCTGTCCAAACCAGGCAAAAACCGCCGTCGCCGATAACCTGACAAAACTTGCTGAGTTCAAGTACAATGTTGCGCTTCCTGCGCCTGCGCTTTATGCTCAATTTCGCGGCGGAGTGCAGCCAGAAAGGGTTTTGGCGGGGCTGTTAAGCCTAGGTTTCGATGATGTATTCGAAGTAGCGTACGCGGCCGAAATAGTCTCGGCTAGGATACGCGAAATCCTGAAAAATCCTGAACGCCCGAGACCGCTCTTGTCATCGTCGTGTCCGGCAGTTATAAGGCTAATTCAGGTTAGGTTTCCTGAGTTCATAGGTCATATTGTGCCTGTAGTATCGCCAATGCGCCTTGCAGCAAGAATGGCTCGCAAACAAAAATCAGAAGAATTGGGCATTCTTCCAGAGGAAATTGGCCTGTTCTTCATTTCACCTTGCCCAGGCAAAGTGAGCGCAATCAACGACCCAGTTGGTTATTATGACAAATGCATAGACGGTGCGATTCCGATTAGCGAAATATTTAGCAAATTGCACCACTACGTTTATAGCGCATCGGAAGCTGAAGTGAACCATCATCTCAGAAAAGCTTCCGGCATTGGTTTGGGTTGGGCGCGTTGCGGCGGTGAAATACAGGCAATCGGAGCCAAAAAGAATATATCCGTTGACGGAATCCATCACGTCATAGATATTCTCGAAGAAATGGAGCACGGCAAGCTCCTAGATATGGATTATATCGAACTTCTCGCTTGCATCGGAGGATGTGTGGGCGGGGTTCTGAACGTTGAAAATTCGTTTATCTCTCGGCGTCGCGTTCGCGATATGGTTCAAGACAAAGATGGCCAAACTCTGACCGACGAAGAAATAGCCGCAAGGGAGGCCGAACTCATTAAAACCGTTGATCAGAAAATGTTGGAGATCGACCGACCAATCGAACCAAGGCCGCCTCTAAGCTTGGACAGTGATATGGCGGTCGCAATCCAAAAAATGGAGCAGCTTGAGGTAATCGCCGAAAGCTTGCCAGGATTGGACTGCGGCTCATGCGGCGCCCCAAACTGCCGCGCTTTGGCAGAGGATATAGTCCGCGGTTTAGCCGTCGAGACCGACTGTGTTTTCAAACTGCGAGAAAAAGTGCAGCTATTTGCGGAAGAGCTTATGATGCTTGCATCCAAGGTTCCTCCTGCAATGCGTCAAACAGCAAAGGATGAATCGCAAAATGTTGCTGTCCGAGATAATCAAGAATCTAAATCTGACTCCCAGAGTTGATGGAGTTGCGGATAGGGAAGTCAATGGCGGTTACTGTTCGGACCTGCTTAGCGATGTCTTGGGAAACGCCAAACAAGGCAATATTTGGGTTACTAACCAGAAACATCAAAACTGTGTCGCGGTCGCATCTTTGCTGGGCATTTCATCAATCATAATCGCAGGCGGCGTTGAACCGGACGAAAACACTATCGAAAAAGCGGTCGCTGAGGAAATACCGCTGTTTACTTCCTCAGATCAGGCTTTTGATGTTGTAGGCAAACTTTACGAACTCGGCATAAGAGGAAACTGAAGAAGCGGTCGGTGCGTGAATGGCTAAATGCGCTCTTGACCTGCACATTCATACAGTCTTGTCGCCCTGCGCGGAAGTCGAAATGATTCCGCCGCTCATTGTAAATACAGCTATAAATGCAGGACTCGACCTTATTGCAGTCGCCGACCATAACAGTGTTGAAAATGCGGAAGCGGTGATTAAGGCCGCGCAAAATACCGCACTAAAGGTCCTTCCGGGAGTCGAATGCGAAACTCTCGAAGGCGTGCATATGTTGTGCATTTTCGACAAAATAGACGAAGCGCTCGGCCTGCAGGAACTGATTTATTCGAAGCTGCCGAACCTTCCTAACAAACCGGAGACCTTCGGGCCCCAGTTTGTTGTGGACGAAAACGGCGAGTTCATAAGGTATAACGAACGCCTTTTGCTTGTTCCGGCAGAATTGACAATTGAAGAGCTTTTTGAAGCAGCCGACGGTGTGGGCGGATTGGTTTTTCCTTCTCACGTAGACCGCCCGGCATATGGAATACTCGAAGTTCTCGGCTTCCTACCCGAAGAGCCTTGTTTCAAGGCTGTTGAAATATCAAGCCGCATAACGCCAGAGGATGCTATATCAAGGTATCCAACCCTTAAAGGCAAAACATTACTGAGATCTTCCGACGCGCATAGGCTTTCGGACATAGGCAGCGGAAAAACTGTTCTCGATTTGGCACACAGAACTGTTGAAGAAATAAAGAAAGTGATCGGCAAATAAGCCGATGCGGGAATTATCTCTGCACATATTAGACATAATGCAAAACTCTATTGCCGCAGGCGCCTCGAGAATCGTCGTCGGCGTTAGCGCGGATACAGAAAATAACAGGCTTACAATTGCCATACAGGACAATGGAAAAGGAATGGACTCGGATTTTGCGGCAAAAGTTCTCGACCCGTTCGTAACGACGCGCACAACCCGCAGAGTCGGGCTGGGCCTTCCAATGCTCGCAGCAGCTGCAGAAGCTTGTGACGGTAAACTGAGCATAGAAACTGCCCCAGGCAAGGGCACAAAAGTCGAGGTTACTTTTGCTTTGAATCACATAGACCGAGCCCCATTCGGAGATATAACTAGCACGATCGTGAACACTATAGTTTCGTATCCGGAAATATCGTTCCGTTATGAACATAAAGTTAACGGCGCAGAGTTTGTTCTTGATACCGACGAAATTAACGCCCAGTTGCAGGGCGTTCCAATATCTGAGCCTTCGGTTGCGCGTTGGCTCAGAGACTATATGAATGAAGGAATAAAAAATGTCGGGCAAATTGCCTGATCATAAAGTCAAATCTAAAAACTCGTGAACGGAAAACAGATTGGAGGTATCCATTTTGAAGACTCTTGAAGACCTTAAGAGAATTCGTGAACAGGCTCAGAAAGCCATGGCCGTTCGTGAAGGCGGACAGCGCTATAAAATTGTGGTTGCGATGGGCACTTGCGGCATAGCTTCTGGCGCAAGGGAAGTGATGAGCGCAATACTAGACGAATTGGATAAACGCGGAATCACCGACGTTGCTGTCACTCAAAGCGGCTGTAAGGGCCTTTGTGAGCAAGAACCCACTGTTGACGTAATCAAACCCGGACAGCCCACTGTGACCTACGGTTATGTCACCGCCGATAAAGCTCGCGCTATCGTTGCCCAGCATATAGTGAACGACAGCATCGCGGGAGAGTGGGTAATAAGCACATCCGGTTAGCAAATATGAACCCTTACCAAATGTAAGCAGGGATTTTTGAGTTTCACGAATCCCGAATCTAATGTATGGCCAGCGAATAAACTCGAACCAAAATTTGGCGTTAATGTGAATATTGGTTAGTGTCATTCCAGAATTGATACGATTTTCAATCTTTTAATTAATTGAAACATTCGCTTTTTAGCAATCGCACTTTAATAAGGAGGTAGCAGCGTTTTGTCAGGACATACCTGCGAATGCGAGCTAAAAGCCCAACAGGCTGAGGCAGAAGAAATTGAGCGAAGTAAGCGCCTCGATGAAATTATAGAGTCCTACCGAGGCCAAAAAGGAGTGCTTATTCAAGCCCTGCACCAGGCGCAGGAACTATATGGATGGCTTCCTGAATCCGTTATGGTTAAAATAGCCGAAGGGCTCGATGTACCCCTTTCCGAAGTCCACGGTGTGGCCACCTTTTACAGCTTCTTTCATACAGTTCCCAGAGGCGAACATATTATTCGCGTCTGCTTGGGAACCGCTTGTTATGTTCGCGGCGGAAAAGAAGTTTTGGAAAAGTTCGAATCGGAACTGGGAATTGAGGTCGGAGGCACGACATCAGACCGCAAGTTCTCTCTGGAAGTTAACCGTTGTGTGGGCGCTTGCGGGCTCGCACCAGTTGTTACTATTGGGAGTGATATCTACCGGCGCGTAAAGCTGGACAAGATACCTGGGATTATTGCTAAATATCGGGATTCCGCCAGTTAGCCGAGCAATCCTGAAAGGCAGGTTGTAAATTATGGAAAACAAAATCAGATCCCACGTCTTAGTCTGCGCCGGCGCCGGCTGCGTCTCCTCAGGATGCAAAGAGGTCGCCGACGCATTGATCAAAGGGATAAATGAAAAAAACCTTCAAAACGAAATTAAAGTCGTTCAGACTGGTTGTATAGGAAGTTGTGATCTCGGTCCCGTTGTTGTCGTTACCCCAGAAGGGACTTTTTATCAAAGGTTGAAACCGGAAGACGCCAACAAGATCGTGGAAGAGCACCTTCTTAAAGGCCGAATCGTTGAAGAACTTCTTCCAAGAAATGGTCACGACCAACAGCCATCCAAGACTTTGGAGGAAATGCCGTATTTTAAACTCCAGAAAAAGGTCGTTTTGCGCAATTGCGGCGTCATCGACCCAACCAATATCGAAGAATATATCGCGCGAGACGGCTATGCCGCTTTAGCAAAAGCCTTAACCGAAATGAATCCGCAGCAGGTTATCGATGAAATCAAAAATAGCGGATTGCGCGGCAGAGGTGGCGGCGGTTTCCCTACTGGCACAAAATGGCAATTTACGAAAAATGCCCAAGGCGACCAGAAATATGTCGTTTGCAATGCTGACGAAGGCGACCCGGGCGCTTTTATGGATCGCAGTTTGCTAGAGGGAGATCCTCACGCTGTAATAGAAGGAATGATCATCGCCGGTTACGCAGTTGGCGCCAACCAAGGCTATGTATATGTCCGCGCAGAATATCCCCTCGCAATTGAACGCCTAGAACACGCCTTAAAACAGGCAAGAGAGTTCGGAATGCTGGGCGATAATATCTTAGGATCGGGGTTCAGTTTTAAACTCGAAATCCGAATAGGAGCGGGGGCGTTCGTCTGCGGAGAAGAAACGGCTCTTATGGCTTCCATCGAAGGACGCCGAGGCGAACCGCGCCCAAGGCCTCCATTCCCCGCAGTCTCCGGTCTATGGCAGTGCCCTACGCTTTTGAATAATGTCGAAACTTACGCCAATGTCCCAATCATTATCCTTAATGGCGCGGAGCAATACGCCAGCATAGGCACTGAAAAAAGCAAAGGAACTAAAATTTTCGCTCTCGCCGGCAATATCAATAACACCGGACTCGTCGAAGTACCTATGGGGACCGACCTCGGCACCATTATTTACGACATCGGCGGCGGCATAAAAGGCGGCAGAAAGTTCAAAGCCGATCAAGCCGGCGGCCCTTCAGGAGGTTGCATCCCTAAAGAATATCTCAATGTCCCAATGGACTACGATTCGCTGATCGAACTTGGAGCCATGATGGGCTCGGGCGGATTGATTATAATGGACGACAATACCTGCATGGTCGACCTCGCCCGTTTCTTCTTGAATTTCATCCAAGACGAATCTTGCGGTAAGTGTGTCCCTTGTCGCGTGGGCACCAAGCGCATGCTTGAAATCCTCGACCGCATCGCTAGAGGAGAAGGCAAAGAAGGCGATATCGAACTGCTGATTGACCTCGGAGAGCGCATCAAAGACTCTTCACTCTGCGGCCTCGGACAGACTGCTCCAAACCCAGTGCTTTCAACTCTTCGCTATTTCCGAGATGAATACGAAGCCCATATAAGGGATAAAAAATGTCCAGCCGCTGTTTGCAATTCGCTTTTCGAAGCGCCTTGCGGCCATGCTTGCCCCGCAGGCACGAGCGTGCCAAAATATATTTCCCTGATCGCTCAAAGAAGATTTTCCGACGCCGTTAGGGTTGTTCGTGACAGAAACCCATTCCCGGCAGTCTGCGGCCGTGTATGCAACGCTCCTTGTGAAGAAAAATGCCGGCGAGCGCAAATAGATGACCCGCTTTCCATTCGAGACCTCAAACGCTACGCGGCGGATCAGGAGTTTAAAGAAAAATCAATTCCCACTGTCCGCACAAGACCTGGCAAAACAGGGAAGAAAGTTGCCATAATAGGCGGCGGTCCCGCAGGGCTTACTGCTGCTTATCACCTTGCCAGAATGGGTCATAGCCCAACTGTTTTCGAAAAGTACCCCGAAGCCGGAGGCATGCTTGTTTGGGGCATTCCGGAATACAGGTTGCCAAAGGCCATACTTCGCCGTGAGATAGAGAATATAGAGCGACTCGGCGTTCAGATTCTGACGAATACCGAAGTTGGCAAGGATATTTCTTACGAGGATGTCAAGAAAAACTTCGACGCCGTTTATATTGCAGTCGGCGCAGACAGAAGCTGGAAATTGGAAATTCCCGGCGAAGACCTCGAAGGTGTATACGATTCAATCAAGTTCCTAGCTGACGTCCAGCTCGGTAAATCGGTCAATTTGGGCGACAACGTAGCTGTAATTGGTGGAGGCAATGCTGCCATAGACGCGGCGCGAACAGCCGTGAGAATGGGCGCTAAAAATGTTACTATAGTTTACCGAAGGCTTCGTGACGATATGCCTGCCGACCCGCGAGAAATCCACGAAGCCGAACTGGAAGGCGTGAAGATACGTTTCCTTACCCTCCCCGTCGAAATCATTGGAGAAGGTGGCAGAGTTAAAACGCTTAAATGCCAGATGCTCGAACTCCGCGAGTTCGATAAGAGCGGGCGTCGAAGCCCTAAACCCATTGCAGACGCAATTATCGAACTCCCCGTGGATTCTGTAATTTCTGCAATCAGTCAGGAACCGAACCTAGACTTCTTGGCTGGATCAAATGTAGAGATAAGGCGCGGAACTATTCGTGTCGACAAAAGAGATGGAATGACTACCGAAGAAGGTGTTTTTGCCGGCGGTGATGCAGTCACTGGTCCCGCGACAGTAATCGAAGCTATCGGCGATGGCATCAAGGCTGCACAGGAAATTGACAAATACCTTGGTGGAACCGGTGAAATACCTTCAGATATAATGGAAATCGAAATTCCCCCTGCGCCTGAGGATGTAGATGACATCGTCGAAACTCCTCGCGCAAAGATGGAAACGTTACCCATTGAAAAACGTGTTAAGAACGCAGAAGTTGAACTTGGCTTCTCCAGAGAAGTGGCCATAAAAGAGGCAAACCGCTGCCTGCGCTGCGACGTAAAGGAGGCCAAGAGCTGAGGTAAACTATGGAAAACATCACTTTAACCATAGATGGAAGACAAATAACTGTGCCTGCTGGTAGCACGATACTGGAAGCCGCAAAAGCAGCCGGTATCACTATTCCAACCTTGTGTTATCTCGAAAACGTCCAAGCCATCGGCGCTTGCCGAGTCTGCTTGGTCGAAGTCGAAGGAGCGAGAGGACTGCAGGCTTCTTGTGTATATCCGGCGGCAGATGGAATGGTTGTAAAAACCAACTCTCCCAGGGTCCGCTCCGCACGGAGAACGGTTGTAGAGTTAATGCTTTCCGCGCACCGCCAAGAGTGCACTTACTGCGGGCGAAACCTGAATTGTGAACTGCAAAAATTGGCAAAACAACTCGGTATTCAGGAATCTCGCTTCGAAGGCGAAATGCCAAGGCCGGAAATTGACGAAAGTACCCCGGCTTTGGTGCGGGATACCAGCAAATGCATACTTTGCCGCCGCTGCGTGTCGGTTTGCCACGAAGTCCAAGGAGTAGGGGCGCTCTTCCCTTCAGATAGGGGCTTCGAGTCTGCTGTCCTCCCAGCAATGAAGAAAGACCTCGATGATGTTGCTTGCGTCCTGTGCGGACAATGCGCTTCAGTCTGTCCGGTAAATGCCATTCACGAACGGGATTCCACCGACGATGTCTGGCAAGCTTTGGCAGACCCGAACAAATTTGTCGTAGTGCAAACCGCCCCTGCCGTGCGCGCCGCGCTTGGCGAAGAGTTTGGGCTTCCTCCAGGCACTCGCGTTACCGGCAAAATGGTAAATGCGCTCCGGCATTTGGGATTTGACAGGGTTTTCGATACCGATTTCACTGCTGACCTCACGATTATTGAAGAGGGCCACGAACTGTTGCACAGGCTTCAGAACAATGGAACGTTGCCAATGATCACATCTTGCTCACCGGGCTGGATTAAGTTCATAGAGCATTTTTATCCAAGCTTACTGCCTCATCTTTCAACCTGCAAAAGCCCGCAACAGATGTTTGGCGCACTCGCAAAGACCTATTATGCCGAAAAAGAAGGCATCAAACCCGAAGACATGTTCGTGGTATCTATTATGCCTTGCACCGCTAAAAAGTTTGAAGCTAAACGTCCGGAGATGGCTGCCCATCCCGGAATTCCTGATGTTGACGCAGTCCTCACAACCCGCGAACTAGCCAAAATGATACGCCAAATAGGTCTGGATTTCACCGCGCTTCGAGATAGCCAATACGATGAGCCGCTTGGCATTTCCACCGGCGCAGCCGTTATATTTGGCGCGACTGGCGGTGTTATGGAAGCAGCACTCCGCACGGTTTATGAAGTCGTGACAGGCGAAGAAATGCCCGATATAAACCTTACAATGGTTCGGGGCCTCGAAGGAGTTAAGGAAGCGACGGTAAAAGTCGGTGATTTAGACGTTAAAGTAGCCGTGGCAAATGGATTGGGAAATGCCCGCAAGCTCATGGACAAGGTAGTCAAGGGTGAAGCGGATTATCACTTCATCGAGATTATGTGCTGCCCAGGTGGATGCCTTGGAGGCGGCGGCCAACCCATTCCTACAACGGAAGAAATACGTCTTGCAAGAATGCGCGCAATCTATGAGGAAGACGCGGGAATGCCTATTCGGAAGTCCCACGAAAATCCTGCGGTTAAAGCCTTGTATGAAGAGTTCCTTGAAAAACCGCTCGGCCACAAATCGCACGAGCTTTTGCATACCACTTACACACCGAGATCCAGATTTCCCAAATCTGAGAAGGAAGTCAAGGTCCCGGTGGAAGCTGAAAGTTAGGGAGGAGCACGCATTTGGAGGGAATTAAGTGTCCAAACCGCGGGGAAGCGAAATGCTTCCAGTCTGTCATACAGCAGTATAGCAAAGACCGTAAAAACCTAATACCTATACTGCACGCCATACACCATAACTTTGGCTCGTTGACGGAAGAAGCCGCAGCCGAAGTCGCAGCTTGGCTGGACATTCCTACGAGCGAAGTTTACGGGGTATCGACATTCTATACTCTCTTTACAGTTGAAGAGAAAGGCAAGCACGTGATACGGCTCTGCGACAGCCCCCCGTGCCACATCGTTGGTTCGGAAAAAATCGCTGAAACCATTGAAAATCTGCTAGGCGTTAAATCCGGTGAGACCACAGCCGACGGACTATTCACCTACGAGATCGTTAGTTGCTTCGGCCTTTGCGGAGTAGCGCCGGCAATGATGATCGATGGCGATGTTTATGGTAACCTCGAACCATCGATGATCCCAGATATCCTAAACAAATACAAACAGGAGGGAATATAAAATGCCCTTCTATAGGTCGCATATTCTAGTTTGTTGCGGCACGCCTTGCATCCTTAAAGGAGCGAAGGCAGTTCAGGCCGCTCTCGTTAATGAAATCGAAAAACACGGCCTTTCAAACGAGATAAAAGTCGTCGAAACTGGGTGTCTCGGCATCTCCGAAAAAGGCCCCGTAATGGTTGTATATCCGGAAGGAATCGTCTACTGTGAACTAAAGGTCTCGGACATCCCCGAAATCGTGGAAGAGCACCTATTGAAAGGTCGCCCAGTTGAAAGGTTGACTTATAAAGGAGACTTTATTTCTCCGACAACAGCTGAAAAAACAGGCCGTGAAAAGCACGAGATGCGCGTGGTCCTGAAAAATGTCGGCGTCATAGATCCTACTTGCTTCGAAGAATATGTCGCGGCTGACGGATACGAAGCTCTTGCAAAAGCCTTGACGCAAATGACTCCAGAACAAGTGATTGCCGAAGTCAAGGAATCCGGCTTGCGGGGACGCGGCGGTGCGGCATTCCCAACCGGGCTAAAATGGGAACTCACTCGAAATGCCGAAGGCGGCCCGAAAAGTATCATTTGCAATGCCGACGAGGGCGAACCCGGAAACTTTAAAGACAGGCTGATCCTCGAAGGCGATCCTCATCAAATAGTCGAAGCAATGATCATAGCCGGCTATGCCGTAGGCGCCAATAAGGGTTACGTGTACATTCGCGGCGAATATCAACAGTCTGTTGACAATTTCAACAAGGCTATCAATGATGCCCGCGAAATGGGCCTTTTAGGCAAGGATATATTCAGCACTGGCTTCGACTTTGACATCGAAGTCTTCAAAGGCGCTGGAGCATATATTTGCGGAGAAGAAACCGCTCTAATTGAATCGCTCGAAGGTCGGCGTGGTGAGTCAACTGTCAAACCACCCTACCCGCCGACTCAAGGCTTATGGGGCGCGCCGACCGTCGTCAATAATGTTGAAACTCTTGCAAACATACCGCACATAATAAAAAATGGCGCCGCTTGGTTTTCTTCAATTGGGACCGAAAAAAGCAAAGGCACAAAAATATTCTCACCTTGCGGAGACGTCTTGCGACCAGGAGTTTACGAAGTGCCATTCGGCATAACTCTCCGCGAAGTAATTTACGAACTTGCCGGAGGAATTAAGTCCGGCAAAGGACTGAAAGCAGTGCTCATCGGAGGTCCATCAGGCGTCTGCGTTGGAAAGGAAAGCTTGGATAGGTCGTTTGCATTCGAAGATTTGCCGCCCGGAGCGGGCGCGCTCATCGTTATGGATGAGTCCCGGTGTATGATTGATGTGGTCCTGAACTGCGCCAAGTTCTTCCTTCACGAGTCTTGCGGTCAGTGCGTGCCATGCCGTGAAGGCACAAAAAGAATGGTCGAAACTTTTTCCTGGTGGGCGCAAGGCAACGGAAAAGATGAACAAATAGAACTAATGAAAGCTTTGGGCCAAAATATGGCCCTCACTTCACGTTGCGGCCTCGGACAGTTTGCGCCGACAGCGTTTATGACTAGTCTATCACTCTTTGAAGATGAATATAACGCACACGTCAAGGAAAACCGCTGTCCCGCCGGAGTTTGCACTATGGACGGGGGCGACGGAGGAATGAAGTAATGGCTACCGTTAATCTAACTATAAACGGCCACCCGGTCGAAGCTGAAGAAGGCATGACGATCCTTCAGGCGGCACAAGCTGAGGGCATTTATATCCCAACGCTTTGTTACCATCCCGACCTGAACGTCGAAGGCGTTTGCCGAATATGTGTCGTTGAAGTGAAGGGCCAGCGACTTCTTTGCCCTTCTTGCGCCTATCCGGTTTCAGAGGGCATGGAAGTGGTTACCCATTCCCCGAAAGTCCGTGAAGCGCGCAAAATGATCGTAGAGCTCCTCTTGGCAAACCATCCACAGGAATGCCTCACTTGCGCGAGAAACCAAAATTGCGAGCTCCAACGCTTCGCAAAAGAACTCGGCATCCAAGATGTACGTTTTAAAGGCGAACAACGAGATTTGCCGGTAGATCAAACATCTCCAATCACTCGGAATCCTGATAAATGCATCTTGTGCAAGCGCTGCATACGCGTCTGCCACGACATTCAGGGCGTGGGCAGCATATATGCAACGGGCCGAGGATGGAATACTAAAATCGGCCCCTGTGCCGATAAGGATATGGCGGATGTGGTCTGTGTATATTGCGGACAGTGCATTAACCGGTGCCCTACCGGAGCATTGAAGGCTAAAGACCCCGCCAAAGAGATTTGGGATGCTATCTATGATCCCAATAAGTTCGTAATAGTCCAGACCGCCCCGGCAGTCCGCGCGGCAATCGGTGAAGAGTTCGGTATGCCTCCTGGCAGCCTAGTCACTGGCCAAATGGTCGCCGCCCTTAAAATGCTCGGTTTCGACAGGGTTTTCGATACTGACTTTACCGCTGACCTTACCATCATTGAGGAAGGTAATGAACTCTTGCATAGGCTCAAAACAGGCGGCACCACGCCAATGATCACTTCCTGTTCCCCAGGTTGGATCAAGTTCATAGAGCATTTCTATCCGGAGCTTCTTCCGCATTTGTCGACCTGCAAGAGCCCGCAACAGATGTTTGGCGCCCTCGCAAAAACCTATTATGCGCAAAAGGAAGGCATTGACCCGGCCAATATGGTCGTTGTTTCCATAATGCCTTGCACTGCCAAAAAGTTCGAATGCGAGCGTCCTGAAATGTTCTCCAGCGGTTATCAGGATGTCGACTATGTACTAACCACGCGCGAAGCCGCCGGAATGATTCGCGAAGCAGGTATTGATTTGCCCAGCCTTGAAGATGCAGATTTCGACCTTCCATTAGGAATGTCTACTGGAGCGGGTGTCATTTTCGGCGCAACCGGCGGCGTAATGGAAGCCGCTCTGCGGACCGTTTACGAAGTTGTAACAGGCAAGACACTTGAGAACGTCGAGGTAAATGCCGTAAGAGGAATGGAAGGTATACGCGAAGCCGAAATAGATTTGGATGGCACAAAGGTAAAAGCTGCCGTGGCACACGGACTCGGCAACGCTAGGAAGTTGCTGGACCTGATAAGCGAAGGCAAAGCGGATTACCAGTTCATTGAAGTTATGTGCTGCCCAGGTGGATGCCTTGGAGGCGGCGGCCAGCCAATCCCGACTAACGAGGAAATACGAAAGAAAAGGGCGGAAGCCATATACCGGCAAGACCGGGAACTTCCCATAAGAAAATCGCACGAGAACCCGGTCATTAAGCAGTTATACGAAGAATTCTTGGGAGAGCCTTTGGGCCATAAATCCCACGAGCTTTTGCACACACATTATACCCCTCGCGGCACGGACGCTCCTAAGAAGACAAAAATAAAAATCGAAGATTGACACGGTCCGGATTTTCACAGGCCGCGAAAATTAAGAAATAATAGGGCTCCTAACTGAACGCCTCGGGAGCCCTATTTAGCAATTTAATAACTGTCTTACAAGCTGAATAATATGAAATATTTGCTTCAAATTATGCCTTTAATCAATATAAGTGTAGTATATTGCGCCTTTGTTTCGAACTCGGAAAGCGGCCTTAAAATCGTCTAAAAAATTTTGCATAATTCAATCCAGATCGAGCCGAATCACTCGTTCCCGGAAAGTGTCAGCTCCTATTTGCCAAAATTATAGCTAGCTCCGAAATATGCTTCCCCGTCTAGACTGCAAAAACTGACACTTAGCCCTCTCAATGGCATCCATTTTATAGAATAGTTTATATGCTTGCTATCATACTCTGCGGAGAATCCAATATCATTCTTGAGTTTTAAATCCGCTCCTGCAAAAACACCTTTGATGCTTCCAGCTCCGAGTCCGGCGTGCAGCCTCAAATCTTCGATCCATAAAAATCTCGCCGAGGGGATAGCTTTGCTTGCTGCTATATATCCAGCGCGCCCCGGACCTTCGTCTGAAACGTCGAGTACTCCTATCCCAAAAGAAGGCGTCAGATAAGTCTCAGGCAAAACAGCCAGTTCAGCTCCATATGTGACTTCCCTCCTGCCGTTGCCAAAATCATATCTGGATATTTGCAACTCTGTTCGCCATATTCCGGCTTGCAGCCATAAGATATTTGGACGTTCATCACTGAACCGGTAAACTCCCTCTAGTTTGAACTGGCCGGATTCCAAAACATCACCAGTGGGAGATAAAATAACTCGGTCACTAAAGCCTTTTTGGCATAAAAAAGAAACTAGTAAAATTGCCGAAAGTAAAAATCGAGTCATTTTTTAATTCCTTTTCTTTACAGCAGGCGACCATTCTCCGCCATAACTACTGCCTTTTAGTTCTTTAGTAAGGTTGACCATTCTTTTATTAATAATCTCTATAGTCCATAAATCTGTTCGGTTATCTGACATCATTTCAAATAGTATACGTTTGCCATTTGGCGACCATCTGGGCCGACGTATTTCACCTTCGACCAATTTTGAAACATTCACACCTGTCCCGTCATCGGATGAGGCCAAATACAATCCCAGTGTATTCCCATCCTTGTCTTTCCCTACAAATGCGATTTTGCGTCCATCAGGCGACCATTCAGGGCTTGACGGCCAGATTTTTTTCTCCATTGCAAAAAAAATCGCTGATGCACTTGCCGATGATGGCTCGGTCACATACAAACCGCTCAATGGTCCGCCATTGACGGCAATTGCTAATTTTGGCCCTAGTTTTTGCCAAGCAATTTCAACTTCTTTGCCGACTAAAATATCCTCCCCGTCCAAAAGAATAGGCTGCGGTTCGGCTCCTATTGAGGAAAGGTATTGTGGTTCCTGGTACTCAAAAGTGCTTTTTTCTTGCACAGCCGCGATTTCATTGGATTGAGACGAAACAGCAGCGGACTTATAGGGCCAAGGGTTTTCTATAATATCACCCTTTGTGATTTTAACCTGTTCTTCTATCTGCAGGGAAGTCGGAAGCAAAGGCTCGGTTTTCTCATTTACAAATGTATAAACCTTTCCTTGAGATACAAAAACCATTAAACCTTTTTTATTCACTGAAAGAGATAGTTTTGAACCGGATACAATGGTAACCTGCCTGGAATGTCGTCCATCCGCCGTTATCTCAAAAATCTGAGGTGTGCCAGGCTTGTCTGAAACAAAAAATAAATCAGTGGCTTTATGATTCCAGATAACCTCACTTTCAGAATGCTTATCATTCGTTAGCCGCTGCAGATTGCCTCCTGATGCATCCATTAAATATAAATCAAGTTGCCCGCCATTCGAAGAAACAAAAGCAATTTTATCTATGACAGGCTTGGAGCCACCAAGCCAATAGACTCCCAAATCAATCTTCCCGGTCAATGCCGCGAAGAAGAAAGCTATCACTCCAGCCAAAAAAATTAGCGCAACAATTCCTTTCAATTCCGCTTTGAATCTAGACAATAAAACATCCTCCGGACAGAATCGCTAAAATCAATCGAGGCTATTCTTACCGAAACTGCCTATTGTTGTCAAACAAAAAAAGCCGCTAGCTGCCATTCCTCCACGACAAATGGCAGCTAACGGCCCAAAGTTAACTTGAAACTCTATTATTTTTTGCTTCTCAAAAACGTGCCGTAGCTCAAAATCAAACTAGTGCAAAATGCCACTATGCCGCCGGGCTCTGGTATATTCGGCGGAATGGGAGCCGGCACTGGTATCTCGTGAATCCTTGTGCTGTCTGTTACGCCATCTTTCGTCATCACAAAACCCATTTTAGGCGCGGTGTTTGGCACATACATCACAAAATATCCAGTCCAAGCATTCCCAGGCATTACTTCTTGCTTGCGATTGGACCGCCAAAACGCAAAATCTCTGAGTGCATTTCCGTCTGAATCATAAACAAATGTATTGATTCCATTTGCCCACGAAACGCTTGTGCTAGGACCCTCGAGCCCCCACAATTCGTCATCGGGCAGGCAGTATATGCCTTCACAAGGAACGTATGTATCCACCTGAAAATAACCGAACGGATAACTCATATTTTCAGGGCAATCTACGCGGTAAACATACTTCCACTCGTCGGGGTAATAAGTCAACGTAACTGTAGGATAAACTGGGTCAACCGCGTAAGCTGCCACCGATGCAATACCAAGTATTACGCAGGCAATAATTTTGAGCTGTCTGAACAATCTTTTCCTCCTGATATGTCACGTTTCCATTCTAATGGCGTGTATGATTTCCAAGCCGCGTTTGCCCGGCTTCAATTTTAATGTAAGCCAAGCAAGCATAAAGTCAACCTAGATTTAAGCCTTTTTTCATTAATACAACGGTTTATCAGACGGATTTTCAATCAGCAAATAAAACCGCTTCTACAGCCAAATGACTACACGAATAAATGTGAATCAAGTCAATGGAAATTAAGAACGCTCAAAATGCTTTTCTTGTAACAAAACATTTTCGTTTTTCTTTTAACTGATTCGCCGTTTTTTGTATTGACAGCAATCTGATTTATTGATAATCTAAACTTAAGGAATCATCTTATGAACGAAGCAGCGCTTAATATGGTGAATGTAGCCTGGGTCTGGCGACCCTCCAATTAGGAGGGCCGTCCGCTGATTTCGCCTTTCGGCGCAAAATATTGGAGTGCTTAAAAGCCGCGGACTGCTCTTGGATTCGAAGTCTGCGGCTTTGTTGCTAAAAGCATTCAGAACTAAAAGCCGCGGACTCTTGAATAGCCCGCGGCTTAATAGTTTTCAACAGTGTCTGGGAAATCTCGATGGAATAAATATTTAAATACTTATTAAGTTATCAAGGATTAAATTGAAATGCCCAATATATACCACCCAAACAAAGAAGAGTTTGCCAATAGAGCAAAATTTGGAAATCTAGTTCCGGTATATCGGGAAATTTTGGCGGATATGGAAACGCCAGTTTCGGCATTCCGCAAAATAGCGCATGGAGATTATTCCTTCTTGCTAGAAAGTGTGGAAGGTGGCGAGCGGATCGGTCGTTATTCTTTCCTGGGGTCCGAGCCCTTTATGGTTCTTCGCACTAAAGGACGAAAAGCCGTCATTATCGATAAGTCGCAAGAAAACTCCTTTGATCTCGAAGACGGCCAAGATCCCCTGCACGTCTTGAAAGCCCAACTACAGCGTTTTAAATGGGTTGCCGATCCCGATTTGCCCAAATTCGTGGGAGGGGCAGTAGGATATATCGGTTACGACACCGTGCGTTTTTTCGAAAAACTGCCGGACATCGCGACCGATGATCTTCAAATGGATGACTGCGTGTTCGTATTCACGGATACTGTTCTTATGTTCGACCACGTACGGCGTAAAATCCGCGTCATTTGCAATGCCCACGTTAATGGTGATCCCGACTTGGCATACGAAGAAGCAATATGCAAAATTGACGCCTTAGTGAACAAACTCCGATCTAATTGCCCTTCGGATGCCCTTGAACGCAATGAGATTTCTAATATCCCTTTTGAAAAAAGAATTAATTCCAACTTCTCGCCGGACGGCTTTAAAAGCGCTGTCAAAAAAGCCAAGGAATACATTGCCGCCGGAGATGTCATTCAGGTAGTCCTGTCTCAGCGATTCTCGACCAAAATAAATGCCGAGCCATTCGATATTTATCGAGCTTTGAGGTCGCTTAATCCTTCTCCTTATATGTTCTACCTTTCTTTCGGCGAAGTGATTCAAATTGGTGCGTCTCCTGAAATACTTGTTACAGTAGAAAGAGGCAAAGTCACTGTCCGGCCGATTGCCGGCACTCGCCCACGAGGAAAGACAGAAAGCGAAGACAAAGCCCTAGAAGCTGATCTCCTGGCTGACGAAAAAGAACGCGCAGAACACATAATGCTTGTTGATCTTGGCAGAAATGATATAGGCAGAGTTTGCAGGTACGGCAGCGTGTCGGTGGATGAGCTTATGGTAATCGAGAGATACTCGCACGTTATGCATATCGTTTCAAATGTTAAGGGACACCTCAAGCCTGATAGAGACCAGTTCGACGCGCTTCGTTCGACATTCCCTGCTGGCACAGTTTCTGGTGCGCCTAAAATACGGGCAATGGAAATAATAGAAGAACTCGAGCCGACAAAGCGCGGGAGCTATGCCGGGGCTGTTGGCTATTTCAGCTATTCAGGCGATATGGATACTTGCATAACCATTAGAACCATAATGGTTAAAGATGGCATAGCCTATGTCCAAGCAGGCGCCGGGATAGTGGCGGATTCGGTCCCTGAAAATGAATACCAAGAGACCGTGAATAAATCACGGGCAATGCTTCGCGCCATTGAATTGGCGGAATCGGGCCTAGAATAGAAAGGAATAAAACGATGTTAGTGATGATTGACAACTACGATAGTTTCACATACAACCTTGTCCAATATCTCGGAGAAATGGGTCAGGAACTTCGCGTTTTTAGGAATGATGCAGTTACGGTTGACGAAATCGAAATGATGAAGCCCGATCACATCGTCATTTCTCCAGGGCCTTGTACTCCGAAAGAAGCTGGAATTTCAGTCGAACTCATAAAGCGAATGGCTGGTAAAGTGCCCATTCTCGGAGTTTGCTTGGGGCACCAATCCATAGGTTATGCTTTTGGTGGAGAGATAGTGCGTGCAGACCGTTTGATGCACGGCAAAACTTCGCAGATTTTCCACGAAGGATTTGGAGTTTTTCGCGGCTTGCCTAATCCGTTCAACGCCACACGTTACCATTCCTTGGTCATCCGCCGTGAAACTATGCCTTCTTGCCTCGAAATCACAGCAGAAACTGACCAGCGCGAAATCATGGGTGTCAGGCATCGGGATTTTCCTGTCGAAGGAGTTCAGTTCCATCCCGAATCTATTTTGACGGAATCAGGCAAACAGTTGCTGAAAAACTTCTTGGAACAATAATTAAGACTGATTGTTTGGGGGTTGAGAGATTGATAAAAGAAGCAATTTCCCTGCTAGTTAAAAGGGAATCCTTAACACGGAACGACGCCGCCAAGGTCATGCAAGAAATAATGGAAGGCGAAGCTACCCCGGCGCAGATTGCGGCGTTTGTAACAGCGTTAGCCATGAAAGGCGAAACAGTCGAAGAAGTCACCGGATTGGCGGAAACCATGCGAGAAAAGTCAGTCAAGGTCTATCCAAATAGGGATCCATTGGTTGATACTTGCGGGACAGGCGGTGACAAATCGATGACATTCAATATTTCCACTTGCGCAGCATTCATCGCCGCGGGAGGCGGCATTGCCGTTGCTAAACACGGAAACCGTGCGGCAACCAGCCCCTGTGGAAGCGCAGATGTTCTTGAAAGTCTCGGAGTCAATATCAATTTGCCGCCAGAAGCAGTCGCAGAGTCCATTGAAACCATAGGAATAGGCTTTCTGTTTGCTCCCGGACATCATCCGGCAATGAAGCACGCCGCATCTCCGCGAAAAGAAATAGGTATAAGGACCGTATTCAATATTCTTGGCCCTCTAACCAATCCTGCCGGAGCGAAATATCAGGTGATTGGAGTTTTCTCTCCTGATTTTGTCGAAATTATAGCGGGTGTTCTCCGCAACCTTGGAGCAAAACGAGCAATGGTCGTTCACGGGCTGGATGGGTTAGATGAAATCTCCACGATAGGTCGAACTAAAATATCCGAACTTTCGGGTAGCGAGATTAAAACATTCGATTTTGATCCCGAGTCTATCGGCTTGCCTAAATCTGATCTTCAAAGCATATCCGGCGGCGCTTCGCCCGCGGAGTCAGGCGAATTATTCTTGGAAGTTTTGAATGGCAAGAAAAATCCTAGAAGGGACATTGCTTTGCTCAACGCCGGCGCAGCCTTCGTTGTCACAGGCAAGGCTGAAGATTTACGCTCCGGATTTGAGCTTGCTGCAATTTCTGTAGACTCAGGTGCTGCGATGGATGTATTCAATCAATACCGCTCCTTTAGTAGGAGGTTCGCTAGTTGATCCTTGACGAAATCGTCAAACATAAGAAAATAGAAGTTGAACGGACAAAATCCTTGGTGAGTGAAAGCGATATAAGGCATTTGGCGCAGGACTCCCAGCCTCCGAGAGGATTTCTGAAGTACCTCAAAGCATCGCCATCTATTGCCATTATAGCGGAAATTAAAAAGGGCTCACCGTCAAAGGGAATCATTCGCAGCATCTTTAACCCTGAGGAAATTGCCCGTATTTATGCGGAAAATGGTGCTTCCGCTTTGTCTGTTCTCACCGATCGGCGTTTTTTTTACGGGTGCTTAAGGGATCTACAAAAAGCCCGCCGCGCTTGCTCATTGCCGGTACTGCGTAAAGACTTTATCCTTGATGAATACCAAGTATTTGAATCCAGAGCCGCGGGCGCCGATGCCATATTGCTTATCGCCGCTGTATTGGACTCGAGTTTACTAAGGGATCTTTATGAAAAGGCGATTTCATTGGGAATGGATGTTCTCGTCGAGACTCGCAGCATTGAAGAACTCGAATCTGCTGTAAGCATTGGGGCAAAACTAATAGGCGTGAATAATCGTGACCTTCGTTCTTTTGCCGTAAATATGGAAACAACTTTTAAAGTAGCCAAAGCAGCTCCTCCCGATGTTATTTTGGTCGCCGAAAGCGGGATCAAAACTCGTGATGAGCTCATTGCTTTGCATCGGTCAGGCATTGACGCAGCTCTAATCGGAGAAACTTTGATGTCTGCATCGGATCCGGGCGCGAAACTAAGGGAGTTGCTTCAATGACACGAATTAAAATATGTGGCATTACTTGCATAGAAGACGCATTGGCTGCTGCCGAAATGGGAGCTGATGCACTGGGGTTCAACTTCGCGGCAGGGCCGCGGAAAATATCGCCGGATAAGGCTGCGGAAATTATTTCCCGCCTTCCTCCGTTTATTTCGATTGTCGGGATATTCATTGGCGAAGACGATAAAATAGTCCGCATTTGCAATCATTGCGGAATTCAAATTGTACAACTGCACGGCGATTATAGCGAACGCTTTTCAAAAAAACTACATCCTAGGCCGGTGATACGTGTCATCCATGTAAAAAGCATTGAGTCTCTCCAAGAGTTGCAGAAAGACAAAGCTGCTTCCGCTTTTCTACTCGATGCCAGCGTCCCGGGAAAGCTAGGGGGTACAGGCGTTACATTCGATTGGGATATCGCGGTTGAAGCAAAAAATCTAGGCAGGCCCATAATCCTCGCCGGGGGGCTTAAACCAGACAATGTAAGCGAAGCCATACTAAAAGTGCGCCCGTATGCTGTTGATGTATCCTCAGGCATCGAATCTTCTCCCGGCAAAAAAGACCATAAGCTTTTGAAGGAGTTTATTGAAAATGTTAGAACATCTGACGGATCTTCCTGATGAACTAGGACATTTTGGCCACTTCGGGGGAAGATTTGCTCCGGAAACTCTCGTTCCGGCACTCGAAGAACTTACTGAAGCTTATAACTCGGCTAGATTAGACCCTAGTTTTCATCGGGAACTTGGCTACTATTTGCGTGAGTTTGTAGGCCGGCCTGTGCCGCTTTACTTCGCGGAACGATTGACACACAGGCTTGGTGGTGCAAAAATTTATCTTAAACGCGAAGACCTTTGTCACACCGGCGCCCATAAACTGAACAATGCCATAGGGCAAATCCTATTGGCGAAAAAAATGGGCAAACCCAGAATAATTGCCGAAACTGGCGCTGGCCAACACGGGGTCGCTACCGCCACCGCTTGCGCCCTTTTTGGGTTTGAATGCGAAGTATATATGGGCGAAGAAGATATCGCTCGCCAGGCAATCAACGTTTTTAGGATGAAGCTTTTAGGCGCGAAAGTCCGGCCAGTTACAAGCGGAACAAAAACCCTCAAGGATGCTACCAACGAAGCCTTCCGCGACTGGGTGACCAACGTGCGGACGACACATTATATTATCGGTTCAGTAGTCGGCCCGCATCCTTATCCAATGATGGTCCGGGATTTCCAGTCAGTCATTGGCAGAGAAGCTCGCGAGCAAATATTATCGAAAGAAGGTCGGCTTCCAGACTATCTTATTGCTTGCGTAGGGGGCGGCAGCAATGCAATCGGGCTATTCTATCCCTTTATAAATGACCCGGTTAATTTTATCGGCGTCGAAGCCGCAGGTTATGGCTTAAGTTCTGGCAAACACGCAGCCACTCTTTCTGCAGGTTCGCCAGGGGTTTTGCACGGCGCAATGACCTATTTGCTTCAGGATTCCGACGGACAAGTGGCGGAAACCCATTCCGTTTCTGCGGGGCTCGATTATCCCGGAGTCGGCCCTGAACATAGCTGGTTCAAAGAATCAGGTCGCGCTGAATATGTCTCTGTCACCGATTCCGAAGCTCTCGAGGGATTTAAGCTCCTATCTGAGACGGAAGGCATTATACCAGCTCTAGAACCGGCGCACGCAATTGCATTCGCCGCAAAGTTTGCGCCCCAAATCGGTAGAGACAAAATAATTGTCATTTGCCTTTCCGGGCGGGGTGATAAGGATGTCGATGCCGTTTCGAAACTTCTGGAGGTAAGCCTGTGACCCGTATAGGAACAAAGTTCGCCGAGTTGAAAAAAAACAGCGAAGGAGCTCTTGTCTGCTTCATAAACTCGGGCGATCCAGACCTTAAAACAACAGAAGATCTGGCGCTTGCAATTGAAGACGCGGGGGCTGACATATTAGAACTCGGAGTCCCATTCAGTGACCCGCTGATGGACGGCCCCGTAATTCAAATGTCGTCTCAACGGGCGCTAAAAAATGGCGTTTCTTTGATTAAAATTCTGGAGTCGGTCGCCAAAATAAGAGAACGCTCTCAGATGCCTATCGTCCTTATGTCTTGCACCAATCCTATCTACCAATTCGGTATGAAAAAGTTTGCAAAATCCGCGGTATCTGCTGGCGTAGATGGAATAATACTTACAGATATGCCGCCGGAAGAATCGATAGAATGGAAACCTGCTGCATCCGAGAATAATCTCGATACAATCTTTTTGGTAGCGCCTACTAGCACAGACGAAAGGCTGCAATTGGTCGCCAAAGAATCGTCAGGGTTTATTTACTGCGTATCGAGAGCAGGCATAACCGGAGTGCAAAAAGATATTCCGGAGGATATAGCTGGGCTACCGAGTAAGTTAAAATCGTTGACGCAGACGCCTGCAGCGGTAGGTTTTGGCATTTCAACGCCGGAACATGTTCAACGTATTTGCAGCTTCGCTGATGGAGCTGTTGTTGGTAGCGCAATAGTAAATATAATAAGTGAAAAAGCTGGGTCGCCCGATCTCATTCTTACAGTCAAAAAATACGTTTCGGAATTGAAAGCTGCGACCCGAAATGGTTGATGTATACAAAAGCACAATTCGCTAAAATGCTCGATCATACGCTGTTGAGGCCAACAGCGTCCAAATCTGACATACTACGTATCTGCGACGAAGCAAAAAAGCACCATTTTTGCGCCGTTGTCGTTTTCCCTTACTGGATTCCTTTTGTTGCAAAACAACTTAGCGGCACGGATATAAAAACTTGCTCTGTTGTGGATTTCCCATTCGGCGCCGGAGGAATTCACGCAAAACTATGTGAAGCTCGCCACGCAACTAATGAAGGCGCAAGGGAACTGGATGTAGTTATGAACATCTCGGCGTTCAAATCGGGCGACGACGCCATCGTCCGCCGCGAATGCCATATAGTTGTTGATGCAGTCAAAATGACTGGCATAACTCAAAGCGACCACCGTGTTCTAGTCAAAGTAATTATCGAGACCGCTTATCTCTCAGAAGAAGAGATCAAACGTGCATCAGAAATAGTCCGCGATTCGGGAGCTGATTTTGTAAAAACCTCAACAGGCACTGCCTCATCAGGCGCTACTCCAGAAATTGTGCGCGCAATTCGAAGGGTTGTAGGCCCTGGTATAGGGGTCAAAGCTGCCGGTGGAATAAGAACGGTAGAGCAAGCAATGGCTATGCTGGATGCCGGCGCCAACCGCATAGGAACAAGTTCCGCTGTCGCTATAGCCTCGGCTTTCGATCCTCACAACTATATGGCAGGTTAATCGCTTTTCTCCCTCAAAGCAATTTTCAGCGTTATTGACAATACCTAATCCCAAGCATATAATGCAACACGATTCCTATTGCGGAAGGGTGTATATGTTCGCATTGAATTTTTACTCAGACCTTTATGCCGATATGCTCCGCAAAGGCAGAAAAACAGCCACTATTCGTCTGGGCGATAAAAGTGAAAAATACAAACCCGGCCAGGTTGTCCTTATAACGGTAGGCCGCCGTTTTGGACCTAGGCAAAAACTTTTTCTCGCTATAATTGACCAAGTGGAAGTCAAAAAAGCCGGCGAACTGACAAATATAGAAGTCGAAAAAGAAAATCCGGAGTTCAGAAGCCCAGAAGATGTAATGACACTTCTAAGCCGCATATACGATAGCGTCATTACGCCGATGGATGAGGTGACAGTCATCCAGTTTTCGCCTATTTGGGAAGAAGGCAAAACAGGCGGCGCCGAATTGGATATGTGGTTGTTATAACTTTTGGTAATGCCGAAATAAAATGCAAAGAAATTAGAAGGCCCGGTTCATTGAACCGGGCCTTCGCG
>FWPV01003541.1_pt1 | contig 35111 bp, 27 predicted proteins | sample 2228371 | NCBI WGS metagenome assembly FWPV01 (sample SAMEA103939776, study PRJEB20133) | metagenome | reverse complement strand
CGTCCACGAACTCTAAACAACAAATCACAAAGAAAATAATAAAGTTTAAACACGGAGGCACAGAGACACGGAGATATTTAATTATTTTTTTAATCGCGATATACGAATATAAGAGGACCTGTTCGTATCTGCTCAATTATAATTTTTGATTTAATTTTTCGGTAACAAACATACTGGAGTGGTTCTTGAGAACCATTCCCTATTTGTGTTGTTCATCTTCGGTCAATGTTATGTTATATTTCTCCATTGTTATCAACTCCAGAGAAATAAGATATAACATTACCGAATTTTTCAATCAAAAACCATTATTGAGCGTTAATAATTAACGCCCGATGAATCGTGAGATTACAAACCCAATATAATATTTGTTTTATTTTTGTAACTTGTGATTAATTTTTCTCCGTGCCTCTGTGTCTCTGTGTTTTTTCACTAAAAAATATGGTTAAGCAACTAAAGTTTATGCTTGGAGCAAAATTATTCAGAGAATACTATTGATATAATATATGATTCTATTTAAAATATCAAATGTAGGTAAATATTAGAATAGCAAAGTAATATAGAAATTTAGGGTGGGATGATGAGTGACCTGCAGATAGTTGTTGAAACAATTGAACTTAGAAAAAAAATTAAAGGTGTGATTGCAGTAGATGGTGTGAACCTGAAAATATATCAAGGTGATATTTTTGGCATCACAGGACCAAATGGATCAGGAAAAACAACATTCTTGATGATGCTGGCAACTCTTCTAAGACCATCTTCAGGGACTGCAAATATTCTTGGATATGACTTGTGCAAGAAGCCTTATAAAATTCGGAGTCTGATCGGATATGTTCCAGAAAGCTCTGGAATTTATGATAATCTTACAGTTTTTGAATATCTTAGTTTTTTTGCAGAAGCATATAAAATACCAAAGCAAAATAGAAAAGAAGTTGTGAACGATATTATTGAATTGATGGAACTGGAAGATTCCTATTTAGGTAAGCTATCACAAGGAATGTTAAAACGCGTAAGCATAGCCAGGGCTATCATTCATGATCCTATGTTGTTAATACTTGATGAACCTATTACAGGGCTGGATCCAAAGTTAAGATTTGAAGTTAAAGAGATTCTCAAAGAGCTAAGTAAAATGGGAAAAACTATAATTATATCCTCAAATATACTTACCGATCTAGCAGATATTTGCACACGAATTGGCTTTTTCAATAAAGGTAAATTATTACTTGAGAGTGATAAAAACACTGTTTTATCAACAGATAATAATGGCGTAATAATTGAAATCCTCATTGGTAGAGGCATTGAGAGTGCTAAAGAAATACTTGGACATCAAAGTGGGATTGACAATGTGGATATAAAAGGTAATGTGATTAAAATTTTATATAAAGGTAAAATTGACGGAGTCAGTAATATAATTAAAGAGTTAGTAAATAATGACATTGAGGTTTTCTCTTTCAAAGAGAGTTCTCTGGAGCTTGAAGATATATATCTCAAGCTTATGGGTCAACTTTGAGGGAGGAGACATTGCAATCAATTACAAAGCGATCAATCATAATAGGGCTATTCTGTGTAATATTCCTTTGCCTCATTACACCTTATAATGATTATTATATTGGTGGCACATTCGTAGCAGGCAATCATTTCCCCATCGGTTCATTCTTCCTTTATATCTTACTTGTGTTTATTGGTTTTATAGCGATTGGGCGATGGATGCCAAATAAAGGATTAACACAAGCTGAGTTGATAACTATCTGGTGCATGATGATAGTTGCATCAGGTATACCATCATCTGGATTTATAAGATATCATCTATTTATGCTTGCTGCGCCTTATTATTATGCGACACCTGAAAATGAATGGGCGGATTTATTTTTTCAATACTTACCTGACTCACTCATAATTAAGGATCCACAAGCTGTTAAATATTTTTATGAGGCACTTCCTTCCGGGATGGGCGTTCCATGGATGGTTTGGCTAAAACCAATTTTACTCTGGTCAAGTTACGTATTGATGACTTATTTTGTCCTTGTATGCTTAAGCGTTATATTACGGCGCCAATGGGTAGATTATGAGAGATTTTCCTTTCCACTGGTAAAACTTCCCATAGAGATGGTAGAAGGTGCTGATAGTAAAACTCGCCTTAATGATTTTATGCGTAACAAAGTATTGTGGATCGGTGTTATAACAGCAAGTTTACTACATATAATCAACGGATTGCACGCACATTTTCCGCAGATACCTTATATACCATTATATTTTTCTCTGGATCCATATCTTAATGAAAGGCCATGGATAGCTCTTCGTTCAACTATATTTATGATATATCCTTCAATTATTGGTTTTTCATATTTGATTGCACTTGATGTTTCATTGAGCTTCTGGCTTTTTTATATACTTTATAAGGTTCAAAGTGTAGTCGCTTATGCGGTAGGGTTTTCCGCAAGTGGGTGGACACTTGCAAACCGTCAGGAAATGGGGGGTTATTTAGCTCTTGTAGTATTTGTATTGTGGCTGGCAAGACACCATATTAAAAATATTATTTTAACAACAATAGGCATTAAAAAGATTGATGACTCCAATGAACCTTTACCTTATCGCTGGGCTTTAATTGGATTTATTTTTGGAACTGTAATAATTGCTGGTATGGCTTATGTGGCAGGGATGTCTTTCTGGCTTGCAATGGGAGTTATGGTGTTTTTCTATGTGATGGCAATAGTCCTAACCTGGATGGTAGCAGATGGAGGTTTTCTCTTTCTATTAGCAATTTTCCGACCATCAGACTATATTATGATAAGCTTAGGGTCATCAAGGTTTGATTCAGCAAGCCATACTATTCTTACATTTGAGAAGACACTCATGTTTGACCTTCGTGAATTCATGATGCCTCATGTCATGAATAGTTTCAAGGCAGTAGATTCTTTCCGTATTAAAAGACGCCATATTTTAGTTGCTATTGCAATATCAATGATTGTTGGTGTTGCCACATCGTATTATTCTGGTTTAATGACATGGTATCATGTAGGTGGTCTAAGAATGGGTTATTGGTGGGATCCAGAGCCATGGGACAGGCTTACACGTTTTCTAAATTATCCTACTTCAACAAATTGGATGGAGCTTTCCTTTATATTTACAGGCGTTGTAATCATGTCATTACTAATCTTTATGCGTTATCGCTTTCTATGGTGGCGCATACATCCGCTTGGATATGCCATGACAACAAGCTGGGCTCCTTATACTATATGGTTTTCTATTTTTCTGGGGTGGTTAGCAAAATTTGTCATATTAAGGTTTGGCGGATTAAAACTATACAGGCAAATGAGACCATTCTTTCTAGGGGTTGTTATGGGTGAATCCCTTGTTGGTGGTATGTGGATTATCATAGGCTTATTTACCAAAGTTGGATATCGTATATTACCCGGTTAGTTTAAAAATTAACATCCAGAGTTAAATTATTTACCATCAATTTTTATAAATAATGCTCTAAAAATCAAGCTTGCAAAACTGAACAACTACCATGTCAAAATGGCACTATACCCCTATTGATGCAAAAATTCAAATATTTTAAGGTATTTGTTCCATAAAAAAACAATTTTCCCATTGAACTTACGATGTCATAATGACATTGCCAAACATTGTTCTTATGTAAAAAAGCATATAAAAATACGGAAAATCAACTCACTGAGATATGGTATAACTCTTGCTATATATATTATTACAGTTAAATTTGATTATATGCACAAATCAGAGGGTTAGTTAGTTCAATTTTCTAAAGGCAGGCTTCTACTACGTTTTTGGACACATATCTTTTAGTGAAATTATTAAGTTAATAAATAAAACCTGCCTACGATGATTTTTTTAATAACCTTTCAGTTTGTGTTATATAAACTAATCAATTATAATTGGTGGTTATATATTTAGTAATGAACCTTGTAACTGTGATTAGCTGTATTAAACAATTAAGTGAGGAGGAATGGATAGATGGCTATCAAACCTTTGGCAGACAGAATTCTCGTAAAACCAATTGAGCAAGAAGAGGAAAAGATTGGTGGAATAATAATCCCTGATACAGCAAAAGAAAAGCCCCAGGAAGGCGAAGTTGTCGCAATTGGACCTGGAAGGATGCTGGAAAATGGTCAGCGTCAGGCTCCATCTGTTGCTGTAGGTAACAAAATACTTTATGGCAAATATGCCGGTACAGAAGTTAAATATCAAGGTGAAAATTATCTGATAATGAGAGAAGACGACGTTTTGGCAATAATAGAATAATATAATCAAAAGCTAAGGAGGATAGGTTAAATGGCGAAACAAATTGCTTTTCAAGACGAAGCACGTGCTTCCATTAAAAGGGGAGTTGATATATTAGCTGAAGCAGTCAAGGTTACTTTGGGTCCGAAAGGACGAAATGTAGTATTAGACAAAAAGTTTGGTGCACCTACAATAACAAAAGACGGTGTAACAGTTGCGAAAGAAATAGAGCTTGCAGATCCTTATGAAAATATGGGTGCCCAGATGGTTAAAGAAGTTGCTTCCAAGACCAGTGATGTAGCAGGTGATGGAACAACTACAGCTACAATTTTAACACAGGCTATATATAGGGAAGGTCTAAAGAACGTAACTGCTGGTCGCAACCCAATGAGCCTTAAGCGTGGTATCGATAAAGCAGTTGACGTAGTTGTAAAAGAACTTGAGAAGTTAAGCATGCCAACAAAAGGCAAAAAAGAGATTGCACAGGTTGCTAGCATAGCAGCAAATAACGATACTGCAATCGGTGACCTGATTGCTGACGCTATGGATAAAGTTGGCAAAGATGGTGTCATTACTGTTGAAGAAGCAAAAAGTATGGATACTACCTTAGAAACTGTTGAAGGTATGCAGTTTGATAGAGGTTATTTGTCTCCATACTTTGTTACCGATGCAGAGCGAATGGAATGTGTCCTTGAGGATGCCTATATTCTAATACATGAAAAGAAGATCAGCGTCATGAAAGATATGATCCCATTGCTGGAAAAAGTTATGCAGCAAGGCAGATCATTATTGATTATTGCAGAAGACGTTGAAGGTGAAGCTCTTGCTACACTGGTTGTGAACAAGATTCGCGGAACTCTCAAAGTTGCTGCTGTAAAAGCCCCTGGTTATGGTGATAGAAGGAAAGCCATGCTTGAGGATATTGCCATATTAACAGATGGTAGGGTTATATCCGAAGAGCTTGGTATTAAATTGGAAGGTATTACTCTTGCTGATCTTGGAAAAGCCAAGAGGATCGTAATTGATAAAGATAATACTACAATAGTTGAAGGTGAAGGTAAAAAGGATAAGATTCAGGGTCGTATTGCTCAGATAAAGAGGCAAATAGAAGAAACTACATCTGACTATGACAGAGAAAAATTACAGGAGCGTCTTGCAAAGCTTGCTGGTGGTGTCGCAGTAATCAACGTTGGTGCAGCTACTGAAGTTGAAATGAAGGAAAAGAAAGCAAGAGTTGAAGATGCTATGCATACTACAAGGGCAGCTGTTGAGGAAGGTATACTTCCTGGCGGTGGTGTTGCTCTATTGAGAACAATACCTGCGTTGGATGCTCTTAAATTAGAGGATCCGGATGAGCAAGTCGGTGTTGAGATCGTAAAGCGCGCTCTTGAAGAGCCGTGCAGACAGATTGCTGAAAACGCCGGTCTTGAGGGCTCAGTTGTTGTCGAAAGAATAAAGAAAGAGCCTATGAATATTGGTTATGATGCCCTTGTTGGCGAATATAGGGATCTGGTAGAAGCTGGCGTAGTAGATGCCAAGAAAGTTATAAGGCTTGCTCTACAGAATGCAGCCAGTATAGCCGGTCTTATGATCACAACTGAAGCCCTGGTTGCTGAAATACCAGAAAAAGAAAAGACCCCGCCTTATCCAGGTGGCGGACCAGGCGCTGATATGTATTAATAGCATTTCCTACCTTATGACAGTATGTAGGTTGGGTTTTTAACCCAACCTACTGATGTGCAAATACAATCAAGCTTTTGAAATTATACGTGTTTTATGTATAAATCACGATTGTTCAATGGCAAACTTATACGTTTACCTTGAATGTGGCTTTCTGCTACTGTAAGGCATATTTCTGTAGCGTGATGTGAAACTTCGATATTTCCAAGTGTTTGATGTCCCTCCTCATAAGAATTAATCAGATCAAGAAGACATAGAACTGTTGCACTTGGTCCTTTAGATTCAGGAAATTTAACTTCTATATAATCACCTCTTTTATTTTCTGATAATGAAGGTTTTCGCATTGTCCATTCAACGCCATTATTCATGCTCTTTATGCATCCATCACTACCAAATACTTCAAAATCCCAATTTCCGGCATTAATTGTCCAGGCTTCAACACCGCCATCGAATTCTATTTGATATATTGCTGATGGATCGTGGTCTAATTTATTATTTTCAATTTTTATGCTTCTTGGTAATAGTTCGCCCCATACGCTTTTTGCCTTTGGGTCACCTAAAAGAAACATGATCGTATCTACTGAATGTATATGTCCATGAAGCAGATTTGTCGCTCCATAATGTATAATAGCTCTTGGTTGTCCGATCTCACCATTTTTTATCAACTCTTTTGCTTTATGATAACGATGATTAAACCTGCGTAAAACTCCTGTATTTAATAGAGTCTTATTTTTTCTACAAGCCTTAAGTAGCATATCTGCTTCTTGCATAGAACATGCTATAGCTTTCTCCAGATAAATCATTGGGACACCAGCTTCTGCAACATTTGTTCCCATCTCAGCGTGCAATGGACCATGAGTGCATATAGCAACTATATCTGGACTCTCTTTTTCTATCATTTCCATGTAATCTTTATAAAGAGCTTTCACTCCCCATCTATCCTTAAAAGCTAAAAGCTTTTCTGAAGATATATCTGCACCTGCTATCAGCTCAATTCTTTCTATAGCCTGACACGCAGAAGCGATGGAATAAGGCACCCAATCAGATATAGAAGAACCTTTTATCTCATCGTCGATTGTGCTAGCCATCCGACCAAGTCCTACAATAGCCAACCTGTATTTTTTCATAAAATTTCTCCTTATAAAATTTTTATAATTTCACAATCATAGTTTTCTCATACATATCATAATTTCTCACTTTTTGCAATAATTTTAAAAATTACTTTAATTTTTAAACCTATTATGATATATTAGTAAATTGAATGTAGAATATTTTGCTTAATATTCAATCAAAAAATGCCGAACATTTCTTATGATACTCCGTCTAAAAAATCGAAACCATAATTGAACAGATATTGAAATATTAGCAGTAAATTTCAATCTGATTTTTGTTTATTAATAAAATTATACGGAGGGATTTATAATGAAAGGCTATATTGGCATTTTTTTATTGACTATATTTACAGCATTTTTAGTATGCAGTGTTTTTGCTGATGATAATGTAAAAGTTGTAAAGAAAGAAGAAACTACACGATTACCAAGAGTGAGAGCTGGGTTCATGCAGGGAAGAGCAGGTCTAAATATGATGCCCGGTAGAATGGGAATAATATCAAGTATACTAAGAATGGAAGATAAGCTCAAACTTTCAGAGGATCAGAAGGCTAAAATACACGAGTTGATGCTTTCACATAGAAAAGATATGATAAGCAAAAATGCTGATGTTGAAATAGCAGAAGTTGAACTCTATGAACTTATGCAGAAAGATAATCCTGATATGAATGCAGTCAAAGAAAAAATGCAAAAGATTGCTAATATGAGAGCAGATCAGCAATTTTCAGCATTTAAGTTATCTATGGATGTTAAAAATATTCTAACGGAAGAACAATGGAAAGAGTTTAAAGAACAACTAAAAGATAAAAGACCTATGATAGGGAGTTTGGAAAGAGGAAGGATGAAATTCGGTCAATCTGAAAGAAAGATGCGTCGTTAAATCATATCTGTCTGCTATTGGTTATAATGGATGAGGAAAGTTATATGTTCCTCATCCTTGTATAATAAACTAACAAAATGATAGTATTAGTGAGATTTTAGCCATGTGGGGATTTTGTTCATGGAAGATGATGAACTCATCAAGCTCTGTCAAAACGGCGATAAAACAGCTTTTGAAATGCTTTTCAGAAAGTATAATAAGCTTGTATACGGTATAGCCTATAGAATGACCAACAACAAAGAAGATGCATTGGATTTAACCCAGGATATATTTTTAAATGTCTATCAAAATATTAATAAATTTAAATTTAAATCTACATTCTCCACCTGGCTATATAGGATTTCAGTTAATATGTGTATTGATGAATTGAGGAAACGAAAAAAATATGATAACGTATCGGAGACGGACTCTCAATATCAAATTCAGGTTGATGAAAGAACACCTGAAGATTATGCAATATCAAAGGAGCGTGAGAAATTAATAAAAGAGGCTATCAACTCTTTGAATGAAAAAGACCGTGCTATAATAGTGTTAAGAGACATGGAAGGATTATCTTATAATGAGATCGCTGATGTTTTGAAGTGTTCAATGGGTCGTGTGAAGTCACGTATACATGAAGCACGTAAAAAACTGAGAGTGTTCTTAGAAAAAAAGGATATAGTTTTGTCTGGAGTTAAGGAAGAGGTGTTATAAATGCGTTGCTCCAAATTTCAAAAAAACTTATCGGCATATATAGATGGAGAGCTGGATCTTCAGGAAAAAGAGGAACTGGAAAGACATTTGATAAAATGCTCGTATTGTCAGAAAGAAAAGGAGAGACTATCTGAAGTTGTTGAATTTGTTAAAAATTCGACATATCCAGATGTCCCTGTTGATCTATGGGGAAGAATTCAAGAAAAACTAGATGTAGCGGAAGTGCATTCTCATTCTATGGTATTCAAATGGGTTCCTATACCTGTCGGAGTAGCAGTTTTTGCAATACTGCTGTATTTTTTTGGTGCAACATTTTTCTTTAATAGTTCGAAAACCAGCCCAATGCCGATAGAAATATGCCTTCAGGAACACCTGCTTTTTTCTTCTGAGCAGATGTTACCAACATACATCTCATCAGATTTAGTGAGTGAAGAAACTAAAGAAACCTCAGTAAAAACTCATTCGGAGAATTCCGAAATTGATATGCTTTTGGAGGTTTATTATGAAAATAACTGAAATGGTAAAACCTATAATTCTGATGTTTGCATTGCTTTTATTATTATTTGAAATATGTAATGCAGATGATAATAAAGCTGACGCTATGTTTCAAAGGATGTTAAGGCTATCTCAGCCAGTAAAATTTCAGGGAAAGCTTACTATAATATTCGATAGCCCTAGAGGTCATGAAGCATCAGAAGCTTTAATATACAGAGTGCCACCTGATAAGCAACGCATTGAATTTATTTCTCCGGAAGAAATAAAAGGAAGCGGTGAAATAATAATTGGAAAAGAAAGATTTCCTCTTCCCCCAGCAAGAAGAGAAGGAGGACCGGGTGGTCCGGGTCGCCCACGTTTTTTCCCGATGCCTCCACCAGATATACAAGATTCTATACCAGAAAATATGCTTATTTTATTGAATAATTACAATATAAGATTACTGGAAGGTGGAAATATTGCTGAACGTGATACATACCTGTTTGAAATAGAGCCAAAATTTGCCGGAAGACCTTCTCGTAAGATATGGACAGATAAGCAAAATGGTGTTATATTGAAAATGGAGCATTATAATTATCAGAAAAAACTACAGAGGCTATTCATTTATAGCGCAATTAGCTATAACCCTAATATTGACATGAATATCTTTCGTAAGCCTGAGAATTTACCTCCACAAAGAGAGCAAAATAGAAAAGAAGTCTGGAACTATAGACAGGGAAAAGTTAACCTGGAAAATATTAGAGAAGAAACGAAAATGAATCTGATAATTCCTGAACAAATATCACCGGGTTTTGCTCTGCAAAGTATTGATCTGGTGGAATTTAGAAATTTCAAGAATGTTCATCTTAAGTATACCGATGGTTTAGCCATTCTATCAATATTTCAATCACCTTTCCATGAGCGTGGTGGTCCTGGAGGAGATCGCAGAGAAGAACGTAGAAGAGAACCTGGAGATGAGCGTAATATGCGTGATCGCGAAAAAATAGAAAAAATAAACATCAATGGTATTGAGACTGAGATAATGTTTCGTGGTCCAATAATTATTTCTATCTGGAAATATAAAGACATAAATATGACACTACTTGCAGAACTAAAAAGAGAAGAGATAATCCAAATTGTAGGTTCACTTATATCACTAGCAAAAAAACAGGCATAGAAGGCAAAACCTAACAAAAAAGAATGTAATATAAGAATTATTAGGTTTTCAACCCAACCTATTATTACTGCCTGCATATTCCTTCCTGACAAATTTGTAATTTTATTGTATAATAAAATAAACAAATAAATATAGCTATTTATGATTTATGCTAATTCTTGTCTGTAAATATAAATACTGTGAAAATGGAGGTATACTTTATTTGATAGATGTATATTGTAATAATATTTTAAGTCAGATTGGTAAAGGTCCCTTAATTGAGTTAAAAAAAGTAAACCATACGAAGTGTAAAATTCTTGCTAAGCTTGAAGCTTTTAACCCTTCTGGCAGTATAAAAGATGTAATGGCTTTCTATATGATTTGTAAAGCTGAAAATCATGGTCTGCTCAAGCCGGGTGATAAGATAATAGAAGTTACAACAGGAAATACAGGTATAGCATTTGCAATGATTTCGGCATATAAAGGGTATGAATTTACTGCGGTCATGCCAGAAAACATGAGCAACGAAAGAAAAATGATGATGAAAGCTTTTGGGGCAAAAATTGTTCTTACTCCATCAGCAGATGACATGAAGGGAGCAATTGAAAAATATAAGGAACTTGTAAAGGCTAATCCTTCCGCATGGTTGCCTGACCAATTTGGAAATCTTGATAATATAATAGCTCACCGCGAAATAACAGGCAGAAGTATACTTGATCAATATCAAGGGTCTATAGATGTTTTTGTTGCTGGTGTTGGAACAGGTGGAACTTTGATGGGAGTTAGCCAGGCATTGAAAGAAAAAAATCCAGATATGAAAGTTGTGGCTGTCGAACCTTATGAATCTTCGGTAATGAGTGGTAACAAACCCGGACCTCATGACATCCAAGGAATCGGAGAAGGATTTATCCCACAGCTCGTTTGCATGGATGAGATCGATGAAGTTATAGCAATAAAGAGTAAGGACGCCATGGATATGATGGCAAGGCTTGCTAAAGAAGAAGGTCTGATGGTTGGTATATCATCAGGTGCCAATGTGTTAGCTGCTTTGAGAGTGAGTAAATCGATGAAATCAGATGGAACTATAGTAACGATATTACCTGATAGAGGAGAAAGATACTTAAGCATGAATGTTTATTAAAAATGAATAAAGCAGTTAATTAAAAAATAATTACATCAACTTCTGTTCCTGCTTCAAATCCCTCTACATCTTGTGGTATTTTAATTAGACCATCAGCCTTTACCATCATGGAGATCATAGCAGATTTTCCTAATATGGGTTCTGCTATTATTTTATCATCAGATTTAGTTAATGTTGTGCATATATATTCCTCAGTTCCCGGAGTAGATGAAATATTTCTATTTAGTCTGGCTTTTACAGATAAAGGTTCCCACATCTTTGTTTTTGCACCAGATAACAATCTTATCATATACCCCACAAAAAGATTGAAAGTTACCATTACGGATACAGGATTACCAGGAAGCCCAAAAACATATTTATCATCGGCTTTTGCAAAAATTATAGGTTTTCCGGGTTTTATAGAAACTCCATGAACTAGAACTTCTGCATTATTAAGAGATCGGATGACATCTAGAGTAACATCTCTGGTGCCAACAGAGCTTCCACCAGAAATTATTACGATTTGTGCATCTTCAAGGCTTTCAATCGTTCTATCCCTTAGCATTTGATAATCATCCTTAACTATACCCATGTTTTTGGGAATACCTCCATATTCACTGGTAAGAGCAGATAAAGAATAAGAATTTATGTCCCTTATTTGTCCTATTTTTGGTGTTTGTTCTGGAGAAATTATTTCATCACCGGAAGAAATTATCGCTATTTTTGGCTGTTTAACAACATCTATTTGTAATATTCCAATACCAGCAAGCGCCCCTATATCCTGCGGTCGGATAATATGTCCTTTATACAACACAATATCACCTTTTGCAATATCTTCATCGCTTTTTATGATATTATCACCTGGTGCAACATGCCTGATTACTTCTATAGTTTTTTCATCTAAAAGCTCAGTATATTCTATCATGACCACTGCATCAGCACCTTCTGGTATCATACTTCCTGTTGAAACCCTGATAGCTTCGCCATTTGTGATATTAGTCGATGCAAATTCACCCATCTTTATTTCACCAATTAAATCCAGATAAGCTGGTGAACCTGCTGAGGCGGAGAATGTATTTTTAGCCTTGACTGCAAAACCATCCATCGTCGAGCGATTAAATCCAGGCAAATTTACAGGGGATATTATGTCTTCTGCTAATACTCGCTTCAAACCATTCTGAATATTTATGGTTTCAGATGGTAATGGTTTTACCAATTCCTTTATTAATTTTTGAACTTCTGACGGAGTTTTTACCTTAAAAAAGTAATCTCTTGTAGTCATATATATTCCTATCTTGTGATATTAAAATGTTAGTTGATAATATATAATTAATAACATTTTAATTGGATGAACAGTTAATATCAATACCAAAATGCATAGGAGGGAATATCGAATATTATGCCAACTATTGTCCAGGTACTTCCAACAATGAACTCACCAAGTATTAAACCGAGAAAAAAAGGTATAGTGCGTCGGTAAGTTGCTAGACCACCATATTTTAATATAATAGATTTTATTATCCATGTGATAAAAAAGACAAACCATACCAAATTCATTGTCCAACTGCCTGATAATGCATATCCAACCGGATGAAGTTGCCAACCTATGAATCTTATACGCATAATTGATAAGAATATGGTAAATATGAATCCTAGAATCATCGCTGTAATTGTTGTAAAATCAGTTGTTTCGGGATGAGTAAGCCAGCGTGATAGGTAGCTATTAAAATATATACCGCCATAATAATGCACTCCTGGTGCCCCAAGTTTGTATGAATAATGCATAATAACCCATAGACACGAGATTATACCTGCAATTGTAGCGATTATTATTGCAATGAATGTCCTTTTATTTTCCATATCACCTTGTTCAGAAAGCTTAAATGCTTCAAGTTGATGAGGCGCCGGATGACCTCTAAAGCCCTTATTGAACCACCAGAAGAACGAAAACATAGTCAACGTTCCGCCTCCTAGCCTGCGTGTTCCGAAAAATGAGACCAACATCATATCAGGATGACCAAATGTTTGCCCCGATGTATAGGACCAAAAATCGTGGACAGGAGGACCCAATTGTGCCCTTATGCGCGTGATAGTTGTCCAGAGCATATAATAGATAAAAAAATAAATAGGAACGACCCAAAATGGCATTCCAGCTCGCATACAAAACATTACAATTATTAGCATACCAATAATTATACCGATAATTGCACTTCTATATCTTATTGGCTCATCAGTATCATCGATCTTCGAAACACCCAAGCTTGCTTTAATCACCCGGGCAAAATGTCTTCGATTTGCCCATAAAGCAATAATGAATATCCCAAATGCAGCTCCAAATACCTGCTGATCATAATATGGAAAGCCTTGCATCTTCTGAACACCAATTACAGCGGAAAATATCCTTTGTGCTTTTCCAAATAAATAAAAGAACCATGTCGAAAAGAGCAGGTCTAGTGGAGCAAAAAAACATAAGCCAATCGCAAAGGGATAAAATGATATTGGCATCCAACCAATTGCGTTCCATGGTTTTTCTGTAAATAGATAACTTATATCATATTGTTTTACACGTATTTCAGGAACTACTGGTATCAGAAAGTGAAAGCCATTGATCATATCGATCATGCCTGCTATGGTAAATCCGATCCAGAACATCTTATTTTTAATTAATTTATTTGTATTTTCTCTTGTCATTTCCAGTGGTAATTGAATTATCGGATAGCTTAATTTTTCAACTTCCGTCCATTGCTTCCTGAAAATAGCATTTATGCAAAGCATAATATAAAGCACTACAAAGTAAAAGGCACTCCACCATAGCATTGGGGTAATCCATTTTTTTATATAATTAAGGTTGTAAAAACTAGACTCCCCCTGATAATAACCTCTTAATATGGATATGTCTTTAACGGCGAGCCATTGTGGAATGTATTGCCAGAAGATGTCCTGCCATTCATTTTCTGGAGTGGCAAACCAATAGGCATGACCTAATGCTGGTGGTAAGGCTATTAATGCATCATGTCCGGAAATGGAGGATGCAATTGCGAGCATTATATAGATTGTTAAAAGTTCCCCTTGCCTGAGAGCAAATTCTGGTTTGAACTTCTTTATTATAAAGTTTACCAAAATTAAAAGAAACAGCCAGAAAATAACATTAAAAAATAGTGAGGCAGTGGTAGGATGTCCGGAATATCTGAATTCTTCCATCAATATTAGCCATAAGGCATTTATAGGTATGATAATTAAACCTATGACTATAGAGCGAAATGAGACATTTTTGGGGGGCTTGAAGTATTTTTTGGCAAATTCTCTATTCACGTCCATATTACTTAAGTATAAAATTCCTTAATATGTAGGATGGGTAAATGGTTGTAATTCTTGGAATCTTTATTATTTATGAAAAACGATGGTTCATTAACTAATGTTATAAATCAACACAATCATTTATCCATCCTACTTCTAAGAATACATACAAAATTTCAACAATATTATCAGAACTTGTCAAAGGTGAAGTATGATAAAATGGAATTCTCTATGATTGTGGTTGGTTTTCTTTACTTCTGAGTATTACACCTTTTTCACCAACTATCCATAAGCTTCCATCATTTGCATGATAAATATCATATAGATCGCATGTAGTCCCGGATTCTTGAATTGTCCAGGTATTTCCTCCGTCAGTAGTATGTATTATGGTCCCTTTAGCACCGATAGCATATCCCTCGTTTTTGTTAATAAATTCGACATCATAAAGATTTACATTGACATTGCTTTTCTTCGCCTGCCATCTTGTTCCGCCATCCTTTGTATAAATCACAAGTCCTGAATTTCCCGCGATCCAACCTTCCAAATGGCTTATGAAGTCAACTCCATTAAGATCAGCACCTGTTCCAGTATCCCTATATCCCCAGATTGTTCCATCGGAGCTACCGCGTAATAACAATCCTCTCTCACCAACTATCCAGGCAGTTCCATAACCTGGAAATTTTATTGATCTTAATTCCCAACTTGTCGGGCTATCTTGCGCAGTCCATACCTTGCCACCATCAATATTATGTATAATTACACCATCTCGTCCTACAGCCCAGCCTTCACTTAAATTTACAAACTGGCAATCATTTAACCTATATCTACGTCTGGGACGTATGACCTGATCTTTCTGGATATTCCAATCCCTTCCGTTGTTTGTGGTATAAAGGATCTTGCCATCTTCGGTCATAACCCATCCCCAACCCAATGAACCTTCAACAATCTTAATGCCAATTATATTATCTTCTACAGCATTATTTTGAACACTCCAGGCTTGACCACCACTACGTGTATAAAGTATTAATCCTTTATCTCCAATTGCCCATCCTTCTGAATTGTTTACAAAATATCCCTTTCTTAATGAATATACCTCACCCTGCAACTGGATATTCCAGTTTTTTCCACCATCATCAGTAAATAATATTGTCCCCATTTCACCAGCTATCCAGCCTTTATTCTGGCTTACAAAATAAACACTATTTAAATTATAATCTACATTACTATCTTGATATTGCCAGCTTTTCCCTCCATCTGAGGTATGAATTATTGTTCCTTTATCGCCAACTATCCATCCTATATTAGGTTCTATGAAGAACAGATCATTGAGTTGTTCTGTTGAATTAATTCTAAATGGTTCCCATGTTTTACCTTCATCTGAGCTAACATATATATTTCCAGAAGGGTCTAAAGCAAAGCCATTCTTATCATCTATGAATTGAATTCTGTTTATTGAACGCCCTCTATCCCTGCCTTCAGTATGGGCGTCCCAATGCTTACCACCATCGTTTGTTACTACTATGAAAGCTCTTCCCAAAGCTGTGCTACTGACAGCCCATCCTTTATCTTTATTTATAAAATATATATCTGAAAATGCCCTGCTTGTAAGCCCGGTCTCATAAATTGTCCAATTTTTTCCACCGTCTTCTGTGCATAAGAAACTTGCATCATCCTTTGTTATCCATCCATATTGCTTATCAATAAAAAACACTTTTCCTAGTGTGCTGACTACGCCTGTTTGTTGAGAAAGCCAGGTATTACCACCGTCTTCTGTATGTAAAAGAGTTCCGTTTTGCCCCGTGATCCAGCCGTAATTTTCATCCAGGAAAAACACACTGGTTAGATCATTCTGAGTTTCGCTGAATTGTTGATACCAGTTCTTGCCACCGTCTTTAGTTGTAAAAATATTTCCATCAGAACCAACAGCCCAACCTATGTTTTCATTGACGAAAGTTATATCAGAGAAGTTAGCTGTCCATCCTGGTTGTCGTAAAATATCCCATTTACCTTTTTCTATTATTGGCATAACTGGTTCTTCTAATTTTTCTATTTCTTTCTTTTGTGGTATTTCTGCCAATGCGGATGTCTTTTTGCCCAATGATTCAACAGAAAACTTTATTGCAATTCCACCTTCACCGACAGCAAAAAGGCTGTTACCTGTAAAGCTTATGCCGTGAATATCCTTGTTAGTGCCACTTTCCTTCTGTACCCATGTCTTTCCACCGTCTGAAGTAATAAGAAGGACTCCGTTATCACCTGCGACCAATCCGACTTCAGTATTTGCAAAATATACTTTGCGAAGGTTGGCTTCTGTATTGCTTTTTTGGAAATTCCATGTTTTTCCGCCATCGTTTGTATATAATATTTCGCCATATTGTCCAACAACCCATCCATAGTTCGAATCGACAAAATAAACACCATATAATTCATTAAATGTATTGCTGTCTTGTTTTTCCCATGAAAGACCACCATTAGTTGTATGCAATATGACTCCAGGCCAACCAACTACCCATCCTTCCTTAGAGTTCAGAAAATACACTCCATAGAGTATCTGCCATGCAGGATTAACCTGTTCCGACCATGTATTTCCACCATCCAATGTATGCAATATTGTTCCAAGATAACCGACAGCCCATCCCTCCTGTGAATCCTTAAAATATACACCATGTAAAGGCATACCAAATCTACTTCGCTGTGGTAACCATGTTTTTCCTCCATCGGTAGTGTGTAGTATAGTTCCTGTTTCACCAACAGCCCAACCTTCATTGTCGTTAATAAAATATAAGCTATTTAAGCTTGCCCATATGTCTGTCTTTGGTGTAACCCATGTCCTTCCACCATCAAAAGTTTGTGTTATTGTGCCTCTCTTACCTACTGCAAATCCACGCTGTTCATTGACAAATTGAACATCCTCAAGATCATTTGCAGTTACATCTGATTGACCACTCCTTATCTCCCATTTTTCTCCGCCATCCTTTGTATATAAAACTGTCCCATACTCACCGACAACCCATCCTTCTTTGTTACTAACCATAAATACACCATATAATGAGTTAGTTGTTCCACTTTTTTGTAATTTCCATGTTTTCCCACCATCATTAGTAGTTACGATATTTCCTGCTTTTGCTATAGCTATGCCATGTTTTTGATCAAAAAAGTGAATATTATAACAAGCATGGCGAACATGACCAAAATATGGTATATGACTTTCTTGCCTATTCCATGTTTTTCCACCATCTGATGTGTTAAATATAGAACCATCAGTTCCTGCTATCCATCCATACTTTTCGTTTACAAATAGGATCCTGTATAAAGTATTCACCATTTGAACTCTTTCAAGGTCCTCTTCATTACGGTATTCAACTTGCTCCCATGTTTTACCGCCGTCGGTAGTATGATAAACTCTATCGAAATCACCAACTATCCAACCATTAATGCTGTTTATAAAGTGAACCCCTCTCAACGAAACATCCGCACCTGTTGATTCCTTAACCCAATTTTTACCACCGTCTTTGGTATGAAGTATCTTATTGCTCTCGCCAACAGCCCAACCTTCCATTCCGTTCTTTAAGAAATAAACATCATCAAGAGTTGCGGTCATATTACTTTTCTGCCGATACCAATGCTTGCCACCATCCTGTGTATTGAGTATCACACCATCTACACCAACAGCCCATCCTTTTTTGTTATTAATAAAATGAACCGCACGTAGCTCGGTTTTAACTCCGCTTTCCTGCGGTTTCCAATTAATTCCACCATCTTCCGTGCATATTATTGTTCCGTGTTCTCCTACAATCCATCCATAATTTTTATCCGCAAAGCATATATCATTAAAATGCACTTCCCAATCTGCTTTTCTGACGATCTCGCTTTTAACACACCCAAATAACGAAACAATAATTGATAACAAAATATAATAAACATATTTGCCAAACATGTTGAACCTCATAATAAATAGTTTTGTCAATAACACTAACACAAATCGATTGATATTTTAACATAACTAAATCCAGTGTCCAAGCATAAACTTATTGTCTGCGTCCTTTTAAAAAAACTAGAGACAAGGAGGGAAAATTGATCACGAAAAACACGAATAAAATATCGCGAATTACACTAACAGGACGAATTTTTTGTCAATTTTGCGATATTTAACTTTTTCATAGTGCAACGCTACTTGTGCTATTGTGATTAAAAATATAATTAAATATCTCCGTGTCTCTGTGCCTCCGTGTTTCGTTTTTTTATTATATTAGATATAATTGCTATTTAGGTCCGCAGACGAAAATTTTATGCTTGTTTTATCATTTGTTAACTCTAAAAACGAAAAACAAAGCAAATAGTTTAATCACGATTATACAAAATAGAATTATGCACCAAAAAGTGCTATGAAGTTATTAAAAAGTGCTTTTTTGTGCATTTGTTCAGGTTTTATTCACATTAAAAACTAACAAATGCTTATCATTAGCTAATTTAAATTTTTAGCTTTATTTGGTATAATATTTGCATAATAAAAATGTGAGTTTAGCATAAGAATTCATGATTCTTCATATCTCATAAATATTGAATCACGAACGTCACGAATTGTGCGAATTGAACGAATGTAAAAATATTTATATTTGTGCCGTTTATTCGTGTAATTTGTAATATTAGGAGCTTTAATATGCAGATAAACTTTGAGACCATACTTGACCTTACATATCCTGTAGATGAAGATAGCCCAAGAGAAGGACCTATCGGACCAGCTAAAATTTATGATACTGCAACTATGGAAAAGGAAGGATACTTCGAAAGCCGGGTAGATGTTTCAGGACACTATTCTACGCATATTGATGCGTCTGCACTCATGTATGCAGATGGTGCTGTAGTTGCTGATCTTAGTATGGAACAGCTCATGGGTGAAGCTGTCCTTATGGATTTTTCATATTTAGAACCAGGTGATGAAATAACCAAAGATATGATAGAAAATTGGATAAACAAAAATGGAAGCGTGGAAGGGCTGATCGTATTTATTTTCACAGGTATGCAGAAATATGTTAATGAACCTATATACATTGAGAAATGGATCGGATTAACTGGTGAAGCAGCAGAATTCCTCGCTACAAGAAAAATAAAGGTCATTGGAAGTGATTCCTGTAACATCGATTGCGTAGCAGGCAAGTTTATCGAATTTCCGTCTCATCATGCGTTTTTAAGATATGGGATACCTAACGTTGAGAATTTATGTAACCTGGATAAACTTCCACAAAGATTCTATGCTATTATAGCACCTATGAAATTGAGAAAAAGTTCCGGTGCACCTACGAGGGTAATCGCACTTTTTTAATCAAATAAAGCGGTACTGTCATTGAACTAGTATATACAAACTAATTGGCATTCGCCAAAATATTATTAAGTAATAAAAAATTTTGTATTGACCTGGTAGATAGATTCAGAACATTTCGTTGGTTTGTATCCGCTCAATTTATTGAGCGTTATTAAATGCTAACGTACTAAGTGTCTGAATCCATCTATTAAACTAGAACGGTCTTTCAATTAAAATAAAAGGTTTACAATAACTTACTTTACTGATAAAATATACATAGATAACATATAATTTTATGACTTTTACTTAATACATTAGATAACGAAAATGAAAAAAATTACAGTTTTAACTCCATCAAGAATACATATTGCTTTGATCGACCTTAACGGTAATATAGGTAGAGTTGACGGAGGGATTGGTCTAACTTTATCAGATCCGGGCTTCAAAATAGTTGCACACATTTCAGATAAGACAGAGGTTTCAGGAAATGTTGATATTATAGAAAGGGCGAAAAAGATCATAGCTCTTCTACAAAAGAAATGTAATATAGGGCATGTAAAAGTATATATAGAAAAATCAATACCTTCGCATACAGGATTAGGATCAGGAACTCAGCTTTCACTTGGAATTGCGCAGGCACTTTGTAAACTTCATGGATTGAATTATTCTCACGAAGAAATGGCTTTTTTAGTAGAACGTGGCGGGACATCAGGTATCGGCATTTCAGCCTTCTCGCAAGGTGGATTTATAGTTGATGGTGGGCATAGCCTGCGAGAAAAAACATCATTTCTTCCATCCTCTGCTTCTAAGGGTGTAAAGCCTCCGCCAGTTATAGCAAGATATGATTTTCCAGATTGGGATATTTTAATAACAATACCAAAATGTAGACATATATCGGGTGAAGAGGAAGTAAGGCTTTTTCAAACGCTTTGCCCAATTTCTTTAGATGATGTAAAATCAATTGCTCATATAGTGTTACTAAAAATGATGCCTGCCATTGTTCAGAAGGACCTTATATCTTTTAGTGAAGCTATTGATGATATCCAAACTATAGGCTGGAAAAGAGTAGAAATTGAGAATCAAGATCCAGTAATAAGAGAAACAATGGACTTTCTTCGCAACAATGGAGGATATGGAGTCGGCTTGAGCAGTTGGGGACCTGCAATATTTTGTTTTGGTGAAAACCTTAGACCTCTCGAATTGAAAATAAAAGAATTTTTACCTGATTGCTATTGCTTTATTACAAAAGCAAATAACACTGGAGCAAATGTTATAGAAGAGGAATTTAATGGAATTTATGGAGACCGTCTTAAGACGGCGGACCTACAGGAAACACTTCATAGATAAACCCATCTCACAATCTGATCTTGATATAATTATTGAATCTGCAAGATGGGCACCTTCACCTTTTAATATACAACCCTGGGAAATTCTTATAGTTACAGATCAAAAAAGCAAAGAAACATTAGCAGATTTAGTACAGGAGAGCATGTCTGCACAAATGGCTGATGCGCGTTTCTTATATGATGTAAGCCAGTGGATGAGTCTTAGTAAAGATGATTGGACCAAGCGCGGTGCAGGTGTTATGATTGATGATCACGTAGATTTACCTGATTTTATAAAAGATAAGACAAAGCTACGTCCTTTGCTTAAAAATGCAAAAAATATGTCATTTTTAGGTAAATTGGGATTGGGAAAGTTTGGAGCAAAAAAATTCACCGAATTTATAAAGAAAGCTCCTCTTATAATTATAATTTTTCTCAATAAACAGAAAAGGTCTCCGGGTGAGAATAGAGCAGTATGGGAACTTCTTGGTATGGGAGCATTCATTGAACATATACTTCTTGCAGCAACATCATTAAATATAGGCACTCATTTTATAAATGCGGGAATAGAAACAAAAAAAGATAGAGACAAATTAAGAGCCATCTTTTCTGTTCCAGAAAACTATGAACCTGTATGTATAATTAGAGCAGGATATTTTGATGAACCACCAGAGCAATCTGTAAGGCTTAATAAATCTGAATTTGTTCATTACGAGAAATTTTAAGGGAAAAATTGCAATGAAAGCTGTTGTATTTAACGGTATTAACGAGGACCTTGCCTTTGTTGAAAAACCGATACCTGCTTTAGATGAAGGAGATGTCCTGGTTAAAGTTGAACTTTGTGGTATTTGCACTTCAGATATTATGGCTCTGCAAGGCGATGCAACAGATTATGCTCCTCCTGTTGTCCTGGGTCATGAAATAGCAGGTGTTATAGTAGAGTCAAGAAATGTAAACTTTAAGGAAAATCAAAAAGTATCTATTGATCCAGTTATGTCATGCGGTGTCTGCTATTATTGCAAACATGGCATGGAAAAGTTTTGTCCGGAGATAAAAGGTATCGGACATGATATAGATGGCGGATATGCTGAATATGTTAAAGTTCCTAAAAAATTAGCAGATAGTAAAGGGATAGCAGTAGTCCCTGATGAAGTAACTATGGAGGAATTGGTATTTCTTGAACCTTTAGCATGCTGTCTTGGCGCATTACGCGAAATGGAATTAGGAGAGAACGTTGTCATACTTGGTGCAGGACCAATAGGGCTTTTGTTTCTTCAGCTTGCCAGACAAAGAGGTGCAAAAGTTTTCATATCTGAACCATTGCAACACAGACGTGATATGGCTAAAATGCTGGGTGCGGAAGATATTTTTGATCCTGATTCTGTATCTGTTACACAGCTTATACATGATATAACAAGAGGCATTGGTGTTGATTCTGTTATCTCTGCAACCAATAATCCTGTAGTTATACCGGATATGTTTAAAATGCTCAGAAGAGGTGGATATGCAAATTTCTTTGGATTGTTTCCACACAATACAAAGATTGAGCTGTCCGCAGAAAAGCTACATTTTTCAGGACATAAAGTATTAGCATCATGGGCTATGACAAGAAAGGACACTATTTCAGCTCAAAAAGAAATTTCCAGAAGATGGATGAAACTTGAACCATTACTTACAGGTAAGTTTCCACTAGATAAACCGATGGAAGCGTTTAATTATGTTATTCAAAGGAAAGGTCTTAAAGCTGCTTTTGTAACGTGAAAAAATTAATTTATATCGGAGATAATTGATGATCAGACATGGGTTCAAATATAAGGTCTACATAAGAATTCTAATTAATTTTAATTAAAAGGGCAGGCAAGGATGACTGCCATACTGTCTGCCTTTTACCAGGTAGAGCAAACGGGCTTGCTTGCCATTATATAATTTGTCCGAACTCATATCCGAAGCTTAGGGAGATAAATCTTGAAAAAAATACAGGCGTATCTTGAACTTATCAGGTTTCCCCTTTTCCCAATACCAATAGTCTCAACTTTGCCAGGAGTCATATTGGCTGGACAGGGAACAATAACCTGGAAAGGTTATGTTGCTATCATTATTTCGCTTATAGGTTACTTCGGTGGAATGATAAAAAATGATTACTTTCATAGCAAAACAGATGCTATTGTGAACCCAAATAAACCTATACCTTCTGGTAAAATTTCCAGAAAAAATGCTCTAATTACCGCTTCATCAATTTATATTTTATGTGTTGTTCTGGGCTTTATCCTGAATTATAAAGCTGGACTCTTAGTTATGCTCTTGATTATAATTTCGCACCTTTATAATGCAATATTTAAGGGTAAAGGAATACTGGGAAGCATAATATTACCATTAGGGATAGCTACAATGAGCATCTTTGGTTCGGTTGCAGTTTCCGGAAAAATAGCAAATTTAGTCTGGCATGGATTTGTAGGCATATTTCTATATGATTTTGGAGCACATATTGCTACTACTTTTAAGGATATCGAACAGGATAGATCATTAGGAATAGTTACTACACCGATACAAATAGGAGTAAAACCAGCTCTATTTTTATCTACTATAGCTACTATTTCATCTTATGTAGTATTTACTCTGCCCTATGTTTCAGGGAAAACTGAACCTTATTATTTAATATGGATTGGTGTATCATTAGGAACAGCAGCGATCACGCGAATACCACTTCTTTTTAAAACTATGCACGAAAATGGATATCTTGCATTGAAAGGTTCCATGATTGGGGCTATTGCCCTTTACCCATGTCTTATAGGCTGTTACGTCAATATATATATAAGTGGATTGATCATTTTAATTCCGTATTTCATATCTTCAATACTATTAGAAACAACTGCTCAACGGGTTTAATAGACTAAAATTATAAAAAAAGTGTTTGACAATTCTTGCTTTTTGGTGTATTATATTATATGGTTAATGTGAAGTCGCTTAGAAATCGTTACAGAAACTGTTTGCGAAACTGCCTTGAATTTCTTTACTCGCCGAAATTCTTTCCAATTTTGCACTTTTCTATAACAAACTCTTAAGTGCAACTTCATCTATGCCTGTCTAACACCTGCTTATTTTCTTTGCCAATAGAAAATAATGTATATTTTACAGGCTATGTTTCTTATATCTAATGATTTGACTGGATCTGCGTTAATATTGAGCAGGTTCGCTTTTATCCATACAAGGAGAGAAGACTTAATGGCAAAAAAATTGTATGTTGGTAATTTAAATTTTAACTTAACTGACCGTGAACTGGAAGAAGCTTTTTCCGGATTCGGGGAAATCGTTTCTGCTTCGGTCGTCAAAGATCGCTATGACAATAGATCAAAAGGATTTGGATTCGTCGAATTTGCTCAGGAGGCAGATGCACAGAAGGCTAGAGAAGAAATGGATGGGAAAGAAGTCAATGGCCGCACTTTAAGAGTTGATGAAGCAAAAGACCGTGGACGTAGTAGCCGCTCCTCCAGATCAGGCGATTATAATTCCCCTCGCAGAAATAGATACTAATTTGTAAAGATATTTACAGGTTATGCTTTATTCAGGGTGGGCATTGCCCACCCTTTCTATATATTCAATTTTCCATCATTATAAGTAAAATGCTTGCCCGATTCTATTGATTCATCGAATATCCCATCACCATTTTTATCTATATCTATTTTAACCCCTTCATTATTAGATAGCATATCCCAATCTATAGTATACCTATGCACTTCTTTTGGTTTTATGGGAATATTGATAGCATTGAATAATGTCTCATTACCTTGCCTTAGACAGGTAATATCCAAGTTATAGGTGCCTTCATCTGTTCCGACAACTTCATATCGATAAATATCTGTTGAGAGCAAAATTATTATAGTTTTACTTTCATGATCATATATTGAATTCGGTATATCTTCCTTTACTTCATCTTTTGAATCATAAACAAATGCGGAAGGATTTTTTCTATCTTTACGAGCTAAAGAGCCAGTTATTCGTCCAGAAGAATCATAAACTCTTATTTCAGCAGGGCTTCCAAGTGTTATGGATTGGCTATTATTATAAACTTTTTCTATTTTATCAGCTAGTTTTTCATGACGGTTATCCAGAAGTATAGGGAAAAGCATTGGGAATAACATAGGATTTTTTAAGCTTCTCAGTTTATCTGCTATGTTCTTTATATAGACGGTTGGAGCACCTGCCCTATACACATTCAACTGACCGCCATTATTGACAATCCTATATACATAAGGATCATCAATTATTCGCCATCTGTTGTTTTTCTCTTCCACACCTGCTATGGCACAAAAGGAAAGTTTTGATACGGAATCGCAATTCTTAAAAGCGGATCTTAATTCTTCTGGAATATTACACCTATTTAATTCATTCCTGAGACTTGTTCCAGCATCAATAGTAAAGAGAAGCTTAAGATATGTATTATAACGCTGGACAGTCGAAATCCAGCGCATTTCTTCATCAGTGATCCCAAATTCTTTGTTGCCTTTACAGTTAGTAGTCATATCATACTTAACCTTGAGGGCATAGAGTGCATCCTTTATATTTGCCTCTACACCATGAAGTGTATTGGAATAATAATTGTAACATGATTCTTTATTTGTTAGGTATCTACACTGCCAAACATTATTGTCCATCACATTACTACCTGCACCAACGAAATCAGAAGTTGTTATTTGCATGATTCCACGTCCGGTATTATCTTTATGTCCATTTTCTTTCTTTTCTGTAAGCTCATTATTAAAGTTATAATATATTCCAGTTTCCTGTGAGGCTATGGCAAATATAAGCTCTATTGGAAAATTACCAGGCAAAAATTGTTTATAAAAACCACTGACTGTATCAAAGATCATAGAAACCCTATCATAAGTTTCTTTTCTATATTTTTCCAGTAGCTCATTAAGTTTATTCCTTGTTTCCATACCGACAAGACCAGAACCATGTTCGCTTATACGGTATTTACGTTGAAATTCCATCACAGCTTTACCTGTTTGTTCATCATAAATGCCGGTGACCTTACTTTCAGGATATATTTCTGGACCTTCTTCTATCAGGATAACCTGAAGGTATCGTATATCTTCGCCTTTCATACCATAGTATAGGTCCTTCTTAAATGCAGTGAAGTCTCTTGGTATCTGCCTTATGTAACGCAGTTTTGTTCCCATCCATAATGGAATTCGTATCTCCGGTTCGTCGCGATCATTACATGTTATTGTTACATAACCATTGTAAGACTTTTCTTCTGCCCGTAAAAAACGAACTGTAATATCTAGCTTCCCTTGTGGTTGTATACTTTGTGGAAATGATAATTCTGAAATGGCAAATGCTGGATCGTCAGAGGAAATACTATAAATGGTTAATTCAACTGCACCATCATTAAAGATTGTAAAAGTCCAGTCCGAATAACTACCTATAGCGGAATCATCAAAATTATGGCTATATTCTGAAAGTCTTATATCCGGTCTAAGAGCGCCGATTGCATATCCGATCTTATATTTTTCATCAAAGGTGCATCCAGAATACCACATCCTGTAATTTGTTCCATCAAATATTACAGTAGGAGTGCTTACATAATGATAATCCCATTCACCTGTTGTTCCAGTTTCCAGAGCAGGAATTGGAAAACGTTTTACCCAGTTTATCCCATCCCTGCTTTCTGCAAATCCGATCCTAACACTATCTCCATTCCAACCACTATACCACATTTTATATTCCGAATTATGGAATATAACACAAGGAGCCCAGACTCCTCGATCATCCCATGCTCCTGAAATTCCTGATTCCAGAACAGGAGCAGAAGTATACTTTGACCAATGTATACCATCAATGCTTTCCGCATATCCTATCTTCATGCGCTCATCGAAACTGGTATACCACATCTTATATCCAGCACCGTCAAATACAACGCTTGGCGACCATATATCACTTTGTGGACATGTTGACCACGCTCCTAAATCTATAACAGGATTACCTGCATATTTTTCCCAATGGATTCCATCTTTACTTTCCGCATATCCTATCCGCATGTTTTTATCACATCCGGTATACCACATCTTATAGATATTTCCATCGTAAATCACTGTTGGATTCGCTACATGTTCGCTATCCCATGAGCCTGGTTCTCCTAAATCTAATACAGGATTACCTGCGTATTTTTCCCAATGAATTCCATCTTTACTTTCTGCATATCCTATCCTCATATTTCCATTTAATCCTGTATACCACATTTTATAGATATTTCCATCAAATAAAACTGTAGGATTGGATACACTTTTACCATCCCAGGCGTCATCTTTCTCAGGACTTAAAACCGGGTTATTTGAGTATTTGTCCCATTCATTCTGGGAATCCGCAATATCTGGATTAAGGAGCACAATCAGTAAAATAATTATGCATAAAGGTTTTATGGTGCATCCCCCCTTAGCATTTTTTTATAAAATTATATCGGTTATTAATAAATATATCTAAAGTTTAATACCATCTTATTTTGTTGGGTTTTCACCCGACCTACTTACTGAAATTATCTAGTTTTCATTATTTCGATAACCTCTTTAGCAAGTGACCAGATTGATTTATCGCTATATGCACGGATAGCCACATAACAATCTCCGCAATCATTTTTATCTGAAAAATCTTTTATCATATCTTTCTGATTAACATATCTCCTTTCCCGAAACATAGAACATGGATTCAACATACCTTCGGGTCTTATAACCAGGAACCTTCTTCCCGCGCTACAATCTTTTATATATCCTTCCTTGAAGAAATAATAAGTATTCCATAACACTTGAACTGGATTAAGTATGGTTCTTCGTTCACATCTCATTTTGACAAGCTCTTCAATTGTTTTTCTGAGCATTTCAAGATCCTCTTCTGAAGAAATAAAATATTGTGCATCGTTTGTGCGCTTGATCGAGTATGCACTGAAAGATATGTTTACACCCCATTCTTCACATTTTTCAACTAACTGCAAAAGATATGGCAAATTTGCTTTTGTAATACAGCAATTCATAGCTACATCGTTGTTTCCATAAGATGCTAACTGGGGAACAAGTTCGTTTAGATGTGCAAAAAGACCGGGTAATCTTCTGAAATCATCATGTTTTTCATTGGGAAAATCTAAAGATAAAGAGAATCTATCAGCCCCTGCTGATTTCAATTCAAGATATTTTTCCTTGTTAAGTAAGTAACCATTACTCACTACTATGACATAAGGCATGGAAGAGCCATTTTTAATAGATTTGATAATTTGAGGTAGATCTTCCCTTAATAAAGGTTCTCCACCTGATAACTGAACAATAGCAGGATTAAGCTCTACAATATATTTTCTGTAATCCTCTGGCTTAAGTCTTTCTTCATTTTCTTTCCTACCACCAGTATCACAATGGAGACAATTTGCAACGCAAGAAAGGGTAACTTCAAAAGAAACAACCACCGGTCGGTCTTTTAGTCTGTTTTTAATAACTCTAAATGGAATTGCAAAGGACTGTGATTTTGATATTGCTTTCATGGTGACATATTCCTATTTGTTAATAATTATTCATAAAAATTATTATACATAATAATAATTTTATTTTACAATGTCCATATTTTTTTCACAACCTCAAGTAAAAATAAAACATCCTTGAAATTTTCCTCAACAATTTGTATTATTCTCTCAAGTTTCTTGTTTGCAGTTTCTAATTGAAAAATTAATATCGGAGAAATATATGAATTTAGATGAATATAAAGTAGGGTGTTATAAAGATCAACTGGATACTCCAATATTGCTTATAGACTTAGATATTATGGAGTCAAATATTGCTAAAATGGTTAATTATTTTAGCAAAGTGAAAGCAAAACTACGTCCTCATACCAAAACACATAAAACACCTATAATTGCTCATAAACAGATAAACAGTGGCGCAATAGGTGTAACATGTGCAAAACTTGGTGAAGCAGAAGTGATGGTATCAAGTGGAATTAATGATATACTTATAGCAAATGAAATAGTATCTGAACAAAAGATTGCAAAACTCTCAGGTTTGGCAAAACATGCTGATATAATGGTTGCTGTTGATGACCCGAACAATATCGAAAATCTATCATCTGCTGCACAAATGATGAAGTCCAGGCTTAGAATACTTGTGGAAGTCAACACAGGTATGAATCGCTGTGGTGTATTACCTGGCAAGCCGGCATTGGAATTAGCCCAGAAAGTATTAAAATCAAAAAATCTTGTGTTTTCAGGATTAATGGGGTATGAAGGTCATACAGTTACTATCCCGAATTTCGAAGAAAGAAAAAAAGAAACAGAAAAATCTCTGGCACTACTTATCGAAACGAAAGACTTATTAGAAAAAAACAGCATCGAGGTTAAAATAGTAAGTGGGGGTGGAACAGGCACTTATAACATCACAGGTCAATATCCTGGTATTACAGAAGTCCAGGCAGGTTCATACATTTTCATGGATACTTATTATAGAAATGTTTTAAAAGATTTTGATTGTTCATTAACTGTTCTTACAACTGTTATCAGTCGACCTAATATTAATACAGTTATAGTAGATGCTGGTATGAAAACAGTAACAAAGGAATTTGGCATGCCTGAAGTTAAGAATATCGATGGTGCAAAGGTAATCAGCCTTTCCGAAGAACATGGCAAGATAGATATAAGTGAGTCAAATGTAAATTTAAAGCCCGGAGATAAAATTGAGCTTATCCCGAGCCATTGCTGCACTACAATTAATTTGCATGATAAATTTTATGGTATAAGAAACAATATATTAGAGTCAATATGGGATATTGCAGGAAGGGGTAAAGTGAGATGAAAAAAGGTTTATTAATCACTGTGGGAATAAAATCTGCAGATATTATAGGTTCAGATAACCGCGCATTGCAATCTGCAATAGATTATGTTGCAGGATTAGGTGGTGGCACAGTATATATAGAGCCTGGGACCTACCTGATGAATGATTCACTGCATCTGCGTAGTAATATTCACCTGGTAGGATATGGAGCTATTCTTAAAAAATCAGATGGAGTTAAATCAAACCTTGTGACTGATGGAGATTATGGACAAGAGGAATTTACGCCCGTCGATCCATCAGTCTTCGATATCGGTATGGGAGTTACAATAGCAGATAATAGCTCAGGTGGCTTTCATACTACTGTTGCAACGATAATATCTCGTGATGGCAATAGTTTTACTATCAATAAACCATTAAATGCTGATTGCATGGTAAGCCGCGGCGCATTGGCAAAGAATACTTTCCCTGTAGTGAGTGGATATTATTTACAAAATGTCAGAATTGAAGGGTTAACAATTGATGGTAATAAGGAAAATAATGAACATCTCAATGGTTGTCGTGGTGCAGGTATATTCTTTTATCGGGTAACAAATTCACAAATATTGGATTGTAAGATACATGATTATAATGGCGATGGAATTAGCTTTCAACAAAGTAATGATATACTGGTTGAGAGTTGTGATGCTTATGATAATACTTCTCTTGGATTTCATCCCGGCAGTGGTTCACAAAGACCTGTAATGAAGAACAATAAAGCATATAATAATGGTAGCGACGGTCTATTTTTATGCTGGCGTGTGCGCTTCGGGCTTTTTGAAGGAAATGAGCTAAAAAATAACGGGCAATTTGGTATATCCATTGGTCATAAAGATTCAGATAATATATTTCGGAATAACGTAGTTATCGGCAATAAGAGTCATGGAATATTCTTTCGTAATGAACCAGAATACACTGGTGGTCATAGAAACTTGATTGAAAATAATATAATCCAGGATAATGGTTCAGGTGACGGAGGTTCAGGAATTTACATAAATGGTGAAACACACGATATTAGTATAATTAACAACGTGATAAAAGATACACGACCCGATAATGAGAAAACCCAGAGATATGGTATTCATATTGGATCCAAAGCAGACCGTATTACAATTCGGGATAATACAATTGAAGGTAACCAAGAAGCGTCAATTAAAAACGAAGCAATTGATGCAAAGGTTGAAATTTCTGAGTAGATTTTAATAATACAAGAAGTTTATATTTGCTTTAATTTTTTTCTCTTGACTTTAATGCCAGTTTTATGATATTCTTGCTTTATTGTTAGCCTATAAGCAATGTTCTTTTAGGGGATTTCTTTATATGCTTTATACGAGATATCTTCTTTTAATTATTCTAACCTTATTTGGTTTTTCTTATTATATCAATGCGCAAGAGATTACTCTTTTACCAGCTACCGAGGTCTTTGCTGAAGATACTCCAAATGACGATGGAACTAGCATAAACATAAGATGGGAATTATCAAGGGATGATGATAAGATCACTCAATATATAATATTAAGAAGTTCATCACTATCTGGCAAATATGAGCAGGTCGGTCAGGTTCCTGCTAAAACTAATAAATATGTAGACGAAAAAGATTTAGTAAGAAATAACGAATATTATTATAAAATAAGAGCAATTGATGAAAAAGGCAACTCATCTGATTCAGAAATTTATGGTCCGGTTAGACCTATAGCACAATGGTTCAATAGTAGTTATAAATTTGTTGGAGTTGCGGTGATAGTCTTCTGCGGAATAATAATATATTGTATATTCAAAGCTAAGGCTGGAAAGGACTTCTTTGTTAGACGCATAGCCGGCATAGAAGCGGTTGATGAAGCAATAGGTCGCGCTACAGAAATGGGCAGACCTATATTGTATTTGACAGGTTTAAGTGGTGTTAGCGATATATCAACTTTAGCAGGATTAAATATATTAAGTAGAGTTGCACGTAAAGCAGCGGAATATGAAACCCCTTTATTAATACCAGCTTGTGATCCTTTTGTAATGGTTGTTGAACGCGAAATCGTAAAAGGAGCTCATATAGATGTCGGTAAACCTGATACATACAAAGAAGATAATATATATTTCGTAAGTGAAAGTCAATTTGCTTATGTTGCGGCTGTTAACGGTTTAATGTTGCGTGAACGCCCCGCTGCTATCTTCTATATGGGATATTTTTATGCAGAATCATTAATCCTTGCAGAAATAGGCAATTCAACAGGTTCTATACAGATAGCAGGCACCGATGCGGATAGCCAATTACCATTCTTTATAGCAGCATGCGATTATACACTTATAGGAGAAGAGCTTTATGCAGCCAGCGCATACCTATCAAGAGAACCATTGCTACTTGGAAGCTTGAAAGGTCAAGATTGGAGCAAACTATTACTAATGGCAGCTATTTTTATTGGAACCATACTGGAAACATTTGGAATTCATTGGATATCATATTTCTTTAAGATAGCAGGTTGATGGAGATAATTTATGAAGTTAAAAGTGCCGTTAATACTTTGTTTTCTCTGTGGATTGCTTATGATAATCCAGTTTTTTATTCCCCATCCTCCCTTTACAAATATGTATGAAAAACTCCTTGACTGGGCTATTATTATAAGCATATTCGCTGTTGTTATCGGTTTAAGTTCATTAATTAAGATTCATTATACAAGAATAGTCCGTAAAACACCAGAATTCCCATATAGTGTTACGGTATTTATAGGTATGATAGTAGTTGCTGTAGTTGGCATTATTAAAGGCATAGATAGCCCCTGGTTCGAGTGGCTTTTTCAGAATATTCAAGTTCCGATGCAAGCAACAATGTTTTCGCTTCTTGCCTTCTTTATAGCGTCAGCTGCTTATAGAGCTTTTAGAGCAAGGACGATTGAAGCAACACTTATGCTTGCTACCGCGATAATAATAATGTTTGCACGAGTGCCTATAGGAAACTTCCTCTGGCAAAATTTAATGCCAGATTCAATAGTTGAAAAGTGGTCTAATGCTCCAGATGATGTGATAGGATGGATACTGAATGTGCCTAGTATGGCTGTCCGCAGGGCAATTATTCTGGGCATAAGCTTAGGAGGTATTACAACCTCACTTAAAATATTATTGGGTATCGAAAGGTCATATCTAGGCGGAGGAGATTAATTCCTAGCATGAGAAAGTTTCTACTTATACTATCAAATATCGATAGACGCTACATATTCCTATTGATTGCTCTGACAGTAATTATACCGTTATTGAAACCCATTGGTATGCCCGTAACAAGAACAAATGAAGTTAAAGCAGTATATGATTATATTGAAAACTTACCGCCAGGCTCAACTATAATGATTGCTCTGGATTATGACCCTGCTGCTCTTGCCGAACTCTACCCGATGAGCCTTGCAATATTGCGTCATGCTTATTCAAGAAAGATAAGGGTTATAGGTATGACATTGTGGAATACAGGGGCAACCCTTGGTAGTATTGCAATGCGTGAAGCAGGAAAAGATCTGGCTGTTGAAGGTCAGGATTATGTATATCTCGGGTATGTGCCTGGTGGAGCAAATATAATAATGAGCATGGGTGAAAATATATCCACAGTTTATTCAAAAGATTATAACGGAACGCCTATATCAGAAATTCCAGCAATGAAAGGCATAAAGAACTATAAGGATATATCTTTATTAATAGACATTGCTGCTGGAGCGACGCCAGAAGCTTGGGTAGTATATGCAGGAACTAAATATAATCAGACTATTGCCATTGGATGCACGGCAGTTAGCGCTGTAGGATATTATCCTTTCCTTAATTCCAGGCAAATAATCGGTCTTATTGGTGGAATGAAAGGTGCTGCTGAATATGAGGATTTAATTGATAAGCGTGGCACAGCGACAGCCGGAATGGATTCTCAGTCCATTGCACATATTGCCATTATATTGCTCATAATAATAGCCAATATATCCTATTTTATAACAAGAGAAAGGAAATAATTAAATAGTGGGAACAATTATTGGTATATGGATTGCTGCGGGATTAACACTATGTATTTATAGTTTCTTATATAAAGATAATCCTTTCTATAAGTTTGCAGAACATCTATTTGTGGGAGTTTCCGCTGGTTACACTATAGCAATAACCTGGCACCAGGCTATAATAAGACTTATCTGGACACCCATAAAAGACCAGGGAAACTATTATGTTCTTATCCCAACTTTTATTGGTCTTTTAATGTTCAGCAGATTTATACCCGGCTATAGATGGCTGATACGATATCCTTTAGCCTTCATGATAGGAGTCGGAGCAGGAGCTTCCATACCACGAACGATGCAATCTCTCATATTTCAACAGGTAAGTGCTACTTTAACCCCGCTTAATAATATTAACTCAATTATTATAACCATTGGTGTTTTATGCACGTTAATATACTTCTTCTTTTCTGTTGAGCATAAAGGACCAATAGGTGTAGCCTCAAAAATTGGTATATTCTTCCTTATGGTATCATTTGGAGCTGCCTTTGGCTATACAGTTATGGCAAGAATCTCGCTGTTAATTGGTAGATTCTACTTCCTTTTCCATGATTGGCTCCGTATTATTTAAATTTTTTACCATTCAATAATCAAACAGGATAAAATCCCTCTAAATCTCCCTTTAAAGTCTTATTATTGCCCATAAATTTTTAAAAGGATAATAGAAATGTGGGCATTGACCTATAGATGTCAAGTTAAGCTCCGATAGGAGCGATATGTTTGTAGAAAATATGAAAGAACAATACCATGTAATTTTCAACATGTCGCTCCTCTTCCGCTTGTTATTTTTGCGGAGCTTTGTTTTATAAACATTTAAACCTCAAAGAAAAAGATGTAATGTAAAAATTATTGGGTTTTCAACTTAACTATTTTTTAGATATAAAAAGATTAATACGACCAAGCATAAACTTTAGTTGCTTAACCATATTTTTTAGTGAAAAAACACAGAGACACGGAGGCACGGAGAAAAAATTAAACACAAAGAA
>FWPV01003540.1_pt1 | contig 35120 bp, 39 predicted proteins | sample 2228371 | NCBI WGS metagenome assembly FWPV01 (sample SAMEA103939776, study PRJEB20133) | metagenome | reverse complement strand
CCCGCCCCCTGCCCCTCACCTCGGTGCGGCCTGCCAGTTTCCGCGATCTGCCCAACTGGCAGCAAGACGACCTGAGCCAGGCCTGGCCGGCCTTCCTCCAGTCATGCCGCGTGCTGCGCAACCAGGCCTACTGGGATGTGGTCTGCCGGGCGGGCGAAGAACTTCGCAACCCCGACGCCGCCACCGTGCGGGCCTTCTTCGAGCGGCACTTCACCCCGCACCAGGTGATCCAGAGCGACGGCAGCCCCGAGGGGCTAGTCACCGGCTATTACGAACCCTTGCTGCGGGGCAGCCGCACCCCTAGCGATCGCTACCGCTACCCCCTCTACGCGCCGCCGGACGACCTGCTAGTGGTGGACCTCTCCGCCCTCTATCCGGAACTGAAAAACCTGCGCCTGCGCGGCCGGCTGGAAGGTCGGCGGGTGGTGCCCTACCACGACCGCGCCGCCATCGAAAGCGGCCGGGCGCCGCTCCAGGGGCGGGAGATCCTCTGGGTGGACGACCCGGTGGAGCTTTTCTTCCTGCAGGTCCAGGGCTCGGGCCGGGTGCGGCTGGAATCGGGCGAGGTGGTGCGGGTGGGCTATGCCGACCAGAACGGCCATCCCTACCGATCCATTGGCCGGTGGCTCGTGGAAAACGGCGAGCTCGCCCTGGAGCAGGCCTCCATGCAAGGCATCAAGGAATGGGGCCGGCGCAATCCGCAGCGCCTGACCGAGCTGCTCAACGTCAACCCGAGCTATGTCTTCTTCCGGGAGCTGCCCAACGACCTGCCGGGGCCCCTGGGCGCCCTGGGCGTGCCCTTGACGCCAGAGCGCAGCATCGCCGTAGACCCCACCGCCATCCCCCTGGGCGCCCCGGTGTGGCTGGCCACCACCCGGCCCAATTCTAGCGCCCCCCTGGAGCGGCTGATGCTGGCCCAGGATACGGGCGGGGCCATCCGCGGCAACGTACGGGCTGACTTCTTCTGGGGCTTTGGCGACGGGGCGGGCGAGCTCGCCGGCGCCATGAAGCAGCGGGGCCGCATGTGGGTCCTGCTGCCGCGGGACTACCCCGTGGCCCGCGCCAACGGCCCCCTGGCCCAGGCCAGGCGGAACTGAACCGCCGCTCATCCCCCGACACCGACCGCTCGTCGGGATAGTGCGTATGTACTATATAGGGGCCTGCCTTCCCGCCGTTACCGTAGCCGAACCGATGATTCAACCCTGATCGGGATTCCAGGGCAAACCCACCGAAAGGTGGCGGCGCAAAGCCACGGGCCTAATGCACCCACGGGTGCCAAGGCGGCCGGGCTGCATCCCGAGGCGCACCACGCCGCTGCCCTGTCCCGACCACGATGGATGGAGGTCGTCTCGATGGGGCGCTCAAATGCCAGAGCCTGCCAGCCTGCCCGCCATGCGTCGCGGCAGGCCGGGTTCACGCTGATAGAGGTCCTGGTCACGCTGGTGGTCTTGTCGCTGGGGCTGCTCGGGCTGGCTGCCCTGCAATCCCACAGCATGAAGACCACCCATAGTGCCTACCTGCATTCCCAGGCAGCGCTATACGCCCACGACATGCTGGATCGTATGCGGGCCAACCGCGAGGCCGCCAAGACCGGGGCGTACGACCTGGCCCTGGGGGATGCCACACCGGCCTGTGACAACCTGGTCAACTGCGACCGTGCCGAATGGCGAGCGGACCTCGCCAGCCTACCGGCGGGCACTGGCTCCATCACCTTCGATCCCGCCACTCAACAGGTCACCATCGTCGTGCAATGGAACGACGAGCGCGCCGGCGGCGAAGCCAGCACCCAAATCAGTATCCAGAGCCAGCTGTGAGGCCCGCCATGTGCCGTGTCATTCACAACCCGCGTCAGCGTGGCATCACCCTGGTGGAGCTGATGATCAGCATCACCATCGGTCTGCTCATCACCCTCGCCGTCGGCTATCTCTACACCAACAGCCGCCAGACCTACCGCATGAATGACAACGTGGCGCGCATGCAGGAGAACGGCCGCTACGCCCTGGAGGTCCTGAGCCGAGACATCCGCATGGCGGGGTATTGGGGGTGTGCCAGGTCCAGCATCTCCGAGCCCTTCAACACCCTAAATGACAATACGGCGTATGCCTATGACTTCAAGGTCCCCCTGCAAGGCCACGAGGCCACCGGTGTCGACACCTGGAGCCCTGCCCTGGATGCCAGTATCACCAGCGTGGTGAGCGGCACCGATGTGCTCACCGTGCGCAGTGTCTTCGGCGACAAAATCACGGTCATCCAGCATCCAGGCAACCCGGGAGGGGAGCCTGGTTCCGCGGACCTGAAAGTGACCCTGAACAGTGGTCTGCAGGAGGGCGATATTGTGCTCGTTTCCGACTGTCAACAGGCCGCCGTCTTTCAGATTACCCATCTGAATGTAGCCGGTGGGTTCGACAACGTGGTGCACAACACTGGCGTGGGTGTCCCGGGTAATTTCACCAAGAAGCTCGGCAAGGAATACGTGGGCGGCGAAATCCTGCGGATCTCCACTTTCTCCTACTTCATCCGCCTCAACGCCGCCGGCCGCCCGGCCCTCTACCGGCTCTCCCGTGGCACGGCCGAGGAGCTAGTGGAGAACGTCGAAAACCTCCAGGTCACCTACGGGGAGGACACCAATGGCGATGGGGCTGTGGACCAATATCGGAACGCCAACAACGTCACAAATTGGAACCAGGTGCGCGCCGTGCGGGTGCGCCTGCTGTTGGTCAGCCCGGACGACAACCTGGTCAGCGAGCCCCAGACCTATGCCTTTGTGGATACCAGCGGCGACGGCATCCCCGACCCCGTAACCGCCACGGACCGGCGCCTGCGCTATGTCTTCTCCACCACGGTCGGTATCCGCAACCGGCTGCCCTGAGTGTTCCAGCATACCCCAATGCCCGCGCCGACCACCAAACATCGACAAAGCGGTATTAGCCTCGTTTTGGCCCTGCTGTTTCTGGCCCTGCTGAGTATCCTCGGGCTGATGGGCATGGGCGTGTCCACCCTGGAGACGCTCATGGCGGGCAACACCCAGGACCGCACCCTGGCCTTCAACGCCGCCGAGGCCGCGCTGCGGGACTGTGAGGCGGTCCTGCAGGGGGCCGGCCTGCCGGCCTTCGACGGCACGAACGGCATGTATCAGCCGGCCGCGCCCGGGTCGACTCCGGTGTGGAAGGCCATTGACTGGAACGCCGCCGGCACCACCCGCATCCATGCCACGACACCGGCCGGGGCCGCGGCCGCCCCCCGTTGCATCATCGAGGAGCTTCCCCCCGTGCCGGGCATGGGGGGCAACAACAGCCTCGCCGGGGGGCGTCCCGTGCCGGATGACGGCCTCTATCGGATCACGGCGCGCGGCGTGGGGGCCAAGCCCGGCAGCGTGGTCTTTTTGCAGAGCACCTATAGGCGATGAGGGCGAAGGGAGAGAGTTTGGAAAGGAGAATGCCATGTCCGGACCCATGACCAGTTTCATGTCCGTCATCCTGCAGGTTTGCACATTCCAACGCAGCCCAGGGCGTACCTTTCTTGTGGGGTCTTTGCTGCTAGCGGGGGTATTGCATCACCCGCTTGCCCATGCCATGACACGCATGAACACCTCCGATACGTCCGCGGCTGCTGGGGGTGAGGTCACAGCAACCTTTGCCATGGAATCGCAACACATCCATGTGCGTACATCTCGCCACGGCAAGGATCCGAGCAAATCCATGAAGACCCGCCCCGAGGACATACGACGCTGAGTGCCGACCTCTACCAGCCAATCACCAGGAGGCTGCCATGCTTACATCTGCGCATCGACTCATCATGGGCATGCTGGCTTTGGTGTCCGTGCTACCCGCCAGGGCCGAGCTGACGGTGGCCCAGACTCCCTTGTATCTGTCCACTGGCGCCAAGCCCAACATCCTGGTCATTCTGGACAACTCCAACAGCATGGACGAGGCCCCCAACGGCAGCGCCGTCGGCAGCAACAGTCCGGAGAGCAAGTCCGAGATCGCCCGGGGGGTGATCCGGGATCTCCTCGACAGCTATCTGAACGCCATCAACATGGGCCTGATGGCCTACCGTATCAACACCCCATCGGCATACCACCTGCACAACTCGCCCTACGACGTGAGCTACGACCCGGCCAATTACAACCCCGATTACGATCTCAGCCCCCCCGGCGCGCGCGACTCCGCCACCAAGAAATACCGCAGCCCCAACCCCACCGACCCGGGCCGATTCATCTACTACAACGTGGCATTGCCCTTTTATGACAGCAGCAATTGGGGCAACGGTTTTTGCTACTCCCAGACGGCCAACTTCGACAACGGCTCGGAGACCTATCCGGGCGGCCCCTGGGACAGTTACCGCTGCTATCGTAACAAGGTGGGTACCTCGGACGTGCTGCCGGCCAACAACGACACCAGCGCCGCCGCGCAAGGCTACAGCAGTCTGATCGGCACCTATTCCTTCATGCCCACGGACAGCGACCTGGCCCAGGGCATCCTGGATTTCGGCCGTTTCCTGGCCTGGACCTATGTAGGCCGCACCTGGTTCAGGAACGACTCGCCTGGCAGGGGTTATTTGCACACTCCCATCCGTGCATTGGACAGCACCCATGCCAACGACATCCGCAGCAAACTGGCCTGCAACGTCCCGCCGGCCGCATCCCCGCCCGCGCCCTGCACCAGCAGCGGCATCCGCAACGCCGGCCTGACCCCCATCGAGGGCACCCTGCGTACCGCCAGAGATTATTTCGCAGGCACTTGGACCAACACGGCAGAGGGGTACAGCGCCAGCGTCTATCCCCTGCCCAATTCTTGCGGCAAGAATTTCGTGGTGCTGCTCACCGACGGCCTGCCAAACGTGCGCGACAATGGTACTGTCTATACCAACCCATCTGCCGCTTTGGCGGGCTCTGTTGCCGCTGCGAACGAGCTGCGAACGCAGGGCATTGAGACCTATGTGGTGGGCTTTGCCCTGCCCGCCGGCGTGAACCCCGCCACCCTGAATACCCTGGCCGAGGCCGGCGGCACAGGAGCGGCCTACTATGCCCATGATACGGCAAGCCTGCGCTCGACCTTCGATACCATATTCTCGGATGTTTTCCATCGCACAAGCTCGGCCTCTGCCTTGGCCACCAACTCCACACGGCTGTCCACCGAGACGGTGGTCTTCCAGGCCCGCTTCAACAGTGCCGACTGGAGCGGCCAGCTGCTGGCCATCCCGCTGAACAGCGACGGCAGCAGCGGCACGGTGATGTGGGATGCCGCCGAGCAGATCCCCGCGGCCAATGCCCGCAACATCGTCACCTGGAACGGCGCCACAGGGATAGACTTTCTCTGGGACAGCCTGAGCGGCGATCAGAAGGGGAAGCTGGGCAACAGCGATGTCCTGGACTATCTGCGCGGAGACCAAAGCAAGGAGGTCAGGAACGGCGGCAGCTACCGCAACCGGGACCGGTTGCTGGGGGACATCGTCAACTCCGACCCTTATTTCGTAGGCACCCAGAACTTCGGCTATGAGATCCTCCCCGGCACAGAGGGCGCCACCTACAAGGCCTATCTCTCCGGCAAGGCGTCCCAGCCCAAGATGCTATATGTGGGCGCCAACGACGGCATGCTGCACGGCTTCGATGCCGTCACGGGCGTCGAGCGGCTGGCCTATGTGCCCAACGAACTCATGGCCAAACTGCCGCAGCTGGCAAGCCCCGGCTACAGCCATCAGTACTACGTGGACGGCTCCCCCTGGGTGGGCGATGCCTATTTCAACAGTGCCTGGCGTTCGGTGCTGGTGGGCAGTACGGGTGCCGGCGGCAAGGCGGTGTTCGCCCTGGACGTGAGCAACCCGGCCTCGTTCAGTGCGTCCGATGTGCTGTGGGAATTCACGCATACGCAACTTGGTTACACCATCGGCCAGCCTATGATCGCCCGCCTCAACAACGGCCGCTGGGCCGCCATCTTCGGCAACGGCTACAACAGCACGGGCGGCACCGCCAAGCTGTTCATCGTCTTCTTAGACGCAAATGCCGCAGACGGCTGGCAGGAGGGCCACGACAAGGACTATATGGTCATTGGAACGAACACGGCGACCGCCAACGGCCTGTCCAGCCCAACCCTTTACGACGCGAACGGCGACCGTATCGTCGATTACGTCTACGCCGGCGACCTCAAGGGCAATGTGTGGAAATTCGATCTGAACAACACCAACCCCAACCACTGGAAGGTCGCCAATAAGTCCGGCAGCACCTTCATCCCCTTCTTCACGGCCCGCAGCGCCACCAATCAGGAGCAACCCATCACGGGCGCCATCGAGATCGGGCCGCCACCCCCTGGCAAGAACGGGGTGATGCTCTACTTCGGCACCGGGCGCTTCTTCGCCGTGGGCGACAACACCAACACCCAGGTGCAGACCTTCTATGCCCTGTGGGACGACTACAGCAACGAGATCACCTACAGCTGCAGCGGCGGCAGCTGCAACCGCGACACCGCCCTGCAGGCCCAGAGCATCCTGTACGAAGGCGGCGGCCCGGGCACCCACAGTGTGCGGGTGACCACGACGAACACCGTCAACTACAACACCCGACGCGGCTGGTATATGGATCTGCTGCCGCCCTCCGGCACGGCCAAGGGGGAGCGGGTGGTGAGCGCACCCCTGCTGCGGCACGGCCGGGTGATCTTTACCACCCTCATCCCATCCAGCGACCCCTGCAGTTTCGGCGGCGACAGCTGGATCATGGAGCTTGTGGCCCATACCGGCGGCCGCCTGGACTTCAGTGCCTTCGATCTGAACGACGACCAGCTTTACAACATCTCGGACTACGTGACCATCACCATTGGCGGCGTGACCCAGACCGTCCCGGTATCCGGAGTGGCCTCTAAGGTAGGCATCATCAAGACCCCCGCGGTCGTCTCGGCCGGTGAAAAAGAGCACAAACTGGCCTCCGGGACCACCGGTGAGATCGCCTCGGTGAGGGAGAAGGGAGGGGGCGTCGGTTTTGGCCGCATCTCCTGGCAGGAGCTGGTGCCCCAGTGAGTGGCAGGGATCTAAAGGAGCCCTGCAGAGGGGGGACACGGGCTGGCAGCAGGGCTCGGGAAGGGCAGGGGCTCACTCCAGCTCGAAACTCACCCGGTACCTGCCGAGATAACGCACCGGCCGCCCGTTCCGCAGGGCAGGGCTGAAGGTCGCGCGGCCATAGGTCATGCGCACGGCCTCATCGAATACACCCGGCGGGTTGGATTCCAGGACCTTGAGGCTCCGCACCCGTCCCGACTCGTCGATCTCCAGCTCGATGACCACGCTGCCCTCGATCCCCAGCCGCCTGGCCTCCTCGGGGTAAGTGGGCCGGAGCTCGGCGGTGAGCTGGGGCCGCTGGTCCACCTCCCGCGCCGTGTACCAGCGGGTGTCCACCAACATGGGGATTTGCGGCAGGGGCGTGGTGAGCTCGCCTTGAGCCGCCGGCGGGGAGTACGCCTGCTGCTGCCCTGCGCCCTCTTGCGAAGGTGCGGACCGGGAGGTCGTTGTCCCTTCGTCTGGTGCTTCGTCTGGTGTTGCTAAATCGGCCGTCTGGGGGAGAAGGGGCGGCACAGGAGGGGCTGCGGCCGGCTGTTGGGGGAGGGGAGGGGTTTGCGATGCGGCGGGTAGATCCGGCCCAGGGCTTGGGGCCTGTGGCCCGGAGGCCGGCGGTTTCGCAACGGGTGTTGGGGGCTGCCCCGCCGGTTCGGAGCGTTGCGCCGCCTGCCCCGGCGCGGGGCTGACCAGACGCGCCTCCAGGGCCAGCCTGACTGTACTGCCGGGAGGCACTGGCTGGATGAGCAAGAGCAGCGCCAGATGCAGGGCAGCGGAGATCAAGAGCGCCCGGCGCAGGGGCTCTTTGAAGCGCGCCGTCAGCCACTCGATGCGCCTGGCGGGGTTGATTCTCTGCATCTCGCCTGATCAGGGCCTGGACCCAAGCCTATTCTTGCTGGGCATGATATCTTCGCAGACATGATGCGCTCCTGGACTATGCCCTTGTTCACCGCCTTGGCGCTCGCCCTCGTCCCCGCCTTGGGAGGTGCCCGCGGTGCGGATGACCTGCGCCTTGAGGTGGCCGGGCATGTCATCCGCGCCGAGCTCGCCCTCACCCCCGCCCAACGCAGCCGCGGGTTGATGTTGCGCAGGCACCTCAAGCCAGATCACGGCATGCTGTTCGTGCTGGATCGCCCACAGGTGATGTGCATGTGGATGAAGGACACCTTCCTCCCCCTATCTGTGGCCTTCCTCGACGCCAAAGGCGTCATCACCCGGATCAGCGACATGCAGCCGCAAAGCCTCGAGCTTCACTGTTCGGGGCAGAACACCCTATATGCCCTGGAGATGGAACAGGGGTGGTTTCGCCAGCGGGGTATAGGCGCCGGCGACCGGGTGCAGGGACTCACGGGCCTGCAGGGGCGGTAGCGGCCCTCAACGCCGCGCTTTCCCCTGGGCGGCGTCCAGCCAGGCCGCGATGCGCTCGGCCTCCATGTAGCCCGACACGCGCCGCCCGTCGGCGAAGATGAGGGTAGGCGTGCCGTCGATGCGCAGCCGCTGGCCCAGGGCCAGGTTCTTGTCCACCGGATGCTCGCACTCCGTCCTGCCTCCCTCCGGAAGACGGTTGCGCAGCAACATGTCCTGCCAGGCCTGAAGCCGGTCCTTGCTGCACCAGACGAGCTGGGCCTTGCGCGGTGCATCCGGATGGGTGGGCAGGGGGTAGGGGAAGATGTAGATGGTGACATCCCTGAGCTTGGCCAGCTCCGGCTCCAGCTTGCGGCAGAAGGGGCAGTCCGGGTCGGAGAACACCGCCAGACGCCGGCTGCCATTGCCCTGCACCATCTTGATGGCCTGGTTAAGTGGCAGACTGTCGAAGGGAATGGCGGTGAGGCGCTCCATGCGTTCATCGGTGAGGTTGCGGCGGTTTTTGACGTCCAGGAGCTCCCCCACCAGGAGGTAGTCGCCTTTGCCGCTGGCATAGACCACGGTGGGGCCGCGCGGGCCATCCACCACCACCTCGTAGAGGTCGGCCAGGGGGGTCTTGCGCACGCTCGTGACCTTGGCCTCCGGCGCCAGGGCCTGCACCGCCTGGCGGATTTCTCGCTCGCCCGCGTGGGCGAGCCCCAGGCCGAGGGCGGCGGTGAGCAAGGCAGGGAAGATGAGCATGGGGTCTCCTTTGCGAGGTTGAGGGGGGATAGGATCACTGCACGGCATGGTGCACCAGGGCCTGCTTGAGCCAGGCCTGACGGTCGGTGAGATCGAGACCCCGGTTGCGGAGCCAGCCGAGGGCGGCGGAGTCGTTGTTGAACAAGTGCTTGAGGGCACCGGTGACGAACTGCATGCTGGCCACGTCCTCCCGCCGGCGCAGGGCATAGGCTTGGAGTCGGGCATACTCGCCCGGGTTCCCGCCGGGGGCGAGCATGCGGGCCAGCAGCCGCCCATCCCGGAGGCCCAGGTTCACGCCCTGGCCGGCCAGGGGGTGGACGGTATGGGCGGCATCGCCCAGCAGCACGAGGCCTGGCCGTACCCATTCCCGCGCCAGGCGGCGCTTGAGGGGAAAGGCCGCCGGGGGGGTGATGCAGCGCAACCCTCCCAGGGCATGGCCGCCGGCAGCCGCCACCTCGGCGGCGAAGGCATCTGCCGGCAGGGCGAGACGACCTGGCACGTCCGCGTTGCGACTGGACCAGACGATGGAGATGCGCCGTCCCGGCAGGGGGAGCCAGGCGAGCACCCCGTCGCGCCGGAACCACTGGAAGGCGATCCCCCGGTGGGGCCGCTCGGTCTCGAAGTTGGCCACCACCCCGGCCTGTCCATAATCCTCCTCATCGAGCCCGATGCCCGCCTGGCGGCGCAGCCACGATTGGGCGCCGTCCGCCCCCACCAGCAGGCGGGCGCCAAGGCGCGCCCCATCCGTGAGGAGCAGGCGGTGGCCGTCCTCGCCCCAGACTACGGCCTCGGCCTGGCCGCGGATCAGGGTCACCCGTCCCTGCCGTTCCAACGCCTGCCACAGGGCGTGCTGCAGGCGGCCATTCTCGGCAATCCAGGCAAGGAGTGGCAGCCCCGCCTCCAGGGCATCCAGTTCCAGCCGTCCGCCCGCCTCGCCCCTGATGCGCATGCGGTAGACCGGCTGTGCCCGCAGCGCCGCCGTCCAGGCCCCGAGGCCCTGGAGCCAGGCCACGTTGCCTGGAGTGAAGGCATAGATGCGGCGGTCCCACGCCTCGTCCGGGGTGGGGGGCGGGTTCGGCTCCAGCAGGGCCACCCGGTGGGCGGTCTCGCCCAGGGCCAGGGCGAGGGCGGCGCCCGTGAGGCCGCCGCCCACCACCAAGACGTCGAAATGCGCCGTGCCGGCCATGGTCACCACGCCTCCCCTCCGAACATCATCTTGCGGGCGAACATCCGCCGCAGCATCGGCAGGGCGTCCATCAGCCCCAGGGCCAGGTCGCGCACCGGCCCGAGCAGGGAAAGCCGGCCGGTGAAGGCCTCAGCCAGCAGGTCGGTCATGAGGATACCGCCGCCCACGTCCCAGCGCCGGCGGCCGTGGTAGCGGTCGAGGCAGGCGGCGCTACCCAATTCATGACGCGGGGTCTCCAGCAACGTCTCGGCGAGAGTCCAGACGTCCCGCAGGCCCAGGTTGAGGCCCTGGCCGGCCACCGGATGCAGGGTCTGGGCGGCGTTGCCGATGCGCACCAGGCCCTGCTGCCACACCCTGCGGGCACTGACGAGGCGCAGCGGAAAGGCCGCGCGCGGCCCGGCCGCGGTGAAGCGGCCCTGCCGCTCGCCGAAGGCTGCCTGCAGCCGGGCGATGAAGGCCGCATCCGGCAGGGCGAGGCGTTCTTCCAGCCTCTCCGCCGGGGTGGTCCACACCAGGGCATAGGCCTCGTGCAGGGGCAACAGGGCGATGGGCCCCTCCGGCGTGAAACGCTCATAGGCCAGATGAAGATGGGGACGGCTCGTGTGCACGGTGCAGACGATGGCGCTGGCGCCGTAGTCCTTGACCAGCCGGGGGCCGGGCAGGCTACGCCCGCCATCCGCCAGGGCGATGAGCCGGGCGGTGAGACCATGCTTGCCGCCCTCCATCTCGTAGGACACCAGGCCGCAGCCGGCGGCAGGACGCACCGCCTCCACCCGCGCCCCGGCGAGCACGCGCACGCGGCCGCCGGACAGCATCGAGGCCAGGGCCGCGTACAGGTCACCGTACTCCACCGTGTAGCCCAGGGCTGGCACCTGCACCTCTCGGGCCGTCAGCACCACCTGGCCCATGCCCCCTTGCCGGGAGACGTGGATGGCCTCGATGGGGGTGACCCGGGGGGCGAGCCCCTGCCACACCTCTAGCCGCTCCAGGATCAGGCGGCTGCCGTGGGACAGGGCGATGGCGCGCGGGTCGCGGCGGCCGAATGCCATGCCCGCCTCCAACAGGGCCACGTCGTAGGGGCCGTCCTGCAGGGCCAGGGCCAGGGCCAGCCCCACCGGGCCGCCGCCCACGACGGCCACGTCCACGTGCGCCGGCGGCATGGGGGAGGTCCTGAAGGGGGGTGCCGTCTCAGTCATGACCGCGCATCCATGCCTCCACGTCGGCCACCGTCTTGGGGGCGTCGGCGGTCAGGACCTCGCAGCCGGTCTCGGTCACCAGCACGTCGTCCTCGATGCGGATGCCGATGTGGCGCAGGGCCTTGGGCACCTCCTGTTGCGCGCGCAGGTAGAGCCCCGGCTCCACGGTGCAGGTCATGCCGGGCCGGAAGGGGCGCCAGTCCCCCCCGACCTTGTACTCCCCGGCGTCATGCACGTCCATGCCCAGCCAGTGGCCGGTGCGGTGCATGTAATAGGGCTTGTAGGCCTCGCGCTCGATCAACCCATCCAGGTCCCCCTTGAGCACGCGCAGGTCCTTGAGGCCCTGGGTCAGCACCCGCACCGCGGCCTTATGCGGCGCCTGCCAGGGATTGCCGGGCCGCACCTCACCGATGGCGGCGGCCTGGGCGGCCAGCACGATCTCATAGACGGCGCGCTGGGCAGCGCTATAGCGGCCGCTGACCGGAAAGGTGCGGGTGATGTCGGCGGCATAGCCTTCATATTCGGCGCCCGCGTCGATGAGCAACAGCTCCCCTTTGCCCAGCCGTGCCTTGTTGGCCACGTAGTGCAGGACGCAGGCGTTGGCGCCGCCGGCGACGATGGGGGGATAGGCGGGTGCGGCCGCGCCTTGGCGGCGGAATTCGTACAGCAGCTCGGCCTCGATCTCGTACTCATATCGGCCGGGGGCGGCGGCGCGCATGGCGCGCCGGTGGGCGGCGGCGGAGATGCGGGCGGCGCGGCGCATGCGGGTGAGCTCGTGGGCGTCCTTGATGAGCCGCATCTCGTCGAGCAGGCTGGCCGCATCCAGGATCCGGGCCGGGGCATGCACGCCGCTGCGGGCACGCGCCCGCACGGCGTTGAGCCAGGAAAGCACGCGAGCATCCCAGCCCGCATCCCGGCCCACGAGGTAGTATAGGCAGGGCCGGTCCGCCAGATAGCGGCCGATACGCCGGTCCAGTTGCCCGATGGGATAGGCGGCGTCGAAACCGAAACGCTCGGCCGCCGCCTGGGGCCCATGACGGGGGCCGTCCCACAGTTCCCGCTGGGGGTCTTTGTCGCGGCAGAACAGGATCTGCCGCGGCCGGCGGCCGGCGAGCAGCACCACCACCGCCTCCGGCTCAGGAAAGCCGGTAAGCCAGTAGAAATAGCTGTCGTAGCGGTAGGGGTAGTGCACGTCCCGGTTACGCACCACCTCGGGGGCCTGGGCCAGGATCATCACCCCCTCGCCCATGCGTTCCAGGACCTGCCGGCGGCGCTCCAGATGGGGGGTGGGGTCAGGCAGTGACATGGCGGCCTCGCAATTCCCGATCCAGGGCAGTGAGACGCTCGGGGGTGCCCACGTCCACCCAGCGCCCCGTGAAGCGCTCACCGCTCACCCGGCCCGCCGCCATGGCGGCGGTGAGCAGGGGGGCAAGGCGCGCCTTGGCTCCCGGCGCGATACCCCGGAAGAGCTCGGGCCGGTAGCAGCCGATGCCGGCGAAGGTCAGACGCGGGACCTGGGGGGAGAGGGCCGCCGGGTCGCATACCAGCCCGTCCAGGAGGGCGAAATCGCCTGCCGGGTGATGGGGTGGGTTGTCCACCAGCACCAGGTGCGCCAGCCGCCGCGGGTCTGCCGTCATGGCCGCCAGCACCGGCCGCAGGCGGGCATAGTCGTATTCGGTATAGACGTCGGCATTGGTGACCAGAAAGGGGCCGTCGCCCAAAAGGTCCAGGGCCTTGGCGATGCCGCCGGCCGTCTCCAGGGGCTGCCCCTCGACGGAATAACGGATCGCCACCCCGTAGGCCGCGCCATCGCCGAGAAAGTTCTCGATCTGTGCCCCCAGATGGGCATGGTTGATCACCAGCTCGGTAAAACCGGCGGCCCGCAGCCGTTCGATCTGCCAGACGATGAGGGGTTTGCCCCCCGCCACGAGCAGCGGTTTGGGGGTGTGGTCGGTCAGCGGGCGCATGCGCTCGCCAAGACCGGCCGCGAGGATCATGGTGATCGGCCTCATCTCATCAGCAACAGGCTGGACAGGGGCAGGCTGACGATGCGCGGATCGTCCGTGGCCGGTTCGTCGGTCATGGTTACCAACACGCCGAAGGGGGCGTTGTAGACCGCCTTCTCGATGAAAGCACGTAAACCTCGCGTGTCGGCATGGTCGATTCGACGCCGATATTTGATTTCCACCGGTATGCGCTGCTCGCCTATGGTCAGGACGAAGTCTACTTCGGGTTCGGCCCCGCGCTCGGGGAAATGTGCCACGTCCAGGTTGATGATGGATTTGAAGAAGTAACCCGCCACGCTCTCGGCGATGCGCCCGGCCAGGTCGGCCAGATGCGGCGCCTGCTGCAAGGCCTGAGGTTCGATGGGCACCCGCTCCTGTAGCCAGGCAGCCCGCAGGGCATGGTCGCAAAGAACCAGTTTGGAAGGCCCGCGCCGGCGCTTTAGCCGCAGTTCCAGCGGTTCGACCAGCCTGACCAGGAGCGCCCCGTCGAGGAACTTGAGATAAGCCAGCACCCGCTGCCAGCCGATGTTGGCGTGCAAAGCCCGGCGTATTTCATCCAGATAGAGGGCCTGGGTGGGCGATTGACCGATGTAGCGGCAAGCCAGCCGGAACACCTCCTCCAGGAGCTGCTCATCGCGTTTCTTGCCCTTGTCGCCCATGCGCAGGTCATGCTGGATAGCGCGGCGCACCACGGTTTCGTTGAGCTGATCTGCAACACGCTCCCAAGGTTCGTACGCATAGGCATGCGCCATGGGGTAGGCGCCTCGTTCGGAGAAAAAGCCGAAGGCTGTCTGACGCAGCGTGGCATGCTGTTCCCCAAAGGTACGTAGACCAAGCCAGAACGACTTGTCCTTCAGGGGCGCCAGACCGTTGTGCGGCAAATAGGGCGGCAATGTCCCGATACCGCGCAGCTCTGCGATCTCCCGCAACAGCAAGGGCCCCATCTCGATGCTCGAGATGCGTCCCGCCAGGCTGTCCCTGCCCACCTCGATGCGTAAAGCGGAACTGCCCGTGACGACCACCCGGACGGGGTGCTGATCGACCAGATGCTTCAGTTGCGGTGCCCAGTCGGCGAGGTTTTGTACCTCATCCAGGAACAGATAGGCCGGGTGGCCTTCGGCGGCCGCCCGGTGGAAGGATTTCTCCAGGATGTGGTCTGCATACCACCAGGCCAGATGGAGGATCGGCTGTGCCAAGCGGCGCAGGGCCGGCAGATCGTCGAACTGCAGGCGTAGGATCGAGCGTGCCGGCACTCCCTGTTCGAGCAGTGCGTCGATCAACTGATTAAGCAATGTGGTCTTGCCGATCTGGCGGGGTCCGCGCAATACGGTGATGGGCGCCATCCCCCGTTGCAGACCGTGCATGACATGGGAATAAGGCCAGCGCCGCATGGGCGGCAGTCCATAGAGCCGTTCGCCCTGCCACCAGGGGTTACCCCTCCGGATGATTTCCTCCAGGTCCGGGCGCAGGCCAGCGGTGACTGTCATGGAATGGGCCGTCATACCCGCTTGATGTGGCTAAGTCAAAAGGTGTACCCCACCTGCACGGGACGCCGCTCGATGTCGTCCAGCAGCCGCAGCAGCGGATGCAGGTCCCGGTAGCGTGCACAGGCCCGGCGCAGATAATCCATCACCAGGGGCAGGTCCTTGAGATAGCCGTCCTTACCATCCCGGTGATGGAGACGGGCGAAGATGCCCAGCACCTTGAGGTGGCGCTGCACGCCCATCCATTCGAAATCCCGGTAGAAGTCGGCGAAATCGGCGTGCACGGGAAGCCCCGCCGCGCGTGCCGCCTCCCAGTAGCGGATCACCCAGTCCAGCACCCGTTCCTCGTCCCAGCGGATGTAGGCGTCCTTGTACAGGGAGACCAGGTCGTAGGTGATGGGGCCATAGACCGCGTCCTGGAAGTCCAGCACCCCGGGGTTGGGGTCGGTGACCATGAGGTTGCGGGAATGCCAGTCCCGGTGCACATAGACCCTGGGTTGGGCCAGGTTGTTGGCCAGGACCTGGGCGAAGGTCTGGTGGAGCACCTCCTGCTGCCTGGGGTTGAGGTCTATCCCCAGGTGGCGCTTGAGATGCCATTCCGGAAAGAGGCGCATCTCCCGGGTGAGCAGTTCGGCATCGTAATCGGGCAGCACGCCCGGACGGCTGGCCAGCTGGATGCGCACCAGGGCAGCGTTGGCGTCCAGGTAGAGGCGGTCGGCGTTGTCCGCATCGAGGGCGGCGAGATAGGTGGTGGTGCCGAAATCGGTCAGGAGCAGAAAGCCCTGCTCCAGGTCCTGGGCCAGGATCTCGGGGGCGTTGACCCCGGCCGCCTTGAGCAGCCGCGCCACCCGGACATAGGGACGGCAGTCCTCGTGGCTCGGCGGCGCATCCATCACGATGTAGCTGCCGCGGCCGGTGGTGGCGCGGTAGTAACGGCGGAAGCTGGCATCCGACGAGGCTGGCGTCAGGCCCGTCATGGGTTCCGGCAGCACCCCCTCGACCCAGGCCTGCAAACGTGCGAGGCGTTCCAAGGCTATAATTCCTCGACTCAAACTTACTCATTTTACACCCGCATCCCCATGCACCGCCGCGTCCTGCTCGCGCCCCTGTTCGTGGCGGTTTGGCTACAGGATGCGCGGGCCCAGGTCACCGTTTCCGATCCGCTCGGGCCGCAGACCACCCCACGGCTCGAGGCGGCCGCTGGCCAGCTGGATGCGCCCTATCTGCTGGAGGCCGACCGGCTGCAGGGGCGCATCGACCGGGAGGTCGTCGCCGAGGGCGATGTCCGGGTGACCAGGCAGGCCGCCCAGGTGCGTGCCGACTGGCTGCGTTACGACCAGGCCGCCGACGAGCTTCAGACGCGCGGCAACGTGGTGTACACCCGCGGCCCCGACCGGGTGGAGGGCGAGGCCCTGCGTCTCAAGCTCACCGAGCGGCTCGGTCAGATCACCGGGGTGCGCTACACCCTGCATGACGAGACCGGCCGCATGGCGAGAGGCAGCGCGGCCACCCTCCATTTCGAGGGGCGCGACCGCTACCGGCTGGAGCAGGCCACCTACACCACCTGTGCGGCCGGGCAGGAGGACTGGGTGCTGCGCACGGGGGAGTTGCGCCTGGACTACCACCGCAGCCTGGGCAGTGCGCGCCAGGTCCAGGTGCGTTATCTGGACACCCCCATCCTGTATGCGCCCTGGCTGGATTTCTCCCTGGACGACCGGCGCAAGTCCGGCTTCCTGACCCCGGCCTTCGGCGCCTCGGACCAGCGGGGCCTGGAGTTCACCGCCCCCTGGTACTGGAACATCGCGCCCCACCGGGACGCCACCTTCTACCCGCGCCTGATGAGCAAACGCGGTCTGCAGCTGGGGGCGGAGTTCCGTTACCTGGAGCGCAGCTTCGACGGAGACGTGATCCTGGAGGCCCTGCCCGAGGACCGGGCCGCCGACCGAGGCCGCTACCGGGGCGCGTTGCGCCACAACCACCGCCCGGCTTCGCGCTGGTCCGGCAGCCTGCACTACGAGTGGGTCTCGGACAGCAGCTACTTCACCGATCTGGCCAGCCAAGTGCGGGACACCTCCCGCGCCCTGCTGCCCCGGGAAGGCATGCTCCACTACGACGGGGGCTGGTGGCAGGCCTCGGGGCGTCTGCAGAGCTACCAGGTGCTGCAGGACCCGGCCGCACCCATCGCCCCCCCCTTCCGGCGTCTGCCCCAGCTGGGCATCGTCGCCCATCGTATCCTGCCCGGACGGCTGCCCCTAGAGCTGCAGGCAAGCGGGGAGCTCACCCGCTTCCATCACGACCAGCCGGACAAGGCGCGGGGCCTGCGCCTGGACCTCTACCCCAGCCTGAGCCTGCCCTGGTCCAATGCCTATGCCTTCCTCACCCCGCGGCTCGCCTGGCGCTACACCCGCTACGACCTGGACCGCAACCCCGACCCCGCCAACCCCTCCGTCCCCCTCGGTCCCCTGGGGCAGACCCGTAGCCTGCCCATCCTGAGCCTGGACGGCGGCCTCTTCCTGGAGCGCAGCGTCGAGTTCGCCGGCCACCCCCTGCTCCAGACCCTGGAGCCGCGCGCCTATTACGTGCACATCCCCTACCGGGATCAGTCCGGCCTGCCGGTGTTCGACACCGCCCTGCGCGACCTGTCCCTGGACCAGCTTTTCTCGGAAAACCAATACAGCGGCGTGGACCGGGTCAACGACGCCCGCCAGCTCACCCTCGCCGTCACCACGCGCTGGCTGGAGGCCGCAAGCGGCATCGAGCGGCTGCAGGCCACCGTCGGTCAGCGCTTCTATTTCACCGACCAGCGGGTCACCCTGCCGGGCCAGCCCATCCGGGGCGGCAATTCCACCGATCTGTTGCTGCAGGCGGCCGGCCAGGTCACGGACCGGTGGCGCCTGACCGGCAACCTGCAGTTCAACACCGACGAGGGCAAGACGGTGCGGGCCAATCTCGGCGGCCAGTACCGGGGCGGTCCGGGGCGGCTGTTCAATCTGGACTACCGCTACATCAACGAGCGCTATGCCTCGGGCCTCGACCAGCTGGACCTGTCCTGGCAATGGCCCCTGAAACCCAAGTGGTACGGCTTGGGTCGGATCAACTATTCCCTGCGGGAGTCACGTCTGGTGGAAGGGCTTGCCGGCTTCGAGTACAACGCCGGCTGCTGGACGCTGCGCGCTGTGGCCCAGCGGCTTACCACCACCGAGGAGAAGGCCACCAATGCCTTCTTCCTGCAGCTAGAGCTCAAGGGCCTCACCGCCCTGGGCCCCAATCCCCTGGACGTCCTGAAACGCAACATCATCGGTTACAGAAAGAGCGATGACTTCGACCTGCCGTAATCTCCTCCTGCTGTGTCTCGCCCTGGCCCACGCCCTGCCCCTGGGGGCTGCCCCCCGGCTGCTGGACCGGATCGTGGCCGTGGTGAACAACGGCGTCATCACCGAACAGGAGCTCGCCGCGCGGGTGCGCAGCACCCAGCGCCAGCTCGCGCTGCAGCGCATCCCCGCGCCGCCCCGCCCGGTCCTGGAGCGGCAGCTCCTGGAACGCATGATCACCGAGCGCATCCTGCTCCAGCTCGCCGAGGAGAGCAATCTGCGCATCGATGGGCTGCAGCTGGACCGGGCCATCGCCCGCATCGCGCGCCAGAATGGGATGGAGCCGGACCAGTTCCGGCGGGCGCTGGAGCAGGATGGGATCGATTTCGCCGCCTTCCGCGAGCAGCTACGCACCGAGATGACCATCGGCCGCCTGCGGGAGCGGGAGGTGGACAATCGCGTAGTGGTCACCGAGGCGGAGATCGACAACTATCTCGCCAATCCCGATCTGGACGCCCAACGCCAGACCGAGTACCTGCTCGCTCACATCCTGGTGCTCACCCCCGAGGGGGCGAGTCCCGAGCAACTCGAGCGCCTGCGAGCGAAGGCGGAGCAGGCCCTGCAGGAGCTCAAACAGGGGGCCGATTTCGCCCAGGTCTCGGCCGCCTACTCGGACGCCCAGAACGCTTTGCAGGGAGGCGTGTTGGGCTGGCGCAGCGAGGCCCAGCTGCCCACCCTGTTCGTCACCGCCATCCGGGGGCTGAAGGTCGGGGAGATCAGCCCCGTGCTGCGCAGCAGCAATGGCTACCACATCCTCAAGGTGCTGGACAAGCGCGGCAGGGACGTGAGCCTCACCATCCGGCAGACCCGCGCCCGGCACATCCTCATCAAGACCAATGAGGTCGTGGGCGACGTGGAGGCCCGCCACCGGCTGCGGCAGCTCAAGGAGCGCATCGAGCACGGGGCCGATTTCGCCGCGCTGGCCCGCCTGCACTCCGAGGACATCACCGCCAGCAAAGGCGGGGACCTGGGCTGGCTCTCCCCGGGGGACACGGTGCCCGAGTTCGAGCGCGCCATGGACGCCCTGGCGCCGGGAGGGCTGAGCGAACCCGTCCAGACCCCCTTCGGTTGGCACCTGATCCAGGTGCTGGAGCGGCGTGATCAGGACGTCACCCAGGAGCGGCGCCGCCTCGAGGCCAGGCAGGCCATACGCGCCCGCAAGGCGGAGGAGGCCTTCGAGGACTGGGTGCGCCAGATGCGCGACCGGGCCTACGTGCAATACCGGCTCGAGGACTGATCCGTGGCGCGCGCCATGCGCCGTCCCTTGGCCGTGACCGCCGGCGAACCGGCAGGCATCGGCCCGGACCTGTGTGTGCTGCTGGCGCGCGAGCCGCCCCGCGGGCTTCCGCCCCTGGTCCTGCTGGCCGACCGGGGGCTGCTCGCGGCGCGGGCCCGCAGCCTGGGGGTAAGGCTCAAGCTGCCCGACTACGATCCGGAGGTCCCGCAGGCCCTCAGCCTGCTCCACCTGCCCCTCGCCGCCCACGCCCGGGCCGGCCTCCCCGACCCGGTCAACGCGCCCTATGTCCTGGACACCCTGCGCCGGGCCGTGCACGGCTGCCGCACGGGTGAGTTCGCCGCCCTGGTCACCGGCCCCGTGCACAAGGGGGTGATCAACGCGGTGGGCATCCCTTTTTCCGGCCACACGGAATTCCTGGCCGCCCTGACGGAAACCCCCCGCGTGGTGATGATGCTCACGGGCCCCCGCATGCGGGTCGCCCTGGCCACTACCCACCTGCCCCTGCGGCAGGTGGCCGATGCCATCGACCGGGAAGGTCTCACCCAGACCCTGCGTATCCTGATGGCCGGCCTCCAACGGGATTTCGGCATCGCCCGCCCTCGTATCCTGGTGGCCGGCCTCAATCCCCATGCTGGCGAAGGGGGGCATTTGGGCCGGGAGGAGATCGAGATCATCTCCCCCGTGCTCGCTGATTTACGTGATGAGGGCATGGACCTCATCGGCCCCCTGCCCGCGGACACCCTGTTCCAGCCCGAGCGCCTCGCAAGGGCGGATGCCGTGCTGGCCATGTATCACGATCAGGGCCTGCCGGTGTTCAAATACACCAGTTTCGGCCGTGGGGTGAACGTCACCCTGGGCCTGCCCTTTCCGCGCACCTCGGTGGATCACGGCACGGCCCTGGAGCTGGCCGGCAGCGGCCAGGCGCGGCCGGGCAGCCTGCTCGCCGCCCTGCGGCTGGCCGCCCGCATGGCCCGCCAGCGCAACCGCCGTCATGCCTGAAGGACACCGGCCGCGCAAGCGGTTCGGCCAACACTTCCTGCACGACCCCGGGGTGATCGCGCGCATCATCACCGCCATCGCCCCGCGGCCGGACGATCTCGTGGTGGAGATCGGCCCCGGTCTCGGGGCCCTGACCCGGCCGCTCCTGCAGCACCTCGCCCACCTACACGTGGTGGAATTGGACCGGGACCTGGCTGGGCGGCTGCGGGCCTGGGATGAGGCGGCGCGGCTCACGGTGCACGAGGCGGACGCCCTGACCTTCGACTTCGGGGCCCTGGGGGAAGGGCTGCGGGTGGTAGGCAACCTGCCTTACAACATCTCCACCCCCCTGCTCTTCCATTTGGCCCGCTACGCCGGCCGCATCCGGGATATGCACTTGATGCTGCAGAAGGAGGTGGTGGAGCGCATGGCCGCCACCTCCGGCACTACGGCCTACGGGCGCCTGTCGGTCATGCTCCAGAGCCGCTTCCGGGTGCAGAAGCTCATACGGGTGCCGCCCGGGGCCTTCCAGCCGCCCCCCAAGGTGGAATCGGCCGTGGCAAGGCTCACCCCCCTCCCCCCGGAGGCCATCCCCTACCGCGACGCCGAGCGCTTTGCCCTGATCGTCGCGCGCGCCTTCGGCCAGCGGCGCAAGACGCTGCGCAATACCCTGAAAGGACTGGTGGCGCCGGAGGTGTTCGAGCAGCTGGGCATCGACCCCGGTCGGCGGGGGGAGGAGCTCAGTATCCGGGAATTCGCCGCCCTGGCAGACGCGCCGGGGACCTCGTGGGCAGTGCCTCAGTCCCCGGACTGACGCGCCCAGCCGGCCGTGCCCCGCTGGATGAACTCGATCCTGTAACCGTCCGGGTCCTCGACGAAGGCGATCACCGTGCGGCCGTGCTTCATGGGGCCGGCCGGGCGCACGACCTTGCCGCCCTTGGCTGCCACCGCCTCGCAGGCCTGGTAGGCGTCGTCCACCTCGATGGCGATGTGGCCAAAGGCCGTGCCCAGCTCGTATTTGTCCACGCCCCAGTTGTAGGTGAGCTCCAGCACGGCCTGCTCCGCCTCGTCGCCATAACCCACGAAGGCCAGGGTGAATTTGCCCTCGGGGTAGTCCTGACGGCGCAGCAGGCGCATGCCCAGGACATTGGTGTAGAAGTCGATGGACCGGTCAAGATCGCCGACCCGCAGCATGGTGTGCAGGATACGCATGGCGTTGTCAGAATCGCAGGTACAAAGCCCCATTCTGCCTCAGGAGGCGGCGGGCTGCAGCATGTTCCGGAAACAGCCGGGCCACCTCCTGCCAGAAGGCCGGACCATGGTGGGGGTGGCGGAAATGGGCGAGCTCGTGGCAGATGACATAGTCGATCGCCGCAACCGGCGCCTTGACGAGCCGCCAGTTGAGGCGCATGACCCCGCTTGCGGAGAGACTGCCCCAGCGGGTGTGGGCCCCGGAGAGCCGCCATTGCGGCTCGGGACGGCCATGCAGCCGGCACAAGGCGGCGATGCGCCCGGCGAGCACGCGGTCCGCCTCCTGCCGGTACCAGTGCAAAACGGCGGGCCCTGGGTCGTCATCCTCAGGGACCAGGAGGTACTCCCCCGCACGCCGGGCAGCCTCGATACCCTGCCGGCGCGCCAGCAACAGCGTCTGCCCCAGATAGGGCAGGCTCGCCCCCTCCTGCCACAGGGGCGCGCCCTGCTCGTCGAGCCTCAGGCGCAACCAGTCGAGGTGTCTGGCGAGAAAGTCCTTGAGCACGCATGCCGCAAGGTCCATGGGCAGGTTCACCACCACCCGGCCGGCGGCGTCCACGCGCAGGGTGAGGGTGCGACGGGCCGAACTCCGGCGCAACAGGCAGGGGACCTGCCTGCCGTCCAGGTCAAGCAGCACCTGTGCCTCGCTGCGGATGGGGGAGCGTGGGCGCATGGGGGCTCAGAGGGTGGCCATCTGTCCCTCGATCCAGGCCTCGACCTCGGCCATCACCTCTGCGGGCTTGCGCCCGGCCGTGGGGATGGGGGGGCCGATGACCACGGTGATCTCGCCCGGGTGTTTGACGAAGGCGTTGATGCCCCACAGCCGCCCGGCATTGTGGGCCACGGGCAGCACCGGCACCCCGGCCTTGACCGCCAGCCAGGCGCCGCCCACGTTGTAGCGCCCCTTGCTGCCGGGCGGCATGCGCGAACCCTCCGGGAACACCACCACCCAGAAGCCCTGGGACAGGCGCTCGATCCCCTCCCTCTCTAGGGTCTTCAGGGCCTGGCGTCCGGCGGCGCGGTCGATGGCGATGGGGCTTGCCATGGCCAACCCCCAGCCGAAGAAGGGGATGCGCAACAGCTCCTTTTTCAGGACGAAGGACACGGGCTGCGGCAGGATGAGCTGCAGGGCCATGGTCTCCCAGGCGGACTGGTGTTTTGCCAGGACCACACAGGGCCCTCGGGGTAGGTGCTCCAGGCCGATTGCCCGGTGGCGGATGCCCAGCACCCAGCGGGCGAACCAGAGGATCAGCCGGGTCCAGGGTTTGACCAGGCGGTAGCGGAGGAGGGGCGGCAGGGGGTGGAAAAGGAGGGCGGCAAGCCCGTAGGGGATGGTCACCGCCACCTGCAGGATGTGGAACACCAGGGAACGCAGGTAGCTCATTCCCCGGTGAGCAGCGCCTGCACGGCGGCGGCCAGATCGTCGAAGATGCGGGTCCGCTCGGGCAGGCCGCCCGCCTCCAGGGTCAGCCGGCCCTTGCCGGTGCGCACCAGGATGGGTAGCGCCCCCACGGCGCTGGCCGCCTGCAGATCGCGCAGGCTGTCGCCGATGACCGGCACCCCCCTGAGATCGACGCGATAACGCATGGCTATCTCCTGCAGCATACCCGGCTTGGGCTTGCGGCAGGCACAGCGGCTGTCGGCCGCATGGGGGCAGAAGAAGACCGCATCGATGCGCCCCCCGACGCGGGCGAGCAGGCCGTGCATCTTGCCGTGGATGGCGTTGAGGGTAGCCATGTCCAATAGCCCCCGCCCCACCCCCGACTGGTTGGAGGCCACCACCACCCGATAGCCGGCCTGGGTGAGGCTGGCGATGGCCTCCAGGCTGCCTGGGATGGGCCGCCATTCCTCGGGGGATTTGATGAACTGATCGGAGTCGTAGTTGATGACCCCGTCGCGATCCAGTATGACCAGCCGCATCCCAGGGTGACGAATGTCGCAACAAGGACGTCAGGCTAGCCCAAGGCGGCCGGTCCCACAAGCCCGGCCGTGTGTGGCCGGGGCGACCGCCCTCACTCCGGGGGACGGTCTTCGCCCTGCGGAGCTGGTTCCGCGGGCAGCCGGTAACGCTCTGCCGCCCATTGTCCCAGGTCGATGAGCTTGCAGCGTTCGCTGCAGAAGGGCCGCCAGGGGTTTTCCGGCTGCCACGTCACCGGTTTGCCGCAGGTGGGGCAGGCAACGATGCGGGGACGGGGGGCATGGGCAGGCATGCTGCGGGTCAGGGAGCGAAAAAGGCGGCCTGGGCCGCCCTTTGCGCCTCGGCGGGCCGCCCTCAGACGGAGAAGGAGGAGCCGCAGCCGCAGGTGGAGACGGCGTTGGGGTTGCGGATGACGAACTGGGCGCCCTCCAGACCCTCGGTGTAATCGATCTCCGCCCCCTGCATGTATTGCATGCTCATGGCATCGATGAGCAGGGTGACGCCACCCTTCTCCATCACGAAATCGTCCTCGTTCTGCACCTCGTCGAAGGTGAACCCGTACTGGAACCCGGAGCAGCCGCCCCCGGTGACGAAGACGCGCAGTTTGAGATCTGGGTTGCCCTCCTCCTCGATGAGCGACCTGACCTTGCTGGCGGCGCTGTCGGTGAAGGTGAGAGGGGGCATCTCGGTCACGGCATTCATGGTCGACTCCTGCAGAAAGAAAAATGGTCAGGCATTATTTCCGTGGGCAAAGTTCCCGTCAACCTCGCGCACCTTGTGGTTTCAGGGGGACACCGGCAACTGGTCGAGGCCGGCGGTCTCCTCGAGGCCGAACATCAGGTTCATGTTCTGCACCGCCTGTCCAGCTGCACCCTTGACCAGATTGTCGATCACCGACAGGACCACTACCGTCTCACCCCCCTGGGGCCGGTGTACGGCGATGCGACACAGATTGGAGGCCCTCACCGAGCGGGTCTCCGGGTGGGCGTTGGCAGGCAGCACGTCCACGAATGGTTCTTGCGCGTAGCGCGCCTCGTACAGGGCCTGCAGATCGACCTCTCGGGTCAGGCGGGCATAGAGGGTGGCGTGGATGCCCCGCACCATGGGGGTGAGATGGGGCACGAAGGCGAGCCCCACCTGGTGCCCGGCCATATGGGCCAGCCCCTGGCGGATCTCCGGCCAGTGCCGGTGCCCCGGCACGGCATAGGCCTTGAAGCTGTCCGTGGCCTCGGCGTAGAGGATGTGGGTCTCGGCCTTGCGTCCGGCCCCCGACACACCGGATTTGCAGTCGGCCACCAGCCAGGAGGTGTCCACCGCCGCCGCCTCCAGCAGCGGCAGAAAGCCCAGTTGCACCGCCGTGGGATAGCAGCCCGGGTTGGCGACGAGTCGGGCCTGGCGAATGCGCTCCCGGTTCACCTCCGGCAGCCCGTAGACGGCCTCACTCAGCAAATCCGGACAGGCGTGCTCCATGCCGTACCAGCGCTGCCATTCGGCCACGTCCTGCAGCCGAAAGTCGGCCGCCAGGTCGATCACCCGCACCCCCGCATCCAGCAGCGCGCGCGCCTGCTGCATGGCCACGCCGTTGGGGGTGGCGAAGAACACCACGTCGCAGGACTTGAGGTCCGCCTCCTCGGGGGTGCTGAAGCGCAGGCAGACGTGTCCACGCAGCGACGGGAAGAGCTCCGCCACCGCCATGCCGGCCTCCTTGCGGGAGGTGATGGCGGCGAGTTCCACCTGCGGGTGCCGGGCGAGCAGCCGCATGAGTTCCACACCGGTGTAGCCGGTGCCGCCGACGATGCCTGCCTTGATCATCTTGCCTCCTGCCGTGGGGATCTGTGTTTGCAAAAGAAAAAGCCGCCCGGGCGAGGCGGCCTTGGCGTTTCCGTGCGGCTCTCAGCGCTTGGAGAACTGCTTGCGCCGGCGCGCCTTGTGCAGGCCCACCTTCTTGCGCTCCACCTCGCGGGCATCGCGGGTGACCAGACCGGCCTTCCTGAGCACCGGCTTCAGGCTCTCGTCGTACTCGATCAGGGCGCGGGTGATGCCATGGCGTACCGCACCGGCCTGGCCGCTCTCGCCACCGCCATGCACGTTCACCATGATGTCCAGGCTGTCGGTGCGCTGGGTCAGTATGAGGGGCTGACGCACCAGCATGCGGCCGGTCTCCCGGGAGAAATACTCGTCCACCGGCTTGCCGTTGACCGTGAAACGGCCGCTGCCGGCCTTGATGAAGACACGCGCCACGGCGCTCTTGCGCCGTCCGGTACCGTAATGGTATTCGCCGATCATCTTCGCTCTTCCTTCCACCGGTTAGCGGATGTCCAGGACCTGGGGCTGCTGGGCGCCGTGGGGATGCTCGGGGCCAGGATAGACCTTGAGCTTCTTCAGCATGGCGTAGCCCAGAGGGCCCTTGGGCAGCATGCCCTTGACGGCCTTCTCCAGGGCGCGTCCTGGAAAGCGGGCCTGCATCTTGCCGAAGGTGGTCTCGTAGATGCCACCCGGATAGGTGGAATGCCGGTAGTACTTTTTGCCCTCGGCCTTGTTGCCGGTGACCCGCAGCTTGGCGGCGTTCACCACGACGATGTAGTCGCCGGTGTCCACGTGCGGGGTGTAGATGGCCTTGTGTTTGCCGCGCAGACGCTTGGCGATCTGGGAGGCCAGGCGCCCTAGCACCTTGTCGCTGGCATCCACCACATACCAGTCGTGCCTGACCTCGTGCGGCTTCGCGGAGAAGGTCTTCATGACGGATCCAGAAGGGGTTTATCGTAAAGCGGCAAATCATAACGGCGGAGGCGATCGCCTGTCAAACGGGCTTTACTTCCCGGCCACCTTGCCGCGATCATCCCGTCCATGGACATCGGCTGGCTCTTTACCAATCTCATCGCCGCATTCCTGCTGCCGCCCTTGAGCCTGCTCGTGCTTGGCGGCTTTGGCGCGTGGTGGCTTCGCTCCCGGCGCCGGCGGGCCTTGGGCCGGGCACTCGTCCTGCTCGCGGCCGCCGCGCTGTGGCTGCTGTCCACCCCTTATGTGGCCGGTCTTCTGCTCGATGCCCTGAGGCCACCGCGGGTGGCGATCACGGGGGGCGAGGCCGACGCCATCGTCATTCTGAGCGGCGGTGCCTATCGCCATGGCCTGGAGTATGGCGGTCCCACGGTGGGGCGGCTCACCCTGGAGCGCGTGCGCTACGGGGCCTGGCTGGCGCGCACCACGGCGAAGCCCGTGCTGGTGAGCGGCGGCGACCCCTCCGGCGGCAGGCCGGAGGCGCATCTCATGCGGGCGGTGCTGGAGACGGAGTTCGGCATCCCCGTGCGGTGGGTGGAGGACCGCTCCCGCAATACCCGAGAAAACGCCCGCCTGAGTGCCGAGCTGCTGCGTCAGGCGGGCATCAGGCGCATCTACTTGGTCAGCCATGCCTGGCACCTGCGGCGGGCCATGCCCGAGTTCGAGCGGGCGGGGCTGCAAGTGGTGCCCGCCGGCACCGGCTACTTCCCGCCCGGCCCCGTGGACGTGTTCGACCTCCTGCCCTCGGCACGGGGGCTCTACGACAGCAGCCTCGCCGTGCATGAGGGGATCGGCCTGATCTGGTACCGTATGCGCAACCTGTTCTGAGGAGACTACATGAAGGTACGGGTGAAGTGGATCGAAGACGTGTGTTTCATGGGTGAGAGCGGCAGCGGCCACGCCCTCGTCATGGACGGGGCGCCGGACATCGGCGGCCGCAATCTGGGCCCCCGTCCCATGGAGATGCTGCTCCTGGGGGCGGGGGGGTGCACCTCGGTGGACGTGGTGATGATCCTGAAGAAGAGCCGGCAGCAGGTGACCGGCTGTGAGGTGGCGATCGAGGCCGAGCGGGCCGAGGACCACCCCAAGGTCTTCACCCACATCCACATGCACTTCGTGGTGCGGGGCCGGGAATTGAAGCCGGAAATGGTGGAGCGGGCGATCAGACTCTCGGCCGAGAAGTATTGCTCGGCCAGCATCATGCTGGGCAAGACCGCCCAGATGACCCACGACTACGAGATCGTGGAGGAGGATCAGACCCAGTAGGCGGTGCGGGTCATGACCCGGGAGGCGAGCCGCATGGCTAGCCTGACCGGCATGGGCAGCTTAGCACCGCCCAGGGCGATGGCTGTCTCGGCGTGACGGACCTCGTCCGCCTTCATCTGCTCCAGGATGGCGCGGCTTTTGGCGTCCTGCTGCGGCAGGCGCCCAAGATGCCCGTCCAGATGCCCCTCCACCTGACGTTCGGTCTCGGCGAGGAAGCCCAGGTTCCAGCGGTCCCCCAGGGCGCCGGCCAGCATGCCGATGGCGAAGGCGCCCATGTACCAGAGCGGGTTGAGATGGCTCTTGTGGCTGGCGAGCTCCTGCAGGCGGCGCTCGCACCAGGCCAGATGCTCGACCTCCTCGTCGGCGGCCTGCTGCAGGGCCTGGGCGACCTCCGGATTGCGGGCGGTGAGGGACTGTCCCTGATAGAGGGCCTGGGCGCAGACCTCGCCGCTGTGGTTCACCCGCATGAGGCCGGCCACATGGCGCCGTTCCTCCGCACTGAGGGGGGCTTCTGCCAGCCCGTCGTCGGGATGGGGGCGGCGGCTCGCGGCCGGTGCGAAGACGGTGCGCAAGGCGCGGTCGAACTGGAGGATGAGGGTGTCGGGGATGGGCAGCATGGCCGGTATCCGCTGGATGAGGACCGGATTCCAAGATAACACAGGATGATCGCCCGGAGGCTGCCTTCTCAGGCCAGCCCCTGCCGGCGCATGAAGTCGAGTAGGAGGCGTAGCCGCAAGCGGCTGTCGTTCATTTCCAGCAGGGCCTGGCGGGCCGTGAGCTTGAGGGGCAGGATCTCCGCCAGGCGGTAGCCCACCCAGGGCATCTCGTCGCGCAGGGGTTCGAGGCCGGCCTCGGGATGGTGCCGGGCCACGGCCTCGATGAGCCGCAGGCAGGCGTTATATTCCGCCGGCAGGGGCGCAGGCGCCTCCTCCGGCTTCATCCACACCCTCGCCATGCGCAGATTCCCGGCCCCGACCCAGGTCTCCTCCACCACGAAACGCTGGCCGCCCTCCACCGTGAGGTGGAAGATCCCTGGCTGGGGGAGGTCCGCCTGGCGGATCCAGGCCAAGGTGCCCACTTCGTGCGGTTCGGCCGGGCCGCCCACCTCGGGTCCCCTGCGGATGAGACACACGCCGAAGGGGCGCCCGGCGCGCAGGCAGTCGGCCGTCATGTCCACGTAGCGGGCCTCGAACACCTTGAGGGACAGACGTCCGCCGGGGAAGAGGATGCTGTGCAGGGGAATAAGGGGGATCTCCAAGCTCAGGGCACCTCGTCCGGCGCAGACTGCGTCTCGCCCCAACGGGGCAACAGCCCATGGGCGACCCCCAGGTGGTCCAGGACGCGGGCGACGACGTAATCCACCACCTCGGCCACACTGCCGGGCCGGTGATAAAAACCCGGGTTGGCCGGCAGGATCACGGCCCCGGCCTCGGCCAGGGCGGTCATATTGCGCAGGTGGATGAGGGAGAAGGGGGTCTCGCGGGGCACAAGTACGAGGGGCCGGCGTTCCTTGAGGATCACGTCGGCCGCCCGCTCGATGAGGTTGTCGGACATCCCGTGGGCGATGGCGGCCAGCGTGCCCATGCTGCAGGGGCAGACTGCCATGGCATCGGCGGGGTTGGAGCCGGAGGCGGGTGGGGCGAACCATGCCTCCCGGCCATAGACCTGGAGTTCCCCTGGCAGGCCAGGGTAGCGCTGTTCGAGGCATTGCCGGAGTTCCCTGCTGCTGGACGGGAGGGTGAGGTCCAGTTCCTGCCTGGCCACGATCCTGGCCGCCTGGGAGATGAGCAGCTCCACCCGACAGCCGGCCGCGAGCAGGCATTCCAGGAGCCTGAGCCCGTAGGCCATGCCGGAGGCGCCGGTGAGCGCCAGGGTGATGCGTCTCACGCCGTCTCCGCCTCTCTTGCGCTCGAGTCTGCTTGCCTGCCGCCGGCGGCGAGCCCCCATTCCCGCAGCAGCCAGGTCGCCGCCAGCCCGTTGGCAAGGCCGGTGAGCCAGGCGGCCGTCAGGAACAAGGGGGCCAGCCCCAGGAGGTTCACGGCCGGCATGAGCCAAAGGTCCACCACCATGAGCTGGGTCGCCACGTGGGCATAGGCCGCCAGCACCGAAAGGCCCACCGGACCCACCCAGCGGGGATATAGGCCCCGGCACAGGGCGAGGAGGGCTAGGCTGCCCAGGGCCCCTGCGAAGCTCAGGACGAAGGCGGGGGTGAGGAAGCTGCCCAAGAGCAAGGCCCCGGCCACCACCCGCAGGAGACCGACCCAGACCGCCATGCGCCAGCCGTACATGAGCAGCACCACCAGGGTGACGATGTTGGCAAGCCCGGGTTTGACCCCTGGCAAGGGCATGGGGATGGCCGCCTCCGCCAGGGTGAGCCCCAGCGCCGCGGCGGACCACAGGGCCACGTGCCGGTCCTCTGGCCGGACGGGGAGACGCAAGGTCATGGGCTGGGCGGCCATGTATGGGGAGTGGGGAATGGGGTTAGGGTTAGAGATATGGCTGGATGATGGATCCGATACGACCCAGGATTTTGCAGCCCCCTCCCCCTCGAGGGGGGTGGGGGTGAAAGACCAGATCATTCGTATCGAATCAATAGGATACAAAACCTAATCGGGTCCTTCAGCAATTTCCGGGTCGCCCGCCATTACCGGGCATGCATCCCTCACCCCCAATCCCCCATCCCTCATCCCCCATGCCCACTCCCCACTCTAGTAGCTGAGGCTGTCATAGCGGCTGCGCCCGCGCTCCACGCTCACCCGGTTGGGCAGGCACAGGGCGCTCTCGCCGGCGGCGAGCCAGCCCTGTCGCACGCAGATCTGCTGGGGGCCGGGGTCGGACAGCACACGCACCCGGCCACCCCGGATCTCCACGCGGGTGATGCCCAGGGGCCCGGGCACCTCGATCACCTGGTCGAGGCGCAGGCTCACCTCGGCAAAGGCCCGCCCGTCCTGCCGGATGAGGACGCGATCCTCCCCGCCGCCCACCCCTCTGGCGAGCAGGAGGACGATGGCGAGCGCCCCCAGCAGGAGCACCAGGACATCCCCGGGGCGCAGGCCGGTATAGAGGCAGGACGCAATCCACCCCGGCACGATGGTCCCGGCATTGGGGATCGAATGCTTCGGTAACGGATCCCCGGCCCTCATTCCCGATCCCCCATCACCCATTCCCCATCAGCCCTCGGTGCCGAACCAGCACCGTCTGATGCGCACGGAAATATTCGGCCAGGGTCTCGGCGAAATAGACCGAGCGGTGCTTGCCCCCCGTGCAGCCGATGGCCACGGTGAAATAGCTGCGGTTGTCCTGGATGTAGGCCGGCAGCCATTTCTCCACATAGGCGCGGATGTCCGAGAGCATCTCCGAGACCTGCGGCTCGGCTTGCAGAAAGGCGATGACCGCCGGGTCGGCCCCCGTGAGGGGACGCAGGATGGGATCGTAATGGGGGTTGGGCAGGCAGCGCACGTCGAAGACCAAGTCCGCATCCAGGGGGATCCCATACTTGAAGCCGAAGGACTCGAACACTAGGGTGAAGCGGGCGTTGCGCAGCCCGAGGAAATCCCGGACCCAAGCGCGCAGGCCGTTGGCCGAGATGTCGCTGGTGTCCATGCGGTGCGCCATGCCCAGGAGCTCGCCGAGCAGTTCTCGCTCCATGCGGATGGACTCTTGCAGGGAGCGCTCGCCGGTGCTCAAGGGGTGGCGACGGCGGGTCTCGGAGAAGCGCTTGACCAGGGTCTCCTCGCTGGCCTCCAGGAAGATCACCCTGAGGTCCAGCCTATCCCGCAGCCGCGCGAGCTCGCCGGGCAGGCCCTTGAGTCCTTTGGGGCTACGGGCGTCGATGCTCACGGCCACGTCCCGGTAGCCGGACTGCTCCAGATACTGCACCGTCTCGGGGAGCAGGGCCGCCGGCAGGTTGTCGATGCAGTACAGGCCGGCATCCTCCAGGAGGTTCAGGGCCACACTCTTGCCCGAGCCGGACAGGCCTGTGATGACCACGAGCCGCATCATCGCCCTTTGCCCCGGGCCCGATCACCCTTGGATACCGGTCTCTGCGGCGGCGATGGCGGCACGCTGCCGCTCGGCGAACTCTTGCGCCGAATTGAATCCCCGCAGCTTGAGGATGTGGTTGCGCACCGCCACCTCCACCAGAACGGCGAGGTTGCGGCCCACGGCCACCGGGATGCGCACCTCCGGCACCGCCACGCCTAGGATGACCCGGCTTTCCGCGTGCATGTCCAGGCGGTCCACCTGCTCCCAACGTTCGGCGGGGGTGAGGTTGATGATGAGCTTGAGGTTTTTGCGGTGTTTGACGGCCGTCTCGCCGAAGAGGCGCCGCACGTTGATGACCCCCAGGCCCCGCACCTCCATGAAGTCTTGCAACAGGGTGGGACAGCGGCCCTCCAGGGTGTCGGGCGAGGTGGCGAAGACGTCCACGGCGTCGTCTGCCACCAGGCGGTGGCCACGGGAGATGAGCTCCAAGGCCAGTTCGCTCTTGCCCACCGCCGGGTCGCCGGTGATGAGCACCCCAAGGCCGGCCACCTCCATGAAGACCCCGTGCATCATGGTGGAGGGGGCCAGGGCCTGACTCAGGATGTGGGAGAGCACCCGCATGAGGGTAGGGCTCGGCTCGGGGGAGGTGAACAGGGGGGTGCCGGTGCGCTCGGCCGCCTCCAGCATGGGTTCGGGCACCGCCTCGCCGTTGGCCACCACCACCGCGGCGATCTCGGTGGAGAACAGGTGATCGATGGCCTGGCGCATGGCCTCGGGGGCGAGGCGGCGCAGATAGTCCATCTCGGCACAGCCCAACACCTGTACCCGGTTGGGATGCACGAAGTTGAGGTGACCGATCAAGGCCAGACTGGGTTTTTGCACCGTCTCGGAGGTGAGCTGTCGGCTGCCGCCCGCCTGGCCGGCCAGCCATCTGAGCTCCAGCCGCTGCCCCGCCTCGCGGTAGAGCTCGGCCACCGTGATGCCCTGGGTTACGGCGTCCATGACTGGATGAGGCGGTGCATGCTGGCCGCATCCGGTGCCTGACGCAGCCGCTCCCGGAAGGAGGCATCGCTGAGCATCTGGGCCAGTTCCCCTAGGATCTGCAGGTGCAGGTCGGTGGCCGTGGCGGGGGCCAGGAGGACGAAGACGAGATCCACCGGCAGGTTGTCCGGGGCGTCGAAATCGATGGGGCTCTTGAGCCGCACACAGGCCAGGGCCGTGTCCTTCAGGCCCTTGATGCGCCCATGGGGGATGGCAACCCCGTAGCCCAGGGCGGTGGAACCCAGCTTTTCGCGGGAGAACAGGCTGTCGAACACATCGGTCTCGGAGACGCCGCAGCTCGCCTGGAACATCTGGCCGACCAGTTCGAACAGTCGCTTTTTGCTGGGGGCGTCCAGCTCTACCTGGACGTTTTGCGGTTTGATCAGGGAGGCGATGAGATTCATGGCGCGGGCGCCTGCCGGCATGGACTAGTCTTCTCGTGTCGCCTGTCGCTTGATCCCGCCGGAGTCCCGGTGCACGTCCCCTAGCTTCTGTTTGTGTTTCAGGATCTGCCGGTCGAGCTTGTCGGCCAGGGCATCGATGGCCGCGTACATGTCGCCATCCACGTGTTCCACGTAGATGTCCTTGCCGGGCAGGTGCACGTTGACCTCGGCCTTCTGGCGCAGTTTCTCCACGGACAGGATGACGGACACGCCGATCACCTGGTCGAAGTGGCGGGTGATCCGGCCGATCTTGTCCTCCACGTAACCGCGGATGGCAGGGGTGACCTCCAGATGATGGCCGGTGATGTGCAGATTCATGTGGGACTCCTCTCGACAGTCGGGTTAGACGGACTTGCGCTGGTTGGCGGGCGGGATGTGCATGGCCTCCCGGTATTTTGCCACCGTGCGGCGGGCGACGATGAACCCCTGTTCCTTGAGCATGTCCGCGATCACGCCGTCGGACAAGGGCTGGGCGCGATCCTCCGCCTCGATGAACTGCCGGATCAGGGCCTTGATGGCGGTGCTGGAGGCGGCCCCGCCCGCCTCGGTAGCCAGCGCGCTGGCGAAGAAATACTTGAATTCGAAGATGCCTCGCGGCGTGAGCATGTATTTCTGGCTGGTCACCCGGGAGATGGTGGATTCGTGCAGATGCAGGGCCTCGCCGATCTCCCGCAGGGTGAGCGGCCGCATGGCCACCTCGCCATACTCGAGGAAGTGGCGCTGACGATCGACGATGGCCTGGGCCACCCGCAGGATGGTCTCGAAACGCTGCTGCACGTTCTTGATTAGCCAGCGCGCCTCCTGTAGCTGAGAGGCGAGGGAGGCGCCCTCGGCGCGGTGCTGCCGCAGGATGTCGGCGTACATCTGGTTGATGCGCAGCCTGGGCATGACGTCGGGATTGAGGTTGGCCACCCACATGCCCTTGATCTTGCGCACGATCACGTCCGGTACCACGTAATGGGGGTTGACCTGGGCGTAGCGGGCCCCCGGCCGGGGATCGAGAGAGGTGATGAGCTGGCGCACGGCGATGAAGTCGCGCTCGTCCCGGATGTCCAGGAGCTTTTTCAGCTTGCCGTACTCCCGCTCGGCCAGGAGTTTCAGGTGCTCCCGGACCAGGGTCTTGGCCGCCGTGAGGTGTGGGGTGTCAGGGGGCAGGGCGTGTAACTGCAGCCACAGGCACTCCCCCAGATCCCGCGCCCCCACGCCCACCGGGTCGAAGCTCTGCAGCAGCTTCAAGGCCGCCTCCAGCTCCAGGGGATCGAGGTTGAATTCCGGCGGCAGCATGGCCGCCAGCTCCTCCAGGGGCACGGCGAGATAGCCATCCTCGTCCAGGCTTTCGATGAGCAGCGCCACCAGACGCCGGTCCCGCTCCGACACGGGCGTGAGGGAGAGCTGGTCGAGCAGGTGCCGGCGTAGCCCGACGCTTTCGGCATCCGAAGGCTGGAACTCGCGCTCCTCATCCTCGTCCGCCGCCGTGCCCACGAAGCTGCGCTCGCCCCAGGCCATCTCCTCGTAGACATCGACGCCGTTCACGGCGGTGGCACCCTCGGCCGCGGGGCTCGAGCCTTCGGCGCCCTCCGACGGCTCGCCATCCTCCAGACGCTCCAGCAGGGGGTTGTCTTGCAGGATCTGGTCGATCTCCTGGTCGAGCTCCATGCTGGACAGCTGCAGCAGGCGGATGGACTGTTGCAGCTGGGGGGTCAGGGTGAGCTGCTGATGCAGCTTGAGCTGTAGGCTTTGCTTCATGCTTGTGCCGGTCCGGGACGTACTCGCACTCTAAGTGCTGACACCCCATTTAGGAAACGCTGACTATTGATCGGAAAAGCTTGAACTT
>FWPV01003536.1_pt1 | contig 35126 bp, 36 predicted proteins | sample 2228371 | NCBI WGS metagenome assembly FWPV01 (sample SAMEA103939776, study PRJEB20133) | metagenome | reverse complement strand
CCAAGCCGGAGGTCTCTCAACTACTATGTAGAACACGTCCAGTCCTCCACCGAAGGTGGAGGTTTATTTACTTCATAAAAATGCCGGCGCGAGGGCCGGCTTTTGACCTGACGGCAATGGCGGGGGACGATCGCCGCCGGTCGCAAAGGACTGTGTGTAAAAGGCCTTGGGGCAAAAAGGCTTGATCAAAAATGGGGAAGGCCGCCCTGCCGTTCGCGGATCGCCTCGTGGCGTACCGCTTTGCCATGGCCTGACCTTGTCCGTCTGCGACATTAGGCTAGAAGCATCACGATTTGATGACAGCCCTGTGGCGAAAACTTGCCGCAGGCGCCGGAAAGGAGCTTGCGTGATGCCACCCGTATCCGAACTGCTGATGTTTGCCGGGCTGCTGGTGGTGGCCGGCGCCGTGGCCGGACTGCTGGCCGGCGTGTTCGGGATCGGCGGCGGTGCGGTGCTGGTGCCGGTGTTCTACCAGGTCTTCGGATGGGCCGGGATCGATCCGGCGGTGATCATGCATCTGGCCGTCGGTACGTCGACGGCGATCATCGTGCCGACCTCGATCCGCTCGTTCACGGCGCACAGGGCGCGCGGCGCGGTCGACATGGATCTGCTCAAGGGCTGGACCGTCGCTGTGCCGCTCGGGGCGGTGCTCGCCGCGGTCGTGGCCTCGCATGCGTCGAGCGAGACGCTGCGGCTGATCTTTGCAGTGATCGCGCTGGTGCTTGCGGCGCGCATGGCCTTTCTCAGCAACCAGCTGCATCTCGGCAAGGATCTGCCCGGCGAGCCCGCGCGCTTTGTCGTCGGCACCGTGTTCGGCCTCATTTCGGGGCTGATGGGCATCGGCGGCGGCGTGCTCAACAACACCTTCATGACGCTCTATGGCCGCCCCATCCACCAGGCGGTGGCGACGTCGGCCGGCGTCGGGGTGCTGATCTCGATCCCCGGCCTGTTCGGCTATATCTGGGCGGGCTGGGGCGACCAGGGCCTGCCGCCGGGTTCGACCGGCTTCGTCAACTGGATCGCCTTCGCGCTGATCATCCCGATCGCCATGGTGGTGACGCCCTATGGCGCAAAGCTGGCGCATGCGATGAGCAAACGCCAGCTGGAGGTGGGCTTCTCGCTGTTCCTGGTCTTCGTCTCGGCGCGCTTCTTCTACAGCCTCTACGGCTGAGGCCCCAGCCAAGCTGCTACGGGGTCAAGCGGGATAGCTGCCGAGCGGCGAAGGCCTCAGGCGGCAGCCCGGCTTGCCGACATGGTCAGCTTGCGCTCGGCGCGCTCCTGCTGCGGCGAGCGATTGTAGAGCTCGCGATAACACTTGGAGAAATGCGAGGCCGAGACGAAGCCGCAGGCAACGGCCACCTCGACCACTGGCATCGACGACTGGACGAGCAGATGGCGCGCGCGGTCGAGCCGGATCTCAAGATAATAGCGGGCCGGCGAACGGCCCATTTCCTGGCGGAACAGCCGCTCGATCTGCCGCCGGGACAGGTCGGCATCCTCGGCGATCTCCAGGAGCGACAGCGGTTCGGCGAGATTGTTCTCCATCAGTTCGATGATCGACAGCACCTTGGCGTTCTGCACGCCGAGACGCGCGCGCAGCGGCAGGCGCTGGCGATCCGTCGGACTGCGCACGCGGTCGGTCAGATGCTGCTCGCAGACCCGGTTGACCAGGCCCTCGCCAAAATCCTGGCCGATGAGGTTCAGCATCATATCGAGCGAGGCGGTGCCGCCGGCGCAGGTGTAGAGATTGCTGTCGACCTCGTAGAGATCGGCATAGACCTCCGCCTGCGGAAAGGCTTCGGAAAAGCCCGGCAGGTTCTCCCAGTGGATGGCGCAGCGCTTGCCGTTCAAGAGGCCGGCCTGGGCCAGCACATGGGCGCCGGTACAGAGGCTGCCGACGGCGGCCCCGCGGTTATAGGCCTCGCGCAGCCAGGCATTGACCGACTTGTTGTGAAACTCTTCGACATAGACGCCCGAACAGACGATGACCATGCTCGGCCGGTTCTCGCCGGAAAGGAAGCGACGTTCGTCGGCGAGCGAGGAATTGACCTCCATGCCGATGCCGCTCGAGGAATGAACCTTCTGACCGTCGGTGGATGCCAGCCGCCATTCATAGGCCTGATAGCCCAGCATGCGGTTGGCGATGCGCAGCGTCTCGATCGCGCCTGCAAAGGGCAGGAGCGTGAAATGGGGGACGAGAAAGAAGACCAGTGATCGTTTCTTGGTCGGCGCCTTGTTCATGTGTGATGCCCGTTGTTCCCGCGTTTTTCCCTATTCCTTGCGTGACAGGCGTCATGTCGATGTTCCGAATGCGACGCGCATCTCGAGGAACTCGCCAGAATAACCCGCCGGCCGAGAAAATGCGACATGCGTCGCACACTTTTCTCATTGCGACTCCGCCGGGAGCTATGGGCGTCGGGCGCCTGGAGAACAGGCTTGAAAGTGCGGGAAAATATCGGGCACGGGCGAGCGCAGGGCGGAATCTCGCCTCGTGCCCGAATGCGACGCGGCGGGCGGACCGTGTCGCAAAAGAGGCTAGAGGGGCCGATCGCTGGCCGGCCAGCCGATGTCCTTCCTGAGGTCAAACGGCATGGCCTCGAGCGCACGGGCGGTGGCGCGGCGCTGCTGCCAGGAGCGCATCTGCCGGGTGGCGGCGGCGAGCGCAGCCAGAGGTGCTGCGAGTGAAGCGCCGATGGAAGCGCAAAGAGGAGCCACGGCCGGTGCGGCCACGGACTTCATAACCGTCGGCAAGCGGCGGCTCTGCGAGGGGATCCGGCTATCATATCCAACGATGGTCATGGTCTCATTCCTTGTTCTCAAGCCTTCTGGCTTCCGTCATGTGCACCTGAACGATGCATCATTCAAACGAATGTTTATGATGTTAATGATCGATTTTTGTGGTGAATCTGACCTGACGCCGGCGCTCCATGCCGTTCCGGCGGCCAGCCTATGTCGCGCAGCAGATCGGGCGGCAGCGCTTCCATTTCCCGGCGGGCCCTGCGGTCGCGACGCCGCGTCGCGACGTTGGCCATGCCGATCTTGAGCTGGCGTCCGAACTGCACGAGAGTTGCAATCAACATGACGTCCTCCTGTTTCTCTCTTTGAGGTTGCAGGATGCCTTGCGATTGACATTCAATCAAACGCAATGATATCGTCCTTAAGATCATTTTTATTGAAGGTTCTCGATCCATGACCCTGACGATCCGCCAGCCGCTGCCTTTGCTCGACAACGACATCCTGCGGACCTTCGTGGCGATCGCCGAGACGGGAAGCTTCACGGCCGCCGCCGACCGCGTCTTCCGCACGCCATCGGCGGTGTCGATGCAGATCAAGAAGCTTGAGGAACAGCTGAACGCAACGCTGTTCCTGCGTGATGCCCGGTCGGTTTCGCTGACCGAGAGCGGCGAGACCCTGTTGCCTTATGCCCGGCGCATGCTCGCCCTGTCGAACGAGGCGGTCGGGCGTTTTCGAATGCCGGAAATGAAGGGGGTCGTGCGGCTCGGGGCACCGGACGACATCGGCGAGCGCTTCATGCCGACCATTCTGAGGCGCTTTGCGGAAGTCTATCCGGCGATCATGGTCGACCTGACGGTCGATACGTCCGGGCAGCTTCGCCGGCGCCTGCAGGAGCAGCGGCTCGACCTGACGCTCGTCAACTGCGCGCCGGGGATGGTGACCCACGACGGCGAGGTGATCCACACCGAACAGCTGGTCTGGGCTGGCGCCAAGTGCGGCACGGCGCATCTGCGCGATCCGCTGCCGGTGTCGATCTGGGAGGATGGTTGCTGCTGGCGCGCCGATGCGCTGTCGCGTCTCGATCGCGACAAGCGGCCCTATCGCATCGCCTATCTGTCTGCCCACACCATGGCGCAACGCGCCGCCGTCATCGCCGATCTCGCGGTTGCGCCGTTGCCGCGCAGCTACCTGACCGACGACATGACGGCGCTCGGTTCGAAGCAGGGGCTTCCCGATCTCGGCTCGTTCGAGGTCAGGCTGCTGACCGGTCCTGAGACCAGCGACACGATCCGCGCGGTTGCCGACAGCGTGCGCTTTGCCTTTTCCGAGATGATCGGGATCGCGGCCTGAACGAGAGGGTGAGGGAGCGGACGCGCCGCGCCCCTTGGCTCTTCAATCTGCGGACGCCTCGTAGAGTGCCTGGGTTTCGCGCAGCACGTCATCGAGACTTCGACCTTCGCCATAGGCGGCGAGGTGATCGGGCATGGTGACGCCGGCCGGCACATGCGGGCTGATTTCCGGTCGCCCCAGGACGGTCTTCACCGGGATGACACCGGCCCAGACCGGCAGGGCATAATCGTCCTCGTCGTCGCCGACACCCTTGGCGCGGGCCTTGGCGGAGGCGTCTTCGATGTCCATGGCGATCACCATGGTGGCCTTCACCTCCTGCGCGGAGTCGGGCCGGAGCGCCTCGGTGCGACCGGGATAAAAGCGGTCGACGATGGCCTTCAGCGCCCGTGCCTTCTCCTCCGGCTGATCGACGATCCGGGCAGTGCCGAAACACATGGCCGAGCGGTAATTGGCGGAATGGTTGAAGCCGCAACGGGCCAGCACCAGGCCGTCAAGATGGCTGACCGTCAGGCAGACCGGTGTTCCCGCCTGCAGCTGTCGCAGCATGCGGCTGGCCGACGAACCGTGCCAATAGAGCCGGTCGCCTTCACGCCAGTGGATCGTGGGGGTGCAGAAGGGCTGGCCGTCCACCACATAGGCGACATGACAGAGAAAGGCCGCATCGAGGATCGGATAGATCACCGATCGGTCGTAGCTGCCGCGCTCGTGCAGGCGCTTGACCCGATTGCGCGGTGTCACGGGGAAGCTCTCGGGGCTCGGTCTGTCGTTCATGCTGGTCTCGCTTGCCTTGGTGGACGTTCTGGTCCACAGCTAACCGCACCCATTGGCTGGAAACAGGTCCACTTTCATGGAGATTTTGCGAACCAATTCGCCCGACTGGTCGCCGTTCGTGCCGGTCTTGCCCAAGGAGGGACCGCGGCCGCAGGCGCTCTATGCCGAAGTCCGGCGGCTGATCGAGGAAGGGGCGCTGCCGCCCGGCGCGAAGCTGCCGACCACGCGGGACCTCGCGGCCCGATTTGCGCTGTCGCGCGGGGCGGTCGTCGCCGCCTATGACATGCTGGTCGATGACGGCTTTGCCGAAGCGCGCGTGGGGGCGGGCACCTTCGTGGCCAAGGCCGTGCCGAGCCTGCTGGCGGACGCCGTGCGCGGGCGGACGCGACCGCCGGAGCCGAAGGGACCGTTGCCCGGAGTGCTCGGCTGTTCGACGGCAGACGAAACCACGATCCGCACCTTTCGCACGCTGCTCAACCGCCATCTGACCCGGCCCTCGGCGCGGCACTATCATTATGGCGAACCGGCCGGCGGCGAGGATCTGCGCATCGAGATCGCCGCCTATCTGCGCTCGGCCCGCGGCGTGCGCTGCGAGGCCGACCAGGTGATCGTGACGTCGGGTACGCAACAGGCGATCGACCTCGTCATCCGCTCGGTGCTTAAGCCGGGCGATGCGGTCTGGGTGGAAGATCCGTGCTATCCGATGGCCAAGGCGGCCTTTGCCGCGGCGGGAATGCGGCTTGCGCCGGTGCCGGTCGACGGTGAGGGGCTCGATGTTCAGGCCGGGCTGCAAGCGGCGCCGGAGGCCCGCGCGGTCTATGTGACGCCTTCCCACCAGTTTCCGCTCGGCGTGACGCTTACCATGCCGCGCCGGTTGCAGTTGATCGACTGGGCGCGGCGCAGCGGGGCCTTCATCGTCGAGGACGATTACGACAGCGAGTTCCGCTTTTCCGGGCCGCCGCTGTCATCGCTGCAGGGGATCGATGCGGACGGCCGGGTGATCTATGTCGGCACGTTTTCCAAGACGCTGATGCCGGGTTTTCGCATCGGCTATCTCGTCGTGCCGCGGTCGATCCTCGATCGCGTGCTGGCGGTGCGACAGCTGACCGATCGTTTTCCCTCGACGCTGTTTGAGAGCGCGCTGGCCGAGTTCCTGCGCGACGGGCATTTTGCCTCCCATGTGAAGCGCGCGCGCCGCCGCGTGCGGGCGGCGCGCGACGGGCTGGTGGCTGCGCTTCAAGAGGGGGGCCTTGCTGTCGCGCCACCGGAGCAGGGCCTGCATCTGGTAGCCGCGGTGCCGGCCGGATACAGCGAGGCGGACGTGGTTCGCCTGGCGGCGGAGCACGGCTTCGGCATTCGCGCGCTGTCGCCGATGTATGCCGGGCCAGGCGGCCGGACGGGGTTGGTGATCGGGTTCTCAGGTTTTTCGGCCGAGGTTCTGGCCGCAGCGGCCCGGCGATTTATTGAAGCGCTCCGGCAGGCGACCTGAGGAGGGTCGGCGCCCCCGCCAAACGGCATCCTCTGACAGCCTCTTGCACGCATAATAAGTCTGTGCTTATCATAAGTCATGACTTATCCGAAGGCATTGATCACCGCACTGGCCGACGATACCCGGAGAGCCGTCTTCGAACGGCTGGCCGAGCGACCCCGTTCGGTGGCCGATCTGGCGCGCACGCTGCCGGTTTCACAGCCGGCCGTATCGCAGCATCTGAAAGTGCTGCGCGAGGCCGGGCTGGTCCGGCATCATGACGAGGGGCGGCGGCGGATCTATGCGATCGATCCGGACGGGCTCGGCCCGCTCAGGGCCTGGCTGGATCAGTTCTGGGATCAGCAACTCGCGGCCTTCCGGGACGCGGTCGAAAAGGGAGAGTGAACGCATGACCGTAGAGACACGCATTTCGCCCGCGCCGGTGCGCAAGTCGTTTGTGGTGAATGCCACGCGGGAGAAGGCGTTCGACGTCTTTTCGGCCGGCATGGGCGATTGGTGGCTGAAGAGCCATTCGATCTCGCCGTCGGGTCAGAAGGCGGTGGTGATCGAACCCTTTGCCGGCGGGCGCTGGTACGAGATCGGGACCGACGGCAGCGAATGCGAATGGGGGCGGGTCATCGAGCACAGCCGGCCGGACCGTCTCGTGCTCGCCTGGCAGATCAATGCGCAGTGGCAATATGATCCGGACCTTCTGACCGAGGTGGACGTCCGTTTCGTTGCGGTGTCCGAGCGCCAGACGCGCGTGGACTTCGAGCACCGCAAGCTCGAGAACTTTGGCGCGGCCGCCGAGCAGCTGCGCGGTGTGCTCGATTCCGAAGGTGGCTGGAGCGGGCTTCTTCAAAGCTTTGCCGGTCGCGTCGCGGCCTGAACATGCTCTCGGCCCTCACGCCGTCCCATCGGGTGGCGTGAGGGACAAGATTTCGGGTTCCGCGGTCAGTCGCGGCTGCGCCGACGTCTGCGGCCGCCGCCTTCGCCGTCTCCCTCGGCAAGGATCTTGCGTTCGGGCAGCGTCACGACGGTCGCCAGCTTCGGGAAGGGATCGACCTTGTTGGGCAACGCCATGGCGTCGATGAAGAGTTGCTGGAAGTTCGGCTCGAGCGCCGTCTCGATCTTCTCGATGCGCTTGACCGTGTCCTCGATCTCGCGGCGGTGGTCGCGGTTGAGGAGCGCCATCAGCGCGCCGGTGCCGGCGGCATTGCCGACGGCCTTGACCTCGGAAAGCTCGCAGTCGGGGATCAGCCCCAGCACCATGGCGTATTTCGGATCGATGAAGGAGCCGAAGGCGCCGGCAAAACGGATGGTATCGACGGTGTCGACGCCGAGCTTTTCCATCAAGAGCTTGATGCCGGCGTAAAGCGCGGCCTTGGCGAGCTGGATGGCGCGCACGTCGTTCTGCGTCACCGTGATCCTCTGGGCGCCGTCATGCAGCAGGTAGGAGAAGGTGCGGCCGTTTTCGAGGATGCGCGGGCTCTTTGCTGCCATGGCGCCGTCGACGACGCCGTCGGTGGAGATGACGCCGGAGAGGTACATCTCGGCCACCACCTCGATGATCGCCGAGCCGCAGATGCCGGTGATGCCGGTTTTTTCCGCGGCCTCGGCAAAGCCGTCCTCATCCGACCACTGTTCGACGCCGATGACCTTGAAGCGGGGTTCGAGCGTTTCAGCGTCGATGCGGACGCGTTCGATGGCGCCGGGGGCAGCGCGCTGGCCGCAGGAGATTTCCGCGCCCTCGAAGGCGGGGCCGGTGGGCGATGAGGCGGCGACGGTTCGCTGGCGGTTACCAAGCACGATCTCGGCATTGGTGCCGACATCGACCAGCAGCATCATCTTGTCCTGGCGGTGCGGGCCTTCAGACAGCGTGGCGCCGGCGGCGTCAGCACCGACATGGCCGGCGATGCAGGGCAGCAGATAGGTGCGGGCGCCGGGGTTCAGCGCAAGTTCGATATCCTTTGCCTCGCAGGAGACGGCGCCGGAGACGGCGAGCGCAAACGGCGCCTGCCCGAGCTCGGTCGGATCGATGCCGAGGAAAAGGTGGTGCATGATCGGATTGGCGACGAAGACGGCATCGAGAATGTCACTGCGGGCGACGCCGCCCTGGGCGCAGACCTGATCGACGAGTTCGGAGACGGCCTGGCGGACGGCCTTTGTCATCGCGTCCCGGCCGTCCGGGTTCATCATCACATAGGACACGCGGCTCATCAGATCCTCGCCGAAGCGGATCTGCGGGTTCGACGCCCCAGAGGAGGCGACGACGCGGCCGGATAGCAGCGATACGAGGTGCATGGCAATCGTCGTCGAGCCGATGTCGCAGGCCAGACCATAGGCCTCGTTGTGCAGGCCGGGCCAGAGCGCGATGATCGTGGGGCGCTGGGTTTCGTTGTCGCGGTGGATGGCGGCGGTCACCGACCAGCTGCCCTTGCGCAGGATCTTCTGCACTTCGGGCAAGAGATAGGGCTCGACCTGGAGGTCGCGATAGCCCCAGTCCTTCTCCAGCATTACCTTCAGCCGGTCGAGGTCGCCGAGCGGCTTGTGCATGTCGGGTTCGTCGACCTCGACATAGCAGAGATGGACGGCCGGGTTGCGCTCGATCACGCGGTCGGAGGCTGCCTTGCGCACGACCTGGGCATTGACGACGGTATCCTGCGGCACATCGACGACGAGGTCGCCCTGGATGGTGGCCGAACAGGACAGGCGCCGGCCTTCGGGCAGGCCGCGCACGCGGTCGTAACGCTCTTCCTTCGGGCCGATCGGCGAGATGTGCGCGTTGGAGGAGGTGATGCCGTGCTTGGCAAACTGGCCTTCCTGCACCTCGATCTGGCAGCGTCCGCAGGTCGCGCGTCCGCCGCAGACGCTCTCGACATAGACGCCGAGCGCGCGCGCGGCATCGAGCACCGGGGTGCCGACGGGGAAACGGCCACGCTTGCCGGACGGCATAAAGAGGACGAGGGGATCGATTTCGGTCATGAGCGGCGCAATTCCTCAGATGCTTCGAAGCAAGGTGCGTGACTAAGCGGGATCTTTGCCGATGTCGAGCGGACCGCCTTGCCCTTCACCCTAACCCTCTCCCCGTAAACGGGGCGAGGGAACTGTGTTGGCGTCCGGGTGATCTCCCGCGTCACCCCTGCGGGGAGAAGATGCCCGAAGGGTAGATGAGGGGGCTATTGGTAAAGACGGTGGCTTCGCCACCCCCCTCATCCGGCGCTGCGCGCCACCTTCTCCCCGCTGGGGAGAAGATGAGCATCAGGCGTCGTGCCTCACTCCGTCGCAGCACCTGCGCCGACGCGGGCGGCGCGGCCGCCGCGGCGGCCACCGCCGGTCGAGGCAGCCGCCGGGGCTGCGGCGGGTGCCGCTGCGTGACCGCCTTCGGCCGGCTTGTAGTCGCGGTAGGTCTTGATCCAGTTGTAGCAGTTCTCGTCGGTGCCGTTCAGGACATTGGCGGCGCGCACGGCTTCCATCTCGGCCGGACGGCAGGGGTTCATGATGGCAGACGTCATGCCGGCACCGATGACCATCGGGATGAAGCCGGCATTGATGCCGTGGCGATGCGGCAGGCCGAAAGAGATGTTAGACAGGCCGCAGGTCGTGTTGACCTTCAGCTCCTCGCGCAGGCGGCGGACCAGTGCAAACACCTGCAGGCCGGCCGAACCGACGGCGCCGATCGGCATGACCAGCGGGTCGACGACGATGTCGTGCGGCTTGATGCCGTAGTCGGCGGCGCGCTCGACGATCTTCTTGGCAACCGCGAAGCGCACGTCCGGGTCCTGGCTGATGCCGGTCTCGTCGTTGGAGATCGCGACAACGGGCACGTCGTATTTCTTGCAGAGCGGCAGGATCGCTTCCAGCTTCTCTTCCTCACCGGTGACCGAGTTGATCAGCGGGCGGCCCTTGGCGACCTTGAGGCCGGCCTCGATGGCGGCGGTGACGGAACTGTCGATCGCGAGCGGGATGTCGACGAGGCCCTGGACGATTTCCAGCGTCTGGACGAGCAGGCCCGGTTCGGTTTCGTTCGGATTGACGGAGGTGACGCCGGCATTGATGTCCAGCATCGTGGCACCGGCGGCCACCTGTTCCAGCGCGTCCTTGATCACGGTATCGAAATTGCCCGCGATCATCTCGGCGGCGAGCTTCTTGCGCCCGGTCGGGTTGATGCGTTCGCCGGTGACGCAGAAGGGCTGGTCAAAGCCGATGATGATTTCTCGGGTGGCGGATGCGACGATGGTGCGGGTCATTTCTGTTTCTCCGGTCGGGCGCTTCGACTAGGTCTAGCGGGCCTAAAATGGGGTTGCAAGCGCGGCAGGACTGCCGCGCGTCTGCCGTCAGTTCTGGGTTTTCGGCTGATGCTGCGCGGCGAGGCCCGCCATCTGCTGCTGGTCTTCGACCTTCTCCTCGCGGATCTGCTCGAGCCGTTCGGCCACGAGCGCATCGACGGGGCTGGCCTCACGCTTCCAGGGCTTGCGGCCCTTGAGGACACCGGACTCGTGAACGATCTCGGCGACATATTCCTCCTGGCGGTAGGCCATGACATGCATGCCGGAAATGCCCTCGATCTCCTTCACCTCGTTGATGATGTCGATGCAGAGCTGCTTGCCTTCCTTCTTCTGGTCCTGCGCCCCTTCAAGACGCTTGATGACCGAATCGGGGATGTGGATGCCCGGCACGTTGGAGCGGATCCACTTGGCGGTCTTGGCCGATGCCAGCGGTCCGACGCCGACGAGAATGAAGCACTTTTCGTGAAGCCCGAGATCACGGACCTTCTTCATGTATTCCCGGAACATCGGAACGTCGAAGCAGTACTGGCTCTGCACGAACTGCGCGCCCGCCTCGATCTTCTTGGCCAGGCGGTAAGGCCGGAAATCGTAAGGCGGAGCGAACGGATTGATCGCTGCGCCGAGAAAGACCTGCGGCGGGGTGGTCAGCTTGCGGCCGGACAGGAACTTCTGCTCGTCGCGCATCGTGCGCACGGTTTCCAGAAGCGACATGCAGTCGAGATCGAAGACCGGCTTGGCGCCGGGCTGGTCGCCGGCCTGCACGCCGTCGCCGGTCAGGCACATGATGTTCTGCACGCCCATGGCGGATGCGCCCAGCACGTCGCCCTGGATGGCGATGCGGTTCTTGTCGCGGCAGGCGATCTGCATGATCGGCGCATAGCCCATGCGGGTCAGAAGCGCGCAGATGCCGACGGACGACATGTGGCAGTTGGCGCCGGAGGCATCGACGGCATTGATGCCATCCACCCAGCCGTCGAAGATCGCAGCGCGCTCATAGACGTCCTGCGGATTGGCGCTGTCGGGCGGGTTGAGCTCGGCGGTCACCGCAAACTCGCCGCGCCGGAGCACGCGTTCGAGGCGGCCGCGCGAGGAGTGACCGGGAAGGGGATCGAGCGGCGCGCCGGGATCGTTCGGATTGATGTCGATGTTCATGATTTGCGTTCCGGAGTGGACGTCTCGCGGGCGGCAGCGGCAGCGGCCTCGGCCGTGACGCGCAGCCAGGAGGAGGTTTCGCGCAGCGACTGGTTGACCGGCTTCTGCACCTTGAGGATGGCGTCGCCATTGGCCATGTTGCGCGACCCCGACCAGGCCTGGACCCAGACGCAAGGCATGTCGGGTTCGACCTCGCAATTGCCATTGGCGCGCACGCCGCCGCAGGGGCCGTTGCGCAGTTGCTTGGGACAGTTCATCGGGCAGGACATGCCGGTCGAGGACAGCACGCACTGGCCGCACATGCGACAGTCGAACAGAAGCCCCTTGACGTTGCGCTCAACGAAGGTCACCGGCTTTTCGACACGGCCGTAGCCGAGCTTGTTCCAGAGCGGGTGGAGCAGCAGGAAAGCATTGGCGAAACGGCCATAGAACCATTCGAGGAAACGGGAATGGCGGACCGACCAGAGGCGGATCGTATAGGATCGGCGGGCCCGGCGGTTCGGGGAGACAGAGCCGGGCGTATAGGCACCGGTGGCCGCCTTCTTTGCCGGCGCAGCATTGCCGGGGGTGGGCTTTCCATCAACCATTTTCGCGACCTCCGGCATGAACGAGCGCGACGAGGCGGGCCTTGTCATAGGCCGCTTCGAGAGCGGCTGCGGCCGCGTCGGCTTCCGCCTCGAGATCATCGCCGACAGGCTCGGGATCGCCCTTGCGCCATTCGGCGAGATAATCGTCGGTTTCGGCTGCCCCGGTGCGCATCGCCGCCATGTCGATCGCCTCGGTAAAGCGCAGCGACAGCTCCCGCTTGGCGCTCTTCCTGCCCTGTTTGATGATGATCTGGGCGGGTATGTCGCGCCAGTAGACAATGATCCTGTCGGCCATGTCCTCGTTCTCCCCTTTTCCGACACAATGCACAGCGCAAAAGCGACGGACTGCGCTTGCGACGACGTCGCACAGAGCAAAAAGCGACGTGCCCGCGATTTACCAGATGCGACGGCGCAGACCATTGGCCAGCCAGGTCCAGATCGGCGGCGGATAGCGTAGCGCAGAGGGTCCTTGCGGCTCGAAAGGCTCAAGGCGACCTTCGATCGCATCCTGGACGGCGCGCAGCGTGATATCGATTGCGGTGACGGTCAGAAGCAGCGGATAGGTGGCGATGAAATCGCCGCGGTCGGGCAGGGTGCGGACTTCATAAAGCGTCCCGCCGGTATCGATGCCGGCATCGACCAGATGCAGCGTGGCGCCGAAATTGCCGGCGTCTTCCTCGATCAGGGACCAGTAGCCGCCCATCTGGCCGCGATAACCGGGATTGATGCCGGCATGCAGATTGATGACCGGGCAGGGGATCTGCGCCAGCATGTCGGCGCTCATCAGCCGCGTGCTGACGAGAAGCACCACGTCCGGTTTCAGCGCCGTCACCAGTGCGCGGGCCTCTTGGCTGTTGATCGTCGCAACGGCATGGAGGGGAATGTCCGGTCCGATCTCGGGCGACAGGCCGGTTTGCGACAGAATCGCCGCGATACGACGGCTTGCGAGGGGGCGCAGCAGCCGTGCCGCCATCATCGTCGCCAGCTGGCCGATCGCCTGAACCCAGCCGAGGCGCCGGGCGCGGCGGCGGGTGATCTCCCACTTCGGCTCGGGCTGCTCCAGCGCGACCGCGACATTGAAGGAATGGTGGCGCAAGGCATTCACGACAATCGCCGGATTGGGACCGCCAGCCGTCATGACGAGGACGGTCGGGGCTTCTGGCGGACGGGGCGGCGCTGCGGTCATCGGCCGGCCCCGTGATCAGAAGACCAGAAACAGGACGGCGCCGGCGGTGTAGACGACGAAGCCGGCCACGAGAAGCGAGAGGAACCCGACGACGATCCCCGCCAGAACCCCGAGGCCGTCGCATTGCGAATGCGCAAAGCCCAGAATGGCGAGCGCCAGTGCCGGCAGCCAGTTGCCGAGGGGGATGGGCAGGAACACCACGAGCGCAAGCACAAGGGCGAAGAAGCCGAGCAGGCGTTCGGACAAGCGGCTCTTGAGGAACCAGAAGCGCGGCCGGACGAGCGTCTCGGCGCGCCTGAGCCAGGGCACCAGCCTGCGCACGACGGCTTCGAAGGTGGCGGGGGTCACGCCATAATCGCCGATGCGGCGCGGCATGTCGATGCGGCCGCGTGGCGAGGCGAACATCTGCCAGGCAACAAAGATCAGCGGCAGGCCAAGAAACAGGGTCGCGCCGGGCGGCATGGGGACCAGATTGGGAAGGGCAAAGACCAGGAGGAAGGCGCCGAAGGAGCGGTCCTGGAGCGCAATCGCAATCTCGCGAATGGTGATGGTCGATCCGGCATGGCGCGACAGGCGCAAGAGGACGTCCGAGAGATGCTCCGGTGCCGCCTTCTCGGCTGTGACAGCCAGTTCCTGTGTGAAAGTTCCCACCCCGTCGGTCATGCTTTTCGCCTATTCGTTATTGCTTGCGACCTGGTCCCATCCTGATAGGCGGGGATTGCGGAGGGGTTAAGGCAGGACTTCTTTGGAAATCTATGCTGAAAGTTGAGTTAAAAGCCACTCAATTTACGGGTGCGCATCGTCTCATCCCCGAACAGCCAATGCGCCCGTTTCTGCCTTGTTTTCGGCTAAAGCCGGTGCCAATGGACCGCCTGCCAGATTTCGACTTCGGGGAGACGACAATGTCCGGAAAGACCATCATCATCAGGGCTACCACCATCGCCTTCATTACGGTTTCGCTTGCGGGCTGCGGCAACACCATTCGCGGGATCGGCCGCGATATGGGCAATGCCGTCGATGCGACACAGGATGCCGGACGAAGCGTCGCCAATTCCGTCCGCTGATCCGAGGCCATTTTCAAGGCGGCGGTGTCACCGGCACGGGGCGTCGATCCTGGTCAGGCGAGGGCCTGCACCGCCGGGGCAAGGTCGCCATAGCCGGTGAAGCGGTACTCATAGTCGAGGCCGAGATAGTCGGCGGCCCATTTCGCTTTGTCCTGCAAGGCTTTGTCTTCCGTCTGCGCCAGGTAGACGATCTTGGTGTAGTTGCCGAAGACCATGTCGCGCAGCTCGGGGTGCCGGTCTAGTTTCAACGGTTCGATGACAAAGGCCTCGAACTGCCGGGTGATCAGATCCGTCAGGTAGAAGGCGGTGAACTCGGTCTCGCATTCAGCGAGGAACTTTTCCGTCCCGGTGAAGAAGGCGTAGCAATGCGGGCCGGCAATGCGCTCTATGCTTTCCTCGGCGCAGATCTTGTCGATCTCGCCCTGCGTACCGCATTCGGCATAGCCGATGAAGATGCGCCCGAACCCTTCGGCACGGGCCGCGGCGATCTTTTCGCGCAGCGCCGGCGCGATCTTTTCCGGATATACATGCCAGATCGCGGGCAGGCATTCGAGCTCGATATGGTCGAGGCCACCCTGGTCGCGAACAGCGAGGATCTCGCGGGCGATGGCGCCGCAGGCGATGATCTGAACCTTTTCCGCATTGGTGCGTTTCATGGTCGTATTCTCGACACTTTTCGGCCCCGCCGACAAACTCATGGAGCCCTCGATCATGACCAGCCGCAAACTCGCCCTCGCAGCCGTTCTTGTCGTCTCTGCCTTCGGCCTTGCCTCCTGCGGCAATACGATCCGGGGCGTCGGCAAGGATACGGCCAATGCCGTCGACGCCACTCAGCAGGCCGGGCAGGACGTCGAAAACGCGGCCAACTGACGGGAGGCGAGAGGATGACGCTCGATGCCGTCGCCAAGCTCAGTGCCGTCTACATCATGGCGGTCGTCGCGACCGCCAGCGGCTATACGCTGTGGGAGGATTTTGCCCCGACAGCAGGCGGCACAAACCCACCCTATATTGTCGCCGACCGCTGACTGCGGCCGGCGATATTTCTTTCGGTCAGATCGCGATCAGGCGCGGGCAGCCAGGCTGTTGTGCTTGCGCGTGATGAATTCCTTCGCCGTCTCGACGGCGACAGCGGCATCGCGGCAATAGGCGTCGGCACCGACGGCCTTGCCGAATTCCTCGTTGAGCGGTGCGCCGCCGACGAGAACGATATAGTCGTCGCGGATGCCCTTTTCCTTCATCGTGTCGATCACGACCTTCATATAGGGCATGGTCGTCGTCAGAAGCGCGGACATGCCGAGAATGTCCGGCTTTTCGCGCTCGATGGCTTCGAGATAGTTTTCGACCGGGTTGTTGATGCCGAGGTCGATGACGTCGAAGCCGGCGCCTTCCATCATCATGCCGACAAGGTTCTTGCCGATGTCGTGAATGTCGCCCTTGACGGTGCCGATGACCATCTTGCCCTGCTTGGGCGCGCCGGTGGCGGCCAGAAGCGGGCGAAGGATCGTCATGCCGGCCTTCATCGCATTGGCGGACAGGAGGACTTCCGGCACGAAGAGGATGCCGTCGCGGAAGTCGATGCCGACGATGCGCATGCCTTCGACCAGCGCCTGGGTCAGGATGTCGTAAGGCGCCCAGCCGCGATCGAGAAGGATACGGGTCGCTTCTTCGATCTCTTCCTTGAGACCGTCGTAAAGATCGTCATGCATCTGCTGCACGAGTTCTTCGTCAGAGAGTTCCGAGAGAATGATTTCGTCGTCCGACATGGGGCGCTTCCCGATTGCTAATTGGCGATTCCGATCGCAGTCGGCTCAGAGACTGCCTCATTGGCAGTTAAACCTCAAGTTCGCCGAAATCCGTTTTCGAAAGCGACGTCGCATCCGTGAAAAGCGACGGGCGCAAATCGCGATTTGCGACGGCCAATGTCTGTGTGGCGCAAGTCCTTGGCGCATTAAGGAATGTTTCCCTTCGGATTTCGAATAGCATATTGGAAAGGAACCAACGCCAAGCGCGACAACGAGGAAGCCCAAGATGGACGAGATCACGACAGAGCCCGGCACGGGCGCCGGACGCCGCAGCCGCAGCGAGGGCCGGGGAGCCGCCGCACGACGCGCATCGCGAAGCGGTGCCGGCGCCGGCCCGTCGATGCCCTATATCCAGCGCAAGATCCCGGTCTATGAAGTGCTTGACGAAGAGGGCCTGCAGATCATCGAGCGCAATGCCGACATCATTCTTGAGGAAGTCGGCATCGAGTTCCGTGACGACGCCGAAGCGCTCGACATGTGGCGCAAGGCCGGCGCCGACGTGAAGGGCGAGCGCGTGCATTTCCCGAAAGGGCTCTGCCGCGAACTGCTGAAGACTGCGCCCTCCGAATTTACCTGGCACGCCCGCAATCCGGAACGCAGCGTGCAGATCGGCGGCAAGGCAACGGTGTTTGCGCCGGTCTATGGCTCGCCCTTCGTGCGCGACCTCGACGGCAATCGCCGTTATGCGACGCTCGAGGACTTCCGCAATTTCGTGAAGCTCGCCTATATGGCGCCGTCGGTGCATTCGTCGGGCGGCACGGTCTGCGAGCCGGTCGACATTCCGGTGAACAAGCGTCACCTCGACATGGTCTACAGCCACATCAAATATTCCGACAAGCCGTTCATGGGCTCGGTCACCGCGCCGGAACGCGCAGAAGATTCCGTCGCCATGGCCAAGCTCGTCTTTGGTGACGAGTTCGTCGAGAACAATTGCGTGATGCTGAACCTCATCAACGCCAATTCGCCGATGGTGTTCGACGAGACCATGCTGGGCGCCGCCAAGGTCTATGCCCGCCACAACCAGGCCTGCGTGCTCTCGCCCTTCATCCTGTCGGGCGCGATGAGCCCTGTCACCGTCGCCGGCACGCTGACGCAAATCCTCGCCGAAGTTCTCGCCGGTGCGTCCTTCACCCAGCTCGTGCGCCCTGGCGCACCGGTGCTGTTCGGCACCTTTGCCGCCTCGATCTCGATGCAGTCGGGTGCGCCGACCTTCGGCACGCCGGAGCCTGCCCTCGTCTCCTATGGCGCCGCGCAGCTCGCCCGTCGTCTCGGCCTGCCGTTCCGCACCGGCGGCTCGCTCTGTGCCTCCAAGGTTCCGGACGCCCAGGCCGCCCATGAAAGCGCCAACACGCTGAACATGACGCTGCTCGCCGGCACGAACTTCGTTCTGCACGCCGCCGGCTGGCTCGAAGGCGGGCTTTCGGCCTGCTACGAGAAGTTCATGATCGACCAGGACCAGCTCGGCATGATGCAGAAGATGGCGATGGGCGTCGATCTGTCGGAAGACGGCCAGGCGATGGACGCGATCCGCGAGGTCGGCCCGGGCGCCCACTATCTCGGCTGCGCCCACACGCAAGCCAACTTCCAGACGGCCTTCTATCGCTCGGCGCTTGCCGACAACAACTCGTTCGAGCAGTGGGAAGTCGAGGGCCGCAAGCGGGTCGAAGACCGCGCCAACGCGCTCTGCCGCTCCTGGCTGGATTCCTATGAGGCTCCGGCGCTCGATCCGGCGATCGACGAGGCGCTGCTGGCCTATATCGCTGAGCGCAAGAACTCCATGCCGGACGCATTCAGCTGAATCCATCCCGGTCCCGCCAGGGAGCAAGGCGGAGCGGCGCAGGTCGCGGACATGATCCAGGAATCGGTCTGGCGACCGCACTACAAATACGAGAGGCCGCGATGAGCGGCCTTTCGCCATTTCCGGAGGCAATTGCGGCGCAGCTTGCGCCGCACGGGCTTGAGCTTCGCGGCATCGTGCGGTTCGAAGGCGGCGAGGGCGGGCCGCTGCTCCGTCAAGGCGGGATGGCACGCAGCGTCCTGCTGATCGGCCATGTCGGCAGCGCGATCTGGCCGGCCTTCACGGACTGGCGGGCCCGGCAATCAGATAGCGGCGGCGCGCATCCACTGGATCGCTGGTCGAAAGCGGTGATCGGGCCGATTGCCGCAGCGGTCGGGGCCACGGCCTATTATCCGTCAGAGGCGCCTTACCAACCGTTCCAGCGCTGGGCGATGATGGCGGAGGGGCTCAAAGCCTCGCCGCTCGGGATTCTCATCCATCCGCTCTACGGCCTGTGGCACGGTTATCGCGGGGCGCTGGGCTTCGAAAGCGTCCTCGCGGGGCGTGAATACCCCGCGGCGCGGGAGCACCCATGCGATGGCTGCCGGGAAAAGCCTTGTCTGACCCACTGTCCCGCCTCCGCGGTGACGGTAGACGGCTTCGATGTCGGGGCCTGCCGCCGCTTTCTCGCCGACAAACCGGCCGGCGAGGGGTGTCTTCGCAGCGGCTGCCTTGCCCGCTCGGCCTGTCCGGTGGGCGCGGCGTATCGCTACAGCGAGGACCAGTTGCGCTTCCATATGGAAGCGCTGGACCTTGGCAAACGGGCTTAGGCGGCGCGGGCGACGGGCGCCTTGCGCGAGACTGCGACCGTCCGGGCCGTCTTCTGCGGCATCAGGGCGATGATTGCATCGGCAAACTGCCCGGCATTTTCGAGTGCCTTCGACAGGTTGGAAACGCAGGCCGGATCCATCGACTGCAGCAGTCCGCCGCGGTCGAAGACATCGCGATAGGCGGCGCGCTCTGCAAGCGCGGTCGACAGCGTTGCGATGCCGCGGTCGGCGAGGAATTCCTTGGCGGCGTGAAGCGCGCGGGTGGTCACGGCGGCGTTGACGCGGGTGAGCACGACCGAATGGGGAATGCGCACGCCACAGCTCTGGTCGAGTTCGTTCAAGAGTTCGAGCACTTCGGCGCCGCCCTTGGCATCCATGGCGCAGCCCTGGACCGGAACGAGGACGTGATCGGCAAGGCCGATGGCCTTTGCGAGCAGGGCGTCATGGCTGGAGGGCAGGTCGATGAGGATATAGCCGCCGCGCTTGCGGGCCCGGGCGGTGGCGGCCTCGATGGTGTCTTCGCCGACGGGGGCGACCGAAAGCAGGCTGGAGGCGCCGGCGATCGCATGCCAGCGGCTGATCCAGCCGCGCGGATCGGCATCGAGGATGGTGACGCGGTTGCCCCGGCGGATCAGCTCGCTGGCGAGAATGAGGACTGCGGTGGTTTTGCCGGCGCCGCCCTTGGTGTTGGCAAATGTCAGTACTGGCATATCATTTCCTTCATGAAAAAAGGGTCTGAGCCAAGTCATTGCTCTCAATCGCAGCCTCGGGTCTCATGCTGCCTGGTGGGCATCCTTGGCAAGCTTGGTTAATGGATAGTAAATAGGTCGGTCCGATCTTTAACATTAGCGGGTGGCGATCGGCTGGCGCCCCGGCGGGACGCCGAAACATGCTCCATCTTTCACTTGAAGACAGGTCTTCATGCCGTTGTTTTGCATTATTTTCCTTCTCTGCCTGTTGCCTTTTCCGGCTGCGGGTGCTGCCGAGGCCGCGGCCTGCCGGCCGCTCGATCGGGCAGGCCATTCCTATACGGTTTGCAGCATCGATCCGGCCCGGTCGCAGATGCGAATCTATCACGCCGATCCGAGCGGCCGGCCGTTCGCAAGCTTCGACGCGCTGGTCCGGCAGATCTGGCAGGAGCGCCATTTCCTGGTGCTCGCGATGAATGGCGGCATGTATCACGGCGATCTGTCGCCGGTCGGCCTATTCGTCGAGCACGGTCTTGTGCGCCAGGCGATCAGCACGAAGGACGGATGGGGCAACTTCCATCTCCTGCCGAACGGTGTCTTCTGGCTGAAGGGCGATCGGGCTGGCGTGACCGAGACGCAAGACTATCTGCGGCTCGGGATTGCCGCCGATTATGCCACCCAGTCCGGCCCGATGCTGGTGATCGACGGACAAATCCATCCGCGCTTCCTGCCCGACAGCGACAGCCTGAAGATCCGCAACGGCATCGGGGTGGATGCGGCGGGACGGGTGCAGATGGTGATCTCCGACGAGCCGGTGCGCTTCTACGATTTTGCCGTCCTGTTTCGCGACGGCCTCGGCTGCCGCAATGCGCTCTATCTCGACGGCACGATTTCGAGCCTCTACGTCGCCGGAACCGACCGGCATGACCGGTTGTTTCCGCTCGGGCCGATCATCGCGGTGATCGGGACGGTGCCCCAGTAAAGGGGCTTCCGGCCTGACCTTCGGGCTCAGACGGCGGCCTTCGGATAGGCCCGTTCCAGTCCGCCGGAACGCACAAGCCCGGTGCGCAGGGCGAGATAGGCGGGATGCTGGCTGGAGCGCGCCGCCTCCATGAGGCGGATTTGCAAACGACCGGGGGCGCTGTTGCCGAGCCATTCGCCGCAGCGTTCGATGCGCAGCGTATTGAGGAAGGGCGCACCACTTTCGCGATCGAGATACAGCGCCAGACCGTCGAACAGGACATTGTCCTGTTCCGGGTTGTCAAACACCACCTGGAGAAGGGCCTTGTCGGTCTCGGCGAGGCCGCGCAGCGTGTCGGCCACAGTGGCGGTGTCGAGAGAGGATGTCTGGGTCTGCGGCATTTTCGCCTCCTTCTTCCATGCTGTTGTCTGTCATCGTGATCGAGCGGCGTCTATAAACGCCGCGGCCCGCCCGAAGACAGTGCCACGCGATCGCGGGGCCGCGGTCGATTCTTTCTTGCGGTCGCGACCGTAGGATCCGAGCCTTATCCAAGGCTGGTGCGGGGCGGAGCCACTAATTCGCATAGCGCTAATGCAATGAGCGGCTAAACTTGGGAGTGATCGATTCGAGGCGAGGGCGTACTTGCCCTAGCGGTCGATGCCGCGTGGGAGCGCAGACGGATGCCGGACCTGTCGATCATCATGCCCAGTCACCGCAGCCTCGAAGGCGCCCGTGCGTCGATCGACAGCGCGCTCCGCTATTGCGCAGCGCGAGATGCCGTCCTCATCGTTGCAGACAATTCCGGCGATCCGGCCAAGCGGCTGCATTACGCCGATGGACCGGGGCCGCTGGTTTGGCTCGATACCGGCGATGCACCGATCTTTGCCAATCTCGTTCTGGCGCTCGATGCGGCGACGACGCCCTTCGTCATGCCCATGGGGGACGACGATGCGATCGAGGTCGTCGAGGGAGAACCACCCTTCGACATTTCGAGCCTTGCCAACGACCATGTCGGGGTGTTTCCGTGCAGTCTCGTCTTTTCGGCCCGCCACGGAGTGATGCAGACCAAGAGCTTTGCGGTATCCGCGGAGGATGCTGACGGGCGCATGGAGCAGTACATCGCAGGCTCGAAGGGCAATAACAGCCTCTATTACAGCATGTTCCGGCGCGAGGTCTACCAGCCGCTGATGCGCACCTTCGTCGCGCACCATCCGACCCGGGGGCTCTATAGCGACTGGGCCCTGGTGCTCAGCCTCGTCTGCTATGGCAAGATGGCCCATGATCCGAGCACCCAGTTCCGCTACAACATGGAAAACTGGGACAGCGCGGACAAGATCGCGGAGACGCGCGCGCGCCACTTGCGCGAGGCCGGGCTGCCGCCGGAGGCGGTTCGGTTCGAGGCGCTGCTGATGTATCTCGACACCTTCGTGTTCGCGATGCGCTGGGCGAGCCCGGTTCCGAAGGCGGAGCGGCCGAAACTGGGCGCCGCCATCACCCGGCGCCTGCTCGGTTCGTTTCTGGCCAAGGTGGCGGCCGAGCCGGAGGGCTATGACGAAACGACACGGCATCTTGCGGCAATGGCAGGCGAGGAAACGGACAGTTTCACCCGCTTCCAGATCGCGCTGCTGATGGTGGACCGGCTGCAGGCCGGCCTGAAAGACCGTTATCTGGCTTTCGTGCGAGCCCTGATGGCGCCGGCGTGAAGCCGGCGCGGGTCCGGATCAGCCGCGGCGGCGCGAGCGACGACCGCCTTCCTGGGCGCCCGATTCGGTCGCGGTCTTGTTGCGCAGCGGCCCGATCTTCTCGACGATGGTTTCGATCGTGGGGCGCGGGCCGGGCGTATAGCCGTCGAGTGCTGCCCGCATGGCGGCGAGATGGCCGCAGGACGTGCCGCAGCAGCCGCCGATGATCTTCGCGCCGGCGTCGCGGGCGAGCTTGGCATATTGTGCCATTAGCGGCGGCGTGCCGGAATAGTGGATCTCGGTGCCGCGGAATTCCGGAATGCCGCAATTGCCCTTGACGATGACGGTGGCAGCCGGGTCGGCGGCGGTCATATCGAGCAGGCTCGCCAGAATGTCGGAGGCGCCGACACCGCAATTGGCGCCGACGGCGAGCGGACCGGGGCCGATATCCTTGGCCACGCCGTGAATGTCCTTCGGGTCGAGCCCCATCATGGTCTTGCCGGCGGTGTCGAAGGAACCGGTATAGGTGTAAGGCATGCCAACCTTGACGGCGGCTTCTGCGGCGGCCCGGATCTCGTCGGGCGAGGACATGGTTTCGATCCAGGCAACGTCAGCACCGCCGGCCTTGAGGCCTTCCATCTGCTCGGCGAAGGCGGCGACCGCCTCGTCATAGGTCATGGCGCCCAGCGGCTGCAGGAGTTCGCCGGTCGGGCCGACCGAACCGCCGACGATCACCTTGCGCGGTGCCTTGTCGGCGACCTCACGCGCGATCTCGGCCGCCTTCTTGTTGAGCGCAAAGACGCGATCTTCTGCATGGTGAAGCTTCAGGCGGTGGCGGGTGCCGCCGAACGAGTTGGTGAGAATGATGTCGGCGCCGGCGTCGACAAAATCCTGGTGCAGCTTGGTGATCTTTTCCGGTTGGCTCTCGTTCCACAGTTCCGGGGCTTCACCCGCCTCGAGCCCCATGGCGAAGAGGTTGGTGCCGGTGGCGCCGTCGGCGAGCAGCACGCCCTTTTCGGCCAGAAGTTCGGAAAGTGGATTGGATGCGGTCGCCATGGGTCTCGTCCTCTTATGAGCGTGTGCCTGAGGATTTAAGGCCTAATGCCCGACGCCGCAACGGACAAACGTCTGCCTCACGGCGAAGACGGCAGGACCTTGTCCTCCAGCCGTGGGCCCACGACGGAAGTCTAGTTTTCAGCTCGCGCGCTGGACTTCGAGGGCGGCACCATGGCGGCCAGGACCGTCGTCAGATCGACCGAACCGATCGGGTGGCCGGATTCGGTGACGCAGGCGGTCTGGCTTTTCGTGTCCAGCATCCGCCGCACGGCCAGTTCGAGCACGGTATCGGCCTCGATCGCCGGGCTTCCGGCCGGGGCAGGGTCCTTCGACAGGACCGCTGAGACGCGCAACAGGCGTCCGCGGTTTACCTCGCGCACGAAGGCGGCGATGTAATCGTCGGCAGGCCGCAGCACGATCTCCTCGCCGGTTCCCTGCTGGATCACCTCGCCGTCCCGCAGGATCGCGATCCGGTCGCCGAGCCGCAAGGCCTCGTCTAGGTCATGGGTGATGAAGACGACAGTCTTGCCGAGCTCCCGTTGCAGGTCGAGCAGCATGGTCTGCATGTCGACGCGGATCAGCGGGTCGAGCGCGGAAAAGGCCTCGTCGAGCAGCAGAATGTCGGCGTCGGTCGCGAGCGCGCGGGCAAGGCCGACGCGCTGCTGCATGCCGCCCGACAGCTGGTTGGGATAGCGATCCTCGAAGCCCGACAGGCCGACGCGGTCGATCCAGCGGCGTGCGCGCTGCGTGCGTTCTGTGCATTCGAGGCCCTGGAGCTTCAGCCCGTAGCCGACATTTTCGAGGACGGTGCGGTGGGGCAGGAGGGCGAATTTCTGGAACACCATGGCCGTGCGCGCGCGGCGGAAGGCGCGCAATTCGGCCTGTGACAGCCCGCAGACATTGACCCCGTCGACCAGGACGGCACCGGCCGTCGGCTCGATCAGCCGGTTGATGTGGCGGATCAGCGTCGACTTGCCCGATCCGGACAGGCCCATGACGACGGTGATCTGGCCGGCGGGCATGGTGAGGTTCACGTCCCGCAGCGCCAGAACATGGCCGGTGCGGGCGTTGAGTTCGGCCTTGCCAAGACCGTTTCCGACCGCGTCGAGATGGGCCTGGGCATCCGGCCCGAAGATCTTGGAAAGGCTGCGGATCTCGATGGCGCTAGCCATGCAGCACCTCGGCATGGCGCTGGAGGCGACGGCCATAGGCCTGGCTGGCGCGGTCGAAGATGATGGCGATGGCAACGAGGGCGAAGCCGTTGAGGAAGCCGACGGTGAAGAACTGGTTGGTGATCGCCTGCAGCACGTTCTTGCCCAGCCCGCCGACGCCGATCATCGAGGCGACGACGACCATGGCGAGCGCCATCATGATCGTCTGGTTGATGCCGGCCATGATGGTGGGCAGCGCCAGCGGGATCTGCACGCCGAAGAGCTTTTGCCAGCTGGACGCGCCGAAGGCATCGGCCGCTTCGAGCACGTCGCGGGCGACGAGCCGGATCCCGAGATTGGTGAGCCGGATCATCGGCGGCACGGCATAGACGACGACGGCGATCAGCCCGGGCACCTTGCCGATGCCGAAGATCATCACCACGGGGATCAGGTAGACGAAGCTCGGCAAGGTCTGCATGACGTCGAGCACGGGATTGACCGCCGCCTGCAGGCGATCGGATCGGGCCATCAGGATGCCGATCGGAAGGCCGACGACGATTGCGACGAGCGTGCAGACGGTCACCATGGCGAGCGTTACCATGGTGTCCTGCCATAGGCCGACAAGTCCGATCAGAACCATCGACAGAAAAGTGCCGAGCGTGATTGCGAGGCTGCGGCTGGCCGCGTAGACGAGGAGCGTGAGGATGAGCAGGAAGACCGTCCACGGCGCTGAGACAAAGAGATCCTGAAGCGCGTTCAGAAACCATTGCAGCGGCTGCAGAGCCGCGTCGAGCGGCTCGCCATAGGCGCGCACGAAGGCCTTGAAACCGGCATCGACGGATTTGCGCATCTCCCGCAGCAGGCCCTCATCGAGGGAGGGAAACGTGCAGAGCGTCCGCGGCAGAATTTCGCATAGCATGCGGGATCCGTCCTCCCTGTCGATCTGATCGGCTGATGGACGCGCGGCCGCCGCGCCGCGCTTAGGGTTGGTCCTCGAGACGGTGGCAGGCTTGAGCCCGGCCCCGCTCCGTCAGCGGGGCAGACGCGGGCAGGGCGTGCACATCAAAGGCCCGCCTTGACCTTCTCCGCGACATCCGCGGCAATCCAGGTGGTCCACAGCTCGGGATAGGTTTCGAGGAAGTGCTTTGCCGCCTCCTCGTTGGTCGCCTGGTTCTCGTCCATCCAGGCCAGTACCTTGCCGACGGTGTGGTTGTCCCATTTGCGGGTCTTCAAATAGTCGAGCGCCACCGGGTTCTTGTCGGCAAAGCTCTTCGTCACAATCGTGTAGACGTCGGAGACGGGGTAGGAATTGACCTTGGGCGAAGCGCAGTCGGCAACCGCCGTGCAGCTGTCCCATTCGGTCTTGTCGTGACCGACGCCGAAGGACAGTTTCACCATCTCATACTTGCCGAGAATGGCCGTCGGCGCCCAGTAATAGCCGAGCCAGCCGGTCTTCTTCTCGAACGCACTGGCGATCGAGCCGTCGAGGCCGGCTGCCGAACCGGTGTCGATCAGTTCGAACCCCTTTTCCTTGGCACCGAGCGCCTTGTAGAGATTGGCGGTCGAGATCTGGCAGCTCCAGCCGGCGGGACAGTTGATGACGGCGCCCTTGGAGGGATCCTCCGGTGCCGGGAAAAGTTCCGGGTGCTCCAGCGCCTGCTGAACGGTCTTGATCTCGGGATTGGCGTCGGCGATGAATTTCGGGATCCACCAGCCTTCGACGCCGCCGTCGCTGAGGATCGGCGCAAGCTGCAGCAGGCGGCCTTCGGCGACCGCCTTTTCCAGCACTTCGCGGGCGGTGTTGACCCACATTTCCGGTGCGATGTCCGGTTCGCCCTTCTCGTTCATCGAGGTGAAGGTCGGCATGGTGTCGCCGGTGACCAGCGTCGCCTTGCAGCCATAGCCGGCTTCGAGAATCATCTTGTCGACCTGGGCGGCGACGCCGGCCGAGGCCCAGTTCATCTCGGCAATGGTCACCTCGCCACACTCGGCGGCTTGCGCAGAACCCGCAGCGAGATAAAGACCGGTGGCAAGAACGGTGGATGCAAAGAGCTTCTTCATCGGCCTGTAGACCTCCCAGTCTCAATTTTGGGCGGCGCTTGCGAAAGTGCCGCGACGGGTGTGTGGTGCTGTGCGCAAGCACCTAGGGCGTAATCGGCGTGAGGCAAGCCGTGTCACGCATTCTGCCCCGAAAAGCGGGCTCGGTCACGAAGGCGGTTCTCGCTGAGACGATAGGCCAAGGCCCACGCGCGACCGGCCACCAGACTAAGGATTCTGCGCGGGAAATCAATCGCTCGAGGCCGGCCCACCGATTGGCCGGACGTCCGGATGATAAGCGACGGAGCCGTGGCGGTTACCGCATGTGAGGATTCTCGCAATTTCATAATCGGGAGCTAACCATCCGGTAACAACTGCCGGGCTAATAAAGCTCTCAACGGCGCGTTTCTGCCGCCAGCGTCTCCGGAGTGGGTATAGCGTCCCGGAGCGCGCTTGTTCTTTTAGGCGTTGAACGCCTCCCAGCGCGTCACCAATGGTAGGGCCTTTGTCTGTGGCGTCCACTGCCGCGCGGCCTGTGCGTTGCCCTTGTCATTTCCTCCCAAGTGAAGCAGTGAGACCGTCATGCACCTGTGCCTGGTGGCCCGCGGTATGTGCCTGCTGCGCGACGTGCGGGGGCCAGACGACGGCGTGGTTGGGCGGGCCCGGGTGCCGGTACTCGGTCAGGATCGGCCTGGCGATGGGCGAAAGCGGTGAGGGGCTTCGATGACAAAGGCGGTGATGCTGCAGGGAACGGGATCGGATGTCGGCAAGACGGTTCTCGTTGCGGGACTGTGCCGCCTTGCCGCCAATCGCGGCCTGAAGGTCCGGCCGTTCAAGCCGCAAAACATGTCCAACAATGCCGCGGTCGCCGATGACGGCGGCGAAATCGGTCGGGCGCAATGGCTGCAGGCGCTCGCCTGCCGGGTACCGTCCTCGGTGCACATGAACCCGGTGCTGCTGAAACCCCAGTCGGAGGTGGGCAGCCAGATCATCCTGCAGGGCAAGGTCTTCGGGCAGGCGAGGGGCCGCGATTATCAGCGGCTGAAGCCGCAGCTGCTGTCGGCCGTGCTCGACAGCTTCGAGAAGGTCAAGGACGGCGCCGATCTGGTGATCGTCGAGGGAGCCGGGTCCCCGGCGGAGATCAACCTGCGCGCCGGCGACATCGCCAATATGGGCTTTGCCACTTGCGCCGGCGTGCCGGTGGTGCTGGTTGGCGACATCGACCGGGGCGGCGTGATCGCCTCGCTGGTCGGCACCCACACCATCCTGCCCGACGAGGACCGGCGGCAGATCGTCGGCTACATCATCAACAAGTTTCGCGGCGATGTCAGCCTGTTCGACGACGGGATCGAAGCGATCTGCCGCTTTACCGGCTGGCCCTGTTTTGGCGTCGTGCCCTGGCTCAAGGCCGCAGGCCGGCTGCCGGCCGAAGATTCGGTCGTGCTCGAGCGGCTGGCCGGGGGGCGTCGCGGCGCGCTGAAGATCGCCATTCCGGTTCTGTCGCGGATCGCCAATTTCGACGATTTCGATCCGCTGGCCGCCGAGCCGGACATCGAGCTGGTCTATGTACGGGGCGGCGATCGCCTGCCGAGCGATGCCGGGCTGGTGATCCTGCCGGGATCGAAGTCGACCATCGGCGATCTTCAGGATTTTCGCGCCCAGGGTTGGGACAAGGATCTCCTGGCCCATGTGCGGCGAGGAGGGCGGGTCATCGGCATTTGCGGCGGATATCAGATGCTCGGACGCAGCGTTGCCGATCCGCTCGGCCTGGAGGGTGAATGCCGGACGGTCGAGGGGCTCGGCCTGCTCGACGTCGACACGGTCATGGCGCCGGAAAAGACCGTGCGCAACAGCCGGGCGCATTCGCTCGAGTTCGACACGCCCTTGTCGGGCTATGAGATTCATCTGGGTGTCACCGACGGTCCGGACTGCGCACGCGCCGCCGTCATGATCGAGGGGCGACCCGATGGGGCACTTTCAAAAGACGGCCGGGTGATGGGCAGCTATCTGCACGGGCTTTTTGCCAGCGACAGCTATCGGGCGAAACTTCTGGAGAGCTTTGGAATCAGCGGCGGGGGAGGCGATTACCGGGCGACCGTGGATTCAGCGCTGGACGAACTGGCTAAAGAGCTGGAAGCGCGTTTGTCGCCCGCCTGGCTTCAGTCGTGGCTGGCGCGATAGGGCGGCAAGCAGCCGCTCGCGACCGGCGAAAGAGGCTTATTCCGCGGCAACGTCGACCGGCGAGGCCATCAGCTGGTTCTGGCCAAGGGAGTTATCGTTGTACTTGAAGGCCAGGATGCTCAGCACCGAGGCGATGATGACTAAGAATATGGCGCGCATGTCTTTGCTCCTGATGCTCGCTCTTATAATTACATTGCGGCAAAACTGGTTCCATTCCGCCTAAACCCATCGATAAAATACGAATGGTCGGCGAATTTGGTTTGTCAGGTCATTGACGGGATGGCGGAGGAGGCTCGACGAACGCATCTAGGGCCAGGACCCATTGATTTGAATTGACGGCTCTGATTCAGACGGGGGTATAGGGGCCTGACTGATGAGTCATTTGCTTCGGCTGACGGACGAGCAAATAACTCGCTTCAGCCGGATTTCTCCAAGAGCCATGGTCGCCAGCGCGTTGATGATCGACGCGTTCTGAGCGGCATCGTTTTCGTCAAACGCAACGACCTCAGGCGGTGCGAGGCGCCAAAGGAATATGGCCCCTCCAAGACGCGTTATAACCGCTGGAAACATTGGGGTAACAAGGGCACCTTTCTCCAGATGATGGAAGACTTGGCTGTGCCTGAGGCTGCAGAGCGCAAGATCATCATGATCGACGCGACGTATCTCAAGGCCGACCGGACGGCTTCCAGCCCGCGGGTAAAAGAGAGGCTCGGGGCCCTGATTGGGCGCACGAAAGGCGGCATGAACACCAAGCTTCATGCCGTAACGGATGCGAATGGTCGCCCGATCAGTTTCTTCATAACGGCCGGTCAGGTCAGCGATTACACCGGTGCTGCCGCCTTGCTTGATGAACTTCCGAAGGCCAAATGGCTACTGGGCGACCGTGGCCATGATGCCGACGGGTGTCGTGACGCTTCACAGGCGAACGGATCATCCCCTGCCTTCCGGGTCGGAAATCACGCAACAAAACCATCAAATACGACAAACGCGGCTGCAAACGGTGCAACCGGATCGAGATCATGTTCGGGCGTCTCTAAGACTGGGGGCGTGATACTACGCGCTACGATAGATGCCCAATGGTCTTCCTCTCGGCCATCGCTCTCGCTGCAAGCGCTATCTTCTGGCTCTGATCATGAGTCCGCGGCCTAGTCGGGCGACAGCCAGTGCTCATCAACTGCGTTCTGTTTTGCCCCGTGGTGAAGTTGCTGGCAGAGCCATTCGATTCCGGTATCCTTTCCCTTGTCTGCCAGCGTCGCAATTTGCAGTCGCTGCGCCAAAGAGGGGAACGGAAGAGGAAGGATCTGCAGATCATAGTGGCGGGCCGCGTTTCGGGCGAAAGGACCCGGTAATACGGCGATGAGATCGGTCGCCGTGATCAGCGAGGGAATCGCAATACAGTTCGACACTTCGCAGATGATACGGCGCGTCACGCCATGCGACAGCAGAACGGCTTCGGTATGTGCCCGCATGCGGGAATCCTGACGCAAGGCGACATGTCCCAAACTGGAGAACTGTTGCTTGCTGATTGCACCCTGCAGGATCGGGTGACTCCGGCGTGCGGCGACGACGCCCTGAGGGATATGCAATGGGAGAAAATTCACTCCCGAAATCTCCTTCGCAAACGTGTCGACTGCGATGTCCGCTTCGCCCGTCAGGAGGGCATCCATCGGTGACAAGACCTCCTGGCCGATGACCTCGACCCTGACACCGCTGGCCCTGGTCGCAATGAGGTTCAATAGATCCGGTAGAAGCCCCATGACCGTGAAATCGTTCATGGCAAGGCGAAAGGTACGGTTCGCATTGGCGAGGTCGAAGTCCCGATTGATCGACAGGGTATCACGCAGGATCGCGAGTGCCTGGCGGACGGGAAATATGAGGCCCTCGGCAAAGGGCGTGGGCGTTACGCCCTTTTCCGAACGCTGAAAGAGCGGGTCGTCAAACTGCCCTCTTAGACGTCCCAATGCATTGCTGACGGTCGGCTGGCTCATGCCCAGTTGTTGGGAGGCTCGTGTGATGTTGCCAGCAGTATAGATGGCGTCGAAAACAATCAGAAGATTGAGGTCAATACGTCTAAGATCAATATCCTGCGGCATCGTTTTCCTGAGAGAGTTTTTTTGCAAACTGGCAAGCTAAGGTGATGTGTGTTGAGCTGCTGGCCTCCAACGCTTGCCTCAATAGGGTGTCTGATCAGCGGGCCTCAGCCATGCTGAAACATGGGCGACACTCCGAAAATGGGACAGGTGGCGCTTCGAAATATACGGGATCTTAGACCGCAACCATTCGGGAGTCGACCTAAGCGCATGCGGCGCGGCTCAGCCAACGCTTGAGAGCACCCTCCTGATGACAAGTTCGTGCGAGGCACCGATCCGCATCGGGAACACCGGGGCAACGAAATTTTCCCTGCCTCGCGCGGGTCGGTCATGACAGCGCCGATCCTCTGCTTGTCACGGACTTCATCAAGCTCTGTCAGCAAACGCGTCATGGCCGGTTTGGCAAAGCGAACATGCGTCGAGGCTCGGGAGAGATTTGGGGTTGAATTCATCGCTTCGGGCGTTTCTAACTGCATCATATGGATGCTGGGGAGGCCAGCGGTCCGGAGCGTGTCCATTTGGGGGCGGAGGCCGCAGTCTCCTGTCCGGAAAGTAGGTCTGATGCCCGTTGTCCTTCCAGAACGCGGTATGCCTGTGCAGGTCGAATTTGTGAGAAAATACAAGGCAGCCGCAGCGCTGGATCCATATATGCGGCAACAAGTAGCCAGTCGATCTGCGATTCTTGAACGTCGACCATCTGAGGGGGTGTTGCCTGGAGCCGGCAGCCCCCAAGTTCCCGGATGGCGGGCGTTTGTATTAAGGCGCGAAGTTCGATGCGGCTGACCTATTGGCTTCTCTTTGCAGTCTATGCAGCCAACTACCTTGACCGTCAGATTTTCGGCATAATGCTTGAGCCCATCCGCGAGGATCTCGCGCTCAGCGATCATCAGATGGGCCTGTTGTCCGGCCTCGCATTTTCGATTGCCTTCGGATTGGCGGCGTTGCCGGCATCGCTCTTGGCGGCAGTTGGCAACCGTCGCAATCTCGTGGCGGTCTCGGCCGTTCTCTGGGGAGGAATCACCGTGGCATCCGGGCTGGCCACGAGTTTTATCCAGCTGTTTCTGGCTCGGTCTGCGCTTGCTTTTGCTGAAGCGGTCTCTGTTCCCGCATCCCATTCCATAATCTCGGATTCCGCGGAGACCGGTAGCCGTCTCAGACGTTTTGGCATCTACACCAGCGGGGCCGCGGTCGGTGGTGTCATGGCCGTGGTTGTTGGCGGAATCGTTGGAGAACGGTTTGGATGGCGGGTGGCAATGGCTGTGGCTGGAGCTATGGCAATTCTGCCTGGTCTGCTCTTGTTTCTGGTCGCCGAACCCCGGCGTGATTACGTGACACCGAAGCGAGACCGACGGTTCCCGGGCGTCTTTGGTGTCGTTGCCCGGACGGTGTGGTTCGACCGCAGAGCGCGATTGTCGTTCTTGGCCAAAGTGATCAATCAGATCGTGCTGGCCGGCGCAGCTGCCTGGTATCCTGCGTTTCTGATGCGCGAGCATGACTTCTCTCAGGTGGAAACGGCAACAATGGTTGCATTCGGGGGACTTCTGGCGATTATAGGTACGATTGTTTCCAGCCGTGTCATTGCGAGGCTTGCAAACGGCAATCGCGCCTGGCTTGTGCGCGGCCCGGCGGCGCTCATCATTCTGAGCAAGCCCTTCTCCTTACTCTTTCTCACCGCGGACAATCCGGTCGTTGTGCTCGTCGCCTTTGTGGTTCCGGCGACTTTTGCTCTTGCCACTTTTCCACCGACCATCAGTCTTCTGCATGAATTGGTAAGGCCCGCCGAGCGCCCGGTCGTCTCCGCGCTTCTGACTTCCATGGTCACGGTGGTGGGGGTCGGCTTCGGTCCCACAATTGTTGGGATCGTCAGTTCGGCGATCGGCGGAACAACGTCGCTTTCCATCGCTCTGATCGCTCTTCACGGCTTCGGCCTGGTGGCCGCCTTCTTGTATTGGATCGCTGAACCGCACGCGGCCGTCAAACGGACTTCCGCCGAGGCTGACCTCGACCGCGTGTGAGCAAACATGCCGGCTCACCGGGTGTTCAAGGTCCGTCATGGCAAGGGAAGCGAGAGTTTAACCATCGCCGATGCGGAAGTCCTGTCCGACCCGATGCCGTCGTAGGTCGCGGTGAGACCAAGTTTGGCACCGCCCGGCAGGGAGAAATCTACGGAACCTTCGATACGTCCCCTGAGATCGTCGAGGCCGGCACCGTCCGCAGACGCCGTGATGTCGGCGATCCCTTCGAAGCGGAGCCTGGTGTCGATCGTCGTCTCACCGTCGGTGGTGAAGCGGTAACCGACGCCGGGACCGATGGCGACCTGACCGACGCCCGTGGTGATCGAAGGGATGTCGATGCCGAGGCTATCGGTATAAGCTGGCATGTGTTCCTCGAAATAGCTGGCCCTCGCTCTTGGCGAGAACGTCCAGTCGTTCCATTGCCACTCCCCTTGCAACGCTCCACTGACGCCCCAGCGCGCCGTCTCGAACGTGTCCTTGTAGGTGCCGTAGGGACTGATCGTGTTATGCGATGTTCCGATGCCCGCGAGAACGTCGAGGTAGAGGTTGTCCGAAAGACGAGCAGTGACGTAGGGGCCGGCCAGCCAGCCAGTGCCGGAGACGAATGCCGGGTCCTCGGACGCATTCTGGGAGAAGTGGTCGATCTGGGCAAAGGCGCCGATGAGCAGGTTCTGATTAACGAGATAATCGGCGCCAACACTGATTGTCTGGAACGTACCGTCGGGGCCGCCATCATCGAACAGCGCGAATGAACCTTCGAGCCAGGCGTCGAAGCGTCTGGGCTTCTGGTTGCCTGCGAGCGCGTCGAGCGCGCCGAGGGAGGTGGAGACGCTCACGGGGCTGCCCTGCGCGACACCGGGCAGGTAGGACATCAGTGACGATACCGGATCGACCGTAGTCGGCGAGATGCGGTTGAGCCGGTCGATGCGGCGTTGACTGTCGGGCATGTGGTTGATGATCAGGTCAGCGCGTCGTTCGAGAAATTCTTCGATCAGGCTCGTGGTCTTCTCTCGAGCGTTGACCGAGGTGAAGGTGCAGATCACATTTTCGCCGGAAGAGAGCTTGATGACGGCGCTGCGGCTGTCGATGTCGCCTCGACTGTCATCGTCCGAGCAAGCGATGCCCGTAAGGGCGATGCCTTGCGTCTGACGATCGCTTGCCGTCACGACATAGGTGCCAGCGTTGAGAGAGAGGCTTGGGCTCTCACCGCGGCCTGCCTGGGTCTGGATCGACAGATTGAGCTCCGGCGTGTCCGAGCGGAAGTTGAACACGCCATCGGCGCCATCGGTCCGTTGCCGGATGACCACGGAACCGGGCGCTTGAACGACTTGTACGAGAGTCTCGGAGTCTGCTGGGGAATGGTCGGCATCGCCGAGGTAGCGCGCGACGATTCTGCGTTCTCCGGCACCCAGCGCGTCAGTGGTGAACATGGCTATGCCGCCCGAGACCGTCACTGGAGATGGCTGGTTGATCCCATCAATCGAGAAAACCACGGAGCCGCCAGCAGTGGAAGGGCCGACGCTTGCGGTGAAGGTGACGTTTTCGCCCTCCAGGACCGGATTTGCACTTGATGTCAGTGTGATTGAGGTCGCGAGCGGGCTGATAACGATTGTATAGGTGTAAGCGAGTATCCCGGCTTGGGGCATTGCCGAATCCGAAACGGCAACCGTGAAGGTGAACTGCCCAGCTTCGCGCGGGACACCGGCAAGACGCCCTTGCGAAGCGTCGAACTGGACGCCCCCCGGGAGGCTCCCGGTCAGCTGATAAACATAAGGCCCTACGCCACCGGTCGCCCCAAACAGCTGATCAATCGGGGTGAGGGCGGCGAGGCTGAGAGCCCATCCATTCTGCGGCGACAGCGTCAAAGGCACCGTGCCCACATAGGTGGCGGAGGCGGTGTTCGATGCCGTGTTCGGGTTTCCTGCGGTGTCGGTGAATGACCCGGCTGGCACCGTCACGGAGACTGTTCCATCGCCGGACGGCGTCAGCGTCACGGTGTAAGTGGTGCCGGAGCCGCTGAGGGTTGCGGTTGCATTGGCCAGGGTGAGATCGCCGACGACAAAGTCGGTTGAGGCTTCCGAGAGCGTGATGGTGGCGGTGAACTCGCCGCCGGTTGGGCCAGTGAGGGCGCTGACGGTCACGGTCGGTGCGGTCGCGTCATAGGTGGCGGATGCGGTGTTGGATGCGGTGTTGGCATTGCCGGCGGTGTCGGTGAAGGCCCCGGCGGGGACGGTCACGGAGAGCGTTCCGTC
>FWPV01002955.1_pt1 | contig 35134 bp, 29 predicted proteins | sample 2228371 | NCBI WGS metagenome assembly FWPV01 (sample SAMEA103939776, study PRJEB20133) | metagenome | reverse complement strand
TGGGCGCAGTGGCGCTGGTTCATCGCGCTGCTCGCTGTGATCTCGATCGTCTACGGGGCACTCGTGGCGTTCGCGCAGAAGGACCTGAAGAAGCTCGTCGCCTACTCGTCGGTGTCGCACATGGGGTTCGCCATGCTCGGCATCGCCGCAGGTACGGCGGTCGGGCTCAACGGCGCGCAGGCCGTCAACATCAGCCACGGCTTCCTCTCCGCGATGCTCTTCCTGTCGGTCGGCATGGTCTACGAGCGCACCCACACGAGGCAGATCGCAGAAGTGTCCGGGCTCGCCACGAGGACACCCGTGCTCGCAGGGTTGTTCGCCTTCGCGTCGTTCGCATCACTCGGTCTGCCGGGTCTGTCAGGGTTCGTCGGGGAGTTCCTCTCGCTTCTGGGGTCATGGGAGTCGACGCTGGCGCCCGGCTACACCCTCACCGCCGCGCTCGGTGTGCTCCTCGGCGCGGCCTACATGCTGTGGATGGTGCAGCGCGTGATACTCGGCGAGGTCTCGCAGTCCGTCTTCGGCGCCCCCGACGCCTCTATCCGGGAGGTCGCCGTGCTCCTGCCGCTCGCGACGCTCTCGCTCGCCATGGGTATGTGGTGGCTGTGGACGCTCCAGCACTTCAACGCGTACTCGACCGGCCTCGCGACGATCCTCGGCGGCTAGGGGCGGGCATGGACGATCCGGGAGTCGCGCGATGACGTGGGTGCTCGCCATACCAGGCCTGCCGGCCGCGTGCTTCCTCATGTTCCTCGTGTCGTCGCGCGGGGTGCGCGAGCGCCTGTTGCCGCTGCCTGCGGCATGCTCGTTCGTCACACTGGGGCTCTCGATGGCGGCCTTCAGCCGGGTCTGGCCGGGCGGCACCGAGGAACCCGTCTGGCGTGCGGCGCTGCCCTTCGCACCGCTCGGCGAGCGCACGCTCGAGCTGTCGGTGGCGCTCGACCCGACCGCTGCGGCGATGCTCGTCGTCGTCACCCTCATCGCGGCGTGCGTGCAGGTGTACTCGCTCGGCTACATGCATCGCGACGAACGCAAGGGCTGGTACTTCGGCGTCTTGTCGCTGTTCACCTCGGCCATGCTCGTGCTCGTGCTTTCGGACACACTGCTGCTCACGTTCATGGCATGGGAGCTCATGGGGCTGTGCTCCTACCTGCTGATCGGCTTCTGGTTCGAGATGGAGGCGCCGCGCGTGGCGTCCATGAAGGCGTTCCTCACCACCAAGGCCGGCGATATGGGCTTCCTCATCGCACTCTTCGTGACCTGGTCGACCGCGGGCTCGTTCGGCTACCGCGAGGTGCTCGAATCCGCTGGCGAGTGGCCCTCGTCGGCGGCCGCGGTCGCGGGTCTCGGACTCGTCTTCGCCGCCATGGGCAAGTCGGCCCAGATGCCGCTCCACGTCTGGCTCCCCGACGCGATGGCGGGCCCTACACCCGCGTCGGCACTCATCCACGCAGCGACGATGGTGGCGGCCGGCATCTACGTGGTCGCGAGGATGCTGCCGCTCATCACACTCACCCCATGGCTGATGGAGCTCATGCTCGCCGTCGGCGTCGCGACGGCGCTCATGGGCGGCATCCTCGCGTGCGTGCAGCACGACGTGAAGAAGGTGCTGGCCTACTCAACCATCTCGCAGTTGGGGTTCATGTTCATCGCGCTCGGCGCGGGAGACGCGGAGGTCGCTCTCTTCCACCTCGTGACCCACGCGTTCTTCAAGTCGCTGCTCTTCCTCGGAGCCGGCGTGATCATCCATTCGGCGCACACCCAGGACATGCGTCTCATGGGCGGACTCGGAAGACACATGCCGATCACCGCCGCGACGTTCACGGTCGGCACGTTCGCGCTCGCAGGACTCTTCCCGTTCTCCGGATTCTTCAGCAAAGACGAGATCATCGCGGTTCTCATCCATCACGACCACTGGTACGCCGCCGCACTCGCGCTGACGGCATCGTTCCTGACAGCCTTCTACGTCAACCGTCTGCTGTTCCGGGTCTTCTCCGGGCCGAACCAGAGCGAGCTGCACGAAGGCCACCCCACGATGCTCACCTCATTGGTGGTCTTGGCGAGCATCACGTGCGTCCTCGGGTTCGCCTCTCCCGCGTTCGCGGAGTTCCTCGGCGGCGAGGGTATGTGGCCGCAACCCGGAATCGCGCTGCCGTCGCTTGCGGTCGCGGCAGCCGGACTCGTGTCCGGATGGTGGATCTACGGGCGTCGAGGCGTGGTGGTCAACACCCGCATCTACAAGGAGCGGTTCGCGCGCCTCTACGGCATCCTCGAACAGCGGCTCCACTTCGACACCTTCTACCACCAAGTCATAGTCGAACCGTTCGTGCTCGCCGCTCGCGCGCTTGCCGGCCTCGACCGCGCGGTCCTCGACGGCGCTGTGAACGCGGCCGTCGCTGTGTGGAAACGCGCCGCAGCCGTGGCTTGGCGCTTCGACGATGCGGCCCTGGATGGGGCCGTGAATGGGCTCGCTCGGCTCGACGTCTCAGTCACGAGGTTCGCGGACGACTTCGACAACGTGTTCGTCGACGGTATCGTCGCCGGCGTCGGACGTGCCGTGACCGCCGCAGGCGCGGTCCGCAGGATACACACCGGCAACGTCCGCACCTACCTCATCGGCATCGTCTCTGCGACGGTCGTCCTCGTCTTGGTGTTGGCGCGATGAGCGACGTGCAGCACGTGATGCGCTTCCTTGCGCCCCAGGTGATCGTCGCACTCACAGGGGCGCTCGTGCTCGCCTGCGACCTCGTAGCTCCCCGCCGGGAGGAGGAGCACCCCGGACGCGTCTGGCTCGCCGCCCTGAGCGCAGCCGGGTTGGCCGTCGCAGGCATCAGCGTCTTCGTGGCACCCTCCGGCGCCGGACTGCTCGATGGCACCCTCGTCGTCGACAGGCTCTCTCGCTTCTTCGACCTTGCGTTCATCGTCATCGCGCTCAGCGTCATCGCGCTCTCGGTCGACTCCGCACACCGCTTCACGCCGTGGGTCGCGGAGTACTACGCGCTCGTCTTGTGGTGCACCGCAGGCAACATGCTGGTCGCGGTCGCCGGCGGACTGTTCTCACTGGTCGTCTTCCTACAGCTCACGAGCCTTCCCCTGATAGCCCTGACCGGCATGGCGAAACGGGACCCGCGCGCGCGCGAGGCCGCACTGAAATATTTGCTCACGGCGCTCGTATCGACCGCTCTTCTCCTGTGGGGCGTCTCCCTCGTGGTCGGTGCGACAGGGACCGACGACATGCAGGGCATCGGCGAGGCCATCGCCGGAGGCTCTCTCTCCGCAATAGGCGTCGCGGGTCTCGGCTTCATGCTCGCAGGCTTCGCGTTCAAGATCGCGGCAGCCCCATTCCAGTTCTGGGTGCCCGACGTCTACGAAGGCGCTCCGCCAACGGTCACGACTTTCCTGTCGGCGGGCTCGAAGCTTGCCGGATTCGCGCTCGCGCTGCGCTTCCTGGCGATAGCGGTCGACGCTCTGGATATCTCGCTTGTCGTCGGAGCGCTCGCTGTGGTCTCGATGACGCTCGGCAACCTCCGGGCACTCAAGCAGCACAAGATGCGGCTTCTGCTCGCCTACGCAGGCATCGCTCAAGCCGGTTACATCCTCGTGGGAGTCGCGGCGTCGAGCGCTACGGGGTCCGCGGCTGTGTTGTTCTACCTCGGAGCCTACGCCATCGCCAATACGCTCGCATTCACGGTCGTCGTCTCGTTCGTCGACCAGACCGGGCTCGATGACGTGACCGCGCTCTCGGGACTCGCGCGCCGCAACCCGCTTGCGGCCTTCGCACTCGCCGCGGCGCTGATGTCGCTCGCAGGGCTTCCTCTCACGGCCGGATTCATGGCCAAGTTCTATGTCTTCATGTCCGCTGCCCAAGCGGGCCTGTACTGGCTCGTGGTCGCGGCCGTGGTGAACGCTGTGGTCGCGTTCGCCTACTACCTTCGTATCGTCTGGACCCTCTACGTCTCAGATGAGGACCTCGAGCACGTGGCGACCCTTCCACGTCACGCGCTCCTCATGGCGAGCGGCACACTCGGAATCGTCGCGGTGGGCCTCATGCCGGGCCCGCTGCTCGACGCCGCCTACAAGGCCGTAGCCGCGCTGTTCGGCGCCTAGGGGCACCGGAACTCTGCTTCCGGCTGGCCGCACCGGCCGCCCGCATCTCCGGCGCCTTGCAGCCCTCACCTCGTCTGGCAGGGTACACGCCGCGAGCGAAGGCATGCGCCTCCTCAGAGGTCGACCTCGCGTGAACGCGCGGTTCGGAACTGTTCACAGTCCGGTAAGCCTCCCTTGTCATGCTGGAGCACAGAACGCGCCTCTCGACTCTTCCGCGATACGACACGGCCGCCGGGCAGCCGCCCGGCCGGTCATGCAGACGAGGGAGGAGACGATGAGACGCTCACGCATGATCGGAGCGGTAGTCGTGGCGACCACGCTCGCGGCTACTGTATGGGGACTGTCGGTGTCAGTCCTCGCTTCCGCTCCCGACACAGGCAGTCCGCCTCCGAAGACGCCCGGACGCGGCAGCGAGGAGCTCGTGCTGTTCGCTCGCTGGGGCTCAGGCCCGGGCGAGGCGGGCCGGACGACCGGCGGCGAGCTTCGTGGACCTGCGTCATTCGCCGTCGATGACCGGCGACGGATCTGGCTCCTGGACCAAGAGAACCAGCGACTCGTATGCTACGAGCACGGCCGGCAGCTACTCGAGTCCGCGCTTCCAGATTCGGACTGTGAAGACATCGTCGCGGAACGCGACCGGGTATGCGTGCTTTCACAGGGCGACGTGCGCCGGATCCGTGTGTTCGACGACCGCGGTGCGCTGGTCGCGACCGTCGCCGTCCCCCAGGAGCTGCCTCCCATCCTTCGCATGGCGATCGACGGCGGCCGCATCCTCCTCGAGTGCCCGGACGAGCACGGACGCGAGTACTACGACGCAGGTCCCGCAGCCGCCCCTGTCAGACCGCCCTCCAAGATGAAACGCCTGAAACGGCGCTCGGTCCGGCTTCCTGACGGACGGACGGCAAGCGCACGCCTCGCATCCGGATCAGAGGTATGTGTCGAGCTGGACGGTGACGCCGGCCGTGCGATTCGTCTTCGCCCTCGCGCCAACGGCGACGTGCGTGCCGTGCTGGACCTCGCAGGGGACCTTCGCGGAGGGCTCTACCTCAGCACCATACACGGCGACATGACAGACGACGAAGCCCCCGCGTCTCTCTCGGTCAGGCGCTTCGACCGAGAAGGAGAGCTCACGGCAGCGGCGTGGTGCTCGTACGCGCCGCTGACCGACTCCACGAGGCGCGTCGTCGTGACCCCATCAGGCGAGGTCTACCGGATGGACAGCGACACCCGGGGCGTGTCCATCGTGCGTTGGCACCTCGAGCCTGCACGGGGAGGCGAGCCACGATGACGCACAAGCCACTGCCGCCCACTTCGAGACTCGCCAGCGTCGTGCAGGCTCTGGCGTGTGCCGGCATCGTCATCAGCGTTTCGTTCGCCACGCTCGCCACGGCCCAGAAGGCCGGCGCCTGCACCTGCCCGCTTCGCAGCGACGCGGCCTGCATCAACACCGCCGTAAGCGGCGTCGGCAGCCCATATCTGTGGGGTGGCGCACGTTGGTCCACGTACGACCGCGACTGGGGAGGCGCAGACTGCTCGGGGTTCGTCGTCAAGTGCTGGCAGGTGCCTCGCGCATCGTCGATCTACGAGCAGTACCACCCGTACGGGACCTACGACCTGTTCACCACGAGCGAGCACTGGTACTCGATACCTCGCTCATCTGTCGCGCGCGCAGATGCGGTCGGATACGCAGACCCTGACGGCAGCGGCTCGGCGACGGGACACGTCGTCCTCTACGACCGTGGAGACCCGTGGGGTTGGGCTCTCGTCTACGAAGCTCCTGGCAGCGGCAAACGCATCCGTCACGCATGGCGTGACATATCCGCCTCGAAGTGGCGGTTCAGGCGGCGCCACAACCTCGTGCGCACGAGCTGACCGCGTCCCGCGCCATCGATCCGCCGGGGCTCTCGACGCCCACATCCGGCCCCCGCGCCCCGGCGGATCACCCGTCGAGCATGCGCCTCAGGATCTCGTTGACGATCTTCGGGTTCGCCTGCCCGCCCATCTCGCGCATGACCTGGCCGACGAAAAAGCCGATGAGCCCGGTCTTTCCCGCCCGGTACTCGTCGACCTTCGCGGAGTTCTGTTCGAGGACCCGGGCCACCACAGCCTCGATCGCATCCGTGTCCGAGACCTGCCGCATGCCTTTGAGCTCCACGATGGCGCCAGGTGAGTCTCCCGTCGCGGCCATTTCGGCGAAGACCTCTTTGGCCTGCTTGGACGAGATCGTTGCGTCCTCGACGAGCTCCACGAGCTCGACGACCATGCTCGGCACGATCTTGGACTCGGTGACGGCGATCCCCTCAGCGTTCAGGTGGGCGGCGAGGTCATTGAGCATGACGTTGCTCACAGCTTTCGCCCTTTCAGGCCCCCCGATGGTGACTGCGGCCTCGAAGAACTGCGCCATGTCGATATCGGAGACGAGCACGCCGGCGTCGTGTGGCGGAATGCCCCAGTCGTTGACGAAACGCGCCTTCCGCGCGTCCGGCAGCTCCGGCAGCCGCTCGCGGACCCGCTCGATGAACGCCTCGTCGAACTCGAACGGCACCATGTCGGGTTCGGGGAAGTAGCGGTAGTCGTGAGCTTCTTCCTTGCTTCGCGTCGCACTCGTGCGTTTGGCTCCCGCATCGAAGTGTCGCGTCTCCTGCACGACACGACCGCCGGACTCGAGCAGCTCGGCCTGCCGCACGATCTCGTACGCAAGACCGTCGTGGAGCGACTTGAATGAGTTCATGTTCTTGATCTCGGTCTTGGTGCCGAACTCAGCAGAGCCTCGCCGTCGCAGCGACACATTCGCATCCACGCGCATCGAGCCCTCTTCCATGTTGCAGTCCGAGATGCCGAGTGTCAGCCAGATGAGCCTGAGCTTCTGGGCGAATGCACGCGCTTCAGCAGGCGTACGGATGTCCGGCTCGGTCACGAGCTCTATGAGCGGGGTGCCCGCGCGGTTGAAATCGATGAGTGACTTCGTCGCGCCGGCGAGCCGGCCTTCGGCACCACCCACGTGGATCATCTTGCCGGTGTCTTCCTCCAGATGGATCCTCGTGATCCCGATACGCGCTGTGTATCCCGACTCCGTCACCCGCACCCGCGACCCCTCATCGACGCCGCCGTCGATGCGTTGCGACGCTTGCTCGCCTGAGATCTCGATGCTGACCTCGCCATGAGCGCAGAAGGGCAGGTCGTACTGGGAGATCTGGTAGTCCTTCGGCATGTCGGGATAGAAGTACTGCTTTCGATGGAACAGGGAGTCCCGGGCGATCTCGCAGCCGGTCGCAAGTCCCGCAAGCACGGTCTGCTCGACCGCGAAGGCGTTGGGCACAGGCAGAGCTCCGGGAAGGCCCAGGCATACCGGACAGACTCGCGTGTTCGGTTCACCTCCGAATGCGACGGGGCATCCACAGAACATCTTCGTCTGAGTCGAGGTGAGCTCGGTGTGGATCTCGAGTCCGATCACGGGCTCCCAGCGCTCAAGCACGGAGAGCAAGCGGTCCTTCGTCATGAGATGACATGTCCTTCCGGCGGCATACGATGTGGCAGGCAGGTGGGTCACGCGCAGCTGACTCGAGATTCTAGCCGATGCCCGCAGGAATCCGCGTCTCGCCGGACGCTACCCCATCGCAGCCTGAGAGGCTAGTCTCCCGAATCCTGCCGCAGACCCACCTGCGGCAGGAACGTCGCGACCATGCCGCCGAACCGTCCCCGCTCGTCGTGGAGCTCCTCGGTCCGCACCACGAGTTCGACTCGCCAGCCGTTCGGCCACTCGAGCACGACGGGGATGCCTCTGCGCCCATGCTCTGCTGCGACCAGCCCCGCGAAGTCCGGGCCGGCGGGTCCGTCGCCTACGCGCACACTCCAGCCAGGCGTACGTATGGTGCCCTCCTCCTCTGTGAGGTCGAGCGCCTCCTTGGCGGTCTCGTTGGCGAAGGTGATGCGACCTGCGGCATCGAGCACGATGATTCCCGCCGGTGCAGCATCGATGATACCGAGGAGCATCTCCTGTGAGCGCAGAGCCGCGCGTTGAGCACTGCGCAGCTCACTCTCCCGTTCATGCATGTGGATCGCGTGCCCGCCGTAGATGAACAGTGCCGGGAACATGATCTCGAGGTAGTCCTCGGCGACATCGAGCGCTGGCGTCAGACCCGCGTGTTCGAGCGTGTTCGACAACATCGCGAACACGTAGACGGCCAGCGCCCCCGTCAAGCACAGCTTCGCGATCGGGCTTAGCGGACAGACTTCACCACTCTTCGCGGTGACGAGCAGCAACGCCGCGAACGCGAAGGCGCCGAAGGCTGCGACATCGACAAGGAGCACGGCGACGTTCATCCCCGGATCCGCCCCTCATTCGAACGCAGGTGACGCACCAGCAGGACACTGGACACGCCGGCGGCGAAGAGCGACGTGTGTTCGCAGAGGTTCAGCCACTCACCGAGTGCCCCGCCGACGCCCTCGGCTATCGTGGCGGCGCAGGCTGAGGCTATGAAGCCGTACGTGGCGATCCACCACCACGTGCCGCGCAGGGCGGCCGTGCGCCTCCAGACAGCGACGACCAGCGGCGTCACCGCGGCGACGACGGCAAAGTCGACGAACTCGCTCGGCTGAAACGTGAACTGCACATCCGCTCCTCAGACCCTGCGAGGCGAATGTACCCCGATGGGCACCGAGAACAGGCCTCAGCGCCCGACCACCTTAGCGACGAGGCAGACCACCGGGTACCGGAGCTGGTAGCTCGTCGACGGCGCCGGGAACTGTCCGACCACGGTACCTGCGCTGCGTCCCGGCATCTCGACCTCGACGACGACCGGCTTGAAACCCGCCTCCGACACCGCCGCGGTCGCTTCGGCCGATGACGTGCCCAAGACCGACGGCACCAGCGCTGTCGTCATAGGACCTCGAGAAACGAGCAGTCCCACGCTGTCTCCGGACTGGACCCGGCGACCCGCCAGTGGCATCTGTGAGATGACTGTGCCGCGAGCGGCCGACGGATGGAACTGAAAGACCACGACGGCGCGCAACCCTGCGGCACGAATCGCGGCGACGGCATCCTTGCGCGGGTCGCTCACGACATCAGGAACGGCGACCGTTCCCGACCCGAACCCTTTCGACACCAGCACCTGCACAGAGCTCCCCGGCGCTGCGGCAGTGTTCGGAAGCGGCGTCTGTGTCACGACGATCCCCGCTCCGATACTCGGGTCGACGGATAGGTAGACGCGTGGGGTGAGGCCTCTCGCGCCGATGAGCGTCAGCGCATCGGCCTCTGGCAGACCGACGACCGATGGGACCGTCGAGTCACCCGGAGCAGGACCTCGGGAGACGACGAGCGCGACTGGGCTCCCCGGCATGAGCTCCGTGCCGCTGGCAGGGACCTGGGCGATCACGTAACCGGTCGCAGCGGTGGTACTGTATGAGCGGACCTCGAACGGACGCAGGCGCGCCTTCGCGAGCATCACCGCTGCGTCGTCAGTGCCAAGCCCGACGACATTGGGCACTTTCGTCTGCTCAGGAGCCGCAGCCACGACGAACGATACCGTGTCGTCAGGCTTCAACCGTGAACCGGCCTCGGGCTTCTGCCCGATGACGACGCCGACCGGAGCGACATCCGTCGGGACCTGACTGACATCGCCAAGCTTGAGCGCCACATCGTTCAGCGCCTGCGTCGCTTCAGCAGCCTGCCGCCCGACGAGATCGGGAACGACGATGTCGCGCTCCGTCATCCACCACCACCCGTACGTGGCACCGCCCGCCACCGAGGCCACGACCAGCACGGCGAGCGCCCAAACCCACCACCGCGAGCGCCGTTCAGGCCCCATGTCGATGTCGTGAGGGGCGCCGAGGGGGGACGTGTCAGCCCCTGCCATCGACGACCCCTCATCCGGCTGTTTTTCGGTCGGCGCCTCCCCCTGCAGACCGAACGCCGTATCGGTACCGGCGGCATCGCCCGCTTCAGCAGACGCCTCAGTGACGCCGACCGCCTCCACGGCCCAGTAGACCGCTTCGACACCTTCCACCTCAGCGGACTCGGGCTCTTCCACCTCAGCGGACTCGGGCTCCTTGGCATCGCCAGCAGCAGGCATCTCTTCTGCGGAGCGCTCCGTGTCTGTGTGCTCCGCCTCAGATGGGGTCAGTTCGTCTTGCATCGTAGTCCCCCTTGTGTCACGCACGTCCTGCAAGCTCAGCGATGAGCGGCGGCGTCGGGTCGAACGCGACCGCTGCTTCGAGCGCCCTAGCTGCTCGAAGCACGACCCGCTCACCGAAATGGGTCCCGATAAGCTGCAGCCCGACCGGCAGTCTCGAATCCTCACCGAGCCCGACCGGCACCGACACCGCGCAGTTGCCGGCGAGGTTGACAGGGATCGTATAGACGTCGGACAGGTACATCGCGAGTGGGTCGGCTGACTTCTCGCCTATTCTGAACGCGGTGGTCGGTGACGTCGGAGTGAGCAGCACGTCGAAGTCGGCGAACGCGCGCTCGAAGTCCCGGATGATCACCGTGCGGGCCTTCTGAGCCTGACCGTAGTAGGCGTCGTAGTAACCAGCAGACAGAGCGTAGGTGCCGAGCATGATGCGGCGGATGGCTTCAGCGCCGAAACCCTCCGCACGTGAGCGCATGTACAGGTCGAGCACGTCGTGTGCGTCTGAGACTCTGTGACCGTACCTGATACCGTCGAAACGCGCGAGGTTCGACGAGGCTTCTGCAGGCCCGATGATGTAGTAGGCCGACAGCCCGTGCTGAGCGCTGGGCAGGTCCACCTCACCGACTTCGGCGCCGAGCGAAGCGAGAGTCTCGGCCGCAGACAGGGTGGCTCGCTTGACCTCGGACGCGACCCCCTCTATGTCGAGCATGTCAGCAACGACGCCGACGCGCATACCAGAGACCCCGGCGTCGAGACCCTCGGTGAAGTCCTCCTGCGGCCGGTCGACGCTCGTGGCATCCATCGGGTCCTTGCCACAGATCGCGTTGAGCGCAAGCGCACACTCCTCGACCGACTTGCTGAACGGACCGATCTGGTCGAGCGAAGATGCGAACGCGACGAGGCCGTACCGCGAGACACGACCGTATGTGGGCTTCATCGCGACCACACCGCAAAACGCTCCCGGCTGGCGGATCGACCCTCCTGTGTCGCTGCCCAGCGTGATCGAAGCCATCCCGGCGGAAACAGCCGCCGCCGAACCGCCAGACGAACCGCCCGGGACACGGTCGAGATCCCACGGGTTGCGCGTGGGGCCGAACGCCGAGTTCTCCGTCGAGGAGCCGAACGCGAACTCGTCCATGTTGAGCTTGCCGACCGGGAGCGCTCCTGCCTCGATGAGGCGGGCGGCTGCGGTACAGTCATACACGCTCTCGTAGCCCTCAAGGATGCGCGACGAGCAGGTCGTCCGCGTCCCGACGAGGTTCATGTTGTCCTTGAACGCGACGGGCACACCGGCAAGCGGCGGCAGCTCCTCAGGGCTCGCGCCCGAACGCACCATCTCATCGACCCGGTCAGCGGCTGCGTACGCCAACTCACGGGTCACCTCGTTGAACGCGTGGACCCGTCCATCGACAGCTTCGATGCGATCGAAGGCGCTGTCGGCCACTTCGCGGGCGGACACCTCACCCTTCAAGATGATGTCCCGGACCTGCGGTGCTGACAAGACGGATAGGTCGACGGTCACGACGCCTCACCTCCGGGGCCCACGATCTGCGGTATCACGAACGCTCCGTCCTCCGCCTGCGGCGCGTTTTTCAGCGCTGCCTCGCGAGAGAGACAGGGCCGCGGCTCATCAGCGCGCACAACGTTCACGAGGGGCACCGCGTGAGAGGTCGGTTCCACGTCCGCCAAGTCGAGCTGCTGGATGGTGTCGATATGACCGAGTATGGAGTTGAGCTCGGTTTTGAGGGTCTCTACCTGCTCGTCCGTCAGAGCTAGCCGGGCGAGCATGGCCACGTGCCGGACTTCGGACTCAGAAAGCGACATACGGTATCTCGACTCCTCGGATCATGACACATCAAGACCAGGCGACATCGACGCGATAGCCCCACAATCATACCCGAGCGATACCCCCCGTGCCCGAGCGATGCCGAGCCGTTCGCCGTGCCACCGGAGACCGGCGCACCGTCTCTCGACACGATGACTCACGCTGCAGCCGGCGTGCTTGATGGCGACCCCCGTCGGCGTCTTCTCCCTGATCGAGTGCAGCGATGGACTGCTCCGCCTCGAGACACCGAGCTGGATGCCTCATCGAACGGCAAGGCGCGCTTCGAAGCTGCGGGACGCGCAGCCGGATCAGTGCCGGCGCCCACAGAGTGGACTTTGTCTGCGGGTGCTGAGTCGATAGCTGCGCCGTGGCCCGGGCGGATCATGCAGCGATGCGTCGGGGTACGCTCAGCGGGCGAGCCAGTATGCCGCGGCCACGAGCAGGCCATTCGACAACGAGTGCACGGGCGCAGCCGACCACAGTGACCGCCGGTGCCACGCGAGCCAGCCGAGAACCACGCCCAGGACGAAATGCGGAACGACCGTCCACGCGGTGATGTGGTAGACGGCGAACATCGCCGCAGCACCCAGGATCGCTGGCCACCGGCCCCAACGCGCAGCAGCCGCCCTGAGCACGACACCGCGGAAGGCCAGCTCTTCCACGAACGGCCCGAGCACGACCACGGTCCCGACCGCCAGCATGAGACCGGCCCCTCCTGCGCCGAACACCGCCTGCAGGTCTCCCGCAGCAGGCGGGTCCCAGCCGATGGCACGAGCCCCGATGCCCCACAGAGCAGAAGCCGCGCGCGTCACGACCAGGCCTGCTACGACAAGAGCGGCGGATACCGCGACGCGGCCCAATCCGTGGCTCCGATTCGCAAGTCCGAAGGCCGCTCGCAACGAGGCCTGCCTGCGCGCCGCGAGGAAACCCAAAGTCAGCAGCTGGATCGCGTAGAACACCGCGAGCACCGCCGCCCGCGCTACCGCCTGCCCTTCCTTCGGCACCACGCGAACGAACTGCGACCCCAGCAGAGCGTCGCTGGCGAGCAGGCTCGCCAACATCACGGCGAGGACCGCTGCAGCCTCCGGAAGCGTCCATGCGACGCGGCCGGCGGCCTCATCCGCCGCTTCGAGTTGCCGCGCACGACGCTCCGTCTGCGCCCGGCGCCGCGCGACCGTCCGCTCGCGCTCGAGGCGCCGCCTGCGCGCCTCTTCCTCTTCCCGCAGCCTCTTGGCGTGTGCACGCGAGGTCACGGCGACCAGCTGCGGAGCAGGGTCACCGCCTTCGCTCCTGGCGTCTCGTCTCACGGCGCTTCAGGAGGCTCGCCGCTCGTGAGCACCGCTTCGAGATCGGTCTCACTCAACACGGGTACGCCAAGCTCTCGAGCCTTGGCGAGCTTGGAACCTGCCGCTTCACCCGCGATGACGAACGACGTCTTGGCGCTCACCGAGCTGGAGACCTTCGCGCCCAGTTCCTTGAGCGCTGCAGCGGCTTCATCGCGCGTGTGGCGCTCCAGCGCACCGGTCAGGACGAACGTGAGGCCGGCAAGCGACTGGGGGCGCGCCGAGGCGACGAGAGGAGCGTCGAGGACGACACCAGCGGCCTCGAGCCGTTCGACCACATCGCGGTTGCGCGGCTCGCGGAAGAACGCAGCCACGCTCGCCGCGATTCGCGGTCCCACCCCCTCGACGCTTGCGAGTCGAGTCTCGTCTGCAGCGGCCAGCGCCCGGATGCCTGCGAACTCGCGCATGAGCGCCTCGGCTACCGTTGCGCCCACGTGACGGATCCCGAGACCGAACAGCAGCCGGGCGGGCGGACGGCGCCGTGAGGCATCGATCGACGCGAGGAGCTTGGCGGCGACCGTCTCACCGAGCACGACCGGCGTCCCGTCCTGTCGCACGCGGCCCATGTCGAGGCCGGCGAGCTCGTCGAGGCCGAGACGGTAGAAGTCGGCGACATCGAAGACCAGTCCGGCGTCGACGAGGCGGGTGATGATCTCGACGCCCATGCCCTCGATGTCGGCGGCGCCACGGCCAGCCCAGTGCACGAGGCGCTCTATCCGCTGGGCAGGGCAGGCGACGTTCGGGCACCGGAGCGCGACCTCTCCCTCTTCACGCCAAACGCTCCCGCCACAACTCGGACAGGCGGTCGGCATCTGGAAAGCACGCTCGGACCCATCACGCAAGCCGGTGACCGGCCCCACGACCTCGGGGATCACGTCTCCCGCTTTGCGCACGATGATCGTGTCGCCGATGAGCAGTCCTTTGCGCGCGATCTCGTCGGCGTTGTGAAGCGTCGCCTTCTGGATCGTGGAACCGGCCACGAACACCGGCTCGAACACCGCGAACGGCGTGAGCACTCCCGTCCGGCCCACGCTCACCTGGATGTCCAGCAGCCGTGTGGTCTTCTCTTCCGGAGGGAACTTGTAGGCGATCGCCCAGCGGGGAGCCTTGCTCGTGTAGCCGAGCTCCTCCTGCAAAGCGAGCGAATCCACCTTGACCACGACGCCGTCGATCTCGTACGGGAGCGCATCACGACGCTCGAGCGCACGGCGACAGAACTCCCGCACCGCTTCTGCATCCGCGCAGGTCGCGACATCCGGATTGACCCTGAAGCCCGCATGCCGGAGCCACTCCAGCACTCCTGACTGGGACGTCAGGCCAAGCGCTCTCGGGTCGGCGAGCGCGTACAGGAACGTAGCGAGGTCCCTGCTCGCGGTCACGCGTGGGTCCTTCTGTCTCAGTGAACCCGCCGCAGCGTTTCGCGGATTCGCGAAGGGCGGGAGCCCCGCCTCGTCCTGCTCTGCATTGAGGCGTTCGAAGCTCGCCTTGGGCAAGTAGACCTCGCCTCGCACCTCGATGCGACCGCGGTATGGGCGCTCTCCGGTCTCGAGGAGGCGCAGCGGCACGTCGCGGATGGTACGGACGTTCGCTGTCACGTCCTCGCCGGTGAGGCCGTCGCCGCGAGTCGCAGCCCGGACGAGCACCCCGTCCTCGTACGTGAGCGCAAGCGAGCTGCCGTCGATCTTAAGCTCGCACACGAAGGTGCATGCCCCCGCAGGCACCGCCTCTTGGATCCGCGTCAACCACGCATCGAGCTCGTCGAGATCCATCGCATTGTCCAGCGAGTACATGCGACTCGCATGCGTGACCGGGGCGAACAGCTCGCTCGGGGGTGCGCCGACACGCTGTGTCGGCGAATCGGGGGTCACGAGGTCCGGGTACGATTCCTCGATCGCCTCGAGCTCACGGACAAGCGAGTCGTACGCGGCGTCGGAGATCTCCGGCGCGTCCAGCACGTAGTAGCGGTGAGCATGGTGAGCGATCTCCCGCCTCAGCTCCGCTGCGCGCGTCTCGGCCTCGGCGTGCGTGACGGGCACGGTCGGCATCGAGAGCTACTCCTCGTCGACGCGCAGCTTCTGCACGTGCACGGGACCCACTTCGTAGATCACGACTTCAGGCACGAAACGCTGGGGACGCTCGGCCTCGTAGATCCACGTGTCGGTCAGCGTGACCTTGAAGTACGTCCCTCCGGGTGCGCAGACCGGCTCGACATCGACACCATTGCACAGGTAGGCGCGAAGCTCGGTCTCGACGTAGTACCCGAAGACGCGGATGGCATCGCGGTACTCGTTGTACAGAGCGAGACGCTTCTCCGCTTCGTACATGTCCAGCTCGTCGATGCTGTCCACCTTCTGGACTCTCCCCTCAGCAAGAGCGCTGGCACGCAGCGCATGACATCCACTCGAGTACGCTGATTATCCTACCCGTCGCGCGGGATCGCGGCGACGTCACAGGGTGACGCAGCATGCGACCGGGGTGACAGGGCGAGCGACGCTCACTGTGCTGGCACGCCTGGCGACTCTTCGAGGGACGCTGCCGGCGGGAGTGCGGCAGAAGATCCGTCTGACTGACACGGCTCTTCGGGAACCCCGACGTCGCCGAGCGAGGCGGGCGTGACGGTCGATGCGCCAGACGGTTCGGCGCCGTCGCAGGTAGCAGCGCTTGTCGCAGGAGGCTCACCAGCGGAGAGCTCTGGCGTCTCGCAACCAGGCTCGACCTCGGCCCCGGTGTCCGGAAGCACGACGACCGTCGCCACCGCGGGCGCAGAGGTGTTGCCCGAACCGACGGTCGCCGGTGGCGTAGCGGTGGCCACCGTCGCCACTGTCTCGATGACGGCAGCTGAAGAAGTCTCCGCAAGCGACGTCGCAAGCGTCCCGGCGACCGCGGCGGGAACGTCAGCCCTCATGACACGCGGCAGGTCACGACCCTCCTGCCGGACACGTCCGGCGATAGGCGCTACCGCGAGCGTCGTCGCGACGGCGACTGCGGTCACTTTCGCCGTCATCACGCCGAGCGCCTCGAACGACGCAGGCGCGGCGCCGAGCGTCTCGAGCGCTCGCTGCAGGATTCCGAGTCCCTCCGGCCGGATGCCAGCCAGCGGCAGCAGCACGGTGAGACGCTTCGGGTCAGCAGCGAGCCTGCGCTCACGGGCACAGCGAGGGCAGCCCGCGACGTGGTCGAGGAGCCACGCGCGTTCATTCGCATCGATACCCGACCCGCGCTCCCGGTACATGTACTCCACCGCCCTGCGGCAGTCTCCGGGCAGGTCGGCGAGCGCAGCGTACTCCCGGCCGAACGCATCGCGGGCGCGGCACACCAACGTGTCGACGGCGCCGGGCTTGAGCCCCAGCGATTCACCGATCTCAAGCGACGTGAGCCCGTGCATCTCTCGCAGGATCAAAGCGCTTCGGTAGCGCGGTCGCAGCCGAGCGAGCGCGAGGAAGACGAGCTTCGCGTCCTCACGGCGGAACATCCGGTCCGCCGCGTCGGAGTCGGCGGAAGCGAAGTCCATGTCATCGTCGACGGGCAGCGAGTCAGGCATGCGCTTGGCGCGGCGCACGTGGTCGATCACCGCGCTGCGCGCCACGGTGAACACCCACGCGCGCGCGCTGTGCACCTCATCCTCCGACCGCGAGCGATTGATACGCAGGAAGGTCTCCTGGGTCACGTCCTCTGCGGCAGCCGGGTCCATGAGCCGGGCGAGGCAATACCCGTACACGAGCGCATGGAATCGTCTGTACAGCTCCGCGAATGCGAGCTCCTGACCTTCCCGAGCTCGCTCGAGCACGGCCTCGTCGCTCACGCGGCGAAGCGCCAGGCCACTCAGACTGAGGGAACGGATGCCCATCTCACCTCATCCCGACGCACCGACGAGTCACACCTTACACCCTCGGGCGCACTTCATGCACGACCGGCCGTCAGGTCGCTTCGAGATCGATCGGTACGAGCGTGACCTCGCCGCGCGCGCCGATGTGTCCGTCAACCACCACGACGACACCCCGGACACCCGGCATCCGTATGCCTGCGGCGAGCGCCCGCTCGACGTCGCCGGGGCCGTGCACACGGTTGCCCACCGCGCTCGCCGCTGCGTCAGCGAGGGCTCCGTCGTCGGCGATCACGGTGGCCGCACACGCGCATCCCAGGCTGACCGAATGGCCTATCGTCCCTGACGAGGTCGCCACAGCGCAGGGCATGCCGGCCGCTGACAACGCGACGCCGACGCTCGGAACGGCGTCATCGCCGCTCCAGATCGCCACGGTGCGGTCCTCGCAGCCGGAGATCCACACGTCTCCGCCGTTCTCGACGATGACGTTCTGCGAGAACGGCAAGAGCGCGCGTCCTACCGCCTCCGCGAATGTGCCTGCCACAGCAGCCATCGGCCCCACGCCGGCGAGCTCTGCCGCATGCGCCATCCCCCGGGCGATGCCCGGCGCAGCGGCGTCGACTGGAACCGGCACGAATGACTCTGCGAAACGGGGATGCCCTGCCAGGTAAGACTCCAAGTCCTGCCGCAGGCGCTCGACCTCGGCCGAAGCCACATGGCTCAGATCGCGTTCCGCGTAGATCATCAGGTCGGTCTGCGCCTGCACCACCCGGAAGCCGACGAGCCCGGCCGGCTTCATCGAGGCCCGGTACCACCTCGGCTGGAAGACCACTCCACCACCCCGATACGGCCGGAACGCCTGCCGCTCCGAGGCGTCGCAGGCGTTCCGTCTCCATGAAGAAGAACGTCGGCACGATGCCGATGTCCCCCATGTAGAAAGTATATGTCCGCAGCGCTTCCGCTTCCAGACGCCGACATGCTCACGTCAGACGACAGGACCGCTCTCCAACGACATCGGCCCACATCCCACGAGATGACCGGACCAGCCACGGGCAGCCGCTTGCGGGATCCAGCTGTCCCGCCATGCGTTGCCATTCAGCCCATCTTGGGAATCCTCACTGGCAGCGAACCCGAATCGCCCGGGAAGGAGTCCTCGTGCGAGAGGTCCTCCGACTGTGCATCGAACTCGACCGGCAAGCCGCGGTCACGTACGAGAGACTCGCTCGTCTGGCGCACGGCGACCTTGCCACGACCTTCGCCATGCTCGCCAAAGAAGAGCGCCAGCACGTCGATTGGTGGTCTGAACTCCTCGCAGCGTGGGAGACCGGCCTCGTACCTGACATCGTCGACGAACACGGGCTGCTGGCGCGCTTGCGAGAGGTCAAGGATGACCTCGACTCATCGGTGCCGGAAGACCTCACGAGCCTCGACACAGACGGCATGCTCGACCTCGCCGTCCGGTTCGAGTTCTTCATGCTCGATCACGCGTTCAGCGAGCTCAGCGACTACATGCAGCCGGGCAGCCATGTCTCGCACCACGAAGCGTACTTCCGCCACGTGACACGACTGGTCGAGGCCGTGGAGAAACACTATTCGCAGCAACGGATGGCAGGGTTCCTCGCCAGCATCCTTTTGCGTGTCTACCGCGACCAACAGCGCCTCGCATCGCTTGCGGTGCGCGACCAGCTCACCGGTCTGTACAACCGCCGCGGTCTGCTCGGCCACCTGCGGCAGTGGCTCGCGTGGTCCGCACGCTACGGTCGCCCTGTCGCGGTGATGCTCATCGACGTCGATGACTTCAAGCGCGTCAACGACCGGCTCGGTCACGCAGCGGGTGACGAGGCGCTTCGTCAGGTGGCTGACGCACTGCGAACGGGTGTGCGCACCTCGGACGTGCTTGGCCGCTTCGGAGGCGACGAGTTCCTCGTCCTGGCACCAGAGACCAGCCGGGACGAGCTCCAACAGCTGATGAACCGGCTGACGACCTCGGTGCGCGATGCCGCCGCGCGAGACGACGGTTCACCGGCGCTCACGGTGAGCATCGGCGGTTCATGGGCAGGCGGCGGGACCGACATCGAACCCGAGAAGATGATCGCCGCCGCCGACGCGTCACTCTATGAGGCGAAGGCCGAAGGGAGAGACCGTGCCGGCGCGCCGAGGTTCTTCGCGTCAGTCGAGTGACGCGGGCGGTGGGGTCCGCTGCGAGACGAGCTCGCCCGCGTGGTAGCTCGAACGGACGAACGGCGCGCTCGCGACCGCCGAGAACCCCATCCGGTACCCCTCGCGAGCCAAGCTCGCGAACTCGGACGGCTCCACGAAACGCCTGACTTGCAGATGACCGGGGCTGGGCTGCAGGTACTGGCCCAGCGTCAGCAGCTCGACCCCGGCGGCACGGAGGTCCTGCATCACCTGCAACACCTCGGAGTGCTGTTCGCCGAGCCCCAGCATCAGGCCCGACTTCGTGGGGACCTCGGAACAGGACTCGCGAGCCCGGGCCAGCACAGCGAGGCTCCGCGCGTAGTCGGCCTGCGGGCGCACGTCCGGGTAGAGACGGGGTACCGTCTCCACGTTGTGGTTGAACACATCCGGACCCTCGCCGAGCACACGGTCGACGGCCTCCATATCGCCGCCGAAATCGCTCGTGAGCACCTCTATCGTCGCATCCGGTATACGCTGGCGCAGCGCACGGACCACCGCAGCGAAATGTCCGGCTCCGCCATCAGCGATGTCATCGCGTGTGACCGACGTGACGACGACGTGAGTGAGTCCGAGGCGCTCAGCCGCCTCTGCGACCCGACGCGGTTCGTCCGGGTCGAGCGGATCGGGAGCCCCTGAGGCCACCGCACAGAACCGGCACGCGCGCGTGCAGACGCCCCCCATCACCATGAACGTCGCAGTCCCAGCGCTGTAGCACTCGCCACGGTTCGGGCACTTCGCAGACTCGCAGACCGTGTGCAGGTCGAGCTCGCTCACAAGCTGACCGACTCGGGTGTACGCCCCGGGACGCGCGAGAGGGCGGCGCAGCCACGCCGGCATCCGGCCACGTCGCGGCGGCGTGTCGCCCTGCGGGCGAGAGGATCGCATCCCGCTCAGACCTTGCTCGCAGCATCGGCCGCTGCGAACTTTATGACCTCGCTCACCGTCGGGTGGGCATGCACCGTGTGCGCGAGCGCGCCCACCGTGATGCCGTGCCGCATGGCCACGGCCACCTCGTGGATTATCTCGACGGCGTGCGGACCCACGATCTGGCAGCCGAGGATGCGGCCGGACCCCTTCTCGGCCACGAGCTGCACGAACCCGTCACCTTCGCCCTCGCCGAGCGCCTTACCGTTCGCGGCGAACTTCGCGACGGCCTGCACCGCGTCAAGACCCCGCTCCTTGGCGCCGTCACGGCTGCGCCCCACGACCGCCACCTCGGGGAACGTGTACACGCAGGCGGGGATGCAATCGTAGTCGACGGTCTCGGAAGGAGCCCGGCCGGAGAGCACGGCGACCGCGTTCCGGGCGGCAGCCACCCCCTCCTCCTCGGCCACGTGTGCGAGCATCATCCCTCCGATAGCGTCACCTATCGCCCACACACCCTCGACCGACGTCGCGAAGTGCTCGTCGACTTTGAGCGCACGCCGGTCGAACTCGATCCCGGCCTCCTCGAAGCCGAGACCTGACGTGTTCGGCACGCGTCCTACCGCGCTCATGACCACATCCGCAGCGAGTGTCGCGCCTGAGCGAAGCGTCGCCCGCATGCGGCCTTCCGCTCCCCGCTCGACGGTCTCGACCGCGTCGGCGAGGTGGAACTCGACGCCCATCTCCTCAAGCTTGGTCTGAGCCAGCCTCACCACCCGCTTGTCGTTGCCGGGCAGCACCTGGTCCATGAGCTCCACGACCGAAACCCGCGAGCCGAACGCGGCATACGCGCATGCGAATTCGAGACCGATGACTCCTCCGCCGATCACGATGATCTCGCGCGGGATCTCTGAGAGTGACACGGCATCGTCACTCGTCCACACGCCCTCCATCTCGTGGTCGATGTTCGGGAGCCGGAAGACGACGGAACCGGTCGCTATGATGATCGCATCCGCCTCGACCGTGCGGACACCGCCGTCGACGAGCGTGACCTCGATGGTCCGCGCGGACGCGAGACGGCCATCGCCTCGGACGACCTCGACCTTGAGCCGTTTCGCGGTGCTCTCGATCTGCCCCACGAGCTCGTCGACCACTCCCTCTTTACGCCGGCGAAGCGCATCGATGTCGACGGAAGCGACATCCGCGGTGAGCCCGTAGGCGGCCGCATGACGTGTGTCGGCGACGATGCGGGCGGACCGGAGTATCGTCTTCGTGGGGATGCAGCCCCAGTTCAAGCACGTACCGCCGAGCCTCTCACGTTCGACGAGCACGACCTCAGCACCGAGGCGCGCCGCCTCGAAGGCGGCCGAGTACCCGCCAGGACCGCCACCGAGCACCGCGATTCGCATCGGGAGAACCTCCATCGTCATAGGGTGGGCGACAAAGCGCCTGAAGATTCTATCAGGCAAGACGAATGCGCAGCTGAGCAGGCCCGCCCTACACGAGACCCGCGTCTTTCACGATCCGGACCAAGGCGTCGTCGGCGCCGAGCGGCATGATATGAACACCATCGGCGACCTCTCGCAATGCGACGACCTGCTCGGTCGCCAGCTCGATGGCCTCCTCGAGCGGGTTGACCGAACCAGTGATGCGTGCGGCCAGATCGTTCGGCACCATGAGTCCCGCGAGCCTCTCGTTGATGAACGTGATCACGCGCGGACTCTTGAGCAGCAACAAGCCTGCGATGACCTTGGCGCCAGCCTCACGAAGCACCGCGGCCCTCTCGGCGAACACGTCGACATCCATGACCGCCTGTGTCTGGAAGAACCGTGCCCCCGCCTCGATCTTCTGCAGCGCACGGGACATCTGTATATCGGAGGGCTCCGCCTCAGGGAACGCGGCGGCGCCCAAGAAGAACTCACACGACCCTTCGAGCTCGGAGCCGTTCATGTCGACGCCCTCGTTGAGTCCCTTCGCGACTTGGAGCAGCTGGGTCGAGTCCAGGTCGAACACACCTTTGGCACTGGGGTGGTCTCCACCACGAGGGTCGTCGCCGGTGACGATGAGCACGTTCTCGATGCCGAGCGTCCACGCCGCGAGCAGGTCGCTCTGGAGCGCCAAGCGGTTCCGGTCCCGGCACGTCTGCTGGAAGATCGGCTCGCTGCCCGCCTCGAGGACCGCGCGTGATGCGGCAAGCGAACTGAGGTGCAGCGTCGCGCCCTGGTTGTCCGTCACATTGATCGCGTGGCAGTAGGGCGCGATGCGGTCGACGCTCGCGAGCATGGCGCCTAGGTCGGTACCGTGCGGGGGTGCGACTTCGCCCGTCACGACGAACTGTCCGGCGTCGAGCGCCTCACGGAGCCGGCTCACGAGCGGCCTTCTTCTCGCGCGGCGCCCCGCTGGACACCTGCTGTGCGGCGGAGGCGCCCCTCTCGCAGGTTCAGCATGCCAGGCTTGAGTTTCGCAGAGTAGTCTTTCGGTGGCACGACCCTGACCGCGGTCCTGCCCTGCTCGGCCAGACGACGCCTGATGCGGACGTGGGTGCACTCGCGATCGGTGAGGACCTCACACATGCCATCCCACATGCCTCCGCAAGGACCATTGAGAAGCCCTTTCGGGCACGTGGTGACCGGACAGATCCCGGCCGTCACGTCGAGCACGCAGTCCCCACACGTCTGACAACGCTCCTCGAAGACGCCGGAGCGCACCACGTTACCGAGAAACACGCTCTCAAGCCCGGGGAACACCGGCTTGTTCACACTCTCCGCCACCGTCTGGACCCCGGCGCCGCACGACAGCACGACGACCGCATCCGCAGCCTCGACCTCATCGGCACGCTTGCGCGTGGTGAGCTTCGTGCCTCCCAGGTGGCAGGCGACCTCCCCTACCGCCCAGCCAGTGACCTCGTAACCGGCTCCACGAAGCTTCGCGGCGGCTTGCTGCAACTCTGGTTCTCCGCCCGTCTTGGCGACGGTCGCACACTGACCGCAGCCCATCAGGAACACTCGCACAGCGCCGATCTCCTCAAGGTCGGCGAGTATGCGCGGCCAATCACGAGGTTTGGTGATGATCATCGTGCCGCCTCTACGACCGTCGTCCGATATGCGCGTCCACGGCAGCGACGCAGCCGGGCGCATCGGGAGCATACCCCGCACCGACCTGCTTCGCCCACTCGCCGGTCACGACGGCCCCGCCGACAAGCACACCTACCTCGGGATGCGCCTCCCTCACCGCCACGACGGTGTCACGCATCGGCGGCAACGTCGTGGTCATGAGCGCCGACAGGCATACGACGTCAGCTGAACCGGCCGCCCGGACGACCACGTCGACAGGCACGTCGACGCCCAGGTCGACGACGTCATACCCCCGGCTCTCGAGCAGGGACACGCAGATGTCTTTGCCGATCGAGTGGATGTCCCCCTTCACAGTGGCGAACACGACACGGCCTGGAGTCGCGGAGGCGTCGCCCTCGGGCAGGTGCTCTCTGACGCGCGCGACTGCAGCCTTCATCGCGTCAGCGGCGACCATCATCTGCGGCAGGAACACCTCGCCCCGGCCATAGGCGTCGCCCAAGCGTTGGATCGAAGGCGTCAACACGCCCGCGATGACGTCCTGAGGCGCCATGCCGCTCGCAACAAGCTCGTCGACGAGAGGACGGGCAGCGTCGGCATCGCCTCTCAACACCGCCGCTTCAAGCGCGGCGGCCGGATCATCACCTGCGACCGGAACAGGACCTGGATCCCCCGGACGGCCGGACAGCGTGGCCGCGACGCCGGCATCGGCACGCCTGAGCGCCGCCTCGTAGGCGGCCTCCCACGCGGCCCAAGCTTCTCCGTGCGCGTCGGTATCCACGCCGGCTACGCGCGCCTGGTTGACGGTCCGGACCGTCTCCATGACGACCGCGTCGTTCGGGTTGACGATCGCCGCATCCAGACCCGCGACACTCGCCGCGGAGAGGAAGGCCGCGTTGAGTAGCGGCCGGTCCGGCAGGCCATGGCTGACGTTGCTCACACCAAGCACGGTGGCGAGTCCAGAGTCTCTGGCGGCACGTAGGGCGGCGAGCGTCACCTGCGGCGCGTCCCTTTCGGTTGCAGCCGTCATCACGAGCGAGTCGACGACGAGGTCGACGTCTCGCAAGCCCATCCGACGAGCCTCCTCCCGGACCCGGGCAACGACCTGCATGCGTCCCTCTGCGCTCTCGGGGATCCCAGCGTCGTCAAGAGCGAGCACGACGACGGCCGCGCCATACCGCGCGACGAGCGGCAGCACCGCTTCGAGCGAGTGCGGGTCACCATTGACGCTGTTCACCAACGCGCGACCAGGGTAGACGCGCAGGGCCGCTTCGAGCGCGACCGCGTCAGTCGTGTCGAGCACGAGCGGCAGGTCCGAAGAGCCGAGCAGCGCCAGGACAGCGGCGGGCAACGCGGTGGCCGCATCGACTCCTGCGGCGCCCACGTTGACGTCGAGCAGGTCCGCACCTGCGCGCTCCTGTTCGACGGCGAAAGACCTGACCACGCTCATCGAACCAGCAAGCAGCGCATCCTTGAGCGCCGGTTTCCCAGTCGGGTTGATGCGTTCCCCGATGACGCGCAGCGGCTGGCCCGCCCCGAGCGTCACGAGCTTCCGCGGTCCAGCGAGGAGCGTGACGCCAGAGAACCCGCGCCCCGGCACCTCGACGCAGTCCTTGTCGGCGATCGCGTCGGCGATCGCTCCGGTGAACGATGGCGAGGACCCGCAGCAGGAGCCCACGGCGGCAACCCCCGCTGCGCGGGCGGCGTCGGCGAACTCCCCCATCTCGTCCGGCGTTCCCGGGAAGACGGTCGTGCCGTCTTCCTCAAGGCGCGGCAGGCCCGCGTTGGGCTGGACCACCACAGGAAGCGTCGTCGCGGCGACCATGCGAGCCGCAAGCGGCAGCATCTGTTCGGGTCCAAGCCCGCAGTTCAGACCGACGGCCGAGGCGCCTGCGGCCTCAAGTATGACCGCGGCCGTCTCGGGATCGGTGCCGGAAAGGTCCATCCTCCCCTGAAGTCCTACGGTCACACTGGCGATGACCGGCAGGTCGGTCACACTTCTGACGGCCAGCACCGCACACCTCGCCTCGGCGATGTCGGTGAAGGTCTCGAGCAGGATCGCGTCGGGCTCCTCGGCGGCCAGCGCCGCCGCCTGCTCTGCGAAAGCTGCGAACACCTCATCGAATGTCGCACTGCCAAGCGGTTCCATGACAAGACCCGTCGGCCCCATGTCCGCAAGGATGTGTGGCGCGCCGTGGCGACGGGCGATGCGCACTGCCGCACGGTTGAGCTCCTCGACGCGGTCCTCGAGCCCGTATTCCGCGAGCTTGGGCGCCGAACCCCCGAGGCTGTTCGTGATCGCGCAATCGGACCCTGCGAGTTTGTAGTAGTCGAGTATCTGCGCGACTATCTCGGGTTCCGTGACGTTGATGAGCTCGGGCGCGGTGCCGGGCGCGATGCCCGCCCGTTGCAGCATCGTGCCCATCGCCCCGTCGAGCACGAGCATCTCCCGGCCGAGCCGCCGCATGATGTCAGGCATACCTCGAAGCCTCCTCCGCCGCACCGAAGACCGGCGCGTCCGTCTCACTGGACGACGCAGCCCGCCCCCCCACGCCCTCGCCGGCGCACCCGGACCGGCGAAGCTCGCCTCGCACGTACGCCGTCGCCATGAACCACATCGAACCGAGACACATCATGCCTACCACCAGCATCTCGAACAGTGGCCAGACACCGTACCACGCGAGGAACGTGGCGGCGTCGCCGCTCAAGAGCGCGTACGCCAGGTTTGCGGCCGACGCTGCCGCGAGCAGCATCGAGCACCAGCGCAGGTAGCGCGCTGCGGCCGCGCCCCCTCGCCTCGCACCGACCAGGTACACGAGGCAGTAGGCGGCGCTCACGGCCATGACGATCACGAAGCCCACCGGCACGAAGGTGAGCGTCCACATGAGCTCGTAGCCGTAGTACACAGGCGTCCCTCGTCAGAACCGAAGCGAGATGGCCCGCCGGGGACACGCCACGACGCACGCCTCGCAATAGACACAGCGGTCCTTGTCGAAGACGAGCGCATCCCCCGAAAGCGCGAGCGCTTTCGGGCGGCAGACCGCGGTGCACAGCCCGCACGTGACGCAGCGGCCCTCGTCCAGGCAGATGTCGCTTGCAGCTTCACGGACGGCCAGGCCCTGCGCTTCGAGGAACCTGATGCCGCTCTCGATCGCGTCCCGGGCGCCGCTCACCTCCACAAGCATGCGTCCGGCCTGCTCAGGCTGGATCTGCGCACGCAGGATGTTGGGGATGATGTCGAAGTCCTTGACCAGGTGGTACACGACAGGCTTCAGGGACTGCCGGGGCGGGAAGGTGAGGTCGAGACGCTTCTTCGCCACGTCAGATCGCCTCCTCCGCGCGGACTTCGAGCGCCTTCACGCCCTGCGAGCCCGGCTGAGGCAACGGCTGGATGGGCGCCGAGAGCACGAATCCCCGGTCGATGATCCACGACTTGAGCACCTCGGCGATACGCCGCGCGACCTTGAGCGACGAGATCGGCCCCGTGGGCACCTTCTTGCCCTCGACCTCGATCACGCCGCTCCTGAGCTCAGCATACGTCACCGTGCCAAGAGCGGGGCGAGCACGCCGCTGCACGCCATAGTCGAAGATCGTGGCCGTGATCTCAGCGTCAGTGAGCGCGAGCGTCTCGGCCAAGTCCTCATCGAGGACCGGTATCGGCACGCCGATGCCCACGAAACCCGACACCCCGTAGCCGGCCATCGTCGCTGCCGAGAAGAACTCGCTTCGTGCCTGCTTGAGGTCGGCGATGACAGCAAGCGTGCCAGCGGGCTTGACCGGCACCCCATGCTCATCACGCTCTTGGTTGGGATTGTGCTGTGTCCCTTCCCAAGCGACGAAGCCCGGTGCTCCCGCGACGAAGCACCGTGTCCCTATGCCGATCGTCCGGTACGTTGGGTCATTGAGCAACGGCGACAGCGCGCCCGCCGAGCAGTAGGTCGCGTTGCCGAGACGCGGGTGCAGCGGGCCGAGGTACGTGTAGAGCGTGCGGTCGCTCGAGTTCACCGCAACAGCGTAGTTCTGGTACGCGTTGCGCGGGTTGAAGAAGTACGCCTGGTTGAGGTCGTCGAGCGTCACCCACGTATCGATCTCCGTGCGCGGGTAGCAGTCCGTTCCGGGCCCGCGCGCCTTCAGGCGCACCGCATGCCCGCGGATCAGGTCCTCGATGACGTGCGCGCCACCGTACTCGATGCCCCGCGTGAGCGATGGCTCGGTGACCCCGAGGAACGTGTCGACGGCCGCCAGCCCGCCGCTGGCCGGCACGTCGTTCAATGTGATCTCGCCCATCTTGATAGGCGGGTCGGAGTGGCCGAAGTTCAGGAAGACGCCGCTCGAGCACATCGGACCGAAGGTGCCCGTCGTCACGACATCGACGCGCCTGGCGGCGGACCTGATCCCGTCGGACGCGGCGAGCTCCGCGAACTCCTCGGCCGTCATGACGACAGCGCGCCCGCTCGCGATGCGCGCGTTTATCTCCTCGAACGTCTTGGCCATCTCGTCTCACTCCCTCTCGAGAGCCATCCGACCTGATCGAGCACTGCGAAGATGGAGGCCGCGTTCGGCAGCCGTCGCGGCAGCAGCCTTCCCCGGTGCGGAGCTGCTACAGGCAATGCATTCGCCAGAGGGCGGCGGCGATCATCTCGCCATGGTCGAAGGCGAGCTCGTCCGGCAGCTCATCGACGAAGAACCAGCGCGCCTCGACCGCATCATCTCCCGGAACGATGATGGGTTCGTCGAGACCCAGGTCCGCAAGGTAGGCCGCCGACACCGTCCAGCCACGCGGATCGCGGCCCGGGTCCCCGAACGCGCCGAGCGGCACCATGGGGCCTTCCCAGATGACCCCGGTCTCCTCGGCGAGCTCCCTGCGTGCGGCAGCGTGCGGCCGCTCGCCTTCATCGACGAAACCGCCAGGCAACGCCCAGCAGTCGGCGAACGGCTCAGCACCGCGCTTGACGAGGAGGACTTTGCGCGCCTCTGCCGGGCCGCAACACACGACGGTGTCACAGCAGAACGCGGGGCGCGGATAGTCGTACGAGTACTGCATGCTCCCAGTGTAGCGAATGCGGCGGCGGCGCGTTCACTCCGAAGCTCACCACAGCACGGGACCGCCGCTACCGTGTGCCGACCAGGATGAACACGTAGCCGCCTCTCTCGACCATCGTGCCAGCGGCGGGTTGCTGCTGATAGACAACGCCGGCTTTCTGCGGCTTGTACTGCACCATGACCCGAGGCTCAAGACCTGCCGCGACGATGCGCTCCTCCGCCTCCGCCTGAGACAAGCCGACGAGATCGGGGGTCTCCACATCCGCGGCGCGAGCGCGTCCTCGCGATACCAGCAGACCGACGGTGGTCCCGGGAGCCGCAGAAGAACCGCCACCTGGAGTCTGCTCGAAGACGAACCCCTCGGGCTGGCGCTCGGAGTAGAGTTCTGACACAACGGCGCCGAAGCCGTTCGCTCGCAACGCTGAGATCGCCTGCGAGCGCGACATCCCCACCACGTCAGGCACCACCGGTGCGGACGCTTCGCGTTGCGTCTCGTCGACCTCGCCACCCGTCAGAACGCCTTCCGCGACCCCGATGAACACCGTGGCGCCGTAGCCCACGGTACTACCCGCGGCAGGATCCTGCGAAACGACCGAGCCGGCCTGAGCGAGCGCATCATACGAGACCTCGACTTCGACCGAGAAACCCGCTGCTTCGAGTCTCGACATCGCTTCGGTGCGTGTCAGCCCTACGACGTCCGGCACTCTCGCGGTCTTGGGAGCCGTCGTGCCGACGTCAGCCTGGTCTGGCGCCCGGCCGAAATCCGAGTACGTCCAGATGAGCCACAGGATGACGGCGATGGCGGCGGCGAGGACGAGCGCCGGCAACCAGCCACGTCTCTGCCGGCGAACCTCTTCGGATCCCTCTACCGCGAGTTCGTCGTCGGAGCTCATCGCCATCCTTCCCAGCGGCTCCACCCCCGTGTCACCGCTTCACAGTCGGCCGCCTACAGCATAGCGCGCCTGAGCACGCATTCTCCACCGCTTCTTCACGGCCAGCTCACGTCCGCTCCTTCCCCACGCTGGAGAATGCCTGCAGGGCCGCCCTGGTTCATCCGGCGGGGCGGCCCCTAGCACCAGGTCCCGCGCCATACCCCTCCTCCTGATGGATCGGTCCGGCCACCACGCCGGGCCGATTCGTCGATCCGGACCTCTCACATCAGACTCGAGTAGAATCGCCACGTGCAGTGTCGCGACGTGATGTCGCCGGGAGCGATCTGCCGGCCTCATCGCCCGGCGCCCAGAATCGCCGCGTGCGATCGTCCGAGCTCGTCGCTTGACGTTCCCGGCGTGCACCCTGCGATTCGGAGGACCGTGTCAGCAGCCCTCATCAGAGCCCTGCGCTTCGTCAGGACCTACAGCGGATGGGCCGCGCTTGGCGTGGTCGCCGTCCTCGGAGCCACCGCAGCAGACCTCGCTGGACCGCAGGTCATACGGCACCTCATCGATGCGGGTGTCACCGGCGGCCGCACGTCGGTGATCCTGCCTGACGCACTCTCGTTGCTGGGAATCGCTGCTGCGGGCGGTCTCGCGTCCTTCCTGCAGGGCTACTTCTCTGCCCGCGCCAGTCATGGCGCCGCGTTCGACATGCGCAACGCGATATTCGACAAGCTGCAGCGCCTGAGCTTCGCCTACCACGACCGCGCCCAGACCGGACAGCTCATCACGCGGGTCACCAGTGATGTGGATATGGTGCGCGACTTCGTGGGGGGCGGTCTCGTCCAAACGGTGTCAGCGCTGATCCTGCTCGTCGGCACCGTGCTGTTCCTGTTCTCGCTCGACACCGCACTCGCGCTCGTCGCGATGCTCGTGCTGCCCGCGACCATCATCGTGCTCCTGTTGTTCGTGCGACGACTCGGCCCGATGTTCCGCGAGTTCCAAACTCGTCTCGCCGCATTGAACACGGTGCTTCAGGAGAACGTCGCCGGCGCCCGCGTCGTGCGCGCATTCGTTCGCGAGGCTTACGAGGTCGAGCGCTACGACGTCGCGAACTCGGCCCTCCTCGCACAGGGCCTGCAGGTCCGCCGCGTCGTGGCGAACGCCTTCCCGTTGCTGTTCAGCGTGGGAACCATCGGCGTCGGCATCGTCACGTGGGCCGGCGCTGCCGGCATCGTCGAAGGCCGACTCACCGTCGGCGAGCTCGTCGCCTTCACCGGCTACCTGTTCCTGCTGCTCCAACCGCTGTTCATCCTCGGCTTCGGAGCCCAACAGATCGCACGCGCGAGCGCGAGCGCAGAGCGGCTCTTCGAGGTCCTCGATGCCCCGGAAGACGTTTCCGAGCGTCCGGATGCGAAAACGCTGACCTCGATCGAGGGACGCATCGAGTTTCGCGACGTCCACCTGCGCTACCCCGGCGCCGAGCATGAGACACTGGCAGGCGTGGACCTGGTCATCGCCCCCGGGACCATCGTCGCCATAGTCGGCGCGACGGGCTCGGGCAAGACTTCACTCGTAAGCCTCGTGCCTCGCTTCTACGACCCGTCGGCAGGACAGGTGCTTGTCGACGGTGTCGACGTCCGCGACGTGACCTTGGCGTCGCTCAGACAGGCGATCGGTTTCGTGATGCAAGACTCGATACTGTTCTCCGGCTCCGTGCGCGACAACATCGCCTACGGCCAGCCCGAGGCGACGGACGCAGAAGTCGAATCCGCAGCACGAGCGGCCCAGGCACACGAGTTCGTGATGGCGCTTCCTGATGGCTACGCGACACTCGTCGGAGAGCGTGGGGTCAGGCTGTCCGGGGGACAGCGGCAAAGGATCGCCATCGCCCGGGCGCTCCTGGTCGACCCAGCCATCCTGATCATGGACGACTCCACGTCGTCGGTAGACTCGACGACGGAGGCGGCGATACGTGCTCAGCTCGACACCCTCCTGTCAGGACGTACCGCCCTCATCGTCGCCCAGCGTCTCACCACCGCCAAGCGCGCTGATCTCGTCGTCCTCATCGATCACGGACGCATCGTCGATACGGGTACGCACTCGGAGCTCATGGAGCGCTCGTGCCTGTATGCGGAGATCGCGTCCAGCCAGCTCGTCGGTGGCGAGGACATCGGCGTGACGGGGACGTGTATGCCGGACACCCAGGACGGTGATGGGTGATGGCCGGGCCCGGTCCGTCTCTTCGTCAACTCGCGAAAGACGAGCGCCCCGCGTCGGCCAGAGACGTAGCGGCAAGGCTCACCGGTTTCCTGGCGCCCTACAAGCGCGACCTCGCTCTCGGAACTGGATGGCTCGCCGTATCGTCTGCAGCGGTCGCCGCGACCCCGGCCCTCACCGGCCACCTGATCGACACCGCTGTCGTAGCCGCCTCGCAGCGATCCGGCGTCGCCGTGCTGACGCTGCCCGCCCTGTTCCTCGTGGGTGCGACGCTCGCCGGCTGGTTCGCCCAGCGGATGCAGATACTCACCTTCGGAACCGCAGGCCAGTACGCTCTCTACGACTTGCGCAAAGCGGTGTTCGCCAAGGTGGTCGTCCTTGACGTGGACTATTTCGAGGCGGTCGAGTCCGGCGACCTGATGAGCCGCCTGATCAACGACATCGAGCAGGTCAACTCGTTCCTGTCGCAAGGGTTGCGCCGTTTGGTCTCGGCGGCCTTCGCACTCGTCGCGACACTCGCCTTCATGCTATGGGTCGACGTGCGGCTGGCCATGGCCACACTGATGGTCGTCCCCGTCATGCTGGGTGTCACACGCATGTTCGGCGTCGTCGCGCGTCGCGCGTTCAAGAAGCGCCAGGAGTCGATCGGTGACGTGTCGGCGACGCTCGCCGAAGAACTCGACGGCATCAAGGTCGCACAGGCCTTCAACCGTACGGGGCGCAACCGCGTCGATTTCGCCGATCGCAACGCGATCAACCGCGATGCGAACATCGGTGCCGCGACCGTGTCCTCAGCGTTCTCGCCGGTGCTCTCCGTCATCAGTACCGCCGCGACCGCGCTGGTCGCCGGAGTCGGCGGATGGAGCGCCGCTCGCGGCTTCGTGACGATCGGAGTCGTCGTCGCGTTCCTGAACTACGCCCGCCAGTTCTTCAACGCGGTCACGCAGCTCTCTTCGCTCTACTCCGAGACCCAGTCAGCACTCGCAGGCGGGGAGCGTGTGCTCGCGCTCATCGATGCGCCGGTGGCCGTCCAGGACCCCGAGAGCCCCATCTGTCTCGAGCGGCCGGCCGGCCGCATCGAGCTTCGGGGCGTGCGCTTCGCGTACCGCACAGGGCCCGAGGTCCTCCACGGGATCGACCTTGTGGTCGAGGCAGGCGAGTCGGTGGCGATCGTCGGTGAGACCGGCGCCGGGAAGAGCACGCTCGTGAACCTCGTGCCCCGCTTCTACGACGTGACCGGCGGAGCGGTACTGTTCGACGGCGTCGATGTGCGCCGTTACTCGCTTCAGTCTCTGCGCTCAGCGTTCGGCATCGTGCTCCAGGAACCGTTCCTGTTCGCGGGCACCCTTCGCGACAACGTGCGCTACGGGATGCTCGACGCCACCGACGAGCGGGTGCTCGAGGCGCTCGCCACCGCCGGAGCGGCCAGCCTGATCGACTCGCTGCCCGACGGCCTCGACACCCCGATAGGCGAGCGCGGCGCGACCCTGTCGACAGGTCAGCGCCAACTCATCGCATTCGCCCGCGCCGTCGTCGGCGATCCAGCCGTCCTGATCCTCGATGAGGCGACCTCCTCTGTAGACACGCGCACGGAGCTCCTGATCCAGCAGGGACTGCGGGGCATCCTGGCCGGCAGAACGGCGCTCATCATCGCCCACCGGCTGTCGACGGTGCGTGACGCCGACCGCATCGTGGTGCTGGACGCTGGTCGTGTCGTGGAGCAGGGCTCCTACGCGCAGTTGCTCGCCGCGAACGGCACCTTCACCCGCCTACATCACGCCCAGTTCGGCGAGTGACCAAGGTCCTCCGCGTCCCGGCAGACCCGCCGCGAACAGGGCGGATAACACATGCGTCGCGCGGTGTTCACGAAAACCTTCGCAAGACCTCACTCGCGTGCAACCACTCGACTCTTGCGCGCGCCGACACTTCCTTCGAGGGCGGGAAGTCCGAAGGGAGGTGTGCTGGCGGTCGAGCGACCGCAACCGCCCGGATCGCATCAGTGGAGAGTCGGATACGACCTCGACAGGGGCCACAAAGCGAAGATCCGGAGGATCACCATGGTCATGAGTTCCGTTCACGCCAGGCGTGCTGCGGCCACCGCCGCAGTGCTCGCCCTGAGCGCCTCACTCGTCCCCGTGCCCGCCTTCGCTCGCGCGGAAGCGGCGACTCCCGAGCGCAAGGTCAAGAACGTCATCGTGATGATCAGCGACGGCATGGGCTATAACCAGCTCGAGGCCGCCAACCTCTACGGCTACGGCCGCCGAGTCGCCCAGTCCTACGAGCGCTTCCCCGTGCGCGTCGGCATGTCCACGTATGCGCACCCCTCGGTCGGTGGCGGATACGATCCGGCCGCGGCTTGGGCCAGCTTCGACTACGTCAAGAACGACCCGACCGACTCGGCGGCGGCCGCCACCGCGATGTCGACCGGCGTCAAGACCTACAACGCCGCCATCGGTGTCGACATCGACGGCATGAGTGTGGAGCACGTGCTCGAGCGCGCCGAGAAGCTCGGCAAGGCGACCGGCGTCGTGTCGAGCGTGCCGATAAGCCATGCCACGCCGGGCGGCTTCGTCGCGCACAACGCCAGCCGCAACAACTACGAACAGATCGCGAACGAGATGCTCCATCAGTCGGCGGCAGACGTGATCATGGGCGCCGGACACCCGTTCTGGACCGACGGTGATACGACGCGCACGCCGTCGTCGAGCGACTACAAGTATGTTGGCGGCAAGGCCACATGGGACGCTTTGGTCGCCGGCACGGTCGGCGCCGACGCCGACGGCGATGGCGACGCGGACCCGTTCGTCCTCGTCCAGTCGCCGGCCGAGTTCGCGGCCCTGGCCACCGGCCCGACTCCACGACGCGTCGCCGGCGTCGCGCAGTGCTCGAGCACGCTACAGCAGGGCCGTGGCGGCGACACCAAGGCCGATCCCTACGCGGTGCCGCTCAATCAGAACGTCCCGACGCTCGAGACCATGACCAAGGCTGCGCTCAACGTTCTCGATGGGGACCCCGACGGCATGTTGCTCATGGTAGAGGGGGGTGCGGTCGACTGGGCAGGACACGCCAATCAAGGCGGTCGGCTCATCGAGGAGCAGATCGACTTCAACAACTCCGTCGATGCCGTCATCGCATGGGTTGAGGAGAAGTCCGACTGGGGCGAGACACTCCTCATCGTGACAGGCGATCACGAGACCGGATACCTGACTGGTCCGGGCTCCGGCCAGACCATCGCGGGTCCGGTTTGGAATCCGCTCGTTTCGTTCGGCATCGGGATGACTCCTGGGATGCAGTTCAACAGCGGGGACCACACGAACGCGCTCATCCCGCTGTTCGCGAAAGGCTCCGCCGCCCGTCACCTGCGGTCAGCGGCCACTGGAGTCGATCCTGTCCGCGGTGTCTACCTGGACAACACCGACATCGCAAGAACCATCTTCGCCACGATGAGGTAGCGACGGTCGTCTCCGAGTGGTCACCGGGCAGCAAGACGGGCAGGCGATGCTGGAAACCCTGGAACGAGAAAACCTGTTCCTGGTGCCGCTGGACGACCGCCGGCCGTGGAAGAACGGCGGCGCCCGGATGGAGCCCCTCGGGCGATGTGGCGATGAGGTGGAGGGCGGCCGCGCCCGCGAGCTG
>FWPV01003535.1_pt1 | contig 35136 bp, 34 predicted proteins | sample 2228371 | NCBI WGS metagenome assembly FWPV01 (sample SAMEA103939776, study PRJEB20133) | metagenome | reverse complement strand
CAGGAACAGACCGAGCGCGAGGAACGCCGCCCGCTTGTTGCCGTCGACGAAGGGATGATTGCGGGTGATACCGGCCGCGTAGCACGCCGCCAACCGGGGGATGTCCGTGACGCCCTCGTAGGCGAACAGGTTCTTCGGCCGTGCGAGGGCGGATCGGAGCAGTCCGAGGTCGCGGATTCCCTCGGCGCCACCGTGCTCGGCCAAGCTCTCCTCGTGGAGGATCAGGAGAGCCTCGTCCGCGATCCAAGCCGGCTCGATCACCGGGCGAGCGCGCGGAACGTCTCGCGATATTCCTTCATGAACTCACGGCCGCGCTCGATCTGCTCCTCCAGCGTCGGATCGTGCGTGGTCAACCGGATACCTCCGGGCACATCCGAGACGAACACCTCCTCGCCCTCGCCGACCTTGAGCCGAGCGAGGACCTCCTTGGGCAGGATCACCCCGAGCGAGGTGCCGATCCGGCGGATCTTGAGGCGGACCATGGACGTCTCCAGCGGCCCCGAGCCATATTACAATGCTCATTATAATGCGGCTTGCCCGGCCGGCAAGGGGCGGACGGGCCCGGCCGCTCGTCGGTCAGCGGACCCCCTCGACCGCCTCGAAGGTCTCGAGTTGCGGTGGTGCCAGATAGAGATCGCGGTGCTCGCCTGCGCCACGATGGGCGGCGCGGAACGCCTCCGAACGGGTCCAGGCCTCGAACGCGGCGCGCGACTGCCATACCGAATGCGAGGCGTAGAGCGTGTGGTCGGCGCTCGCCGGGCCGCGTAAGAGATGGAACGAGACGAAACCGGGCACGCGATCGAGATGGCTCTCGCGCTGCCGCCAGACCTCCTCGAATTCGGCCTCGCGGCCCGGGCGGATCTTGAACCGGTTCATGGCGACGAACATCGGGCCTCCGCGGGACGGATCGCACGCTTCCGGAGATAGCCCCCACGCCCGCCGGCGACCAGCCGGCGCGGTTCCGGAGCCCGGCCGGTGAGCCCGCTCGTCTTCGCCGTGGTGTTGGGATCGGCGGCGCTGCACGCGGCCTGGAACGCACTCGTCAAAGAGGGCGGCGATCCGTTCCTGCGGCTGGCGATCGTGATCCTCACGGGCTCGGCCGTCTGCCTGCCGCTCCTGCCCGTGGTACCCCCGCCGCCCGCTGCCGCCTGGCCTTGGCTGCTGGCATCGGTGGTGATCCACGTGGCCTACGACACGCTCTTGTGCCTGGGCTATCGGCGCGGCGATCTGAGTGTCGTCTATCCCGTGGCGCGCGGCATCGCCCCGCCGCTCGTGGCGATTTTGGGGGCACTCGTGGCCGGGGAGCGGCTCGGGCCGGGGGGCGTACTGGCGGTGGCCGTCGTCTCGGCGGGAATCCTGGCCCTCGTGGGCGTCGGTCGGGTCGCCGCGGCGCAGCGCCGGAGCCTCTTCTACGCGGTCGGCTGTGGGGTCACGATCGCCCTCTATACCCTGGCCGACGGCCAGGGCGTGCGGGCGGCGGGCGAGCCCTGGGGCTACATCGTCTGGCTGTTCGCGCTCGACGGACTGCCCTTCGGCCTGCCGGTGCTCTGGCTCCTGCGCCACCGGCTGGCGGGGTTCGCCACCCCCGGCCTGGGTCCGGCCGTCGTCGGTGGGCTGCTCTCCTTCACGGCCTATGCGCTCGTGATCTGGGCGATGGCCACGACGCCGATGGCGTTCGTCTCGGCGTTGCGCGAGACCTCGGTGGTGGCGGCCGCCTGGATCGGCACGCGCCTATTGGCCGAGCCGTTCGGTGGCCGGCGGCTGGCCGCCGCCTCGCTGGTGGCCGCCGGCATCGTGCTCTTGAAGCTCGCCGGCTAGAGAGGCCCCGGGGGAGCCACTCCGCGGCACGCTCGCGCGCTTGTCGTCCTGGGCCCGACACACGATCTGCGAGACGTCCCGGTCCCGTCGCAACCGTTGGACCATCGCCCATGGCCGAAGCCTTCGTCGAGCCGTTCCGCTGCGGCGCTCCGGCCGCCGGCCCGCTCCGCTCGCCCGGCGCCGAGGGTGCCGTCGCCGGCGACCCGCTCGCCGGCCGCCTGCTCTATCGCGACGGGCTCGTGCTGGTGATCGACAAGCCCGCGGGCCTGCCGGTCCACGCCGGCCCCGGCGGCGGCCCCAATCTCGAGCACTATCTCGATGCGCTGCGGTTCGGCTATCCGCGCCCGCCGCGCCTCGCCCACCGGCTCGATCGCGACACCTCGGGCTGCCTGGTGCTCGGCCGCCACCCCTCGGCGCTGCGCAAGCTCGGCCGGCTCTTCCAGGCGGGGCGCGTCGAGAAGACCTATTGGGCGGTGGTGGTGGGCCGGCCGGAGGCTGCGGAGGGTCGGATCGAGCTGCCGCTCGCCCGCCGCTCGACGCTCACCGGCTGGTGGATGAAGGTCGACCCCGAGGGTCGGCGCGCGGTGACCCTCTGGCGGCTGCTCGGCGCCACCGACGACCTCGCCTGGCTGGAGCTGCGCCCGCTCACCGGCCGGACCCATCAGCTGCGCGTGCATTGCGCGGCCTCGGGCTTTCCGATCCTGGGCGATCCGATCTACGGTCGCGAGCGCCAGCCCACCCCGCTGCCGCGGTTGCATCTGCACGCCCGCTCGATCGTCCTGCCGCTCTACGAGCGCAAGCCGCCCATCCGGGTCGGCGCACCACCACCGCCGCACATGCTGGAGGCGCTGCGCGCCTGCGGTTTCACGGCCGAGCCGGAGCCCGCCCCGGCCGGCTGAAGGCCGCCGCGCCGCGGCCCCTTCCCGTCCCGGTCGCCCCTCCGACTCTTTTGTCACGGCCGGCCCCGACCCTCTTGTCATGGCCGGCCCGCCAACTTTTTTGTCATGGCCGGCCCCCGAGCCGGCCATCCAGCTGCTACCCGGCACCTCGACCGCACCTGGATGGTCGCGTCGGTGCGCGACCATGACGGGCGAAGGACCCGCCGGCCTCTCCCTTCCTCCGTCGTCCCGGCTGACCGCCGACTCCTAGCGCGTCCCGGCCCGCCACCGGCTCTTTCGTCATGGCCGGCCGCAGAGCCGGCCATCCAGCTGCTCGCCCGCCACCTCCAGCTCACTCATCATGGCCGGCCCCCGAGCCGGCCATCCAGCTGCTACCCGCCACCTCGACCGCACCTGGATGGTCGCGTCGGTGCGCGACCATGACGGGCGAAGGACGTGCCGGCCTCCCCTTTCCCCCGTCGTCCCGACCGGCGGCCGCTTCTTTCGTCATGGCCGGCCACCGAGCCGGCCATCCAGATGCTACCCGGCACCTCGACCGCACCCTGGATGGTCGCGTCGGCGCGCGACCATGACGGGAGGAGGCACGCGCCGGCCTCTCCCCCCGCCGCCGTCGTCCCGGCCGACCGCCGACTCCTAGCGCGTCCCGGCCCGCCACCGGCTCTTTCGTCATGGCCGGCCCCCGAGCCGGCCATCCAGATGCACTCCCGCCACCCCGAACTACCCTGTCATGGCCGGCCGCAGAGCCGGCCATCCAGCTGCTCGCCCGCCACCTCGAGCTAACCTGTCATGGCCGGCCCCCGAGCCGGCCATCCAGCTGCTACCCGGCACCTCGACCGCACCCTGGATGGTCGCGTCGGCGCGCGACCATGACGGGCGAACAACGCACCATGCGCCGTCCTCGCCGCCGCTGGCCGGTGGCCGCGCAGCGGGCCTCGCCGCGGGCGCCTCAGCCGCGGCCCACGAAGGGCATCTTGGTCGCCATGATGGTCATGAAGAGCACGTTGCAGTCCAAAGGCAGGCTCGCCATGAAGGCGACCGCCCGCCCCACCTGCTCGACCGGCATCAACGGCTCCGGGCGGATCGAGCCGTCGGCCTGCGGCACCCCGTCCTTCATCCGCGCGGCCATCGGTGTCTCGGCGTTGCCGATGTCGATCTGGCCCACGGCGATGTCGTATTTGCGCCCGTCCAACGAGGCCGAGCGAGTGAGCCCGCTCACCGCGTGCTTGGTGGCGGTGTAGGCGATCGAGTTGGGCCGCGGCGCGTAGGCCGAGATCGAGCCGTTGTTGATGATCCGCCCGCCGCGCGGATCCTGGCTCTTCATGACCTTGAAGGCCTCGCGGATGCAAAAGAACATGCCGTCGAGATTGGTGCGGACCACGCGCTGCCAATCCTCGAGGGCGAGTTCCTCGAGCGGCACGGCGGGGGCTCCCACCCCGGCATTGTTGAAGAGCAGATCGACCCGCCCGAACCGCTCGCGCACGGTCGCGAACAGCGCCGCGACCGAGGCCGGATCGGTGACGTCGGTCGGCACCACGAGCGTGGTGGCCCCTGCGGCCAGCCCCGCGGTCTCCTCGAGCTGCTCCCGGCGCCGCCCGGCCAGCGCCACGGTCCAGCCATCGGCCGCGAGCGCCAGCGCCGCCGCCCGGCCGACCCCGCTGCCCGCCCCGGTCACGATCCCGATCCGCTCACCCGCCATGCCCGCGTCCCTTCCGGCTCGATCCTGGTGGCGGGCGTTCTACGCGCACCCGCACCCGCCCTCCAGAGCGATCCGTGCAAAACCCCGCGGCGGCACCGGTCGGCTCGCCCCCGCGGCGGCCCGGCCGGAGGCTTCGCGCTCAGAGCCCCTCGAACAGCGCGGTGGTGATGTAGCGCTCGGCGAAGGAGGGGGCGATCACCACCACGAGCTTGTCCTTCATGGCCGGGCGGCGGCCGACCTCGACCGCCGCGGCGAGATTGGCCCCGGTGCTGATGCCGCCCGGGATCCCCTCGATGCGGGCCAACAGCCGCGCGGTCCGGAAGGCGGTCTCGTTGGCCACCTTGACGATCTCGTCGATCTCCTTGGTGTCGAGCACCGCGGGGACGAAGCCCGCGCCGATCCCTTGGATCGGGTGCGGGCCGGGCTGGCCGCCCGAGAGCACGGGCGAGGCCTCGGGCTCGACCGCCACCATGTGCAGCTGGGGGCGGCGCGGGCGGATCACCTGGGCGCAGCCGGTGAGCGTCCCACCGGTGCCGACCCCGGCCACGATCACGTCGACCTTGCCCTCGGTGTCGCGCCAGATCTCCTCGGCGGTGGTGCGGCGGTGGATCGCCGGGTTGGCCGGGTTGTCGAACTGACCGGCCATGACCGCCCCCGGGATCTCGCGCAACAGCTCCTCGGCCCGGGCGATCGCCCCCCGCATGCCCTTCTCGCGCGGCGTGAGCTCGATCTCCGCGCCCAGGAGCTTGAGCATCTTGCGCCGCTCGATCGACATCGATTCGGGCATGGTGAGGATCAGCCGATAGCCGCGCGCGGCGCACACGAAGGCGAGCGCGATGCCGGTGTTGCCCGAGGTCGGCTCGACGATGGTCCCTCCGGGCCGGAGTTTGCCTTCGGCCTCCATGGCCTCGATCATCGCCACGCCGATGCGGTCCTTGACCGAGGCGAGCGGATTGAAGAACTCGAGCTTGAGGCAGAGATCGGCCACCACGCCGGTCTCGCGGGCGAACTTGGCGATCCGCACGAGCGGCGTGTTGCCGATGGTCTCGGTGATGTTCTCGTAGATGCGGCCGCGGCCGGGCGGGTCGAGGCGGACGGGCGGCGGTGGGCTGTAGGGCTGGTCGGCCATGGGCGATCTCCTCGTGCCGGGTCTTTCTAGGCCGCCGATTTCCCACCAGGCAAGATGGTTTCGCCTATTGTACGACGGCTTGTGGTAGTTTCGACCCGAACCGTTACCGCGCGGTCATCGGACTTCCACGAAGCGGTCACCACCGGCGTGCTCGAATCGGCGCGGTTGCGGAACGGGAGGACGACGATGAGCGCGACGATCTGGCGATGGAGCAGGCGGCGGCTGCTCGGGGGCGCGGCCATGGCCCCGGCCGGACTCTGGCTGGGTGGGGCGGCGCGGGCCCAGGCGCCGGCGGTGATCGTGAGCGAGCGCATGCGCATCAAGGTGCCCTACGGCGTCCAGGTGGGCGACGTGCTCGGCGATCGGGCGATCCTGTGGGCCAAGGCCGACCGCGAGGCGCGGATGATCGTGGAGTGGGCCACCACCGAATCGATGGCCGACGCGCGCCGCGTCGTCGGCCCCAACGTCGCCGAGGACACCGATTTCTGCGCCAAGCTCGACCTGACGAACCTGCCCGCGGGGCAACGCATCTTCTATCGGGTGCGCTTCCTGGATCTTTCGGACTACACGACCACCAGCGAGCCGGTCGCAGGCAGCTTCGTGACGCCGCCCGCCGGCCGCCGCAACGTGCGGCTGGTCTGGTCGGGGGACACCGCCGGCCAGGGCTACGGCATCAATCCGGACTTCGGCGGCATGCGCATCTACGAGGCGATGCGCAAGGTCGAGCCCGATCTGTTCATTCACTGCGGCGACACGATCTACGCCGACAATCCGATCCCGGCCGAGCGCAAGCTGCCGGACGGCTCGATCTGGAAGAATTTCACGATCGAGGAGAAGCAGAAGGTCGCCGAGACCTTGCGCGAGTTCCGCATGAACTACGCCTACAACCTCATGGACGAGAACGTCCGGCGCTTCAACGCGCAGGTGGCGATGCTGGCCCAGTGGGACGACCACGAGGTCACCAACAACTGGTATTGGGAGCTCCGCAAGGACAAGGATCAGCGCTACAAGGAGGGTTCGGTGGCGGTGATGGCGGCGCGGGCGATGCGCGCCTTCCACGATTACATGCCGACCCGCCATCATCCCTTGGAGCGCGATCGGATCTACAGCTCGTTCCGCTGGGGCCCGTCACTCGAGATCTTCCGCATCGACATGCGCAGCTATCGCGGCGCCAACAGCGACGGGCTGCAGACCGTTCTCGCCCCCGAGACCCGCATCCTGGGCGAGGCGCAGATGCGCTGGCTGAAGCGGGCGCTCCTCGACTCCGATGCCACCTGGAAGCTGATCGCCGCCGACATGCCGATCGGTCTGATCGTCTGGGACGATTTCCGGAACCGGCGCGGGGCCGAGGCGGTGGCCCAGGGCGACCACGGCGCCCCCAAGGGTCGCGAGCTGGAGATCGCCGAACTGTTGCGCTTCATCCGCGACAACCGGATCGAGAACGTGGTGTGGGTCACCGCCGACGTGCACTACACCGCGGCCCACTACTACGATCCGAACCAGGCGATCTTCCAGGAGTTCCTGCCGTTCTGGGAGTTCGTCTCCGGGCCGCTCAACGCCGGCAGCTTCGGCCCCAACGAGCTCGATCGGACCTTCGGCCCGCAGGTCGTGTTCGTGAAGGCCCCGCCACCCGGTCAGGCCAACCTGCCGCCCTCGGCGGGCCTGCAGTTCTTCGGCCAGATCGACATCGACGGCACGACCGAGGTCATGACCGTGCGGCTGAAGGACCTGGACGGGAACACGCTCTTCACGCGCGAGCTCGTTCCCGAGGCCTGAGCCCCTCCCCCACCGCCCCCGCCCGCCCCGCGGCGGGCGGGTCCTGGCGGACGGGCGGCGGTGGGTCGTAGGGCTGGTCGGCCCAGGGCGATCTCCTCGTGTCGGGTGCTTCGAGGCCGCGGATTTTCGGCCGGGCAAGAGGGTTTTGTTATTTTATACCATCATCGCGTTCTCTCGATTTTCCGCCCGGCCGCCGACCTCCCCTTCCTGCGTCGCTCGCCGCCAATCGAAACACCGGCCCACGCCACTTGACCGGTCGATCCGAATTCAGTTACGATTGGTATCTGAGTTTGTTCCTTGGGACAGTACCCAATCGAGCTCGCGAAAGCGTTTCTCGAAGTCGCCTCTTCTACATACGATACTTTTATATTTGACAAAAGTGATGCGCACATCCGTTCCTGCGGTGACATATGCATTTTAAAAGCTGCCTTTTGCAATGCACATCATGCCATAGAGGGTGCACTGAAGGCAACGCTTGAGCCTGCTGGCTTCGACGAGAAGGTGTTGCGCGAGGCTGGTCACGACCTGTTGGCAATCCTCGATCTCTTCAGCGCCTTGGAGGTAGAAATACAGGACAGTTCCTCCCCGTACTTCAGATCTGCCAGCGACATCCACGCCGAGTGCGTTCAAGACAAAACCGGCCGGAAGCGAACGCTCGGCCAAATCATCGAAACCGTGACGAGAGGCGGTTCACCCTATCCGAGCGAGCTGCGCTACGGCCAGAGCCTTCGCCACATCGAGTTCGACCTGTGGCTGAAGACTGCACAGGCCGCGATCACCTATCACGACCACAACGTCGGCAAGATCCGATTCAAGCAGCCGGTCGATCCGAACTTCCTCGATCGCTGGCGCGAGCGCCGACCGGGGTGCCGGCGCCACCGCGCCCTCACCTCTCCCCCCGCCGCCAGGGCTTCATGAGGGCACGCGGATAGTCGGCCCGCCGCGCGGCCAGCAGGAGCGCCGCGATCGACAAGAGATAGGGCACCATCAAGAAGACCTGCGAGGGCACCACGCCCCCGGCCACGGTCTGCAGCCGCAGCTGCCAGGCGTCGAACGCCCCGAACAAGAGCGCCCCGGCCAGAGCCTGCAGCGGCCGCCAGGAGGCGAACACCGTCAAGGCGATGCAGATCCACCCCCGGCCGTTGACCATGCCGAAGAAGAAGGCGTTGAAGGCGCTGGTCGTGAGGAACGCACCCCCCACCGCCATGAGCGCCGAGCCGGCGATCACGCAGCCGTAGCGCAAGCCGGCCACCGACAAGCCCTGCGCCTCGACCGCCGCCGGATCGTCGCCCACCGCCCGGATCGCCAGGCCCAAGGGCGTGCGGGCGAGCAGGAAGGCCAAGAGGAGCGCCGTCCCGATCGCGAGAAAGGTCAAGGGCGTCTGCTGGGCGAGCACGGGGCCCAGGACCGGCACCGCCTCGAGCCAGGGCCAGCCCACCGGGGCGAAGGGTTCGATGCGCGGCGGCTGGGTGAGGGCCGGGAAGGCCAGCCGATAGGCGAAATAGGAACCCGAGGTGGCGAACAGCGTGAGGCCCAGCCCGGCCACGTGCTGGGAGAGCGCCAAGGTCACGGTCAAGAGCGCATGCAGCGCGCCCAGCGCCGCCCCGGTGGCGGCGGCCGCGGCCACCCCCCACCACAGCGGGGCACCCAGATGGACGGCCAGCCAACCGGTCATCGCCCCGGCCACGAAGATCCCCTCGATGCCGAGGTTCAAGACCCCGGCCCGCTCGCCCAGGAGCGCACCCAGCGTGCCGAAGATCAGCGGGGTGGCGATGCGCAGCGTCGCCACCCAGAACGAGGTCTCGAGCAAGATCGCCAAAGCCTCGCTCACGGGCCCCCCGCCGCGTCCCGCCCGAAGCGCAGCCGCCAGCGCGTGGCGAGCCCGCCCACGAGCACGAACAGGAGAGTGAGGGCCGAGACCAGATCGGCGAAGTAGGAGGACACGCCGAGGGCGCGGCCCATGGCGTCGGCACCGACGAACACCCCGGCCAACAGGAAGGCGGCCGGCACGACCGCCAACGGGGACAGCCCGGCCAGCATCGCCACGACGATCCCGGCATAGCCGTAGCCCGGCGAGAGATCGGCCGTCAGATAGCCCTTGAGCCCGGCCACCTCGCCCGCTCCGGCGAGGCCGGCCAGGGCGCCCGAGCCGGCGGCCACGACGAGCAGCGTGCGCCGCACCGGCAAGCCGGCATAGGCCGCCGCCCGGGCGTTGAAGCCGACGGCGCGGATCGTGAGACCCAGGGTCGTGCGAGCGAGCAGAAGGTGGAGAAGGAGCGCCGCGGCGAGCCCGAGCAGCAGGCCCGCGTGCAGCCGCTGCCGCTCGATCAGTCGCGGCAAGCCGGCCTCGTCGAGCAGCGGCGGCGATTGCGGCCAGCCCAGGCCCATGGGGTCCTTGAGCGGCCCCTCGAGCATCATCTGCACGAACAGGGCGATCACGAAGTTGAGCAACAGCGTGGTGACGACCTCGTCGGCGCCGGTCGTGACCTTGCCGGCCGCCGGCAGGAGCGCCCCCAGGGCCCCGGCCAGCGCCCCGGCCAGGAGCACGAGCGGGATCAACAGCCAAGGCGGCCCCTCGATCGCGCCGGTGCCGACCGCGACCGCGGCCAGGGCCCCGAGATAGAGCTGGCCCTCGCCACCGATGTTCCAGAACCGGGCGCGGAAGGCCAGCGCCGCGGCGAGACCGGTGAACAGGAGCGGCGTGGCGCGGGTGGCGGTTTCGGCCAGCGCGAAGGTCGAACCGACCGCACCCTCGACCAGCAGCCGCAATGCCAGGAGCGGCGGCTTGCCGACCGCGGCCAGGATCGCGATCGCCGCTCCCAGGGCGGCGAGCAGCGCCGCGAGCGGGGCCGCCGCCTGCAGCCACGGCCCCGCTTCGCCGCGCGGCTCCAGCCGGATCACGCGGCCTCCGGGGCCGGCACGGAGGGCCGCTCGCTCGGCGCCTGGCCGGCCATCAACAGCCCGAGCGTGGCGAGGTCGAGCTCGGCCGTGGGGAACGGCCCGGCCAACCGGCCACGATGGAGCACGGCGATCCGATCGGAAAGCGCCAGCAGCTCGTCGAGGTCCTCGGAGATCAACAGCACGGCGACATCCGCCTCGCGGGCGGCCAACAGCCGCTCGTGCACGGCGGCGCTCGCCGCCAGATCGAGCCCGCGGGTGGGCTGGTCGGCCAGCAGCAGGCGGGGTCGGCCCTGCAGCGCCCGGGCCAGCACCACCTTCTGCATGTTGCCGCCCGAGAGCAGCCGCACCGGCGCATCGGGCCCCGGGCAGCGGATCGCGAAGGCGGCGATCGCCGCCCGGGCCCGCTCGCGCAGAGCCGAGCGGCGCAGGAAGCCGAGCCGGGCCACGGCCGGATCGTCGAGCCGTTCCAGGGCCAGATTGGCGGCCAGGTCGAGCTCGCCCACCACCCCGTCGCGCTCGCGGTCCTCGGGGATCCGGCCGACCCCGGCCCGCACCGCCGCGCGCGGGCTGGTGAGCGCCCGCGGATCGCCGGCCACCTGCACCCGGCCGCGTCGCGGTCGGACGAGACCGGCCACGAGCGCCGCGAGCGTCGCCTGGCCGTTGCCCGAGACCCCGGCGACGCCCAGGATCTCGCCGGCGTGCAGCACGAGATCGAGCCGTTCCAGCCGATCGCGGCCTTCGCCGGCCTCGACACCCTCCAGCACCAGGACCGGCGGGCCCGGTCGATGCGGCCGGCGCACCGGTTCCTCGACCGCCCGGCCGACCATGAGCCGGGCCAACTCCTCGCGGCTCGCCCCGGCCACCGGCCGGTCGGCCACCTTGCGACCCTGGCGGAGCACCACGACCCGATCGGCCGCCGCTTCGACCTCGGCCAATTTGTGGGTGATGTAGATCACGGCCCGACCGTCGCGGGCCAGCGCCCGGACCGTGGCGAGCAGGCCGCGGGCCTCTTGCGGGGTGAGCACCGCCGTGGGCTCGTCGAGCACCAGCACCCGGGCGTCGCGGACCAGCGCCTTCAAGATCTCGATGCGCTGGCGAGCCCCCACGCCGAGCTCGCTCACCCGGCGGTCGAGTTCGACCTCGAGGCCGAGCCGGGCGGCGAGCGCGGCGATGCGCGGGCGGGCCGCGCGGCGCTTGCTCCAGGGCCGCCACAGCGGCTCGGTGCCGAGCAGGATGTTCTCGAATCCGGTGAGGTTGCCGGCCAGCGTGAAGTGCTGGTGGACCATGCCGATCCCGGCGGCGAGCGCGGCCTCCGGTCGGCCGGGCGGCAGCTCGACCAGCCCGCCGTCCGGCGCGGCGATCAGGACCCGGCCGGCATCGGCGCGGTGGTGGCCGAACAGCACGCTCACGAGCGTGGTCTTACCGGCGCCGTTCTCGCCCAACAGCGCCACCACCTCGCCTTCGTGCAGGACGAGATCGACCGCGTCGACGGCCAGGAGCGAGCCGAACCGCTTGGTCACGCCCTCGAGCCGCAGCAGCGGACGCCGCGACGCCCCGCCCGGAAGCGGCGGGGCGCACGCGGCCGCAGCCGGGTTCGGCAAGGCCGGCTCAGATCGTGGAGCGGGGCTCGGCGTCGTTGACGTCGACGCGGAACAGCCCGTCCAGGATCTCCTTCTCCTTGGCGCGGACCTCGGCGACCACCGCGGCCGGCACCAGGGTCTCGTCGACCACCAGGCTGGCACCGCCGTGGGCCATATAGGAGTAGATCCCGTAATCCATCGGCTCGAAGGTCCCGGCCAGGACGTTGGCGATCGCCTTGTCGATGGTCGGCTCCATGTGCCAGAGCGCCGAGGCCAGGATCACGCCCGGATACTGGGCCGAGGTGTCGATCACGTTGCCGATCGCCTTGACGCCGCGCTCCTTGGCGGCATCCGACACACCGAAGCGCTCGGCGTACATGATGTCCGCCCCGCGGTCGATCATCGCGAAGGCGGCTTCCTTGGCCTTGGGCGGGTCGTACCAAGAATTGATGAACGTCACCATGAACTTGACGTTCGGATTGACCGAGCGCGCCCCGTCCATGAAGGCGTGCATGAGCCGATTGACCTCGGGGATGGCGTAGCCGCCGACCATGCCGATCAGGTTCGACTTGGTCATCCGGCCGGCGACCATGCCGGTGAGGTAGGAGGGCTCGTGGATCCAGTTGTCGAACACCGAGAAATTGGGTTTGGTGGGCCCGAACGAACTGCCCATCAAGAAGGCCACTTTCGGATAGTCGGCGGCCGCCTTCCTGGCCGCCCGCTCGACGCCGAACACCTCGCCCACCAGGAGGTCGTTGCCCTCCTCGGCATATTGCCGCATCACCCGCTCGTAGTCGGTGTTGGCGACGTTCTCCGACCACTTGTAGGTGACGTCGCCGCGCGCTTCCGCCGCCTTGAGCGCCTTGTGGATGCGCGAGACCCACTGTTGCTCGACCGGGACGGTGTAGATCGCCGCCACCTTGATCGGCCGGCTCTTCTGCGCCGCGGCCGGGCCGGCCGTGGCCAGCACGAGCAGCCCCGTGCCCAGCGCGAGGAACGTGCGACGGTCGACGGCAGTTGCACGCTTGTCGATCACGGCCAGGACCCCTCCCGTTGCGACGCGCCCACTCGCGCGCCCGGCCGGGAGATCAAACAACCGGCGTGCCAGGTTCGGCAAGCCGCCGCGCGGCGGGGCTGGCCGGGTCCGGCCGGCCCGCCCGCTCGCCCGTCGGCCGCCGTGCGCCTCGGCTACTGGCTCTTCTTGATCTGATCGTAGACGAACCCGCCGGCCGCACCGGCCGCCGCACCGGTGAGGGTCTTGGCGACGAAGCCGCCGGTGATGAGGCCGACCGCGGCGCCACCCGCCGCGCCGACCGCGGCCCCGGTGAGGGTGCGCTCGCCGGTCTTCTGGTTGACCTGGCAGCCGGTCAACAAGGTGAGGGCGGCCAGCGCCGCCACGCTCGCGGACGCGATCCGCTTGGCCATCGTTTTCCTCCTCGCTCGCAGCCTAGTTGCGTCGGCCGGCCGCCCCGGACGGGGTGGCGGGGCACGGCCAGGTCGCGGCCATCGCCCGCCAGAACCCGTCCACCGGCGGCTCGTCGAGATGTCGCGGATGGGCCCGGGCCCATTTCACGAAGGCCTCGCGCACCTCCTGGGCGCTCGGCGCCTGCGGCGCGCAGGCCCAGGGGCGGATGGCCCCGGCCTCGACGAGCTTCTCGTAGAGCAGCCCGGTGCCGGCGATGAACCCCTCGCAATAGCTGAGCCGGGCGGCGTAACGCGGCGAACCGGGCTCGGCCGCGCACAACTCCAACAACGCTCGGGTCGTCTCCAGCTTCGGGTCGATCGGCTGGGCCAGGACGCCGCCCGCTCCGAGCCCCACGAGCGAGCCCACCACCGCCACCACAGCGGACCATCTGCGCACCGTCGTTCCTCCCTCGCGCACCCGCGCGAGCCTATCTCCTCGCCCGGTTCGTCCGGCTTGTCAAAGTCGGCGGCTCAATAGGTCGGCCGCCAGCGCAGCCAACGGTCGCGGTCGATCGAGGCGACGACCAGCTCACGGACCCGCTCGCGGCCGTGCAGGCGCAGCGGTACCGCGACCCCGGCCGGCCCCAGCGCCCACAGCCGGCGATAGAAGCCGGCGAGCGAGCCGACCGGCTGGCCGGCCAGCTCCAGGATCAGCTCGCCGGGCTGCACGCCGGCCCGCTGTGCCGGGCCGCCCTCGGTGACCCGCAGGATCCGCACCGCCCCGTCCTCTTCCCGCAAGGTGAGCCCGAGCCACGGCCGCGGCGGCTCGCGGCGCCGGCCGAACGCCAACAGGTCCGCCAGGATCGGCGGCAACAGATCGATCGGCACGAACAGATTGCCCGGCGAGGCCACACCCTTGCCCGCGGCATCGGCCACGAACAGCGAGCCGATGCCCACCACCGCGCCGCTCTCGTCGATCAGCACGGCCCCACCGAACGGCTCGAAGGGCGGGGTGGTGAAGAGCGCCTCGTCGAGCAGGTATTCCCAATAGCCGGCGAACTCGCGCCGATCGACCAGGGTCACCGGCCGCCCCTCCAGCCCGCCCACGCGGGCCAGCGCGAACAAGGTGGTGCCGATCGCGAGCGGTCCGGAGCGACCGAGCGGCGCCGGGGTCGCACCGAGCGGCCCGGCCGCGCGCACGAGCCCGAAGCCGCTCACGGCATCGTAGGCCACGACCTCGCCCGGGACCACCTTACCCTCGGCGCGGATCTCGATGCCGCTCGCCTCCAGGATCAGATAGCCGATGGTGAGCACGAGGCCGGTGGCGTCGATCAGCACGCCCGAGCCCGACCGTTCGCTGCCGAGGGTGCGGGCGGTGCGCGCTTGGGGGTCGACCTCGACCCGCAGCCCCACCACCGCCCGCGCGGTCTCGCGCGGCCCGGCCCGGGCGGCACGGCCGCGGCCGCCCAAAAGCGGCCCGCAAATCACGAGGGCGCCCATCCCGGCCACCACCGGCCGCCGCGCGAGCATCCCGGTCATCGCCCACCGTCCCGGGGGCACGGCCTGCGGACCGCTTCCTTCGGCCGTCCCGACGGTGCACCATATAGCACGATGCGTTCGGTCCGCATCCGGAGCGGCCGCGGCGTACGGAGGATCGGTGCTCGGCGGTTGCGCGTCGCTCCTGCTCGATCTCGTGATGGCTCATCCGCGGCTCGAAAGGCTGCGGCGGCGGGTGCTGGGCCAGCTGCCGGGGCGGGTCCTGGAGCTGGGGGTCGGCACCGGCCGCAACCTGCCGCTCCACCGCGGGGCCGCGCTCGTGATCGGGCTCGATCCGGATCGGTACCATCTGGCCCGGGCGCGGCGGCGAGCGGTCCGGGCCGCCGTCCCGGTCGTGTTGGTGGCCGGCTCGGCCGAGGCACTGCCGTTCGCCGATGCCAGCCTCGACGGGGCGGTGTCGACCTGGTGCTTGTGCTCGATCCCCGATCTGCCGCGGGCCTTGGCCGAGGTGCGCCGGGTGTTGCGGCCGGGTGCTCCCTGGTGGTTCGTCGAACACGGGCTGTGCCCGGATCCGGCCGTGGCCCGTTGGCAGCGGCGGCTCGGGCCCGTGTGGCGGCGGATCAGCGGCGGTTGTCATCTCGACCGGCCGATCGCCGGTGCCCTCGAAGCCGCCGGCTTTCGGCTGGAGCGACTGGAGACCGGACATCTCATGCCCGGCCCACGTCTTCTGGGCTGGACCTATCTGGGCCTCGCCCGCGCGCCCGAGGCTTGACCGGGGCGCGGTTTTGCGCCTGACAGGCCGACACCGGGGGCGATGTCGGATCGACCCGGGCGGCGAGGGACGGAGCCGATGCGGCGGATCACGGTTGCCGGCGTCCAGCTGGCCGTCGGGCCCGAACGCGACGCCAACGTGGCGCGCGCCGAGGCGCTGGTGCGGGAGGCCGCCGGGCGCGGCGCGCAGCTCGTGCTCCTGCCCGAGCTGTTCTCGATCCCCTATTTCTGCAAGGACCAGGATCCGCGCTTCTTCGCCCTGGCCGCCCCGGTCGAGGGCCATCCCTTGCTCGCCCGGATGAGCCGGCTCGCCGCCGAGCTCGGCGTGGTCTTGCCGGTGAGCTTCTTCGAGCGCGCCAATCAGGCGCATTTCAACAGCGTGGCGGTGATCGACGCCGACGGCCGGGTGCTCGGCATCTACCGCAAGAGCCACATCCCCGACGGCCCGGGCTATCAGGAGAAATACTACTTCAATCCGGGCGACACCGGCTTTCGGGTCTGGCCGACCCGAGTGGGCACGATCGGGGTCGGGATCTGCTGGGACCAGTGGTTCCCGGAGGCCGCCCGGGTCATGGTGCTCATGGGTGCGGAGCTGCTGCTCTATCCGACCGCGATCGGCTCCGAGCCGCAGGATCCGAGCCTCGACAGCCGCGGCCACTGGCAGCGGGTCATGCAGGGGCACGCCGCCGCCAACATGGTCCCCGTGGTGGCCGCCAATCGGATCGGCACGGAGGCGGGAGCCAGTTGCACGGTGACCTTCTACGGCGGCTCCTTCGCCACCGACGGCACCGGCGCGCTGCTCGACGTACGGGGTCCCGGGGAGGAGGGGCTGGTGCTGGCGAGCTACGATCTCGACGCGCTCGCCCGGGCGCGGGCCGCCTGGGGCCTGTTCCGCGACCGGCGGCCCGATCTCTACGTGCCGCTGTTGACCCTGGACGGGCAGGAGAGCTGAGCGGCCGGGCCGGCCGCCGGACCGTGCCGGCGCCCACCGCAGGAGCCCGGCGCTTCGAGCCGCGGTGCGACGTCCCCGGCTCCTCGCTGGACGCCCGGGGCGGCGTGTCGCCCGCGTTCCGCGGTGAACGGCGAGGTCGGCCCCTGGGCCGGGGTCGTTCAGGTGACCCGGTCGATCTGCTCGGGCGTGAGCTCGCCAGGGACCAGGGTCACGGGTACCGGCAGACGGCGCAGATTGGCCAAGAGATAGGAGACCACCGGTCCGGGGTTGCTGGAGCCCGAGGCGGTGGCCAGCACCACGAGCGAGATCGAGGGGTCCTCGTTGACCAGCTTGACGAGCTCCTCGCCGCGGTTCCCCTCACGGATGTGGACCGCCGGCAGCGTGCCGGTCTGTTCGAAGACCCGCGCGGCCAAGGTCTGGAGCCGTTGCTCGGCGGCGGCGCGGGCGTCCTCTTCGAGGATCCGCCCGACCCCGAGCCAATGGCCGAACTCGACCGGTTCGATCACGTAGAGCAGCGCCACGCGACCCTGAGTGTGCTGGGCCCGCCGGCAGGCGAAGCGCAGCGCGTTGGCCATCTCCGCGCTCTCGTCGACCAGCACGAGGAACACCCGCTCGGGCGGCCGGTCGCCGCCGCGGCGCGCCGGGCCCGTGGATTCGGCCATGCCGGAGGCGTTCGGGTCCACGGCCTCAGCGCCGCTCGAAGAGCAGGTTGGCGCCCCAGCCGGCGGCGAGCGCGATCAGGATCGCGCTCGAGCCGTAGAGAGCCGGCTGATGGCGGGCGAAGTTGGAGAGATCGGCCTCGAGGCCGACCTTGGAGATGGCGAGTGCGCTCGATTGCGCGCTCGTGACGACACCGTCGCGCACCTCCAGGACCTGGACCTGGTAGATCCCGGGGGGCACGTTGGCCGGGAAGGCCAGCGTGGTGCGGAACAGCCGCTCGCCCAGGAACGTGACCTTCCCGACATCGGCGGCCCACAAGCCCTGGCGCTGTTGGTTGCGGATCAATGCCGAACGGAAGGCCGCGATCTCGGCTTCGCTGCGGCCCGCCGCACCGACCGGTTCCAGGGGCACGAACTCGGCACCCAGCTGGTAGCGGGCCCGTTCGGCCGGAGGGACGAGCCGCTCCAGCGGCTGGCTCGCGGCCAGCGCCAGATAGCTGGGCACGGCCTTGAAGGTCATCTCGCGCGTATTGAGCCAGAGCGGGCCGATGCGGCTCTTGCGCCGGACGGTGCGGTCGACCGCCGGGCCCTTGACCAGGACCACGACCTCGCTGCCCGGCTCCTCGAGGGCCCCGAACAGCAGGACCTCGGTACCGGCGAAGGCGGTGGTGATGGCGATCAGCCGATGCGAGAGATCGGCCACCAGCCCGCCGGCCCGCGCGGCGCGGATCTCCGGCCCGAGGGCGAGCACGAGCAGCAAGAGGAGCCCCAGCTGCGGAGCGCGGCCGGCCGCCACGGGACCCCGTCCGCCGGCTCAGGCGTGCGCCTCGGCCGCCGCCACGCCGCCGGTGGTGGCCGGCGCCCGCTCCCCGCAATAGAGTTCGTACAAGGTGGCGAGCACCTCACGAGCCTCCGGCGAGGCGATCGTGTAGTAGATGGTCTGGGCCTCGCGGCGGGTGCGCACGATCCCGTCCCGGCGCAGCCGGGCCAGATGCTGGGAGAGGGCGGACTGGCTCAGGCCCACCGCGCGGACCAGTTCGCCCACCGAGCGCTCCTGGTCGACCAGGCGACAGAGGATCATGAGCCGATGCTCGTTGCCCAGCGCCTTGAGCAGCCGGCTCGCGCTCTTGGCGCTGGTCTGCAGCTTGACGAGATCCATGCGTTCTCCCCCACCCGCTCCCGACCGGCGCGCCGCGCCGTCCATCAGCGCCGTCTCAGATATCTCCTCGCGCCGTCGCCCGCCAGGGGCCGACGCCCCAGGATCACCCCCGACGCCGCCGCGGCGGCGCCGAGCGAACGCGGCCGGCCCGCCGGCACCGGCACCAGCCGGCCGGGCTCCAGCCAACGCAGCGCCCACACCCCGCCCGCGACGATCGCCGCGGTCGCGATCAGCGAGCCCAGGCTCAGGGTCGAAAGCCCGCTCAGTCCCTGCCCCACGGTGCAGCCCATGGCCAGCGCACCGCCGACCCCCATGAGCGCCCCACCCACGAGATGGCGGCCGAGCTCGGCCGCCGAGGCCGGGCCGCGCAGCCGGAAGCCGCCGGCGGCCGGCGCGGCGAGCAGCGCCCCGACGAACGTCCCCACCACCAGAGCGGGGCCGAGCACGCCGGGCCCGCCGCCGTCGATCACCAGCCGCAGCGTCTGCGCTACCGGCCCGACATAGCTCAACGACGTCGGCACCGCCGGCTCGAACGGGTCGGTGGCGAGTACTCCAGTGAGCAGCCACCCGGCCACGACCGCGAGCCCCAGGCCCAGTCCCGTCGCCAGGTCGGCGAGGCTGCGCCGCACCCGCGGGTCGATCAGGACGAAGGCCAGCAGCGCGCCGGCCACGAGCAGCACCGTCGCCAGCCGCGCGAGCCCGGTATCGGCGCCCGCCACGGCCAAGGCACGCCAGATCGCCTGCGCCTCGGGCGATGATCCGAGCGTGAAGCTCGTGGCCTCTCGCAACGCGCGATGGGCCGGTGCCAGGAGCCCCACGAGCGCCGCCCAGGCGCTCACCGCCATGACCAGGAGCACGACCAGGGCGTCGAGACTGCCGGCCGCGGCGCGGACCAGGTTGCGACTGGCGCAGCCGCCGGCGAGCACCATGCCGAAGCCGAAGGCGAGCCCACCCAGGACGAGTGGCCCCAGCGGCAGCGTGGGGCTAAGATGGCCGCTCTCGGCCAGCGGCAACAGGCCGCTTCCGGCCAGGAGTTGGGTGCCGGCGATCGCGGTGGCGATCGCCAACAGCCACACCCGCAGCCGCCGGGCGCTGCCGAACAGCACGAGATCGGCGAGCGCGCCCATGATGCAGAAATGCCGCGCCTGGATCAGGACTCCCACGGCCAGGCCGAGCACCAGCCCACCCACGAGCAGCATCTCGTCGCGTCCCGGCTCGCCGATCACGGTTCGACCTCGCCACCGACACCGATAGGACCGTATACCTCGACCGAGTTCAAGTCAAGCACGGGCGCGGCCGTGCCGGCACGGGCCGCCACCCGCAGCCGGCCGGCTTGCATCACCCGCAGCGGGTCGACCGGTGTGCCGGCCAGGTGGACTTCGTAGTGGAGATGGGGGCCGGTGGTGCGACCGGTGTCGCCGAGCCGGCCGATCGGCCGACCGGCTTCGACGAGGGCGCCGGGGCGGACCAGGATCCGCGCCAGATGGGCGTAGCGGGTGCGCAGCCCGTTGCCGTGGTCGATCTCGACGGTGAGGCCGAACGGCCCGTCCCATCCGGCCCGGACCACCCGTCCGCTCCCCGCGGCGCGTACCGGCGTGCCCGCCGGGGCGATCAGATCGACCCCCAGGTGGCGGCCGGGCGCGCCGGTGAAGGGGTTACGGCGTGGGCCGAACGGGCTCGACACCACGGCTCGGGCCAGTGGTGGGAGCAGCGGCAGCCGCCCGAGCTCGGCGAGCTCGCCCACCACCGGCTCGGCTGCCGAGAGGAAATCGGCCGAGGCCGCCGAATCGTCCGGCGTCGAGGGGCGGGCCCCGTCGCCACAGGCGGTGGCGGTCGGCGCGCAGGCCGCAGGTGGTGCCCGGCTCGACCGTCTGGGGAGCCGCACCCCGCGGTCGAGCAGCCGGCGAAGCTCGGCGCGCGGCTCGCTCGGAGCCGTGGGCAGGGCCAATTCGATCGTCCGGGGCCCGCGCGCTCGCATCCGCTCGGCCAGCGCCGCGGCCAGAGCGAGCGCCAGGAGCAGGAGTAGCGGGCCGGTCGTCAGGAGCGGTCGATGGGCACGAATGGTCGGGACCTCCGGTTGCCGGCCCCCTTAGCTCGGTGAGCTTGTGAAAAGGTTAACGTCGCCGCGCAAGGCCCGGCCGGCCGCCCCCACCCGCCGGTACCGCGGACTCACTTGTCGGTCTCGACCAGCCCTTTGACGAACCAGCGCTGCATCAGGATCACCACGAGCACCGGCGGGAGCATGGCGAGCACCGCCACCGCCGCCACGTGGTGGAACTCCGGGGCGGCGTCGGTGGCCTCGATGAGCCGCTGCATCGACATGACGATGGTGGCGTAGCGTTCGTCGGTCGTGATCAGCAGCGGCCACAGGTACTGGTTCCAGCCGTAGATGAACAGGATCACGAACAAGGCCGCGATGTTGGTGCGCGACAGCGGCAGCAGGATCCACCAGAAGAAGCGCAGTGGCCCGGCGCCGTCGACCCGCGCCGCCTCGGTGAACTCCTCGGGCACGGTCAAGAAGAACTGGCGGAACAGGAAGGTCGCGGTCGCCGAGGCGATCAGCGGCAGGGTGAGTCCGACGTAGGAGTTGAGCAGGCCCAACTGCGCCACCACCTCGAAGGTCGGCAGGATGCGCACCTCCACGGGTAACATGAGCGTCACGAAGATCGTCCAGAAGGCCAGCATCCGCCCGGGGAAGCGGAAATAGACGATGGCGAAGGCCGACAGCAGCGAGATCGCGATCTTGCCCCAGGCGATCACCAGGGCCATGATGAGCGAATTGAGCATCATCCGGGCGACCGGGCCGGTGTGCGCGCCCTGCACGCCCATCCCCAGCACCGCCGCGTAGTTGTCGAGCGCCCGGTCACCGAACCACACGGGGATCGGGGCCGAGAGCACGTCCTCCATCCGCTGGGTGGAGGTCACGAGCACGACCCAGATCGGCAGCGCCACGACGAGGACGCCCAGGATCAGGACCAGATGGGCGATCGCATCGAAGATCGGCCGTCGCTCGACCATCAGGCGTAGTGCACCTTGCGCTCGACGAAGCGGAACTGGAAGACGGTGAGCACCGTGACGATGACGAGCAGCACGACCGACTGAGCGGCCGAGCCGCCGAGATCGAGGGCGATGAAGCCGTCCTTGAAGACCTTGTAGACCAGGATGGTCGTGTCCTGCCCCGGCCCACCTTCGGTCACCGCGTGCACGATGCCGAAGGTGTCGAAGAAGGCGTAGACCACGTTGACCACGATCAGAAAGAAGGTGGTGGGCGAGAGCAGCGGGAAGACGATCTTCCAGAAGCGCTGGCCGGGACTGGCGCCGTCGATCGCCGCGGCTTCGACGAGCGAGCGCGGTATCGACTGCAGGCCTGCCAGGAAGAACAGGAAATTGTAGGAGATCTGTTTCCAGGTGGCGGCGACGATCACGAGCAGGAGGGCTTGGCGTCCGTCGAGCTGGTGGTTCCAGGTGATCCCCAGATGGCCGAGGAGCCAGGCGAGGATGCCGACCGTAGGGTGGAACAGGAAGAACCACAACAGGCCGGCCACCGCCGGGGCCACGGCATAGGGCCAGATCAACAAGGTCTTGTAGAAGGCGGCTCCTTTGAGCACGTGATCGGCCATGACCGCCAACAACAGCGCCAGGGCGATCCCCGACACGGCGACCGCGGCGCTGAACAGGAAGGTCACCCGAACCGAGGTGAGGTAGAGTTCGTCGGCGAACAGGCGGGCGAAATTGTCGAGCCCGACGAACCGGGTCGACAGCCCGAACGGGTCCTGCTCGAAGACCGACTGGACGAGCGCCTGGCTCGCCGGCCAGATGAAGAAGACGAGGGTGATCGCGAGCTGCGGCAACAGCAGCAGCCCCGCGAGCCAGCGCTCGGGGAAGATCACGCGCTTGTGCATGGCGGGCGGCGGGCCGGCCGGAGGGGGCCGCGGGTCGGCCCGCGCCCCCCCGCGGTTCAGCTGTTGGCCTTCTCGAACTGGCGCAAGAGCTCGTTGCCGCGCCGGGCGGCGGAGTCGAGGGCGTCCCGGGCGCTCTTCTTACCCTGGAAGACCGCCTCCAGCTCCTCCTCGATGATGTCACGGATCTGGACGAAGTTACCGAAGCGCAGACCCTTGGAGTTGGCGGTCGGCGGCTTGTTGGTCATCTGCAAGATCGCGGTCTCGGTGCCGGGGTTCTTCTCGTAGAAGCCCTGCTTCTTGGTGAGCGCGTAGGCCGCCGGAGTGATCGGCAGATAGCCGGTCTCCTGGTGCCACCAGGCCTGTACCTCGGGGGAGGAAAGGAACGAGAAGAACTTGGCGACGCCCTTGTATTCCTCGGGCTTGTGGCCCTTGAGGACCCACAAGGAGGCGCCACCGATGATCGTGTTCTGCGGCGCCCCCTGAACGTGCGGCCAATAGGGCAGCTTGCCGATCCCCCAGGCGAAGTCCTTGGCGTTGGCCTTCACGGCCGCGTAGGCCGCCGAGGAGGCCAAGAAGATCGGGCATTGCTGGTTGAAGAACTTGGGATCGCTGTCACCGCGCCGGCCACCGTAGTCGAAGATCTTGGTCTTCTGCCACTCGCCGAGCGCGGCCACGTGCTCGACGAGCTTGGTCTTTTTGATCACGAGCTCGGTGCCGAGGCCGCCGAAGCCGTTCTCGAGCGTGCCGAGCGGCTGGTCGTGCCAGGCCGACCAGTTCTCGACCTGGATCCAGGACGGCCATTGCGTGGTGAAGCCGCACGGATAGCCCGCGGCTTGCAGCTTCTTGGCCGCCGCCTCGACCTCCGGCCAGGTGGCGGGTGGCGCGTTCGGGTCGAGCCCGGCCTTCTCGAACGCCGTCTTGTTGTAGTACATGACCGGCGTCGAGCTGTTGAACGGGAAGGACAGCATCCGCCCGTCGGCCGTCGTGTAATAGCCGACCACCGCGGGTAGATAGCTCTTCGGGTCGAACGGCTCGCCCGCTTCGGCCATGAGCTCGTGGATCGGATAGACCGCCCCCTTGGCCGCCATCATCGTGGCCGTACCGACCTCGAAGACCTGGACGATGTGCGGGTGTTGTCGGGCCCGGAAGGCGGCGATCGCGCCGGTCATGGTCTCGGCGTAGGAGCCCTTGTAGATCGCCTTGACCTCGTAGTCCTTCTGACCGGCGTTGAAATCGGCGGCGAGCTTGGCGAGCTTCTCGCCGAGCGCACCCGACATGGCGTGCCACCATTGGATCTCGACCCTGGCCTGGGCGGTTCCGGCCGAAAGCCCGATCGCCAGGACCGCGACCCCCGCGAGCAGTCCCTGCCTCCTGACCATGCTGCGCTCCCCGTGCTGCGGCGCGCCTCGCTGCGCGCCCGCGCCTCGGACCATGCCAGGGCGACGGTTTCGTGACAATCGCGTGACGATCCGGTGCCGGGCCCGCCCGTCCGCCGCCCGTCACCGCTCGGGCGGCCCGCCCGCCCCCAGGAAGTCGAGCAGGTGGCGGCGGAAGGCGGCCTCGCGGGCGACCGGGAAGAAGTGCCCGCCGTCCGGCAGGATCACCGTCTCGGCACCGGGGATCGCCCGGCCCAGCTCCTCGCTGAAATAGGCGGGGGTGACCATGTCGTCGCGCGCACCCATGACGAGCGTGGGGGCGCGGATACGGTGCAGATCGGCGCGCCGATCGAAGGCCAGGATGGCCTTGATCCGCCGCAACAGGATCTCCGGATCGCGGATCCGCCGCCTGGCCTCCTCGTCGCTCACCGCGGCGATCTCGGGATGGAGCCGGATCCAGAAGGGCGCGTTCAAGAACAGCGCCGAGATCCGCGCATAGGCCCCGGGGCCGAGCCCTTCCAGGATTTCCTTGCGGTTCTGGAAAAGGAGCCTGAACCAGCCGTCGGCGGCCGTCCAGGTGGCGCAGAGCACCAGCCGGTCGATCCGCTCGGGCCGGTCGATCGCGAGGGTCTGGCCGATCGCCCCGCCGGTGGAGTGGCCCACCAGATGCGCCCGGTCGATGCGCAGATGATCGAGCAGCGCCACCACGTCGCCCGCCATCTGCTCGACCGAGTACTCGATACGCGCCGGCGAGGAGCGCCCGCAGCCGCGATGATCGTGCAGGATCACCGTGAACCGCCGCGCCAGCGGCTCGACGTGCGGCGCGAAGAAGTCGGATAGGCCGGCCAGACCCGGCACCAGCAGGAGCGGCGGGCCCTGGCCGCGGACCTCGTACCAGAGCCGATCGCCGCCGGGCAGCTCCAGAAAAGCCAAGGTGCGGTCCCCTACGACCCGGGCAGCGGGGCGAACACCGTCGCGGCCTCGATCGCGGCCACGTCGGCCGGCCGCGGGAAGGGTTCGGGGGCCGGCTCGCCCGGCTTTCGCGGCCGACCGATGCGGGCGAAGAAATCGTCGAGCCCGTTCGGGCCGCCCGGCAGCATCACCCACAGCATCTCGAGCGGCTCTTCCGCGCCAGCCAGGATCTCGTGCCGGTGTCCGGCGCCCACGAACACGGTGGTGCCGGGGACGAGTTCGTGGCGGACCCCGTCGATGCGGATCGCTCCGCTCCCCCGATAGAAGAACAACAGCTCGTCCTGCGCGGGGTGGACGTGCTCGCGGATGCGGCAGCCGGCGGCGATCACCTGGATCCCGGTGGAAAGGCTCGTGATCCGCGGGTCGCGCCGGTGCGAGATCCGGACCTCGGCGTAGCCGTTGGCCGGGACCGGCTGCCAGAAGCTCTCGCCTTCGTCCGGGCGGACCACGTGCACCGGGGTCGTGGCGGGCTCGCTCATCGCTCCTCTCCTCGAAGTCCCATGTGGCGATCGCGGCGGGCGCCGTGAAGAGCACGGGCCGCCCCGCCCGCGCCGCGCCCTCAGCCGGCTGCGCGCTTCTTCGACCAGAGCACGCACTCCACGCCCACGATCGCCTCGAGCCGCGCGGCCAGCCGCCGGGCCTCGCGTTCGGCGAGCCCCGAGAGCTGGAGGTCGATCACGAGCTCGTCGAGCGCCCGGTCGGCGTGGCAGCGCTCGGGCACGTGCCCCGAGAGGGCGAACACCTCGAGCACCCGTGGCAGCGTGGAGGGAGTGGCCTGGGCGTGGACCGAAAAGCAGAAGATGGCGGACATGGACGACGCACCGAGCGAGAACGAAAACGAAAGGGACTCTCAGGACGCACGACGACCCGGCCTCAGCGCGAGGCCGGGACCCTAATTCGAAGGCTCGTCGTGCGCCCGCGGTGCGTCACGGGCACAGGCTCGCGCGACCCCGCGCGCCTGTCAAGGCCGAGCCGCCTCCGCACCGGGCGCGGAAGCGGCTAGACTGCCGCCGGCCCGAGCAACGCGGAGGTCGACCGTGGCCGTCGCCAAGCGCAAGATCCCCACCGACCCCGAGGCCTTCCTCGCCTGGGAGAACCGCCAGAAGCTGCGCTACGAGCTGCTCGCCGGCCAGGTGTTCCTCGTGGCCGGGGGCAGCCTCGCGCACGATCTGATCGGCATGAACCTCGTGGCGTCGCTCCACGGACAACTGGCCGGGACGCCCTGCCGGGTGCACGGCAGCAATCTCAAGGTCCGCTCGCCGGCCGACGCGATCATGTATCCCGATGCGTTCGTGCGCTGCGGCCCGGCCGACGACGAGGCGACGGTCGTCGACGATCCGGTGATCGTGGTCGAGGTCTTCTCGCTGCGCCGCTCGAAATACGACATGGTGATCAAGCGCCACGCCCTACGGGCGATCCCGAGCCTGCGCCATCTGCTCTTCGTGCACCAGGACCAGGTGCTGGTCGAGCACGAGAGCCGCGAGGGCGAGGATCGCTGGCTCTGCCGCCTCCACCGCCGCCTCGAGGACCTGGTCGAGATCGACGAGCCCCCCGTGAAGCTGCCGCTGCGGGCGATCTACGCCGGCACCGACCTCGCGTCTTGAGGGGCGGGCGGCCCGCGTTCGGTCCGGGGGCCACCTCCGCGTTAACGAAATCTTGGGAGACGGGCGTTAGGAGGGTGGGGTCGACCGTAACGGTTCGGATTTCGCCGATGTCGCGACCCGCGTGCGACCAGGCTCTCCGCTCGCCGCTGTGCCGCTTGGCCGAGGTGATGGCCACGCTCGTGGGGTTGAACCGCCGGCTCGCCGAGCGACGCGCCCACGACGCACGCGACCTCGAGCGCCGCCTCACCTGCTGTTGGGTCCTGGCCCTCGTCCTCGTGGCAGCCTGCGCGATCGCCGCCACGGGGCTCACGCTCGGCATCGTCCTGCACCAGCGGGACGAGGCCTGGGTGATCGCCGAGGCCGGCACGCAGCGTTCGCGCGCCCAACGCATCGCCTCTTACCTGGCCGATCTCTTGACCGACGATCCGGTCGAGCAGGAGTTGGCGCGGCTCGAGCTCGAGCGGATCCGCGGCCGCATGAGCGAGGTCCACCGGCGGCTGAGCGAAGGGCCGGAGGCGCCGGCGCTCCATTCCGCGGCGCTGCGCGCGCATTACTTCGACGGACCGCTCGCACTCGCCCCCCGCCTCTCCCGCTTCCTGGCCGAGCTCGGCGCCTTGCTGCGCGACGTCGACGAGGGCCTCGTGGTCGCCGCCGAGCACGTGGCCCCGCTGCGCCGCGAAGCGCTCGGACCGCTTCTGGGCCTGCTCGACGAAGCGGTCCAGCTGCACGAGGACGACCTGCGCGCCGGGATCGATCGCCTGCTGGTGACCAGCGGTGCGGTCCTGGGCGTCAACCTGCTCCTGTTGCTCGCCATCGGCCTCGGCATCTTCCGGCCGATGACCAGAGGCCTCGCGACCTTCGTGGCCGACCTCGCGCGCCTGGCCGAGCAGGATCCGCTCACCGGAGTCGCCAACCGTCGCGCGCTCGTGGCCGCGCTCGAGCGGGCGATCGCCGCCCGGATCCCGCTCGCGGCGATCGCCATCGACCTCGACCACTTCAAGGAGGCCAACGAGCGGGCCGGCCACGCCGGCGGCGACGCCTTGCTGCGGGCCGCGGCCGAGCGGCTGCGGGCCTGTGTGCGGGCCCGGGACATCGTGGGCCGGATCGGCGGCGACGAGTTCGTCGTCTTCTTGTTGGACGTCCACGACGAGGCGACCTTGCAGCCGATCGTCGAGCGGATCCGCGCCGTGCTGCACGAGCCGGTGGCCTTCGAGGGGCGGCCGCTGCCGCTCGGTGCCACGCTCGGCGTGGCCTTGTGCCCCGCCGACACCGACGATCCGGAGCTCTTGTTGCGCGTGGCCGACGAGGCGCTGGTGCGCGCCAAGCACGAGCAACGCGGCAGCATCGGCCGGGCCCGCCGCGAGGACGTGCTGGCGGTCGAGCTCGCCCGCGAGCTGCGGGCGCTGGCCGAGCCGGGCCGCGAGGCGCCGCCGGACGGTCTGGCGCCGGTCTTCCAGCCCGTGGTCGCGCTCGGCTTCGGGCCACGGGCGCCCCTGCTCGGTTTCGAGGCGCTGGCCCGCTGGCACCATCCGCGGCTGGGGTCGATCCCCCCGGTCCAGCTGTTCGCCGCCGGTGCCGATCGGCGCGCCGTCGTCGCGCTCGGCCGCCTGCTGCGTCGAGCCGCCCTCGCCGTCTTCGCGGAGCTCGTCGAGAGACTGCCGGCCGAGGCGCGCCTCTCGGTCAACCTCGCCCCGGCCGAGGTGTTCGACGACGGGCTCGCCGAGGCGGTGCTCGCCGATCTCGCCACCTTCGCGCTGCCGCCTGACCGGCTCGCGCTCGAGATCACCGAGGACGTGCTGCTCGATCGGGTGAGCGACCAGCGGCTGGCCGGGCTCCTTCGCCTGCGCGCCGCGGGAGTGGGCCTCGTGCTCGACGATTTCGGCACCGGCACCTCCGGGCTCGCCCAGTTGCTCCGATTGCCCTTCGATGCGGTGAAGATCGACCGCCGCTTCGTGCAGGCGCTGGGCCAGGGCAACAAGGCCGTCGAGATCGTTCGCGCGACGATGGCCCTCGCCCGCTCGCTGGACCTGCGGGTGGTGGCCGAAGGGGTGGAGACCGACGGCCAGGTCCGGCTCCTCGAGGATCTCGGCTGTGGCGCCGCCCAGGGCTTCCGGTTCGGCCGGCCGATGGACGCGTGCCAGCTGCGGGCCTGGCTCCAGAGCCGCGTCGTACCCGCCGAGCCCGCCGTGGTCGCGGCCGCCGCACGGCTCGCGGCCCCGCTCGGCGCCCTCCCGGCTCCCGGCTGAGCCGGCCGCCCGCGGGGTACCCGTCCCGCTCGCCGATCGAACCACGCCGCCGGGCGGCGTCGCGACCGCCCGTGCCGCCGCTCCCGCGGACCCGCTGCCCGGTCGGTGGGCTTGCCGTGCCGCGCATCACCCGGCTAGCCAGGGGCCGGGGCGAGCGAGGGGCGCTGCGGCCCGTGCGGTGGGTGCGAGGAGGAGACGATGCGACGGCGGGAGCTGTTGGGTGCGATCGGCGTAGTCCTGGCGGCCGGCGGGGTGCAGGCCCAAGAGCGGATCTTCTTCGGCATCGCCACCGGTGGGACCGGTGGCACCTATTATCCGCTGGGCGGCATGCTGGCCCAGGTGATCTCCAACCACGCCACGGTCGGCGGCAAGAGGATCGCCGCCACCGCCGAGACCGGCAACGCCTCGGTGGCCAACGCCAAGCTCCTGGGCCGCGCCGAGATCGAATCGGCGTTCGTGGCGGCCGACATCCTCGATGCCGCCTATCGCGGCACCAACCAGTTCAAGGACGGGGCGCTGGCCAATCTGCGCGCGCTCGGGGCGCTCTATCCCGAGACCGTGCAGCTCGTGGTCCGCGCCGATTCGGGCGTCACCAGGTTCGCCGATCTGAAGGGCAAGTCGATCTCCTCGGGCTCGCCCGGCTCCGGCCAGTGGCAATTGCTCGGGGACCTGCTCGAGGTCCACGGCATGACGCGCGAGGACGTCAAGGAGGACTTCTCCTCCTTCGCCCAGTCGGTGGACAAGATCAAGGACGGCAATCTGGTGGCCAGCCTGATCACCGCCGGTGTGCCGACCGCCTCGGTGGTCGATCTGGCGCAGAGCCACCCGATCCGCATCGTGCCCCTGGTGGGGCCGGAGATCGAGGCACTCAAACGACGCCAGCCCTACTACGCCTCGGTGACGCTGCCGGCCGGCACCTACAAGGGCCAGGACGCACCGGTCGAGACCTTGGCGGTCATGGCGATCTGGGCGACCCACGCCGGCCTGCCCGAGGAGATCGCCTACGCCGTCACCAAGGCCGCCTACGAGAACACCGAGACCCTGGCCAAGGTCCACGTCCAGGGCAAGAACATCACGCCCGAGAACGCGCTCCGCTCGGTGTCGATCCCGCTCCACCCCGGCGCCGAGCGTTATTTCCGCGAGAAGGGCATCGTGAAGTGAGGGCGCCGGTGCGGCCGGCCGCACCCGCTCCGCCGTGAGCCGGCTCGGCGCGGCCCTGACCGCCGCGCTGCTCGTCACCGTGGGCGCCCCCGCACGGGCCGCCTGCCCGGCGGGCCTCTTGGTCCTCGCGCGGCCGACGGCCGAGGTCCTGGCGCGGCTGCCGCTCGATCCCGAGGCGCGCTTCGCGCTCGGCTTCCGCCACTCGGTCACCGGGCGCGAGGTGGTCGAGCGCTACCGGATCGAGGAGGGGCGCATCGTCCAGGAATCGATCCGGTTCGACCAACCGGGCCCGGGCCTGGCCGATCCGCTGCCGCCGGGCGCGGTCCTGGCCCGCGAGCCCGGTGGGTTCGTGGTCCGACTCGAGCGGCCGATCGACCAGCTGTGGCTGCGGGTCGCGCCGGAGGCCCACAACCGCCTGATGGCCGGGCGCGATCTGGCCCTGGCCGAGCTCGGCCACGGGGTCCTCGAGATCCGCCCCGCACCCTGCCCGGAGTAGCGCGAAGCGTGTCCGATCCCCGCCCGTCCCTCACGCCCGAACCCGGACCCTCCGGCCCGAGCCGCGCGGCGGTCGATCGGCTGGTCGCCGAGTACGATCCGGAGGCCAACTTCCGCAAGCTCGTGGGGGCCGCGGCCGGGCTCGTGACGCTTCTGGGCGTGGCGCTGTCGCTGTTCCACGTCTACACGGCGGGCTTCGGCCTGTTGAACGAGATCGTGCACCGGGCGGTGCATTTGGCCTTCGTCCTGGGCCTCGTGTTCCTCGTCTTCCCCGACGAGCGCGGGCGGAAGGTCCGCCGCGACTGGCTCGTGAGCCTGGGCTTCGCGGCCTTCTATCTCTACCTCGCGGTCGAGCTCGTGCGCGCGCTGGCCGCCCGCGGCCCGGTGCCGGGGGCGCCCTGGTTCCTCGTGGTGATGGGCCTTTTGGCCTTCCTCACCTTACCGCTGCCCTGGTTGTCGGGCCCGCGCGATCGCATCCCGCCGCGCGATTGGATCCTGGCCGCGGTGGCGGCGTCCGTCTCGCTCTATTTCGTCCTGTTCTTCGAGGAGATCTTCATCCGCCGTGTCGGCTCGCCGATCGCCCTCGACTACATGATGGGCGTGGTGGCGATCCTCGTGGTCCTGGAAGCCACCCGGCGGACCATGGGCCTGTCCTTGCCGATCATCGGCGTGGCCTGCCTGCTCTACGGGATGTGGGGGCCCTATCTGCCCGGCCCGCTCGGCCATCGCGGCTATTCGATCCTGCGCATCGTCAACCACCTCTACATCGGCACCGAGGGGATCTACGGCATCGCCGTGGGGGTGGTGGCGACCTACGTCTTCCACTTCGTCCTGTTCGGCGTGCTGATGCAGGCCACCGGGCTCGGCCGACTGTTCATGGACCTGGCGGCCATCCTGGCCGGCCGCCGGACCGGCGGCGCCGCCAAGGTCTCGGTCGTGTCCTCGGGCCTGTTCGGCATGATCTCCGGCTCCTCGATCGCCAACACGGTGACGACCGGGGCGCTCACCATCCCGATGATGAAGCGGGCCGGCTTCTCGCCGCGCTTTTCGGGTGCGGTCGAAGCCGCGGCCTCGTGCGGCGGGCAGATCACCCCGCCCATCATGGGCGCCTCGGCCTTCGTGATGGCCGAGATGCTGGGCGTGCCTTATGCCGAGCTGATCCTGGTCGCGGTGATCCCGGCGGCCTTCCACTATCTGGCCATCCTGCTCATGGTCCATCTCGAGGCCCGCAGACTGGGCCTTTCGGGCATGGATCCGGCGAGCATTCCGGGTCTGGGTGCCACCCTGGCCCGATCCTGGCACCTCGCGATCCCCCTGGTGGCGACCGTGGCGCTCCTGCTCATGCGCTACACCCCCTTCCTGGCCGCCTTCTGGGGAATCCTGCTCACCGTCGCCTGCTCCTACCTGCCGCTCGTGCTGCGCCCGCTGGGCTTTCGCCGGCTCGACCCGTCCTCGGCACTCGGCGCGCGGGAGCTGGTCGGCGGCCTCGAGCTCGGCGCCAAATACGCGCTCGGGATCGGCGCCGCCTGTGCCTGCGTGGGCTTCATTTTGGGCATCGCCACGCTGTCCGGCATCGGCTTCAAGTTCTCGGCCGCCGTGCTGGAGTTGGCCCGAGCCACCGCCGCCGCGATCCTGGCCCTCGATCCGCTGGGCCTTCTGGGCGAGCGCGGCCTCACCTTGTTCGTGGCGCTCCTGCTCGTGGCGGTCGCCTGCATCGTAATGGGTGCCGGCATCCCCACCACCCCCACCTACATCATCCTGGCCTCCATCGCCGCGCCGGCGCTGGTCGATCTCGGCGTCCCACAACTCGCCACGCACTTCTTCGTTTTCTATTTCGGCGTGCTGGCCGACGTCACCCCGCCCGTGGCGCTGGCGGCCTTCGCCGGTGCGGCGATCGCCGGCTCGCAGCCGATGCGCACGGGCCTCACCGCCTTTCGCCTGTCGATGGGCAAGGCGCTCGTCCCCTTCATGTTCGTCTTCGCGCCGAGCCTCCTGTTCGTCGACTTCCGCTGGAGCGAGTTCCTGATCGCGACGGGCTCGGGCGTGCTCGGTGTGGTGGCCCTCGCCGTGGCCTTCACGGGCCATCTGCGCACGACCGTGCCGCGCTCGGTGCGCGCCGGCCTCGGCCTGGCGGGCGTGCTCCTGGTCGGCAACGATCCCTGGGCGGTCGGCACCGGGGCGGTGCTGGCCCTGCTTCTGCTCGCCACCCAGCTGCGATCCACGCCGGAGGTGCGTACCCGGATAGCGCCCCTCGCCACCCGCGCCGGCCCGTCAAAGGTTCGTTGACGAAACGGCGATAGGCCGGACTCCGGGGCGCCCCGGCACGGCGCCACGGGGAGTTGGGGTGACGGACCGAACGGATCGCGACCGACCACCGGCCAGCGGCAGGACGCGGTCGGGCGCCATCCGCACCGAGGGGCTTCTGATCGTGGCCGGCCTCGCCCTCCTGGCGGCGGCCGCGGTCGGGGGCGGGCTCCAGCTGCACCGGCTCGACCGGGAGGAGCAGCGGCTTTCGGCCGTGGCCTACGAAGCCGCCCGGCGGGCCGAGGCGGCGGCCCGCCTGGAAGCCCATCTGGAGGCCCTCCTGACCGCGCTCGAGCCGCCCCTGACCGGGGAGCCGCCCGCGATCCCGTCCTCGCTCATGCAGGCTCTGGCGATGATGCGCGAAGCGCTCGGGCCGCCACCGGCCCCGTCGCTCGCGACGCCACCGACCAGCGAAGCCCCGACGGCCGACTCGGCGACGCCCAGCGCGCCGGCAGGCGGGCAGGAGGCGACGCTCGCGGCCCGGCTGGAGGCCCTCGCAGCCGCGCTGCGCCCCGGTGCGGTGATCGAGTTGCGCGCGCTCGCTCGCGAGCGGGCCGAGCTCGTGGGCCCGCTGCGCGAGACGTTCGCTCGGCACGCCGCCGTCGCCCGCGCCGAGGCCGAAACCGCGGCCGGGCGACGAACTCGCCTGGGCCTGGTGCTGGCGACCGTCTCGGTCCTGGCGGTGGGGGTGGCGACGGCGGCGCTCTCGCGCCTGCGATCGCTGCGCTGCCGGCTCGCGGCCCTGGAAACCGAGCTGGGGCGTCTCGCCGGCCGCGATCCGGTGACCGGGCTCGCCAGTCGGCCCACCTTCCTCGGCGCCCTCGAGACCGCGCTCGCCGCCCGCCGCCCCGTGGTCCTGGTCCGCATCGACCTCGACCGACTCGAGGAGATCAACTCCGCGCTCGGCCACGCCGCCGGCGACGCGGTGCTGTGCGCCACCGCCCGGCGGATCGCCGAGCAGCTGCGCGCAGCCGATCTCGCCGGCCGGCTCGGTGACGACGAGCTCGCCTGTCTGTTGCCCGAGATCCCCGAGGACCGGCCGGTGGAGACGGTCCTCGCCCGGCTGCGCACCGCGCTCCAGGAGCCGGTGCCGATCGGCGAGCGGACCGTGCGGGTCGGCGCCACTTTGGGCGTGGCCCGCTTCCCCGAGGACGCGGTCGATCCGGAGCGGCTCGTGCGCGCCGCCGGCGAGGCGCTGGCCCGCGCCAAGCGCAACGGCCGGGGCGGCATCGGCCGCGCCACCGCCGGCGATGCGACCCGCGCCGAGCGTCTGGCCCGGGCCCTGCGCGATCTCGACGGGACCGACCCGCCGGAGGCGCCGGAGGGGCTGGACGTGGCCCTCCAGCCGATCGCCGCGCTCACCGCCGATGTCGAGGAGCCCGGCGCCCTGTTGGGCTTCGAGGCCCTGGCCCGCTGGCACCATCCGAGCCTGGGGGCGATCGCCCCCGAGGAGCTGTTGCCGGCGGCGGCGGCCAGTGGCCGTGCCGCTCGCTTGGGCCGCGTTCTGCGCCGACGCGCCTTCGCGGCCTTCACCGGCCTCGGGCCCGAGGCGATCGACGGCCGCTTCCTGGCCGTCAACCTGGCCCCGGGCGAGGTGGCGAACCCCGAGCTCGAAGCCGAACTCGCAGCCGATCTCGCCGCCTTCGGCCTGCCCTGGCGGGCCCTGTGCCTGGAGATCGCCGAGCAGCTCCTGGTCGAACGGCTCGCCGACGACCGTCTGGCGGCCCTCGTGCGGCTCCACGAACGGGGCGTGCGCCTGGCACTCGACGATTTCGGTACCGGCGGCTCCAGCCTCGCCCAGCTGCTGCGCCTGCCGATCGACGTCCTCAAGATCGACGGCCGCTTCGTGGCCGCGCTGCCGGGCGACCCGCGGGCCCGCGAGATCGTCCGGGCGACGCTGGGCCTGGCCGCCGGGCTCGGCCTCGAGGTGGTGGCCGAAGGGATCGAGGAGCCGGCGCAAGCGGCGCTCCTGGCCCAGCTCGGCTGCCGCGCCGGCCAGGGCTGGGCGATCGGCCGGCCGCTGCAGGGCGAGGCTCTGCGCGCGTTCTGCCAGGGCCGCAGCATCCGCGACCGGAAGGTCGCGGCGCTGCGCGCCTGAGGGGCGGAGAGCTGCGGGGCCGCACTCCCGTCCGGCCGGCGGCCGACCCCTCAGCGCCTCGGCAGGGCCGCCTCGGCGGCCGGGGGTCGTGGGGCGTCGACGGGCGCCGCGGCGCGGGTCGAAGCTCCCACCACCTCCTCCAAGAGCGCCAAGAACGCCAACACGGCACCGGCCTGATCGAGATGGGGATCGTGGGCCCGGGGCGGCTGCTCGATCAGCCGGGCGATCGCCTCGCCGAGCCCGGCCGCCACGGTGCGCCGATCGGCGGGTGGGACCGCCAGCGCCCGGGTGGGGTCGGTCCCCCAGCGGGCGACGATCTCGGCCGGCCCGCTGTGCGCCAGGAACACCACCGGAGCGCCGAGCAGCATCGCCTCGACCAGCGCGCAGCCGCCGTCCTCGTTGGTGCCGGCGAACAGCACACAGCCGGCCTCGCGCACGAGCTCGAGACAGCGCCCGCGCGGCACCCGCCCGAGAAAGCGCACCCGCCCCTCGAGTCCGAGCTCGGCCACCCGCCGGCGCAACCGCGGCTCCTCGGGCCCCCCGTTGGCGAACACGAGGTCGACGCCGCGCGGCGTCCGGGCCAAGGCCTCGAGCGCCAGCATCGGACCCTTGCGGGCATCGAGCGTGGAAGGGAACAAAACGAACCGGCCCCGCTCGCGCGGGGGCGGCACGGTCGGCAGTTCGGTGAGGACCGCCCGGTTGAAGATGCGCGCCCGCCGGGCCACGTCGGCCGGCAG
>FWPV01003531.1_pt1 | contig 35151 bp, 36 predicted proteins | sample 2228371 | NCBI WGS metagenome assembly FWPV01 (sample SAMEA103939776, study PRJEB20133) | metagenome | reverse complement strand
TAGCTGAACATGGCCTGCTGCTGCACATCGTTGCCGCGCATAAAAACTGCCTCCGGATAACCTATTGTTATCGTTGACTTTAGCACCTTTTCGCCATTATGCACAGCATTAATTACGGTCATCAAGAAAAAGAGTTTTTCAACAGCCTGTTAGGAGAGGGTCTGGCGCAGCCCGTCCCGGAAGGCCCGGACAAGCAGGGGCACCCGGTCAAACTGGCGGCGGCGCAGTCGGTTTATGGCCTTGGCCAGAAATTTGACGGTCTGCACCGTCCACAGCCGCCAGCTCGGACAGTGCTTGCGGTAATATACCAGCCCGGATAAAAACTCGTGGTAGTCCGCCTGGGGGCTGGCACCCTCCAGGCTGACTTTCTCTTTGTGATAGACCCGGCTTTGGGGTTCGCAGGCCAACCGATAGCCGGCCTTCACAAGACGGCGGCACAGGTCCACGTCCTCCCAGAAATGGAACAACCTGGTGTCAAACAGCCCCACCCGCCTCAGGGCCGCCACCGACAACAGGCAGCTGGCCCCCTCCAGGTAGTCCAGGGGGGGCTCGCCTGCCGGCGCCCTTGCCTCCGGCGCCCCCATGTAAGGCGAATGCACCACGGCCAGCCACGGGTGAATCTGTTTGCCGCACAGGGAAGCGATGGTGTCCGGTTGCTGATAATAAAGGAGCTTGCTGCCCACAGCCCCGGTTCGGGGATCGGCCTCGGCCCGGGCGACCAGGCGGGCCAAGGCGTCGGGCTCCACCACGGTGTCGTTGTTCAGCAGCCACACATACCGCGCTTCTCCCCGGGCCAGGATATAGCGAAGGCCCACGTTGTTGCCGCCCCCGAACCCTAAATTGGCCCCGGTTTGAATCAGAGTCAAAGGCACCGGTTGGTGGCCGGGCCGTCCTCCCGCCTCCGCCTCCCCCCGCTCATACCATCTATAGGGAATGGGTTTCCTGAGGGGCGTGGCAAAGAGATGCCCCAAAGCCGCATTCCCGGGTCCGGGAAAGACCAGCTCTCCTTTGGCCCAGGCCGCCAGGCGCTCCCAGGAGCCATCCCGGGAGCCATTGTCGCAGACCACCACGGCAAAGGGTTCATAGACCTGGCGGAACAGGCTCTCCAGGCACTCCACCGTGTGCTGCCAGCCGTTCCAATTCACCAGGAGGACTTCTACCGGGGGCTTCATGGCCGCTTTTCCTCACCGGCCGGAGAAGTCGCCCGGGTTCGCCAGGAGATGAGAGACCGCCAGACCCTGCCCATATTTCCGGAAATGATTGCGGTTGGTTGTGCTTTCATGGCCCGCGATTATTGTGATGGCCGGTCAGTTCGGTCTGGCCCGAAACACCAACTGGAGATATTGTGACTCATGAAAATGGCCCACGGTAAGAAAGTTGAAGAGAAACCAAAGCACCCTTTGTCGGCAAGGATTAATCCCACGAACTTCTTCAATGTGAAAATCCAACTCTTGCAATGTTCTGGAAAAACTTTTTTTGGTGAAAAATCTGAGATGTGAGATATCCAATATTCCCTGTGGCTCGTAGCGCCAATCTTTATGATAAAGAAGGTTGTACAGATTCTTAATGTAGAGTACATTAGGAATGGTGATCAATAGGCTTCCCATGGGGGCCAATACGTTCTTGGCCTGTTGTAATACCTGAAAGGGATCCACCAGATGTTCCAGGACGTCCGCGAAGACCAGGCAGTCGAAATCAGCCGCGGCAAGGGCAGGGAGCAACTCTTGCACATCCCCCACCAGCACCCGGTCGATTTTTGCCTGCGCGGCCGCGGCGGCCGCGGGGTTTATTTCAATGCCCCAGACCTCGGCCCCCCACCGCTCCTTGACCAGCAGGCCGAAGTTTCCCTCCCCGCAGCCCACGTCCAGAAGCTTTCTCACGGTAGGGGGCAGAAACGGCAACAATTCCGCGCGGCTCTGCCGGTAATAGTCCCCTGCCCGTTCCACGGCATGCTCATCCACGGCCCACTGCCCCCCACGCGCAATCTCGGTTTGCCCTGCCGGCCGGTATGCCCCTAGCCTTCATGGGAGAGACCTGGCCCAGGCAAAGCTGGCCATCCGCCTTAGGCGCTCCGCCACCCATTGCCGTTCCGGCGCGGATAGGAAACGTTGCCAGGTGCAGAGGACAAAACCCGCCAGGATGGTACACAGAAAAACCCCTTTCAGCGCCGAGGCGGCGAAACCCAGCGCCGCCAGCAGGACCGCCAGGGCAGCGGATAGTGTCAGGAGCATGCGGGCCACCAACCGGCCCTCAAGACGCAGCAACCCCTGCGTAAGATACAACAGGAGGGCGCCATCCAGGGCCACCCGCAGGGTCCAGGCCAAGGCCACCCCGTCAATGCCCCAGTGTTTCAACAGCAGCCAAAGCAAGGGCAGATAGAGGGGAAATTCCAGGAAATACAATTTGGCAGTGAGGTCCGGGCGGCCGGCCCCCTGCACCAGGGCATGGGGGATCATGGCCAGCCCATTCAGCAGCACGCCGATGCTCAGGTATTGCAGCACGCGGGTGCTTTGGGCGGCAAATTCCCTTCCCAGCCAGAGGTCCAGACCCTCGGGGGCCAAGGTGATGATGATCAGCGCCAGGGGAAAAAGCAGCAGCAAGGTGTACTTGGCGCTCTTGCAAAACAGGTCTCCGGCGTGCCGGCGATCCCGAAGGTAGGCAGCGGAGAAGGCAGGGAACATGACGCTGGCAACGGCGCTGGGGATGAGCAGTTGCCGGGTCACCAAATCGTAGGGCGTGGCGTAGTAGGCCAAAGCCACCACAGAGCCCACGGCTCCGATGAGGAAGCGGTCCACATAGGCCGTGGCCATGGAAAGCATGTTGCTCAAGGTGATCCAGCCCCCAAAGCCTACCAGGATCCGGATCAAGGCCACCTCTATCCCCCACCGGCGCCTGAGGCTTGGCATCACCCGCCACACACAGAGGAACGAAAAGACCAGAAGCACCAGGCGGCCCCCCACCAGGGCGGCGAAGACCAGGGAAAGCCGGGCTGAGAAAAACAGCACCGCCCAGGGGGCAATATAGGTGAAGAACCCGGCCAGCAAGCGGGCCAAATTGATCAGGTCATAACGCTGGTGAGCTTCCAGCATCCCCTGAAAGGCCAAGGAGGTGATGACAATGGGGAAGGAGAAGGCCAGCACCGCGAAGGCCTCCATGGTTTCGGCGCGCACCTCCGGGGGGATGGGAAAGACCGTGGTGGTGGCCCAGGGGAGCAAGGCCAGCAGCAGCAGAGTGCCGGCCGCTCCCAGGAGGAGGATGAAGAGGCAGGCGGTCCAAAAAAGCGGCGGAAGCTCGTCCTCCCGGCCATCGGCCAGCTTGGCGGCGGTGACAAGGGTGAGGGTGCGGCCCACCCCCAGATCAAAAAACATGAAGCAGGACAACAGCATCCACGCAAAGGTGAGCAGTCCGAAGCGATAGCCGCCCAGTCCCTGGAGCAAAGCAGGGATCGTGAAGAGCGCCATGGCCAAGGGAGCCCCCTGACCCAGAAGGTTATAAACCACATTCCGGATTAAGACGCTTCCTGTGGCAAGGGGCGGCAGGGAAGGAAGGGGGAGGGAGCTCAACGCCATATCAATCACCGGCAAGATGGCGCCTTGTCACCCCCGCCTCAACAGCCGGCGGATGTCTTGCCGCCAAGGCTCCAGGGCCGCCTTAAGACTGCGGACCCGCTCCATATGCTCGGGCGTAACGGCCTTGGTGCGGAGGCGTTCCCGCAGCAAGATATACATAGTCAGGGTCAGAAAGGTAAAACCACTCACCACCAGGACGGTGAGCACGCGTTTGGGTTTGGATTTCCGCTCCGGTGGGGAGGCCCGGTCCACCACCTGCACCACCACGGCCTCTCGAGCCTGGTCCAAACGGGCGATTTCCACCAGTTTGCAATACAGTTTGTAGAGCCCTTCCTGGTAGCGGGTCTCGCGGTAGAGGCGCAGATATTCCAGACCCAGAACCGGCATCATGCCGGCCGCGATCATGGCATGGCCCTGGCCCTCGGGGGTACCTTCCTGCATCTCGGCCCGTCTGAGCTTTTCCCGCAGCCCGCTCAATTCCGCTTCCAGGCGCATCACCTCATGGTTGTTGGGGGTGGCCCGTTGCTTCAGAACCTGCAGCTCCACCTCCCGGTAATCTATGGTGGCCCGGAGATTGGCCAGGTACTCCAGCACGCTGCGCGTCTGGACGTCAGGCAGCAGGACCCGGTTTTTTTCACTGAAGGCGCGCAGGTCCTCCTCGGCCTTTGCGAGCCGCACCTCGGCCTCATGGCGCTCCTTTTCCAAAAGGGCCAAGCGGTCGGTGGTCTCCTGAGCGGCGATCTCCTTCAGCAGCCGGGAGAGCTCCTCCGTATAGGCATTGGCCATCTCCGCGGCCCGCCGGGGATCCCGGTCGGTAACCTCAATGGTGATAATCCCGAACTTGGTGGTGCGGATGTCGGTCTTCTTGGCCAGCTTTTCCCGGGCCTGCTCTACATACGAGGCCCGGAAGCGTTCCCGGAGCTGGAAGCGGTGAATGATCCGGTCGGAAATGGTGTCGCTCCTGAGCAGGCCCACAAAAAACTCCCCCGGTGATTTCAGGCCCAAGAGGCTCTCGGCAAACCCTCCCAACCCGCCGGCCCGGCCGGGAATCATGCTGGCCCCCAACCCCTCCAGAATTTGGGCGCTCAGCGTGATATTCTGCTGCGGCGGAATGAGGCGCGCCACCGCGGTGTACTCCTTGGGCCAGATCAAAACCACCACGGCGGTGATGATACCCACCACCAGCGTGGAATAGGCGATCATCCGGCTGTGTCGGGCCAGCACCACAAGATAATCCACCAGGTTGACTTCTTCCAGATGCTGGGGATCGGACTCGGCTTTCCTAGTCATTGGTTTCTGCGGTTACCGAACGTCTGGGGCAAGTGCGGGGGCCTGGAAATCCTGCCCGCAGGAGTGCTCCCGCGGTAAAAACTCAGGGTGGCGGCGCTTGTTCCTCTGGTTTTGGAACCCAAGCGACGATACTCCGTAAGTATGCCGCCTGGCCGGACCTTGTCAATGTATTTGTCAATTCACGAGAGACTCCGGAAGGTTGCCACCGTTTTGGGAGAGGCCCCGGGGCACCGCCGGTGGACCTCCCCGGATGACTTCGCCGGCGCCGGGCGACTTGACCCGTACTTGGTCCCTTTGGTAAGATGGACCTCCGAAAGAAGGATCCGGAAACCCTGAAAGGGCGGGGCATACAACGTTGACCCGAAGCCGCGTGGGCTCCACATTCATCCTGGCGCTGGGCGCGCTGAGCCTTTGCTGCCTGTGGAAACCGCCTTTGGTCCAGGCCCAAAGCGTGTTGCGGGTGAGTCGTGGGGGAGTGATTTACTATCACTTCAGCGACCGCCCGGGGGCGGCCGCCGGCGCCGGCCGTCAGCTCCCCAGCGCCGGGGCGCCTCCGCGACTCCGGCCGCCGGCCAAAAAGCTTTCGCCCGCCGAACTCCAGCCTGTCATCCAGGAGGCCGGCACCCGACACCAGCTGCCGCCGGCCCTTATCAAAGCCCTCATCCGGGTGGAATCCAACTTCAATCCCGCCGCCACCTCCCCCAAGGGGGCGCAAGGGCTCATGCAGCTCATGCCTGAGACCGCCAGTGATTTGCAGGTTCGGAACCCTTATGACATTCAGGAGAACATCTGGGGGGGCAGTCGGTATGTTTCCCAGCTCCTCAAACGTTTTAACTATCGGCTGCCCCTGGCCTTGGCGGCATATAACGCCGGCCCCCAACGGGTGGACCGCACGTTGGAGGTTCCCCGGATCCCGGAAACGGAAACCTTCGTGCGGGCCGTTTTGACTGAGTTCCTCAAGTACCGGGCGGAAGAACGCCTCAGCCCCCCGGCCCGGCCCTGAACTTGCCCGGCCGTAACAAAGCGTTCCCACGGCCAGCCGGTGCAAGCCCCGCTTGCCACTCTCCTTTCCTTACGCCTCCCTGCCAGACCTCGGAAATCACCCGGCCCAGCCCGGCAGTCTGCCCTTCACGCCTCCCCCGGGCTTCGCAGGATGTTGAAAAAGTTGATTCGATGGAGGGGCCAGGGAGCCGGCCCCCTGCGCCCTCCCCCGAACCCCAAGTAGGGTTTTGGCTGCGCCGATTCCCTCAAGAGGGACGTTCTCCCATAAGGAGCGCGGGGAGGAATTTTTCAACAACCTTTCAGGCCAGCCTCTTAGTTGCGCAGGCCCACGATGATAACGCCGGCGGTGAGGGCGATCTGGGCCAGAATGGTGACGATGTCCTTGATGGGTTTGAGCCAGGTGACCCTTTCCAGTCTTTCCGGCACGACGATGGTGTCGCCCGGATCCAGCTTGAGAGAGCCGAGGCCGCCGCTGTGGTAGGTGTAGTGATAGCCGTCCCAGGTCTGCCCGAATCCCAGGCGGCCGAAAGAGCCGCGGCCCACCGCCGAGCCGTTGGCCTTAATGACGTAAAGGTTTTTCAGGTCGCCTATGCGGTTGACTCCCCCGGCCATGCGGATGTAATCATCAACGCTGGCTTGGGGCGAATAGACCACTGCCGAGGGGGACAGCACCGCGCCCAGAACCGACACGGTGCCGGGCACCTGGGGCACCAGCAGGGAGTCGCCATCCATCAGCACCAGGTCGTTAGGGGTGCCCCGCAGGCGTTCCGGGTCGTCAATGCGCACCAACACCCGCCCCAGGGGTTCGATGGTCCGCAGGCGTTGGATGAGTTGCTGCTGCATCCTGGCAAAAAACTCCGCCCGCCGGGTTTCCTCCGGGTCCAGGGCCTGCTGCAACTGGCCGGAGGAATACGCCATGGTAATGGCCTCGGCCTGATCCAGGGCGCGAGCCAACTGTTCTTTCTGCTGAGCTTTGACGGAAGGCCGGCTTAAGGTGGCCCCAAAGGGGTAGGCGGAAGCCGTAAAGCCCCCCACCCGGCTCAGGAGGGAGCTCAGGGTTTCTCCTTTGCGGATGGCGTAAGTGCCCGGATACTTCACCTCGCCTTCCACCTTGACGGTTTTATACACCTCCCACTCGGGGATGGAGCGCACAAAGAGGTAATCGCTGGGTTGCAGGCGGACATTTTCCCGGGGATCGTCCGCCAGGGCCTTCCTCAGATTCACCGTGAGCTGGGAGGACTGCACCCCCTGGGGGGTGGCGGTAAAGCGGGTGATCTCCATAACGTCCGGACTGGCGTGCATGAGGAGGCCGCCGGCCAGTTGCACCAAATCCTTTACCCGCATGTTCTCCGCCAGGCCATATTCTCCCGGGAGGCGCACGGCTCCGGCAATGGCCACCTTGCGCTCCACCAGGCGGGGGACCTTGAAGATCCGGACGAAATCGCCGTCCACCAGGGTAATGCTGGGCCCCCCGGAGCGCAGCACCTTTTCCAGGTCGTCTTCAAAAAGCACCATTTCCTTATGATTTTTGACCCTGAGCACCTGCACCCGGCCCTTAAAGGCGGTGTCTCCCAGCCCCCCGCACAATTGAAAAAGCTCCCTGAGCGTACGCTCCTGCTTGAGTTCATAAATCCCGGGCACCTTGATGGGGCCGCCCACTTCCAGACGCCGGCTCATGGCCACCTTGGCGCCGGCCTCCTTCAGGCTCATGCCGAAGCGCTTCTTAAAGTAGCGATTCTCTTCCGCTTCTTCATTTCTCAGCCAACCGGGGGCCGGTCGTCTCTCCGGACGACTTACCTCCATGTCGGTCACAATGCGCCGGGCCTCCTTGGATTGCCAGTCAAGCTCGACGGGCCCTTCCCCGCGCCTGAGCCCCCGGCCGGCGGCCGATTCCTCCTGGAGCTCCGCCCGCGCCAAAAGTTTCAGCTCCTCCTCAATTTCTTCCGGCGTTTTGGGGGTGCCGATGGCCACCAACGGGCCGATGGGCGGAATGAAGATGACGTCGCCGTTCATGAGGCGCACATCCTTGCTCTTGTCTCCCTTGAGGAGGAAGTCGTAGAAGTCAAAGTGCACCACCACCTGGCTGCCCCGGCGCACCTGGATGTTCCTGAGGGAGCCGGATTTGGCCGGTCCTCCGGCGGCAAAAAGGGCGTTCACAAGGGTGGCTAGGGAGGACACCGAATAACTGCCCGGGGCCCGGGCCTGCCCCACCACAAAGACCTGGATGGTTCTCAGGTTGTCCAGCGTGACGTTATACTGGAAATTCTTGAACTGCCGGGAAAGCTCTTTTTCCATGACCACCTGGAGTTGGCGGTAGGTGAGGCCGCTGACGTGGATCACCCCCAGGTTCGGCACCGCGATCTGGCCGTTGCGATCCACCGTCAGGCTGTAGTCGCCCTGGATGCTCCCCCAGATCACCAGGCGGAGGGTGTCCCCCGGCCCGATAATGTAGTCGGGTCCCACCGGGACGTCCCGCAAAGGCAGAAACGTGGTGGGAGGCTGAGAAAAGAAGCTGTAGCCGAACTGGCGGATGAACATCAGCTGGTCCCAGGCCCGGCGTTCGATGGCCGAGATTTCCTCGGGTTGCTGGGGGGCGGCCGTGGGAATTTGCTCCGGGGGGGCCGAAGGGCTGGGGCGGGCCGGAGTCTCCGGGGAAGTCGGCCGCGGCAACGAGGGAGTGGGACGGGTCCCGGGTGTGGCCGGCAGGGGTCCGGGGGCCGGAGCAGGGCCGATCCGCTGGAGATAAAACTGCGCCTGTTCCTCCAGGTCCTGCGGTCCTGCCTGGGCCCGGACCTGGGTCACGGGAACCGCCAACAGAAAAATCAGCAGCCAGCAGATGATCTTCTTTGCCATCTCTGCATCCTTGCCGGACGGGTCCGGTTGCCGGGAAAGATCGTCCCCATTATGAGCAAAAAGACCGGCTTCGGCAAGGTGGAAATGTAACCTTTGGAATGTGTAACCGGCTTAAGGAGAAGAGGCTTGGGGAGGAATGGCCTCGGGAATAAGAAAATGCAGACGGCATTTCAGATTATCCCGCATGAGGCGGCGGATGACCCCGGCCGTGGCCCAATAGTCCTCCCGGGAAGGAAAGGGGGGACAGCGGGCCACAATACCATGGGGGCGCCCGGCCACCCGGGAGTCCGCCACCTGCCACAGGATGCCGCCGTCCCGGGCCCGAAACAGGGTGAGGGACATGTGGATGGCGGCGTGGCTGATGGAAGTACCCGGAGCCCGCACCGCCGACGGCCCGGCCCACAGCGCCTGCCCGCGGCCGGGATTCAGCCAGCGGATCATCTCCTCCAAGAAGTAGGAGCGCTCTTTTTGTCCCGGGGGGACGCGATCAGGATCGGAGACGTAGAGAGTGGGACTATAAAAGCCGAACAGGTAAGCGTCCACCCCTGGCATGAGAATTTGCGATGGGCTGAGAAAATCGGCGAGGGGGAGGTCGGAGGGAACCAGGGCCTCGCCGGAGAGCAGCACCGGTTCATAGCCCCGGTTTCTGAGACAGTCCAACAGCGTATCTGCCACCAATTCCTCAAAATCCGCCAAATCCACGGCCCGGGGGTGGGGGTCCGGGGAGGCCTGCAAAGGGGCAAAGAAGACCGTGTCACCGGAGATGAAGGCGCTGCTCAGGGAAGGTTGCCCCGGGAAGGCCCGGTGACAGGGCCAATGCCGCAAAAACACCGCCACCCGCTGGATGCCCCGATAGCCGGGGTTCGAAGCCACATAAGGTTTATTGCTCATCTGAACGCAGGCCGCCGAACCCCACAGCACCATCCCCAGCAAGAGCAGGCCAAGGTTCCGAGGGAATTTGGCCCCCCAGGTGGGGAGGGCAACCAGGCCAGCTCTCCCCGAGACCGCCGGCCTTGCCCGCCAGAACTCCAGCAAAGCGTCGCTCCTTGAGTTTGCCAATGCGATGATCGGTCCCGTTGCACCTCCAGCCGCCAGGAGGAGCGGCAGAATTGTCCCACGCGGGACCGTCCCTGTCAAAACTTTTCCCCCGCTTGGGGACCAAGGACCGGAGCGTTCTGAACTTGCGGGGGGCAGTTCCCGCCCTCGGCGACAGAAAACCTGATAATAATTTCGGTACTTGACTTAGACAATCATAAGGAATATCCTTAGGCAAAAATCGAGTCTTGCAGATTGCTCAGGAAAAAATTCCCCCGGTTCCTAAAGTATTGTCTGCCCGCCGCCGATGAGACGAGGAGAGGAGGGAAAAGCTGATGAATCTTTTGCTGTTCTATCTTGGCGTGGTGGTGGGAACGTTTTTGGGGGTCGGGTTCATGTGCCTTTTGGCCCTGGGTCGGGAGCCGGCCTCCAAAGAAGAGCTGGCCCCCAGGCGCTGACCTCGGCCCGGTGTTCTCGAGGTGCCGGGGATGACTTCGAGTTTGGGGGCGGTTGCCCGCTCAGAGGCAGTTCCGGGCGCCATGTTCATCCTTCTGCCCACCCACGGCTGACTCGGGCTTGGGGCGCCCCCTTGGCAGGCTGGCGGGCGCGGGGCTGCTGCCCCGAAGGCGCCTGCCGCACGGCCCCTGAGCGCCTCGTCCGCCTTGCTCCTCCTTTAGCCCGCGGGAGAAGCCGACTCCCGGGCTGTCCTATTCCCCCTTCCACTATTGGTCCGCCGGCCGGAGGCTTTTCCCGCCGGTTCCCCATCTAGATGCTGCTTCCCGCCTTTTGTGCTATAATTCTTCCAGTCTCGCCCGCGGGGAGCGCACCCATGAGTCCCAATTCGGCGGTTTTGAAACCCTGGGAACCCATCCAGGCCTTTCCCGGCATCTCCGTTCGGTTTCTTAAGGAAAACCGCTGCCTTCCGGTGAAGCAGGAAGACGGCCGGGTGCTTTTGGCCATGGCCGACCCTGAGAATCTGGAAATCCGCCGCACCATGGAGGTGCTGCTGGCCGCCACGGTGGAGCCGTTGGCGGTCCCCGAGACCGAGCTTTTGGAAGCCATTGAAGCGGTCTATCTGCCCGGCAGCCCGATGGCCCGACTGGTGAATGGCCTGGAGCAGGACGAAGCCGAGGCCCCCGCAGAGGAGACCGCGGAAATCGGCCACCTCCGGGATATGGCCCGGGAAGCTCCCATCATCCAGTTGGTCAACCTCCTGATTTCCCGGGCGGTGGAGATCGGGGCCAGCGACATCCACCTGGAACCCTTTGAGAATCAATTCCGGGTGCGCTACCGGAAGGACGGGGTCCTGTTCGACGCCGAAAGCCCGCCCAAAGGATTGGAGCCCGCCGTCCTCTCCCGTCTTAAAATCATGTCCCGCATGGACATCGCGGAGCGCCGTCTGCCTCAGGACGGCCGCTTCCGTCTGAAGTTCCAGGGGCGGGACATTGATTTTCGGGTCTCCACCCTGCCCAATCTTTTCGGCGAAAGCATGGTGATCCGCATTCTGGACCGGGAGCGGGTCATTCTGGATCTGGAAAAGCTGGGCTTTCCTGCCGACACGCTCAGACAGTTTGACCGCCTTATCCACAAGCCCTACGGCATGATCCTGGTGACCGGCCCCACCGGCAGCGGCAAAACCACCACCCTCTACGCCGCCCTGGAACGCATCAATTCGGTGGACAAAAAAATCATCACGGTGGAGGACCCGGTGGAATACCGCGTGGCCGGGGTCATCCAGATGCAGGTCAAGCCCGACATCGGCCTCACCTTCGCCCGGGGCTTGCGGCACATTGTGCGCCAGGACCCGGATGTCATCCTGGTGGGCGAGATCCGGGACCGGGAGACCGCCGAAATCGCCATCCACGCCGCCCTCACCGGCCATTTGGTCTTCAGCACCCTGCACACCAATGATGCCCCCGGCGCGGTGACCCGCATTCTGGAAATGGGCATTGAAGACTACCTCCTGTCTTCCGCCCTGCTGGGGGTGCTGGCGCAGCGCCTGGTGCGTCTCATCTGCCCGCGCTGCAAGGCCCCCGCCCCCCCGGGAGAAGGCGTAATGAGCGAGGGCGGACCCGTGTACCTGGGCCGGGGCTGCGAGGACTGCGCCCATACCGGCTACCAGGGACGCACCGGCATATATGAGCTTTTGGTGATGGACGATGCCCTTCGGCAGCTGATCCTGCAAAAGGCCGATGCGGTGACCATCCGCAAGGCCGCTCATGAACGGGGAATGCGGTCCCTGGCCAGCGACGGCTGGGACAAGGTGAAGGCAGGCCTCACCACCCCTCAGGAAGTGCTCCGGGTGACGCACGAGTAAGGTATGCCCATTTTTTATTATCGGGCCGTGAATGCCTCCGGCGACGTCATCTCCGGCAACCTGGAATCCCGGGAAGAGGCCCAGGTGGTGCAGCATCTCCAACAGGGGGGCCTCATCCCCCTGGAGATCTCCCGGGAGGAGCCCAAACCCTCGTGGCGCGCCTATCTCCCGGCCCGCCGCCGGCTCTCCCGCTCCGAACTCATCCTGTTGACCCAGGAACTGGCCGTGCTCCTTAGGGCCGGCCTGCCGTTGGACCGCAGCCTGCGCATCCTTAGGGATACCACCCGCCGGGCTGGTCCCAAAGGGGTTTTGGACCAGATCTTTCGGGATGTGCAAGCCGGTAAGTCCCTGTCCGAGGCCCTGGCACGCTACCCCGACTTCTCCCCCTTTTACCTGAGCTTGGTCCAGTCCGGGGAAGCCGGCGGCTTCCTGGAAGTGGCCTTGGAACGCCTGGCCGATTATCTGAAAGCGGTGGGCGACTTCCGCCAGCACCTCCTCACCAGCCTCATCTATCCCGGAGTTTTGGCCTTGGTGGGGGGCGGCACCATCATCCTGATGCTCACCTATGTAGTGCCCCGCTTTGAGGTGTTCTTTAAGGAGATGGGCCAGACTCTGTTTTGGAGCACCCGCTTCCTGCTGTGGGCCAGCGCCTGGTTCCTGGAGTATTGGTGGGTAGGGGCACTGATAATGGCCGTGGGGTTTCTCATCCTGTCCCATTTCCTGCGAACACCCCGGGGCCGGTTGGCCCTGGACCGCTGGCAACTCCGGGCGCCTTTGGTGGGCGATCTCACCCGCCAGGTCTCCGCCTCCTTTTTTGCCAAAACCCTGGGCACCCTCCTCAAGAGCGGGGTGCCGCTGGTGGCTTCCTTGGAGGTGGTCACCGGCTCGGTGACCAACCGTCACCTGGCTCAGTCCCTGGACACGGTGGTGGAAGATGTGAAGAAGGGCCAGAGCCTCTCCGGCCTGCTGCGCAAGTCCAGCCTCTTCCCGGAGATCTTCCTGCAGATGATCGCGGTGGGAGAAGAGACCGGCCAGTTGGGGGACATGCTGCTGCGGGCGGCGGATTCCCTGGAGGGCGAAGCCCGGAACAAAGTGAAGCGGTTGTTGGCCTGGCTGGAGCCGGCCTTGATTCTCGGCATGGCGGTGGTGGTGGCCTTCCTCATCATCTCCCTGCTTCTGCCTATCCTGAACCTGTACGAAATCTCCTTGTAAGTTTTTGGGGGAGGAAGCTTCAGCCGCCAAACCGCCATCCGTGGCCATGGGGGGTGAAGGGGTGGACAAAGGAACCAGACTTCCTCCATTTTCACAACTATATCGGAAACCAAAATCCGGGAGGTAGGCCGGTGCACGAAACGAGAAGACGAGAGCGAGGCTTCACCCTCATTGAGCTCATGGTGGTGCTCTTTATTTTGGCGCTCCTGGCGGCGTTGGTGGGTCCCAAGTTCATCGGCCAGGTGGGCAAGGCCAAACCCAAGGCCGCCGCGGTGCAGATCCAGATGCTGGCCAACGCCCTGGATCTCTTTTACCTGGATGTGGGGCGCTATCCCACCACCGAGGAGGGGCTGGAGGTTTTGGTGAAGCGGCCGGGCAATGTACCGCAATGGGCGGGTCCTTACCTTGACAAAGGCGTTCCCAAGGATCCCTGGGGCCGGGACTACGTATACCGCTTCCCGGGCACCCACGACAATGCCTACGACCTCTACTCCCTGGGAGCCGACGGTTCTGAGGGGGGCGAAGGCGAGAATCGGGATATCACCAACTGGAAGAGCGGCACGGAATAACCTTGCGCCGGGTCGGTGACCGGGGGTTTACCCTGGTGGAGCTCCTGGCCGTTCTGGCCATCCTGGCGCTGCTCATCGGCCTGGTGGCCCCCAACCTCTCCCGGGGATTGGAGCGGGAGCGCGTGCGGGCCTCGTTGCGCAGCTTCAGCGCCGTCCTGCGGCTGGCCCGCAGCACCGCGGTCACTGACCGGAAGCGGGTGCGGGTCCTGGTGGACTTGGACGGGGGCCGTTGGTGGCTGGAGGGCAGCGGGCGCCAGGGCGGCTTCCCGGCCGGCCTGCGGATCACCCAGGCGGCGCTGGTGTGGCAGGACCGCACCAAACGGCGGGGCTACCTGGTTTTTTATGCCGACGGCAGCTCTTCCGGCGGCCATCTGGAGCTCCTGGGTCCGGGTCCGCGGCGGTATTTCCTCAAAGTGGACATCATCACCAGCCGGGTGGATGTGGAAATCAGTGGCTGACGCGGGTCTTGACATACGGGAGGGGGGCGCCTGCCGGGACGTCCCGGAGCAGTCGGCCCTCCCTCCCCGCGGGCACCTCTGGGACGCTGGCCGTCCGGGAGCCGCCGCCCGTTACCGCCGGCAAGCGGGCTTCACCCTCATGGAAGTCCTGGTGGCCTTGGCCCTGCTGAGCCTGATGGCGGGAGTGTTGCTCCAGGTGATGACCGTGGGCCTCAGGGCTCAGAAATCCAGCCAAATGAGTGTCCAGGCCCTGGAGGTGGCCGGCAGGGTCCTGCAGGAATTTACCCGGGACGGCGGCAGCCGCCTGACTCAGGGGCGTCGGGTCGGCCAGGAAGGCGGCTTCACCTATCAAATCACCGTGGATCCCCAGTTTGCGGTGCCACCCATCACCCCCGGCAGCCCCCGGGTCACCTGCTTTTTGGTGCGCGTCACCGTGAGCTGGCAGGAACGGGGCCGCACCCGCAGCGTGGCTCTGGCGACCATGCGCACGGTGGCCCAAAAGGCAGCCTGACCATGTCGGCCCTTCGCAAACCGGGCGCCCTGGGCTTCACCCTCCTGGAGCTCCTCCTTTCCCTGGTGCTGGTAAGCCTCATGAGCCTCATCAGCTATGGCCTCCTGAACCTGGTGCTCAAAAGCGCCCGCCATGGCGACGCCGCCACCGCCCAGCTCCAGCAGTTGCGCATCGCCCGCCAGATTGTGGAGCGCAGCCTGGGATCGGCCCTGCCTCAGATGCAAGGGCCCGGCCTGTGGCCCTACTTCGTGGGCGAGTCCCAGGAAGTCAGATTTTTGAGCCCCGTGGGCTTGGAGGCCCACAATCCCGGCGGGCTCTACCATGTAAGGCTTTTCAGCGCGGTGGACGAGCAGGGGCGGGAATGCCTGGCCGTGGAGGAGATCAAGGCCCTGACCTGGCTTCGGGAACCGGATAAGGTGGAGGCCCGGCACTTTTTGCTGCGGGGCCTGACGTCTCTGCGCTTCACCTACCTGGCGGGGACCGAGGAATTCTACACCTGGCACGCCGACGCCCAGAAGGGCTTGCCGGAAAAGGTGCGCCTGGAGCTGGCCCTGACGGACCGCCAGACCCATGAATGGTTGATCCCCCTTCGGGTGATGGAAACCCGGGAGCCGGAAGGGGCCCTCGGGGAAGAACAGGAATAACCGATGGCATCGGAGGGCAAAAACGCTTCTTGGGGGATGGCGAAGGCCGGGAGGCAAGGCCGGGCTGATTTGCCGCGGCGTATGTTCCCGGGGTTCTCTGGGCTGCGCCGGGCAGCGGGGCGGGGCGGGGAGCAGGGCATCGTACTGCTCATGGTGCTGCTCCTTTTGGCCCTGCTCAGCATCATGGTGCTCAGCATCGCCGAGGACTGGCGCACCGAGATGCTCCTGACCCGCAACCTGATCAAGTCCCGGCAGGCTGCCCTGCTGGCTGAAGGAGGGATCTATTATGCCGTGGGGAAGCTGACCGCCACCCAAATGGCGGAACGGACCCCTCCGCAAGTGGCCTTGGCGCCGTCGGAGGACAGCCCCGACCTGTGGCGGGGAGACGGCGTGCCCCGGGAGCTGAAGATGCCCGGCGGCACCGTGCTGGTCAAGGTCACCGATGAGTCAGGCAAGGTAAACCTGAATCAAGCACAGGAACCTTTGCTGCTGAATCTGTTTGGGGTGCTCGGCTTCAGCGAAGAGGAGGCCGGTGCTTTGCTGGACGCCTTGCTGGACTGGCGGGATGAGGATGCGGTCAGCCGGCGCCTGGGCGCCGAGCGGGACTATTACGCCAGCCTGACGCCCCCCTATGTGGCCAAGGATGGCCCATTGGACACGGTGGAGGAACTGTTTTGGATCAAGGGCTTTGATCCGGTTCGGTTTCTCAATTTGCGGGATTTCTTCACCGTGCAGCGCACCGGCCGGGGGGTGAGCATCAACGCTGCCCCCCCGGAGGTGCTGCGGGCCTTGGGCTTTACGCCGGACCAGGTGCAAAGCATCCTGATGGCCCGCCAGATCAAGCCCATCCGCAACCGGCGGGAGCTGGACAGTCTCTATCTGGGGGGGAGTGCCGTGCGCTTCAACGCCCCGGTGGTCTTTCGAAGCTCACAAGTTTTTGAAATTATTTCCACGGGTATGATAGAGTATCCTCAGCGGGGAGGGAAGCATACCATCAGAGCCATTGTCCGCATCAATGTGAATCGCACCATTCCCTGGGAGATTCTTCTGTGGACCGACGATTTTTCGGGCTAGGCGACCGGCTGGCCCAGGTGGGGCAGAACCACCGCCTGCAGTCGCTGTGGCGCACGCTGGGGAAGGAGGTCATGGCCGGGGCGCAAAGCCTTGGCGTGGCCTATGACCGCCGCCGCCTCATCCTGGTGCATCTGGAGCAGGGCTTCACCGCCCTCCAGGTGAACCGGGTGGCCCAGTTGGAGGTGCCTGCCGCCGGGTTGGGGGGACTGGCGCCTCAGGTGCGGGAACTCCTGACCGGTTGGGGCCTGGAGCAGCCACCCGTAGGGCTGGCGGTGAGCCCGCAGTTGGGCTTTGTGCGGCCGGCGGTCCTCCCCCGCGCGGCCAAGGCCAACCTCAGCCGGGTGGTGACCTACGAACTCGACCGCTTTTTACCCCTGAACGCTGACCGGCTGGTGTTTGATTTCCTGGTTTCCCGGGAAACGGAAACCGAGATTCATCTGCTCCTCTTGGCCCTGCCCCGGACGCTGATTGACGATTGGCTGGCCTTTTGTGTCGCCGCCGAGCTCAGCCCCGTTTCCGTGGAGCTGGCTCCCCTGGCGGTGGCCAACGCCTTTGCCCGGCTGCGGAGCCGACTGCCGTCCTCATGGCTCCTGTTGTCGGTGGAGGGCCAGGACTATGAGGTGCTGCATCTCCGACAGAAGCAGGTGCGCGCCTGGCAGTTGGGAAAATTGGCCGCCGGCCGGGAGGGACTGACGGCCCTGGCCGCCGAAGTGGCAAAGGCGGAAGAGGAATCCGGGCCTCCCCAGGCGCTGTGTGTGGTCGCCGACCGGGACGAGGTGGCCGTGACTGTCCAAGCGGCGGGCCGGGTGCCGGTCATCCCGCACACCCACCTGTCCCTCAAGGGATGGGAGGCCGGCAATAATACGGCCGCATTATTGCCGGCGTTAGGCGCGGCATTACGCGGCTTCGGCAGAGTGCCCTTTAAGACCAACCTGCTGCCCGAGTCAGAACGGGCCATCCCCAAACTCACCGGCTTGCTTCTTGCCAGATATTTATTGATTTTACTTGTGGGTCTTGCTGTGGTATGGTTGGGAAGCATATTTATCCAATCCCGCATAACCTTGGCCCGGGTGGAACGACAAGTGGCGCAACTGGCTCCTTCCGTCCAGGAAGTGGAAAGGCAGCTGGCCGAAGCCCAGAATTTGGCCAAACAATATCTCGATCTGCAGCGGCGGGTGGACCAGTATCCCGGGGCGTTGCCGATTTTGCGCGAGTTAACCAAAATTATTCCGGAACACACGCATCTCTTTTCGTTTCGTCTCAATAAGGGGCAAATCGAGTTATCGGGAAAATCGGCTTCGGCCTCCGATTTGATCAATCTCCTGGAAAAATCCGGCCGTTTTACCAAAACAGAATTCGTCAGTCCCATCGTCACCGATGAAACTGGAAGCGAAATTTTCAAAATTAAAGCAGACGTTAAAAGCCCGGCTCGAGGCTCTTGAGCGTCTGTCTCCGGTGCAGCGCCGCCTGGTACTGGCCGCCGGCGGCCTGCTGGGAATAGTGCTCCTTTGGGTGGCGATTGTTGCACCGCTCATGGCGCTGGAGGAGTCCTGGAGCCAGGAGCTGAAGAAAAAGCAGCTTCTGTTGGCCAAGTATCAGGCGCTGCAAAGGGAAAAGGGAGCGGTAACCAAGGCCGCCCAGGAGGTGAAGCGGGCCTTGACCCAGGCTGAAGGGCAGCTCCTTACCGGCGGCAACCCGGCGGTGGCTTCAGCGGACCTTCAGGAAATCATCAAAAACCTCACCAAGGCGTTGGGGGTCCAGGTGACCAGCACCAAGGTGCTGCCGCCTCAGGAATCCGGGATTTACCTGGAAATCCCGGTGGAAATCCAACTGGCCCTCAGCATTGACCAACTGGTGGGGATGCTTTACCGGTTGGAGAACCACCAGAAACTGCTTCTGGTGACCCAACTGGAGATCAATGCCCCGCGGCGCCGACGGCCGATGGCGGGCTATCCCGCGGCGGGGCAGGAGGCGCAGCCGCTCCGAGCCGTTCTGGTGGTGGAGGGACTGATTAAGAAGGGGACGGGGGCCTGATGGGCTGGAAGAACCTTATCTTCCTCGGGGGACTGGGGCTCCTCAACCTTCTTTTGCTGGTGGGAGTGGCCCAGGAGTGGTTCGGCGGGGAGGAGGCGGTGGAGGCTTCCCGGGGCCGGGGGCAACTGACCCTGCCCAAGGTCACGCCTCTGAGGGCCCAGGAGACCCAGGAAGGATTCAAAGTAGTGGTGGCCAAGGACCTGTTCGACCCCCTGCGGCGCGGAGCGGAAGTTGCGGGGGACCAGGTCAAGACCGCCAGCCTGGATGACAGTCAGCTCCTGGGAACCATCATCATCGGCGCGGAGCGGGCCGCCCTCATCGCCCAGGGCCCCAAGGGCAAGCAAAAGATTCAGGTGGTGCGCGAGGGGGAGCAATGGCGCGGCAACCAGCTGCTCAAGATTACCAAGGATGAGGTGATTTTTGAGGGCAAGGAAGGGAAGCGAACGCTCACCTTCCCGCGCCCCAAGTAGGTTCGCCAGCAAGGCTTGCAACCATGGGACATAGGGGGGGTACCATGACCATCAGGAAGCTTCTGGCATGGCTTTTGTGCATAAGTCTGGCCGGTTGTGCCTCCAACCAGAGCGCGCCGCTCATCACGCCCCGCACACCGGTCAAAGTGATGAACGCCCCCGGCCTCGCGCCCGACAAACCTCCTAAACTCGCCACTTCTGCGGAAAACGCCAAGGAACAACAGGACGTCATCACCGATGAAGGCATTCGGGGCCTCGCCACCGCCCTGAAGAGCATGCCCACGCGGCGCCGGACGGTGAGCAAGAGCGAAAAGGTCTATCCCATCGAGCTCAATCTGCAAAACGCCGACTTGGTGGAAGCGGTGCGAGCCCTGGCCGACACCCTGGGATTGAACTACAGCATCGATCCCAAAGTGAAGGGCACGGTGAATGTGCGCGCGTCCGGCAAGCTGACGCGCAGCGAGCTCCTCAGCATCCTGGAGACTATGCTCCTGGTGAACGGCGCCGCCTTGGTGCAGGTGGGAAAATCCTACAACATCGTTCCCCTGGACAAGTCGGCGGGGGAGGCGGCGCCGGTGTATGCCCGGGACCTGCCAGCCGCGGGGATGACGGCCCAGGTGGTGCTCCTGGATGCGGCGCCCGCCAAGGAGATGGCCACGGTGCTGAAGCCGCTGCTCTCACCGGGGGGCAAGATCGGGGAGGCCCCCAACAATGCCCTGGTCATTGTGGACTATCCCGCCAACCTGGAAAAGCTGAGCAAGCTGGTGCACCTGGTGGACACCCAGGGTCTGGCCAAGACCTCGGTGCAGGTAGTGCGGGTGAAAAATACCGATCCCACCCAGATTATCCCTGAGCTGGAGGCCATTTTTTCCGCTTATGGAGCCCTCACCCCCCAAAAAGGGCGGGGTGGGGCGCAGTTTCTGGCCATGCCCCGCATGAACGCGGTGATGATCCTGGCCTCCAGCCCGCAGATCATGCAAAAGGCCCAATACTGGGTGAAGCAATTGGACCTAAAGACCGACACCCTGGCCAACGTGCATGTGTATAACGTGGAAAACTACCGGGCCAAAAACTTGGCGGACCTGCTCACCCAGGTGTACGGCGGCACGGTGGAACGGGCCGGGGTGCGGGAGGTGAAACCCGAAACCACCCCCTCCTGGGCCCGGGGGACGGGGACCACCATGGGTGCGGGAGGCATGGGTGCCGGCGGCATGGGTGCCGGCGGTTTGGGAACGGGCTTGGGCGGCGGCACCTCCACCCTGGGTGCGGGTGGTGGTCTGGGCACCGGTACCGGGCTGGGGACGGGCTTGGGAGACACCGGCCGCGACACCGGCACCGGGTTGGCCCCGGCAGCCCCCTCCCCCCGGGAGCGGGCCACCCCCTTACGGGGCGCCCCGGGAGCCCAGGATCTCAAGGAAGGGGTGCGCATCATCCCGGATGAAGAAAACAATCTCCTGGTGGTGGTAGCCCCCCCGTACGAGTGGAAGATTATCCAGAGCCTCCTCAAGCGCCTGGACGTCCAGCCCCGCCAGGTCCTGGCCGAGGTGCTCATTGCCGAGCTTTCCCTGACCGATGATCTCCGCTATGGGGTGGAATGGTTCCTCAACAGCCGGCAGGTCAATCCCACCGGGACCCCTCCCAATGTCATTCAGCCGTCGCCCATCAGCGGCAATCCCTCCATCGAGATTTTGAAGGGCGCCTCGGCGGCCTTGCAGGGCATCGGCGGCTTCACCTTCGCCGCCCGGGATGCCAACAATGAATTCCGCGTGGTCATCAACATGCTGGCTGCCAAAGGTCTGGTGCAAGTGCTGGCCTCCCCCCATATCATGGCGGGCAACAACCAGGAGGCCCGCATCCAGATCGGCCAGGAGGTGCCCATCTTGACCTCCCAGGCCATTCCCATCATCGGTCAGACCACTTCTTTGCAGACCCAGACGGTATCCTACCGCTCCACCGGCATCATCCTCATGGTGCGGCCGCAGATTAACGCCAAGGGCATGATCACCCTGGATATCAGCCAGGAAGTGAGCGCCATTGACGCCTCCGCGCCGGCCACCGGGGTCAACTCCCCCACCTTTCTCGTCCGCCAGGCCAAGACCTCTCTCACCACTGCTGACAACCAAACCATCATTTTGGGTGGGCTGATCCGGGAAGACTCCACCCGGGGGGGCCGGGGCGTCCCGGGGCTGCGCAGCATCCCGCTGCTGGGGCCGCTGTTCGGCAGCGAAACCCGTCTCACCGGCCGCACCGAGCTGATTTTGCTTATCACCCCCCACATTGTCCAAAGCCCCGAAGAGGGGGCCCGCATCACCCGGGAGGTGCAGGATCGCATTGAACTGCGGGGCCTGCGCAACCCGGCGGAGGAGTTGCGGGGCAATTCCGGAACCGCTCCCGGTGCCACCGTCCCGACCCCGGCGCCGCCGGCGGCCTTGCCCCCGCCGTCTTCGTCTGCGCGTCCCGAAGCCTATTAACCTGCCTCTTTTTGGGCTTATCAAGGTGCCCGGGCCTGATTAACCAGGCCCGGGTTTTGTTTCCATGCGGGGGATCTTGCGCCCTCGCCCTGAGACCTGTGGCCTCCGGATCGTCGGAAGGGGGGACCGGATGTGGCCGGTATCCCCCCATCAACAAGGCTGGGCTCTCCATAGGGCGCTGGAAGAAAGGAGGTGTCGGGGCCGGGCAAAGGGGTAGGGGCGGCAGGCAAGGCAGCTTCGCCGCCCCTCAAGAAGATTGAGCCGACTTCGATCAGCGCTTTTTGGCGGGGGAAGCAGGGGTGCCGGCCCCTGCCGGGGCCTTGGGAGCGGAGGCTTCCGGCGTTTTGGGCGCGGCTTCGGCCTTTTTCTCCGAAGCCGGTTCTTTCGCACTTTCCGGCGTAGCACCGGCCTTCAGGAGCGTCTCTTCCAGGTCCTTCCTTTTGGCCTCCAGGGCAAAGGTCAGGGCGGACTTGCCTTCCTTGTTCCTGGCGTTGACCTCGACGCCCTGGGCCACCAGAAGGGAAACCAGCTCGGCATTGCCGCCCCTGACCGCCCAGATAAGCGCCGTATTGCCTTCCTGATCGGTAGTCTTGGGATCCGCCCCCTTTTCCAAGGCCAGCTTGGCCAGCTCGGGACGCCCCCGAGAGGCGGCGATGAGGAGGATGCTCAGACCGTTTTTATCCTGGGCCCGGGGATCGGCGCCCTTGTCCAAGAGCAGCTTCACCAGTTCGAGGTTGCCGCTCTGGGCGGCCCACAACAGCGGGGTGCGGCCCTCCTTGTCCGGGGTGTTCACCTCGGCTCCCTTTTCCAAAATGAGCTTGACGGCATTCAGGTGGCCGCGGGCTGAGGCACTCAAGAGGGCATTCATGCCGTTTTTCTCATCGGTGGCCTTCAGGTCCGCCCCCCGGTCCAGGAGCGCCTTGATGATGGTGGGGTTTCCCCCCAATGCGCTCCAAATCAACGGGGTGCCGCCGAACCGCTTGTCCTTGGCGTTGATGTCCGCTCCTTTTTCCAGGAGAATCTTGACGATTTCCTCCCGGTCGCTCCGGGCCGCGGCGATGAGAGCGGTCTTTCCCTCTTTGTCGACCACGTCCACGTTCATGCCGGCCTGCAAAAAGAGCTTGACCGCCAGGGTATCCCCATCCTTGGCCCGATCGACGAAGGTGTCTTCGTTGTACTTGAGGTTCATCTGTCCGAGTTTGATGCGGGCCTCTTCCTGAGGATTGGCGCAGGCCGCCGCCAAGAAACCGAGGACCAGCAGCATCGCAGGCCAAGGGGTGGAAAATCTCATGTCCATACCTCCACATAAAGGAGAATAACGCGGCGGCCGCCAACCAAGGCCACCGGCAATGCCACACGATTTCACGAATTGTAACGCAAAGAACTCGATTCTGCCACCCTGGGAAAGGGAGCCCGGATGCTTAAGGGATAAATTTGCAAAAATCAAAAAAAACGTTTCAATGTCCTTGATATTTGAAGGTTTGATCCGATAATAAGGATAGCGTTCATGCTTGGAGGCGTTATGAAATTCTCCTGTTACCGCGTGGTGGTGCTGGCCGTCCTCCTGCTGGCGGTGACGGCGGTCACGGCCTCGGCCCAGATGCTGTACCGGCCCCCGCGCGCCCAACCCAGCGCCGCCTGGCAGGCCATGGACACGCTTTTCATGAGGCCCATCGGCATCGCCACCACCGTGGTGGGGATGGCGGGCTTTGTGGGGACCTTGCCCATCAGCATCGCCACCAATACCCCCGGGGAAGCAGCCAACGCCTTTGTGGGCCAACCGGCAGAATGGACCTTTAAACGGCCCTTGGGAAAGCCGGGGCCAGGCCCGGATTTTTTCCTTCCCTGAGTGCGAGGCCGGCCCGGTTCAGGAAAGCCCCACCAGGCCGGCCCAGCGGTCCGCCAGCAACAGATACAGCAGTGCCGCCAACCCCAAGAAGGGTCCGTACGGAATCGGGGTGAGGCGGCTGACCTTTTTCCGCCACATGAGTCCCAGTCCCACCGCGGCTCCCAGCACCGCGCTCAAAAGCACCACCCAAGGCAAGGCCCGCACCCCCAGGTAGGCCCCGATCAGGGCTAACAGCTTTACATCCCCCCAGCCCAGTCCCTCCCGGCCGGTGAGGCGCCGATAGATGATGGCCACCGCCGCGAAGGCCGCCCCTCCGCCCAGCACCCCGCTGATGGATTCCCACCAGGCGAGGTGGGGAAGCAGCAGGGCGAGGATAACTCCCAAGGCCGTCATGGGCAGGGTGATGAGGTCCGGAATCCAAAGGTGCTCTAGATCCAGGAAGGCCAGGGTCAAGAGCGTAGCGGCAAAGGGACCGTACGCCAGGAGCAGGGGGCTGGCGGGAAACTTGAGCCAAAGGGCCAAGCCCAGGAGGCTGCTCAAGGCCTCCACCAGCGGATAGCGCCAGGGGATGGCGGCCCCGCAGAACCGGCACCGCCCTCTCAGCAAAAAGAAGCTGACCAGGGGGAGATTGTCCCGCCAGCTCAGGACCGCGGAGCAGACCGGGCAACGGGAACGTCCCCCGAGAGGGGACTCCGCCCGGGGCAGGCGGGTGATCACCACGTTGAGAAAGCTGCCCACGGCCAGCCCCGTGAGCCAGGCGAGCGCCGCAGCCGGCATGGGGGTGAGGCGGCCTCAGTTGCGGCCGAATTCGATCCAGGAAACCTGGCTGAGGGGCATGTTCCAATAGCCTGCTTCGGTGTCCCCCTCGATGAGGCAGTTGGTATACACGTCCACCTCGAGAATCTCTCCGGTTTGCAAAACCAAACGGGCCCGGCGGTAGTCATCCGGCCGCAGGGAGCCGGTAAAGCGCAAGGCGGCGATATCCCGAAGGGGAATCCACATGAAGGTATCCCCCCGTTGGGCGCGGAGTTCCTGCCTGGTGCCGGGCAGCTTCAGGCCGCTGATGTTATATTGGGCCCTGGTTTCGGTGCCCACCACGCTGGGCCAGGTGAGGGGCTTCACCGGCGGGGTGGAGCAAGACAAGACCATCAGGAGACCAAGGAGCGCCAGAGCGGCCGCCCCCGGTTTCCTCCGGAGGAGGGTTGGCTGCATCTTTTTTCCCTTGCAGACGCCCATCATACCTTTCCCGCCGGGAGCCGACCCGCAACCGCGGTCGTGCGCCCCCGTGTTTGATTACCCGATTTCCTTGCCGATGGCGAAGGCCATACCCAGATAGCTGCCGATGCCATGATAGGAGCGCACCTCCGGCCCAAAAATTGCCGGCCTGACTTTTTCCATCTCCGGCAGCCCCTTGTCCCCCAGGACTGCCTGATCCGCCTTGACGTCCAGGATTTCGCCGATGAACTGGATGTGCAGTCCGATCTCCAGGGTGTGAATGACCTTGCACTCCAGAATCAGAGGAAATTCTTTAATGTAGGGCGCATCCACCAGCTCGCTTTTCACCGCGGTGAGCCGGGCCCGGGCGAACTTGTCCTGATCCCGGCCGCTGGCCATGCCCAAGTAGTCTGCCTCTTTGATGTGGGCCTCGGAGGGGATGTTCACCGTGAACGCCTGACGCAGGACAATGTTGCCGTAGGAATAGGTGGCTTTCCGGAGGGAGACAGCCACGGCCGGCGGTTTGGAGCAGCAGATGCCGGCCCAGGCAGCAGTCATGGCGTTGGGCCGGCCGGTCTGGTCGTAGGTGGCCACCACCCACACCGGGGTGGGAAAGGCCAGCGTTCTGGCACCCAGAGATTTCTTCATGACCCACCTCCTGTTGCGAACCGGCAGCTCCTGCCTTGGTTGGCTTCACCGGAACGCAGGAAGCGCCTGGGGATTCCCTTGCCCTGGCAAGGGGGCACGAGTCCGGAGCTAGGGCGCTGAGCCACCCTTTCCGGGTTTCCCGCTTTGCGGCCAAATGACGGCACAGCAGGAAGGTGATTAATCCTACCGTTAAATTCAGGGAAAAAGCAACTGGATTTCCTATTAATGGAAAGGGTTGGAGGGTAACCTCTGCGGCCGCAGCTGAATAATGATGCCTCTCCTCCGTCGGCCGCCTTTTCCCGGCCCTTGGCGGGCATCCCCTCAGGCACCTCATTGACCCGTCCCACCGTTCTTGCTAAGCTCAAGCTCAGTCCGGAACCTTTCAGGGGGACCGCCATGCTCGCTGCCGATCTGTACTTCGACAAAATCGACCTGGAACGCTATCTCACCCCGGCGGAAGCAACGGCAGCTGGGGCCAGGGACACCGCCGAACTGGCGGCCCGCCTCAAAGGGGGAGCCCTCCGGCCCCGGGACTGCCCGTTTTTTACTCCCCGGAAGCGCTACGCCCTGGACTTGGCGGTGCGGGGCAAGGAAATCCTCCCGGTGGTCCAGTCACTGGAGCTTCCCCGGCCGGTGCCTCCGGATCTTTATGAAATCAACGAGCCCGGTCCCGATGCACCGCTCCTGGTCACCGGCAACAGCGAATTCACCCTCACGGTGATGACGGCGCTACTGGCCCTCACGGTGAGCCCCTTTTTTCTCCTCCTGGTGGATTGCCGGGGAGACACGGTGGACATGGCCATGGTCTATCGGAGCTTCACACCCCAGCGCCTGGACCAGGGTCTCACCGCCCACCGCCTGGCCATGCGGCTTCGCCAAAAGCGTCTCATCCTTCCGGGGGTTCTGGCTCCCCTGCGGCAGGAGATGACCGCCTACACCGGCTGGACGATGGAAGTGGGCCCTATTTGCGCGGCGGAATTGCCCTTGTTTTTAGGGGACGCCTGGCAACCCCTGGAGGAATGAGAGGAGCGCCGGGGCTTTCTCTTGCCCCTGCCCCACCCCTGGCTTATATTGGAGGAAACGGCGGCGAGGGGAGCCGGAAAGGCGCCGACGCCTTTTCCCTTTCCGCCGCCCCCGGACCGGAGACGGCCTATGAAGACAATACTCGTGGTGGATGACGACCGCGCCATCCGTGAGCTCCTGGTGGAGGAGTTAATGGAAGATGGGTATCAGGTCCTGTCTGTGGACAACGCCCGGGATGCCCTGAAGATCGTGGAGAACGAACCCTTGGATCTGGTGATTTTGGATATCCGCATGCCGGGGATGGACGGTTTGGAGGCCCTGCCCCGCATCCTGGGTCTGAAGGAACACCTCAAGGTCATCCTGCATACCGCTTATTCAGCCTACAAAGAAAGTTTCATGAGCTGGGCCGCGGATGCCTATATCGTCAAATCTTCGGACTTCGGGGAGCTGAAGGACAAGATCCGGGAACTCATCGGCTCCTGAGGGCCTTATGGAACGCCTGGAAAAGCTCACGACCATCGTCATGGCGGGGGGCAAGGGGGAGCGCCTCTATCCCCTTACCCGGGACAAGGCCAAACCGGCCATCACCTTCGGGGCCATCTACCGGATTATCGACTTCACCCTCTCCAACTGCCTGAACTCCGGCATCCGGCGCATCTTTGTCCTCACCCAGTACGGCAGCCTTTCTTTGGATCTGCACCTGCGCCAGAACTGGAATCTGCTGCGCCCGGAGCTGGGAGAATTCCTTTATTCGGTGCCGCCGCAGCAGATCACCACCAACCGCTGGTACCGGGGCACTGCGGATTCCATCTATCAGAACCTTTTCTTGCTGCAGCAGGAGCAGCCGGAAGAAGTGCTCATCCTCTCCGGCGACCATGTCTATAAAATGGACTACCGGGAGATGTTGGAGTTTCACCGGGCCCGGAACGCCGACCTGACGGTGGCCACCGTCATGGTGCCCCGCCGGGAGGGGCGGGCCTTTGGCATCCTGCATGCCGCCGACGACGGCAGCGTGGTAAACTTCCTGGAAAAGCCCGCCGACCCGCCCGCCATGCCTGGCCACCCGGAGTTTGCCCTGGCCTCCATGGGGGTTTATATTTTCCGGGCCACCACCCTCATCCAGGAAGTCATCAAGGACGCCAAGAACCCAGCCAGCAAACATGACTTCGGCATGAACATCATCCCCCAGATGGTGGGGAAGAAGCGGGTTTTTGCCTTCACCTTCGGCGACCCGGCCAGCGGTCAGGCCCGTTATTGGCGGGACATCGGTCAGTTGGACGCCTACTTCGCCGCCCACCAGGATCTGTTGGGGGAGTCGCCGGTTTTTGACCTCTTCAACGCGGAATGGCCCATCCGGGGGCAGATCGCCAACCTGCCTCCCACCAAGTTATTCGGCCGCGAGCAGCCGGTCATGGTGCGCGACTCCTTGATCGCCGCGGGCTGTGTCCTTCACGAGGCCAAGGTGGAGCGCTCGGTGCTTTCCCCTGGCGTGCGGGTGGGGCGGGGGGCGGTGGTGGAGGAGGCCGTGCTCTGGGATGGGGTGCGGGTGGGCCTGGACGCGAAAATCCGGCGAGCCATTGTCGAAGAAGGGGTGAACATCCCGCCGCGGTTTGTCATCGGCTACGACCGGGAAGCCGATGCCCGCCACTTCACCATCACCGAAGGAGGCGTGGTGGTGGTGCCCAGCAACGTGATCCTGGAGGGGCCCTGATGCGGGTGGCGGCGTTGTTGCAGGATGAGCGGCTCCGCCCCACCCGCCTCTATCTCATACGCCACGGCCAGGTGGCCGACGGCCACACCGACCGCTACCACGGTCATAACGACGTGGGGCTCAGCCCCGCCGGGCTGCAACAGTTTGAGAGGCTGGCGGCGCAGCTCAGGGAAGTGCCGTTGGCTGCGGTGTATTGCTCCGACCTGAGCCGCACCCGGGTGGGGGCCCAACTCATTGCCGCCGGCCGCAATCTCTCCCCCCAAGCCTGCCCGGAATTCCGGGAGCTGGGTTTCGGCGTCTGGGAGGGGTTGACTTTTTCGGAGATCTCGTCCCGCTATCCCCAGGAGCTGGCGGCCCGTTTTCAGGATCTGGCCCACTTTCGCATCCCCGGTGGAGAATCCCTCACCGACCTGCATGCCCGGGTCATGCCCAAGCTCAAAGAAATCCTGGCGGCCCATTGGGGTCATCACCTCGCCCTGGTGGCGCATGCCGGGGTCAACCGGGTCATCCTCTGCGACGCTTTGCAACTCTCCTTCAGCCATATTTTCCGCCTGGACCAGAAATACGGCTGCCTCAACATCATTGATTATTTCCCTGATTTTTCTTTGGTGCGCCTTATCAATGGCGGCGTCAACGGGGCCGGGTAGGGGAGGCTGGGGGGAGCAAACCTGGCGCGGTGGCTGCCCGCCTGCCATTTCCGCCGCCACCCCGCCTCTGAGGGCCGAAGCAGGGTCCCGGCCTTTCCCGCCTGCGGTGCGAAAGCTCCTGGGGCGAGGGGATATGGGGTGGGACAAGGAGCCGCCGGCCCGCTGATCAATCCCGACAGGGCGTGGAGCCGAAGGGGTTCTGGTCCAGGCGGGTAAGAAGGTCCAGTATCAGGCGGGCAGTGGCCCCCCAGATGCAGGTGTCGCCAAAGTGCCAGCAACAGACCCTGATGGTTTGACCTTGGTAGGTATAGGGTCCGGTGCGCCAGCGGGCTGCGGGCAGGAAGTCCTCCAAGGCGAAGATGAGGAGCCGGGCCACCTCTTCCTGATTCAGGCGAAACTCATATGGGTAAGGAATCCGGGCCACAAAGGGGTTGATCCAAAAACCGGTGATGGTGGTGGTGGGCCTGAGCATCCCCAGAACTTCCACCTGGCCGGGATCAAGGCCGATTTCCTCTTGGGCCTCCCTGAGGGCGGTGGCCAGCAGATGCTTGTCCCCGGCGTCGAATACGCCGCCGGGAAAGGAGATCTGGCTTTGGTGGTGCTTCACCGTACCGGTGCGCTGGGTGAAAACCAGGTGGGGCTGGGCGGCGCGCCAGAACAGGGGCACCAAGACCCCGGCGGGCTGATGCCGGCTCGGGGCCGGCGCCGTAAGGTCCACAGGAGAAAGTCTGTCTTTCAGTTCCGCTGAGGATATGAGTTTCATGACTTAGAAGGTTGTTGAAAAAACCCCTCCCCCCACGCTCCTGGTGGGAGAACGTCTCTCACTTTTAAGGGAATCGGCGCAGCCAAAACCCTACATGGGGTTGGGGTGGGGGGTCGGGGGAGGGGACAGAGGGCCATGCTCCCTGGCCCCTCCTCCGAATCAACTTTTTCAACATCCTGTTAGGGAGGTTTGCTCCCGTCCCTCCATTGTGGAACAGGTGGGACGGTTTGGCAAGCGCCTCCTGAAGGCCGGGCTGCAAAGGCCATCCGGACGGCGGCCCGGTGGGGCGAAAATTGACACCGGCCCGGGGGCGTATTATGTTGAAAAAGAATTCCCTAGCCGAGCACAATGCGGCCGATCCCGGTCCGTGAACGCGGCTGACGGCTGTTGCACCGGCAGGTGAGAAGGGAGCGTCACCTATGACCACCGTGCGGGATTATCTGCTCAAGGCCTTGAAAGAAGCCATTCAGATGGAGGTGGACGGGCGCCAGTTTTATCTGGAGGCGGCCAAGAAAGTCCAAAGCGAAGGTGTTCGGGAGATCCTGCAGTATCTGGCCGAAGCCGAAGTATATCATATTCAGAAATTCAACGAAATCTATCGCAGTCTGGAAAAAGACCCCCAATGGACGGAAGCCCTGGCTTCCTTTAAGCCGCCCAAAATTGAGCCGTACGCCTGCGTGTTGGCCTTGGAGAAGGCCGGCCAGGGAACCGGCGGCCAAGACGATCTCGAGGCCTTGAAAACGGGCCTCCAGATGGAGCAGTGCGCCATCGACTATTACACGAAGCTGGCCAAGGAAACGGACGTCCCGCTGGCCCGCCGCTTTTTCATCAGCCTGGCCCACGAAGAACGCGGCCACTATATGATGCTTTTGGATATGCACAACTACCTGAGCGACCCCGCCGATTGGTTTTACGTCCACCAGATGAGCCACGTGGATGGTGCTTAAGGGGCGATGGGAGGCCCCGGCCGCCTGAGCTCGGTGGGCTGCCGGCTACCGGCCTGCTTGCCGGGGCGAACCCGGCTGCCGCCATGAGGGCCAGAGGAAAAAGGTGGCGGGAAGGGCCGAGGTCTGGGTCCGGGGGCTTCCCTCTTCCCGAAGGCATGAAGGCGGGCTTGGGGGAGCTTGTTAGGGGGTGGCGGCCCATGACGGTTCCTCCAGCTATCATGGGGCAATCTCTTGGAACTCATCATATTGGGCTCGGGCACAGGGGTTCCCTCGGGGCGCCGGGGGGCCCCGGGCTATGCGGTGCTGGCTGCCGGCCACCTGGTGGTCCTGGATCTGGGCGCTGGATCCCTGAGGTCCCTGAGCCGTCAGGGTCTGGACTTTTCCCGCCTGGACATTTTGGCCTTGACGCACCTGCACCCGGACCACGTGGGGGATTTAGTGCCCTTTCTGTTCGCCACCCATTACGCCTTGGGCTACACGCGCACCGAGCCCTTCACCGTGTTGGCGGCCCGGGGAATGGGGGATTTTCTCCACCGCCTCAAGGTTCCCTTCGGCCACTGGGTGGAACCGCCGCCCGGCTTGCTGGCCCTCCGGGAACTTGATCCCGCTGGCCCCGACCGGGCGGATTTCCCCGGGCTGGTCATTAAAAGCGCCCCTACCCAACACATTCCCGGCAGCCTGGCTTATCGCCTGGAGGCGGAGGGCGGGGTCCTGGTGTACTCGGGGGACACGGAATTTAGCGCCTCCCTGGTGGAGTTGGCCCGGGGCGCTGACCTTCTCCTTTTGGAGTGCGCCAAGCCTTACAAGATTCCCGGGCACCTGACTCCCATGGAGGGCGGCCGGCTGGCGCGGCAAGCGGAGGTGAAGCGACTGGTCCTGACCCACTTCTACCCCCCCTGCGACGAGGTGGACGTGGTGGCGCTGGCGGCCCAGGAGTTCAGCGGTGAGATCCTCCGGGCCGAAGACGGCCTTAGGCTCTCGGTCCCGTCATGACCGGGGCGGGCGACCTCCGGGTGCTTTTTTTCCGCCAGGCCCGGCAGGCCTTTCAGAAATTTCCCCACCTGGGAGCCGAGTGGGACTGGGACGATGAGGGTGGGGCAGTCAGGCTCCGGGTGCCCAAGCTGACGCCGGACGGGTTCGACATAACCGCGGAAGTTGACCCGGAAGAGATCACCGTTTTCGCCCTGGGGGCCCACGACCACTTTCAGGCCCAAGACGGGCCCGAAGCCGCGGTGCAGGAGGCCCTGGGTTTCCTGTTCCGGCTGCTTACCCCGTCCGTCCGGCTCAGGGTACGTTCCCGGGGAGGGCGACCTTACTGCTGGGAGCTGGAAGCCAGGGAAGGGGGAAGCTGGAAGTGCCTGTCCCACGTAGTGAATGTCACCGATTGGCTCTTGGGCCTGTTCAAGCCCCGGGTAAAACAGGTCTATCAGAACCGGGCCCTGCCGCCGGATAACCTTAGGCGCCGCTGACGTTGCTCCGGCAGCAAGAGGTTACTCGTGGGTTGGCGCGTCGCGTAGGTCTGCGCCCAGGCTGAAAAGGCGGGGAAATAGGGCAGGATAAAACGGCTTACGAGGTGCGCGCCAGGAGCATTTCGGTAATGCTCCAGAAATAGCTTTTTTCCCTGGACTCCGGAAAGACCCGGAGGTTCTCCTGGGCGGCCCGGGTGTATTGCCGGGCCAGCTGGCGGGCATAGTCAAGGCCGCCTAAGCGCTCCAGGAGCCCCCGGATTTCCGCCGCGGTTTCCGGGCTCACTTCCTGGGCCAACTGGCGCAGGCGCTGCCGCTCCTCATCCTTGGCCTGGGCCAAGGCGCTGATGAACGGCAGGGTTATGCGGCCTTCCTTAAGGTCGCTGGCCACCGGCTTGCCCAACTGGCGCTCGTCTCCGGTAAAGTCCAGGATGTCATCCACCACCTGGAAAGTGAGCCCCAGGTTGAGCCCGAACTGGGCCAGGGCCTCCTCCTGATGCTCCGGCGCGCCGCTGACGATGGCGCCGATTTGGCAGGCCGCGGACATGAGGACCGCGGTCTTGCGGTGGATGACCTCCAGGTATTGCTCTTCGGTGAGGTCAAGATTGCGGGCATGGAGAAGCTGGAGGATCTCGCCTTCCGCCATCATGGTGGTGGCGTGGGCCAGGACCTTCAAGACCTTGAGCCGGTCCGTGGTGACCGCCAGAGAGAGGGCCTTGGCGAGGAGGAAATCCCCCACCAAAATGACGGCTTGGTTGCCCCAGATGGTGTTGGCCGTGGAAGCTCCCCGGCGCACCGTGGCCGCGTCCACTACGTCATCATGCAGCAGGGTGGCGGCGTGCAGATACTCAAAAATGGTGGAAAAATCGGCCAAGTGGTTGCTTTGGCAGCCACAGAGACGGGCGGACAGGACGAAAAGCAGGGGCCGCACCCGTTTGCCGCCGCTCAAGAGGATATGGCGCCCCACCTCCGAGATGAAGGGCACATGGGTGGTGAGGTTGGCCGCCAAGGCCCGGTTGATGGCCTCGATATCCGGTGTCAAGGCCGCGAGGATGCTCGTATGCGCCATATCTTGAGTCCGCCAAGTGAAATAAATAACTTAGAATCTTTTCCCTGTCAATGATTTGCCGCTCCCAGCGGGAGCTTCCTTGGCCAGCTCATGGAACCGTATTGCAAATTCTGCCGCCTTGTGGCCGGGGAACTGCCTGGCGCCAGCGTCTGGGAGGATGAGGCCACCTTCGCATTCTTGGATCACCGCCCCTTGTTTCCCGGCCACTGCCTGGTGGTGCCGCGGATCCATTACCCCACGCTGACGGATTTGCCGGCCCGGCTGTTGACCCCCCTGTTCAGGGCCGTCCGCCTGTTGGCCCGGGCCGTGGAGGTCGGCCTGGAGGCCGAGGGCTCCTTTGTGGCGATCAACAACACCATAAGCCAAAGTGTGGGCCACCTGCATGTGCATGTGGTGCCCCGCCGCCGCAAGGACGGCCTGAAGGGGTTTTTTTGGCCCCGGCAGAAATACCGGGACGAGGCTCATCTCAGGGAGGTCCAGGACCTGGTGCGCCGAGCCGCCGCCCGCCTGCAAGGGGAGGGCTGGTGAGATGGCGCCTTGGCAGCCGGCGCGCCGCCCCTCTTCCCCTCTCAACAGCCCAGCCGGGAGTTTCGGCCTAAAATTGGCCGGCGTAGAAAAACTCTTCTTCCGGAAGCTTCACGCAGGTGAGGAAATTGCCGTACACCGCGCCGGTATCAATGCCCAGTTTGTTGGGCATCACCAGGGGCTCGCGAAAGGGGGTGTGCCCAAACACCACCCGTTTGCCGAAATCTTCAAAGGACATGATGAACTCGCCCCGAATCCACAGCAGGTCTTCCTCCGTCTGCTGGTCCAAGGGCAGCCCCGGCCGCACCCCGGCGTGGACGAAAAAGTATTCCGGGGTCTCATACCACGGCAGCAGCTCCCGGAAAAAGCGTTCATGCTCCAGCGGCAGCCGGAGTGCTTCCCGATCCTTCCACTGCTCCCCCCAATATTCCCTTAAGGTGCTGCGTCCGCCGTTGAAGAGGAAAAGTTCTGGCTCAATGCCGGCCAGGAAGTCGAGAAACATGGCCTCATGGTTGCCTTTGAGGCACACGATGCGGTCGGGGGGGTGCCGTTCCTTCAACCGCACCAGGTATTCCACCACCCCCCGGGAGTTGAGGCCGCGGTCAATGTAGTCCCCCACAAAGACCAACTGGTCCCGGCTCAGGTCAGGATTCACCACTTCCAGCAGGCGCTCCAGATGTGCCAGGCAACCGTGGATATCGCCGATGGCATAAATGCTCATGGTTTCAGGATAGTCGGGAGGTTGGGCCGCGTTCCCCTCTTCCCCATGCCTCACAAGTCCAGCCACCGGAAGAGTTTTTCCCGGCGGTCCAGGCGGGTGAGGCCGGCTTCCCGGGCCGCCCGCTCCGCCGCAGCCAACTCCAGGCCGGTGGGGTGGCGGGTGAGGGAGGGGTGCTCATAGGCCCGGCCGCAGGGCCGGTATTGCGCCATGACGTTGACATAGGTATTCAAGGAGAGCTCTTGGGCCAGGAATTCCATGCACTCCTTGGTGCCGGCCAGGTTGTCGGGCAGCACCAGGTGGCGCACCAACAGCCCCCGCCGGGCGATGCCCTCTTCGTCCATCACCAGGTCCCCCACCTGACGGTGCATCTCCTTCAGGGCTTCCCGGGCGCGCTCTGGATAATCCGCCGCATTGCAGAGCTTCCCCGCCACCTCCGGGTCCCAGAACTTGAAGTCCGGCATGTAAATGTCAATGACGCCGTCCAGCAGGCGCAGGGTCTCCACCGCGTCGTACCCCCCGGTATTATACACCAAAGGCACGTTCAGCCCCTCTTCGATGGCCAGAGGGAGAGCGGCCAGGATCTGATACACCTGGTGCGTGGGAGTGACAAAATTGATATTGTGGCACCCCCTCTTTTGCAAGAACACCATGATGGCGGCCAGGTCCTGGACGGTGATTTCCTCCCCTTCGCCGCCGTGGCTGATTTCATAGTTCTGGCAGAAGATGCAATACAGGTTGCAATGCGTGAAGAAAATGGTGCCGGAGCCCCGTTTGCCCACCAGCGGGTCCTCTTCGCCGAAGTGCGGTCCATAGGAGGCCACCACGGGCTGGTCTCCGGTGCGGCACAGCCCCACCTCACCGGCATGCCGGTTGACCAGGCACTCGTGGGGACACAGCGTACACGAGTTCAGGATGTCATAAGCGGCTTCAATCTTCGCTTGCAGACGCCCGGACCGGTAGGTCTCCAAATACACCGGCTCCCACATGACTGCACCTCGGCTGGGTTTTGGGGGAAGGGCCAGGGGCCGGTGGGCCCCTGCCCCCTCCCCCAAGCCCCC
>FWPV01000940.1_pt1 | contig 35153 bp, 31 predicted proteins | sample 2228371 | NCBI WGS metagenome assembly FWPV01 (sample SAMEA103939776, study PRJEB20133) | metagenome | reverse complement strand
TTGTTAAGCCCCGGACCCGGCTGAAGCGTGACAGTATTCTCAGCCATGGCCATTTGAGCAAACGGCCCGGCTGAAAAAACAGCCAGACTTAAAATAATTCCACTTAAAACAACCCATAAATCCTGACAAAACAATTTTTTAAACTGACCGCCGATCATCACATTTACCTTTGATTGAATCGTGATAATGAATCTGTTATGCATTAAGCTCTATCCTGGCTTAATGTTCCGATATCCTTTTTAATTTTTTTATGAATTCACCGATTTTTCCTGAATATCTTATTATATATGTCCCGAATATAGGATTTTTTCTTTAATCTAAAATCTTTGTAATATTCAATGGATCTGATTTCGTCCATTGTCAGCTTTTCGTCCTGGGCCAGGGATTCAATAGCGATTCTATTGATCATCGCTGGTTCATATTCCGGATCGATCTCAAGCGCTTTATCGAGCGCAGTCAGGGCTTCCGATTTAAGGCCCAAAGCCGCATAGCAGACTCCAAGGTTGCCATAACATTGCGCATTTCGTGGATTTATCCGAAGGCATTCCTTTTTCAGCAAGAACCATTGCTTTATCAACGGCTTCCTCAACTTCTTTATTGAGTTCTATCATAAAATGCTTTTGTTCTTTTGGAGCGGAAATTGATCGTTGATGCTGTTTGGCCTCAATAAAATACAGTCACTTTTCACACGCCGAATTTCTCAATTCCGCGCAACATGCCGGGCATATCAATTTATCACCCGTTGCAGCACATTTTCGGCGTGCTTTGTTTTTGCCGCAACGCGGGCATTTTGTCTTTGCCAAAAATTGTTCCTTATCTATAAAGAATTATCCTTGATACAGAACCGCTACGATATGGGCTTTATCGTGTTTGGCGGCCACCATGTGGGGAGTGGTGGAAAGATAATAGACGCTGTCGCCCGGTTCCAGCTCAAATATCTCTTCATTGATCTTCAGCAGCACGGTTCCGCTGACCACATAGATGAATTCCTCTCCATCATGGACAGACATGACTTGATCGGGATTTTCATCTAAGGTGACTGCCAGGGCCTCCATGTGCCGGCCTTGAACATCCGGCGCCAGACTATGATAAGTATATAATTTTTTACCTTTGGGGGTTGTGGAACGGGCGTCGATTTTTCGGTCATTTTTACGGGTGATGGAAAACAGGTTATTGCCAACCCCGGACACCAGGCGGCCCAATGCGCTGTCCAATGCTTTGGAAAGCTTGACCAGGGTGCCAAGCTGTGGCTGGATTTCATTATTTTCAATTTTCATCAACTGATCCACGTCAAACCCCGTCATATTGGAAAGCGCTTCATAGGAAAGTCCTTTTTCTTCCCGCAAATGGCGGATACGGTCGCCGACGGCCTCAATATTGATTGGCTCATGGTTGGATATTTCACCGGTGAGCATTTCAAACCGGTCTTTGCCTGGGGTGTCGGGTTTCATGTGCAACTCCTTTTTTAACCGATTATACATTTATTTTACTTATCATTATTGCTTATAGCAGACCACAAAAAGCCGGTCAAATTTTTATCTCACACGGATCTTTTCTTCCGGAGGTGTGAACCCCGACCCTTGAAACGGAAAATCAGACCATGAAAACGAATTCAATGATAAAACAGCTTGATGTCAGGACGATCCCATGGAATAGGGACGATGTTAAAAAGAATCTAATCGGACATAAATGTCAGTTTTGTGCCTGCCATGTTGAGGATAAACCCGTCGGCCATCTCTTTTTCCATATGCATGATGGCATTCCGGCCGGTGCAATGGCAGGGGATCACATGACGGGGGGCCAATTTTTTTAATTCCTGGGTGGTCCGGTTTACAATGGGTTCAAAAAGCGGGCCGGCTAGATGGAATCCGCCCATGACCGCATGAATTTGTTCAACTCCGGTCACTTCCCGGGCATAGGACACGGTATTGATGATCCCTGCATGGGCGCAACCGGAAAGAATCACCAGGCCTTTTCCTTTCAGATTTATGACAATCGCTGTGTCATCCTCAATGGGATCCCATTTTTCAATGCCGCCATCCATCCAATGCGCCATGGGAATACCCTTTTCAAAATCATTTTGCCTTGGAATTTCTCCCAGAAAAAGGCAAGTTTTATCTAAAATCAAACATGGATCTTTTGATTCTTTGACCGTCCAACCTGCTTTTATGAGACGTTCCCGGGTCAATTCCGGAAAATATATTTTGAATTGCTCGCTGAATTTCATATACCGGGGATGCTTAAACGCCCCGGGGTGAACATACAGCGGGATCCCCTGCCGGCCCACCCATGCGGCCAATTTTTCCACGCCGCCGGTATGATCGCTGTGACCGTGGGAAAGAACAGCCGCATTAACAGTCGCCTTATTCACGTTTAAGGTTGATGCATTTTGGGCAGCGCCGTTTTCGGAGAAACCAAAATCAAACAACACTGTTTGGGGGGTATTGTTTTGGAAGGTGCTGACCACAGCTGAGAATCCATGTTCAGCCATCACAGAGACCTTCACCTGGCCGTCTTTAATCGGCAAGGCCCTGGTCACAACCGCCGTGTTATCCATGGCAGTAATATCAATGTAATTATCCTGAAGTGTCAGGATTTCCACCTTGTCAACAGGCTTGGGCAGTATATGTGCCATCGTTTCAATCCTCCATATTTAGGTCAGAATGACATTAAATTGACGGAAATTCCCCTTTGCCTTGATTTACCGGCCAGCTAAGCAGCCGGCCGGTAAGCCGAGTTTCGCCCCAGGGGCGATAAAGGCGAAATCCGGTCTGCTCCAGCGTTTGGTTTCCAAGGCGCGCCACGCCAATGACCAAACGCGCAGAGCAAAGCTCAGCTCGCGATTCCCGCGGCGCAGCGCCGCGGGAACATTTTGTTTACCTTCGCATTCTTTTTAACTCGATTTTGACGCGATTGTTTGCATTTGGGCATTCCCAGATTTGAGTATCCGGGTCTTCAAATGCAGGGAAGGTTCCGCCAAATTGGAGGGTTTTGACCCAGCCCAGAATATTGTGATAAAAAAAGCCGCAAAAATCGCCGCATTTATGGACGCTGAGCTCAAACTCATCGCCGGGTTTCATGCCGATGGTGCAGTTGCCTTGCGAATCAATGACCTTGGCCACCACTTTGTTTCCGATTTCTGGATACTTGACCGCCATTGTTTTTCCTCCTTGTTTAAAGTTTTTTTGATGTGAATGTGTGGGTAAAACACATCCGATATTTCATTCCATAAAAAAAGCAGACTCATATGGTGCAGCAGGATGTCATGTTTGGCGCCGGGATCAATAAGGATTTTTTTCCATGATCAGGTCTGCGGCGTTTAATTTAATACAAGCAGACTCATTGATATCAAGAAGGGAATTGATGGTGGTCATACCGATAGCAGCCTCAAGAATGCGTTCGGAATGCGCCAGGGTTGCAAGAACTTTTGGAAATTGGGTTAACCAAATCACCAATCTTACGGACTTGACATCGGGAACAACGGAATGCATCTTGGGCCCAAGTGGCGGCAAGCCCGCAATTTCTACTGACAACCGCGGTGTAAAACCCTCCCTGGCGGAAGTCTTTTACCGTATCGTTGAAGTTAAAAGATGAAATCAGGTGATCAAGGAGTTTCATGATTGATTTATAATTTTAAAGCCCCATGATCCGGACCACATTATCCCAGATTTTTTTGACCGCTTTGCTGCCATCAGAATGCCCGTCATATTCAAAAATGGTTTTTCCCTGGACCATGGCTTTTGTAAACACCGGATCAAACGGAATTCTCCCTGCAACGGTGATGTTTTTGTTTTCAGCAAATTGTTCGATGGACCGGGCCTGTTCCGGGTTTAAATCAAATTTATTGATGCAGACCATGGTGGGTATTTTAAAAAATGCGGCCAGTTCCGCCACCCGTTCCATATCATGAATTCCTGACACCGTGGGTTCAGACACAATCAGCACGGCGGAAGCCCCGCCCAGAGAAGCGATCACCGGGCAGCCGATCCCCGGAGGTCCGTCCGTCAGGATGAGATCCAACTTTTTTTTCTCGGCAAGCTTTTTTCCTTCCTGACGGATCAGGGTCACGAGCTTGCCTGAATTTTCCTCGGCAATGCCCAGCCTTGCGTGGGCCATGGGGCCGAATCGCGTGTCGGAAAGATACCATTCGCCGCAGGTATTGAGCGGAAATTCGATGGCCTTTTCCGGGCAAAAATAATAGCACACCCCGCATCCCTCGCATGCGATCGAATCGACCACAAAATTTTCAGAAATGGCGTGCCACCGGCACAATTGCCTGCAAAGTCCGCACTGGGTGCATTTATCCGGATCGATGATAGCGGTATGCCCGGATTCAAAGTCATGTCGCTCGATGACCTGAGGCGCCATGATCAAGTGAAGATCAGCCGCATCCACATCCGTATCGCACAGCGCCTTATCAGAAACAAGCGCTGCAAATGCGGCCAGCAGACTTGTTTTGCCTGTTCCGCCTTTTCCGCTGATAACCACCAATTCCTTCATTTCGTATTTTAACCTTTTTTATTTTTTTAAAGGAATCATTCCTTCAATTTTTTTGAGCATATTCAAAAATTTTTCTCTCCATTCCGGCATGACATCCACCATCATCTCGCCTTTTGAATACGCCTCGGCAATCCGCCGGTCAAAATGAATTTCCATGAGGATAGTTAGACCGGTTTCTTTCGCGTAATGCTTCACACGGTCATCTCCGATATCGGCCCGGTTGATCACCAGACCGCAGGGGATGTTAAGAATTTTAACAGCGCCCACAGCCAGTTTGAGGTCATGAAGGCCGAAAGGCGTGGGTTCGGTGACTAAAACCACAAAATCCGCGCCTTTCATGGATGCAATGACGGGACAGGAAGTGCCGGGAGGCGCGTCAATGATGGTGAGCATATCCGGCCGGGTATATTCCCGGACTTTACGGATCAGGGGCGGGGACATGGCTTCGCCGATCCGAAGCCGGCCGTGGATAAATTCCAGCCCGTTTCTTTTCCCTTTTTCAACAACGCCCAGTTCCCTTCCGGTTTCCGTAATGGCTTTTTCCGGGCAAACAGCCATGCATCCGCCGCAGCTATGGCACATTTCCGGAAAGGGCAATACGGTTTTACCGATCACCACAATGGCCTTATACTGGCATATGTCAGCGCATTTGCCGCACAACGTGCATTTATCCATGTCCACTTCAGGGATGGGGGTGAAGATGGTTTTTACATCGTAGATGTCGGGACGTATAAAAAGATGTGCGTTGGGCTCTTCCACATCGCAGTCCAACAGTTGCACCTTGCCCTCATATGCAACCGCTAAGTTTGTGGCAACAGTTGTTTTGCCAGTGCCGCCCTTGCCGCTGGCGATGCTGATAATCATGATAAATCCTTAATGATATTCATGGGTCCCGAGAACCACCGGGATGCCTGTTTTGTTCTGAATGATTTTGGCCATTTCTTCTGCGGATGCATAGGGGCATGCCGGCTTTGCATTGACCATGCAGGAGCTTAAATGAATCACATCCGGCTGGATCTGGGACATTTTTATGGCCACACCGGTATTGGCCGCAAGGGATCGCCCCGGGCATTCACATTTCACAAATGAAACAACAGACACAGGTGAATCAAATTTTCCCTCACCCAATGATGCGGCTTTTAAGCATCGCCATTCACCAGCGCATCCGTAGCCGGTGTCCATGTAAGCGCCGCATCCGATAATCGCAACTTTTTTCATGCTATGCTCCTTTCATAATTGATTCAAATTGGTCATAGATTTTTTGCATAAGATTCGAAATCATGTAACTTGAGAAAATCCGAAATAACTTTTCCAAGCCAGGCGGCGGTGTCCACCTGATAAGCGCCTTTTTCATTGCGCCTGACTGTTTTTTTGGCATTCTCAACAACGGCCTGAAGGGATGCCGGAGTTATATCAATAGTTACGCATACCGTGATCAAATCGGTCGTATCCGGCATATGGCACACCTATGCTTAAAAATTTTTCCCGCAGCAGCTGCCTGGTCCCGCGCATCCTGCGGCCTGTCCTGGTGCAGATCCGCAGCAGGCCGTATCGCCAAGGCCGGGCATCCGGTTTTTGGACGGTCCGGACATGGATGAATGGGCAGACAGTTTCTTTTTTAAGTTTTGACTTCCGCAATACGCGCATTTAGGCGTTTCTGAGGCGCCGAGCACAATCATTTCAGAAGATTTACCGCATTCCTGGCATTCGAATTCATAAATCGGCATGGACGCCTCCTTCTTTTAAGGGTTCAACTCACAGCGCTTTATAATGTTTTCGGAAATTTGTTCATAGGCCAGTGTGATGGGCGATTCTCGATAATGCTCCTGAAAAGAAATTCCCGCATCACTGCATTTGACCATTTTCGGATCAAAGGGAATTTTCCCTAAAAAGGCAATGCTGGACATGATGGCGGTGCGTTCACCGCCGCCGGCGCCGAAGATATCCACTGCCTTGCCGCAGTGGGGGCAGGTATATCCGCTCATGTTTTCAATCAGGCCGAATATTTCCATTTTGACGGTTTTGCAAAAATTAATGGATTTGCGGACATCCGCCAGCGCGACTTCCTGGGGGGTTGTCACAATAATGGCTTTTGCGTCCTTGATCAATTGAGCTACAGTCAGCGGTTCATCACCGGTGCCCGGGGGCGAGTCGATGATCATGAAATCCAGGTTGCCCCAATCCACTTCTCCGATAAATTGACGGATGGCTGAATGCTTCACCGGTCCCCGCCATATAATGGCATCATCTTTGTTCAACATCAAAGATTCAATGGAAACCGCACCGAGATTTTCAGAAAACGGGATCGGCAGAATTTTTTTATCTGGGCTGGCGCCGAGCATTCCCTTAAGTCCCAGCATTTGAGGAACGTCCGGTCCATGAACATCCACATCCATCAGTCCGACTTTAAGTCCGCGCTTTGCAAGCGCAATGGCAATATTCACCGAAACGCTTGTTTTTCCGACGCCGCCTTTGCCGCTCATGACGATGAATTTATGCTTGATTTTTTTGAGCGATTGCCTCGCCAGTTCATCCGGATCGGGTTCCGGCATTTTTTCCGATATACCAATGCCTTTTTGAATGGTTGTCATTTTATTGCCTTATGTTTGAATAGTTTTTTACCAGTGCCCGTCCACATTCGGGCTGTCTGAAAATGAGAATTTGCCTTCCTGAAAGGCAGCAACAGCTTCTCTGACGGTGCCCGATACATCATTGACCACCTTGATGTCTGCTGCCGCAAGGGTCCGAAATGCATTGGGGCCGCAATGCCCTGTCAGCAGAACTTCAGCCCCTTTATTGCTGATGGTAACAGCCGCCTGTATGCCGGCGCCTTTGAACGCATTGATGTTGTCTGTATTATCTACAACTTCAAACTCAAGGCTGTCCGTGTCCACAATCAGAAAATAGGCGGCTCTTCCAAAACGCGGATCAACCGGTGAATCCAGGGTTTTCCCGCTGGATGTAACTGCAACTTTCATTTAATTTGTCTCCTTTATTATGCGTGCATCCCGCCGCCGCAGACCTGGTCATCTCTGATTTCCATCAGTCTGCCGGCGATCAGATCTTCCACCACCGGCCTGATTTCAGCTCGCTGATCATCATGGTACACCGTAATGCCGACCTGACGGAAACCCATAAGGGGCCGCATGCCGATGCCGCCTACCACAAGGGCATTGACCTTGTGCTGGGCCAGCAGATTCACCGGCACCATGCATCCGCCCTGAACATGTTCCTGATTTTTTAGGGTGGTCACATTTTTAATTTCGCCATTTTCCACATCAATAAATGTAAAAACATCGCAGTGGCCGAAGTGGCCGGAACGTAATCCGTCAAGACCGCCCTGGCCGGTTGACGGCACTGCTATTCTTCCATTTTTCATTGTGATTTTTCTCCTTTATAACTATTTTGTTAATTCATTTTTTTTGTGATCATTAATATATGATTGAGACGCTCAAGCAGTTTTTCAGCATCTGATTTTTGAGGCAAGACCGGCAATTGCATCAATATGCCCAACCCTTCGCTGACCTCATGAAAATCTTTTGCTGAAAGCCCACTGACAAGCGCAATATTGAGCATTGGATTTTTGGCAATCAATTTTTTTGCAAATTCAAGACCGCTCATATCCGGCAGTGTCTCATCCGAAACAACAATATCAAATGGATGATTGTTTATAAGAGAAAGCGCCTGGCTGCCGGATTCCGCCCGGTGCGTTTCAATGTGCTTTTCTGAAAACGTTGATTCCAGAATGGACCAGACGTCTTTTGTAACGCTCACGAATAATGCCCGGATCATTGAATGCTCCTGCCATCTTAAAAAGCCCCAACATCATCTCTGAAAAAGCATTTTTCCAAGAGATGATGTTGGATTTTAAAATGCTTCGTCCGTATGCATGAAGCATTTTAATCGGATGATTTTTCAAGTTCCGCCATGCGTTTGCTGATTGCGTCTAGGGTGTTTTTTAAAAATGACGCTTGGGCCTTGAGCAGATCCAGTTCGCTTGCCGCGTCCATGGCAGAAGGATAGGGCGGCGCATACGGGTTGGGGATCCAGCCGAAGCCTCTGCCAAAACCTGTTCTCAGCCCACGTCCCATGCCGCCCCTGAATCCCCGGCCAAGTCCCAGGCCTCTTCGAACACCCGCGCGTCCATAAAACGTAGAACGAATCCCTGCGGCAGCAGGGTTGCAAAAACCCCTTGCACCGCCGGTCATGGGGCCGACACCTAAAGGCCCTGTTCCATCAAATCCTGGCATGATCTCACCTCCCTTCATATATAAATTGCAATGCGCAACATATCAAACGAGGTCCCAATCAAGAAATTTTGAACCACAGAAGCAAGAAACATCACTGAAACACTCGCAATTCATTGTACGCAATGCTTCATTATTAAAGCTTCACTCATTTTTCCCCCGTTGACCTTGCCCCTGCCCCGATCCTCGTCTTTGTCCCTGTCCACGGCCCTGCCCCATGCCTCTGCTCTGACCGGCCGGACCGCCGCTATCTCTTTTGCAACCGCCCCTTCCTTTTCCGGTTCCAGGTCCTTGGCCAAGGGGTCCGGTTCCATCGCCTCTGGGCATCATGGTCACCTCCATTTGTCTTGTAAAATAATTTTGTCTGTTCCGGCATCGTCGGTTGTGTTTTCCTATTCCCGGCATAGAAAAAGCCGGGATAATGGGAATACCTTTTGCGAGGGCTTCCAGAATTTTTTCAGTTTCGCCGGATACAAAAGGGATCAATTGAATGCCGCTGACAGATAGGAAATTGGCCGGTACTTCTGAAATGGCGCCGCAGATCAGAACGGACACCCCCATTTCTTTAAGCATTTCCCCCAGCCGCCACGATATAGCCGGATTAAACGGCACAAATTGCCGGCTCGTTATCCCCCCGTTTTGAATTTCCACCAACAGGATCATGGCGGCCGCATCAAATACCGGCGAAACACGATTTCCCCATACTGTTATGGCAATTTTCATTGGATCATCCCTTTTTTGCCATATTTAATAGCATGATTTGTGCCAAAAAATGGATTTCTCGTGCTTATTTGTTTTTTAAGTAATATTGATAGATTGCATGATTTTATGAAATGAAAGGGAAAAAACAATAGGCAAATATGTCGCAAAAGTGCAACGGTTATGGTTGCAAAAATGCGACTTTTTTAGGGGCAAAACAAACCCGGGAATGGGGCTCCGGTTTCGGGAGATGGATTCCCAGTTTCTTGATTTTTCTAAAAAGTGTGCTTTTATGCATGCCCAGTTCACGTGCGGTTGCATTTCGGTTGTATTGGTTCCGTTTGAGGGCTTCAGTGATGACTTTATATTCGGCGGCCTTGATAGGATCATTTTCAAAACCGTTTGCCCGGGGGGGGTGAGGCGACGTCACCAGCGTACCCGGCAAATGTTGAAGTTGAATATTGCCTTCGGAGCAAAGCACAAATGCATGTTCCAAAATATTTTCAAGCTCCCGGATATTGCCGGGAAATCCATGGGTCATGAGCTGTTTGAGCACATTCTGATCCACGCCGCTGATGGCTTTTCCCTTAATCCGGTTGAATTTGTTGATGAAAAATTCAACCAGCAAGGGAATGTCTTCCATGCGTTCCCGAAGCGGCGGCAGTTTCAGCTTCACCACGTTGATGCGGTAATATAAGTCCTGGCGGAATAATCCTTTTTCCGCTAGTTCCTGGAGGTTTTTATTGGAAGCCGCAATGATGCGGATATCCGTCTTTATTTTCTGCACCCCCCCCAAGGGCGTAAACTCGCGTTCTTGCAAAACCCTTAAAAGCCTGACCTGGAAGGCGGCGCTGGTGTCCCCGATTTCATCCAAGAATATTGTGCCGCCTTGGGCCAAAGCAAAATGCCCCGGCTTGTCCCTGACCGCATGGGTAAAAGCGCCGGCTTTATAGCCGAACAGCTCGGATTCCAAAAGGGTGTCGGGAAGCGCGCCGCAATTGATGGCGATAAACGGTCTTTTTCGGCGCGGGCTTAACTCATGAATGGCCCTGGCAGTAAGCTCCTTTCCCGTGCCGGTTTCTCCTTCAATCAAAACGGTGCTGTCGCTTTGGGCGATTTGGGGGAGGATATTGAAAATTTTTTGCATTTCCGGACTGCTGCTAACCATATCCCCCAGTTGGAATCTGCCATAAAGTTCCTTTCGAAGTTCTTCCACCAGACTGTGATCTCGAAAGGTTTCAACCCCGCCGATCATTTCGCCTTTTTTATTTATCAGGGGGGATGTGGATACAGTGATGGGAATTTTTTTTTGATGACCGTTGATGATATAGGTAGATGTGCTGACATAGGATTTTTTCCGCTTCATGGTTTTTTTCAATGCGCAGTCGCTTTCGCACATATTGGAGCGAAACACTTCCCAGCATTGCCGTCCGATGGCTTCCTTGCGGGATATGCCGGTGATGTCTTCGGCCGCGCGATTAAATGAGGTGATTTTCCAATTATGATCCACCGTAAATACCCCGTCGGAGATGCTTTCAAGAATAATGTTGGTGGTGTTTGAATCCAGTTCTTCAGTGGTTGATTTTTTTGAAAATTTTGCCATTTTTTTCTTTCCCGTCAAAATTTCCACATCCAGGTAATGCAGTTGATTATATTTTTTTGCTCAATTGGTTTGCCGCCGTGAGCAAAGGATCCCATACCGGTCCAAACGGCGGGGCATAGGCCAGATCGGTCTGGGCAAATTGCGCAACCGTCATTTGATTGTGCAGAGCAACCGCCGCCGCATTGATGCGATGCGCCACCCCTTCTTTGCCGACCATCTGAACGCCCAGAAGACGGCCGGTTCTTTGATCGGCAACCATATACACCCATATATCAGCCGCACCAGGGTGGCCATGGGCTCTGGAGCGGGTTTTAACCACCTCTGCCAGCGGCAAAAAGCCTGACTCCAAAGCTTCGGTTTCGTTAAGGCCGGTTCGCGCCACCTCCACGTCGAAAACTTTAAAGACTGCGGTTCCGCAAACACCCTGAAGTTCTGTCGGTTTTCCGCTGATGGTATCCGCCACCGCCCAGCCGGCCCGGTTGGCCCGCAATGCCAATGGTATCCAAACTTTTTTGCCGGTCACCACATGAAAAGCATCCGCGCAATCACCTGCGGCAAAAATATCTGTCCGGGATGTCTGCAACACTTTATCCACGGAAATGGATTTTTTTACGCCAAGTTCGATGCCCGCTTTTTCAGCGATTTCGCTATTCGGTGTGATGCCGATGGCCATGAGCACCATATCTGTGACACAGGCGCCTGACGGCATTATCAGCGAAAGCCGTTCTTGGTGAGGCTCAATTTTATCCACCCGCGCTCCCAGATGAAGTCTGACTTGGCGCGATTCTACTTCTTTTTTAACAATATCTGATAACGTTGGATTCATCCAGGGCAGAAAATCTGCGCTGAGCTCCACCATTTCCACGTCAATGCCTCGTTGACGCAGGGCCTCACACATTTCCAAGCCGATATATCCCATGCCCACGATCATGGCATGGGCGACATTGTTCTTGGAAATATAATCCTTGATCTGACGGCCGTGATCCAGATTTTTGAGGACCATCACCCCAGGGAGGTCCATTCCCGGGATATTTGGTCGTATGGGCCTTGCACCCGTGGCAATCAACAATTTATCATAGGCAAACCACTGACCTTTTCCGTATTCAGTTTGGGCATAAACGTTTTTGGCTTCCGGATCAATGGACTCGGCCCGGTGGCCGGTCAACAGGTTGATCCCTTGTTTTTCCCTAAACACCTTTGCTTGCCGGACCACCAGATCTTCAATTTTTCGATCCGGGTCGGCAATATTATACGGCATGCCGCATGCGCTGTAGGACACGTCTTGGGTTTGTTCCAGAACAGTTACATCCAGATCCGGCAAGTTGCGCTTGGCTCGGCTGGCAGCGCTCATTCCCGCGGCATCACCGCCGATAATTAAAAATTTCATCATTTTTTCCTTGAATCATTCTTTGGGCCGACGGGTATTGAGCCGGGTATAAATCAGTTTTCCGTATTCCTTCCAGGTGCGCGCCACATCACGGGCCATTTCCATATTTGGCGATTGTTTTAGTTTTTTTTTTGGTTTCAACCAGCACATCCGCATGCTTCACAGAGGAACAAAATTCCGAAATCTGGGAAAGATCGCCGTAAAAACATTTTTTCCGAAAACAGTAAGCACATTGACTTTGATCCACCTTCACTGCCGTCTCCTTCTATAATTAATGTGTTTAAAATGGCTGAGCATGAAAACGATTTCAGCAGACCGCTGCCAATTTCATTTTGCTCAGGAAAAACCGGTTGCCCCGCTGGTGTTGCACCCCCTGTCATGAACCATGCCGGAAGTGCTGAAACAACTGATGCATTTCTTGACCTGTTTGCTTTCGCATTTCGGGCAAACAATATTTTTTTTATCACTTGACGAAACCAGTTGTTCAAACTGATAATTACATTTTTCACAATAATATTCGTATATTGGCATCATACACTCCTTGACATAAAATTTCAGGCTGACGGTTTGACAACCTATGATATTATAAGACGTATTTTATGAATTGTCTATGATGTGTGTTAAAAGTGTTAGAAGCAAATAAACTATTCGAAAATGGAGCACATGTTTTGTCCGGTTTAAATAGGTCATATGGATACCCGGGAGGTGGTATCCATGGAGAGTATCACCGGCGGTGTGAATATGCATCAAAAGCGCCGGTTTAGAAATGCATGATGATTTTGGCATAAAATTGAGTCAGCCGGAGCCTGTTTTTTTAAGTTCCGGCGATGGGTTTGCATATTCCAGTGAATTCGGCCAATACCTCCGGCAGCAATTATGACCGAACATAAAGTCTTTTGGAAGAAGAAGTGATCCGGGAAGAAAATTTGAAGAAAACGGGAAAAAAATTTTTATATATGGAATGATGGCAAGAAGATCCCAGAAAAAAACCTACATTTTAAGATCGGCCGTTATTCAACAAAATCAGATCGGCGGTGAGACTGCCCAACCGAAAATGGGGGCCGTGCCGAGGACATGGGCAGGCACATAGGCCTGTCCTACGATGGGGAAATAATGCAGCAGGCTGCCTTATGACGTTTTGATTTAAACATGATTCCGTTGGGCGGCGTCCCGGCCGACCGTAAACTCAAATTTCTTTGCTTTAAATTAAATGCTGCAACTGCTTTAAATAAATCTCTTCCTGCTCGTCTAAAATATCCCGTAAAATAGAAATGGTGGTCATGGGATTCATGATCACGCTGCGCAGCACCACAATCTCATCGTCCGGATCATTGTTGATTTTTAATTTTGTCCGGGATACAAAACTCTGGCCCGCCTCCCGTTGAATCCGCTGCAAATCGCGATTGGCCGCGTTGAGTTTCCGGTTGATCCGCCGGCGCTCTTCCGCGCCTGCCACAAGAAGCTGTTTTTGTAGATTTTTCGGGCAAACACGATAGGTTAAAATATTAAGCTCAGGTGGCGTCACCAATTGAAACAGATCCCGCTTGCGGATTTCTTCGGCAAATTCCGCCGCGGTTTCAATGCCATGGTCAATGAGCAGGGAATACCCTTTGGCGCCCATAATTTTCAAGGCGCTGTCCAACACCAGGGAGTTGGCTTCCCGCGATCCGGAAAGGGTTTTAATGCCCAAATCCACGGATCCCCAGCGGTTGACATAATTGGCGTGGTAGGCAATGGCGTCCATGCTGTAGGGATTCTTGAAATACAGCATGCCGCAACTCATGGGCATGTAAAATTGTTTGTGGCCGTCGATGGTGACCGAATCGGCAAAATCAATTCCACTTAATAAATGTTTATATTTTTTTGAAAAGAGCGTGGGGCCGCCCCAGGCCGCATCCACATGGAAATGAATTTTGTAACGATGGCAGATTTCCGCCAGCCGGTCCAAAGGATCCACGGTTCCGGTTTCCGTGGCGCCGGCAATGCCCACAATGGCTAAAATGCATGTTCGGGGGCTTTGGGTCTGCAAACGGGTGATGGTGCGGAGCAGTTCTTGGATATCGATTTTATTTCGGTGATCCAATCCAATGGAAATCACGTTTTGATTGCCGATGCCCAAGATACCGGCGGATTTGCGGATGGAATAATGCCCCAACCGGGATACCAGGATCACGCAGCGATCCACATCATAGGCCCGATACGCAGCCGCGATGCCGTCGGTTTCAATGCCGGTAAATCCGTCCCTGGGGGCGAACCGGTTGTTTCTTGCCACCCACAGTGCGGTCAAGTTGGCTGTTGTCCCGCCTTCCACAAAAGCGCCTAAAGACGTGTCCGCATTTTGAACATGCTCCCGATAAAAGGCCTCTGTATTGTTATAAATCAGGCGATGTATCTTGGCGATGACCTGTTTTTCTATGATGGAAACAACCTTGGATGTCTCCAATTTCACCACGTTTTGATTTAATGCCGCCACAATGGTTTTTAAATGCACCATGAAAAACGGAATCGCAGACGTCATATGGCCCACAAAATATGGTGACGCCACATTGACGGCATGGGGGGCGATATCCTTGATGAGGCAGGTAATCACATCGGCGAGCTTTTTCTCCGGATTTTCACTGATCAGAGTATCCGTATAAAATTCAGAGAGTTCCTTTAAGCTTTTGGCTTCCGTGATGCCGACGTTTTTTTTCAAAAAATCATGGAGCCCAAACAGAATCCGCTCCATGTATTTGATTAAAGTGGCCCGGCATGCATCGTCTTCCGGTCGGATAAATACTTTGAATAATCTTTCCCAGTCCGCGACAAGATCGGTTTTGAGTTCAGAGATTGCGTAATCAGCCATTTATTCGAAAATCAATTTTTTCAAGTTGAGAATGAGCGAAGTTTTTTTCATCTTTCGCCATAATTGCCATTTACAATCAATTTATTTTTTTTTACAGTCAAAAACATATATTTAATACAAACTTCATCATTTTTTCATCTGGTTATCGATTTTACCTGAATTCGTCAATAATAAACAGGCATTTTTCGATTCCTGGAACCCACAATCCCAGGGGCAGCCACTGGCGTGGACGGACTTTTGGAGACTGAAATGACAGATATTGCCCGCATCATCAGCCGGCAGCGGCAGTTTTTCTATTTGGGCCACACCCGCAATATTTCTTTTCGTATCAAGCAGCTCAAAATTCTCTATCATACGGTCATTGAAAAGGAAAAGCAGATTTTAGACGCCCTGCACGCGGATTTGAAAAAATCCCCGTATGAAGCCTATCTCACCGAGGCCGGTCTGGTGCGGGAAGAAATTCGTTTCTTTATTAAACATATTCCCAAATGGGCACGTCCCAGGCGGGTGCGCACCCCTTTTTATCATTTTCCGTCCTCCAGCCATATTTATCCAGAGCCCTACGGCATTGTGCTCATCATTTCCCCCTGGAATTACCCCTATCAACTGGCCCTGACCCCCCTGGTGGCGGCCATTGCCGCGGGCAATTGCGCGGTGATCAAGCCCTCGGAATTTTCAGTGCACACCGCAGAAGTGATTTCAGATATCGTCAAATCCAGTTTTGATCCAGGCTTTGTGTCCGTTGTCACCGGCGGACCTGAAACCAGCGCCGCATTACTTAAGGAAAAATTCGATTTCATTTTTTTCACCGGCAGCACCCATGTGGGCAAAATCGTAATGAGCGCCGCGGCAGCCCATCTGACACCCGTGATACTGGAGTTGGGGGGAAAAAGCCCCTGTATTGTGGAAAGCGATGCGAATATTTCCCTTGCGGCCAAGCGCATTGTTTCAGGCAAATTCATCAATGCCGGCCAGACCTGCATCGCGCCGGATTATTTGCTGGTGAAGCAATCCGTCAAGGATGAACTGGTGGCTGAAATTCAAAAATATATTGAACGGTTTTTCGGGAAAAACCCCAAAAACAGCCGTGAATACCCGAGGATTATCAGCCGCAACCATTTTGACCGGCTGATCCGTTTGCTCCAGGGGACCACGGTGCTGTACGGCGGGGATTATGATCTGTCTCAGCTTTATATAGCACCCACACTGATTTCCGATCCAGACTGGACCCATCCCGTGATGCAGGAAGAGATTTTCGGCCCTATTTTGCCGGTGATAGAATACAATTGGCTCACGGACGTCATCTATGCCATCAAAGAACATCCCAAGCCTCTTGCGTTATACATTTTCACCGGCAACGCCGACACCGTGGAAATGGTCTTAAATCAACTCTCCTTCGGCGGCGGATGCGTCAACGACACGCTGATTCATTTTGCCACCCCCTACCTCCCCTTCGGCGGTGTCGGCGCAAGCGGCATGGGAACCTATCATGGAAAAATGGGATTTGATGCGTTTACACATTACAAGGGGATTATGAAAAGTACGTTTTTGATTGATTTTCCGTTCCGTTACCCGACATTTTTCAAGCATGTCGGCCTATTGAAGAAGGTGTTACGATAAATTTTTGCCGGTTCGGCGATGGCGTTTCGGGCAAAGCGATTTATCCAAATGAACTTTTCTCATGAAATTGTTTTGCATATTAGAGTGACGTGAAACATCAGTTAATTTCATGGTATCATCAACATAAACGGGAGCTTCCCTGGCGCAAGACCAAAAACCCTTACCATATATGGGTTTCAGAAGTCATGCTTCAGCAGACCCAGGTCAGCACCGTTATCCCTTATTATCAAAAATTCATCGAACGCTTTCCGGATATCGGCATTCTGGCCCATGCAGACCTTCAGGATATTTTAAAAATTTGGGAAGGAATGGGATATTATGCCCGGGCGCGGCATCTTCATCAGGCAGCCGTGGAAGTGGTCCAGAAGTTCGGGGGGTGTGTGCCGGATCATTGGAAAGACTTCAGACAGCTTCCGGGCGTGGGGGATTATATCGCATCTGCGGTGATGAGCATTGCCTACAACCAGCCCTATCCCGTGGTGGACGGCAATGTCAAACGCGTGCTTGCCCGATTACACACATTGGAGTATCCGCTAAATCAATCCATTTCATACCATAAATTTTATCAGACCGCTGTCCGGCTCATGGATCATAACGACCCTGGCACATTCAACCAAGCCATGATGGAACTCGGCGCTCTGATCTGCAAGCCGGTCAACCCCCATTGCTGTCTATGCCCCATTGCCTCCCATTGTTCAGCCTTCAAGCAACACCGCGTGGCGGATTATCCCAAAAAAATTCACCGACCGGCTCCCCCTGTGCATTACCTCGTGATCGGCGTGATCATCAAAAACGGCAAAACGCTCATTTTAAAACGGCCTGAAAAAGGTTTGCTGGGCGGCCTTTGGGAATTCCCGACCCTGCGGATTAAACCGGACGAAATTCCAGAAGATGCCTGCATGCGGATGATTCAAGAAGAATACCACCTCAAAGTGTCCATTGGGTCGAAATTAACCCGCATCCGACATGCCTATACGCATTTTAAAATCAATGCCGACGTGTTTATGTGCACCTTCATATCGGGCAGGGTGAAACCGAAACGCCTTTGGGATTTTCAGTGGGTCCTGTTTTCGGATTTAAAAAATTATCCGTTTCACCGATCCAACCTTAAATTTATTCCCATGGTGACGGCGCATAACGCATCCCCATAAGGGAAGAAAACAGATGTTGGATCATCGCCGCAATTTTATTTAAACAATTTACGTTATCATACTTTATCATTCACGTGAGCGTGTACGGCATGCATTTGCAATCGGATCAAATTTAAAACCACAGAATATCGGCCGAAGAATTTGGAATTTTTAGCTGACATGCAGACTACTTCGGTTCACATTCCTTTTCCGATGTTCAAAATCTCAAACACCATTGGCAAGGTTTACGATGATGAAGTCCCCTGCAATCACTTTATCACACGCATTTGATCTGTTGTCCCAGGGCGCAACCCTGGTGACGGTGAACCGACGGTTGGCAAGGCATTTGACATCATGCTACACGAAGCGCCAGGAAGAAGCAGGGCAAGTGGTCTGGGAATCACCCGATATCCTGCCTTATGACGTCTGGCTTCAACGGACATACATTCAAGGGGTAACGGCGTCAAATATGGAAGGAACTTCCCTGTTGCCGATTTTGCTAACCCCGGCCCAGGAGCTTTGGGTGTGGGAAAACAGCATTCAGGAATCGGCTTTTGACATGGGGCTGCTTCACATGGATAAAACCGCAAAACTTGCCGCGGATGCCTGGAAAATTCTTGTTGGCTGGCGTCTGCCTGTGGATGAAATCTCCCGGTTTGCCTCTGAAGACGGAATCGCGTTTCTTTCCTGGATGGCGGCATTTCAAAACCAATGCGCTGAAAATACATGGTTGGACAACCAGCGATTGGGAAACATGGTTGCCGAACTTTTCCAAAACAACCGCGTCATAAACAAAAAAATTATGATTTTGGCGGGTTTCGACGCATTCAGCCCCCAACAGCAGATGCTCTTTGCATCTATGACCCAATCCGGTGCAAAAATATACGGCTTGGAACAAGCGCCCCGGAATCAGTCACGATTCAGAATCGCATGCGCGGATGCTGAATCTGAAATCATCACATCGGCCCTTTGGGCGAAACAACATTTAGAATCCGATCCTTTTTGCCGCATCGGCATCATTATGCCGGATCTTGCCAAACAACGGGAAAAAATCATCCGCATTTTTGACGATATCTTTCACCCCGAGCATATGATTTTGTCCAAAAACCCTTCCCGCCGGGTCTATAATATCTCCCTGGGTCAGCCCCTCTTTCTTTATCCTGTGATCCAGGACGCCCTGGCGTTTCTGGATTTGGCGTTTTTCAGCAAAACGGATTTTGATCTCTACAGCCGCTTGATGCGTTCTCCATTTTGGGCCGGCGCGCAAACAGAAATGACAAAAAGAGCGGTTTTGGATGCAAAGATACGAGAAATCGGCGATCTGAATATTTCCCTCAAACGATTTCTTGAAACAGCCCAAGATGTCAGTCAAGACGAAGTAAGCGGGGCACACGGCCTTTCCCAATTACTGGATCGGATGAACCGATTCCGCCAAAGCATGGAAGAAATGCCCAAAAAGCAAAAACCATCCCAATGGACCCGGATGTTTAGTCATTTGCTCGCCATTGTAGGCTGGCCCGGTGAGCGCAGTCTCAACAGCGACGAATATCAGACCGTGGCCGCCTGGCATGAGGCCCTGGGCCGCTTTGCCGATATGGATATCCTCATGGGAGACGTAGATGCGGTGACCGCCTATTCGATGTTTTGCCGCAGACTGGATGACATCCTGTTTCAGCCGGAAACGCCTGACGTGCCGGTCCAGATCATGGGGCTCTTGGAGCCCGTGGGAGAAACCTTTGACCATTTATGGATAACCGGCTTGCACAGCGATGCCTGGCCCTTGCCGCCCCATCCCCATCCTTTTCTGCCCGCCTTTATCCAACGGCAATATGAGGTCCCCCATGCCTCAGCCCAATGGGAATATCAATTTGCCCGGAACATCCTTCAAAAATTACTTCAATCAGCGACCCATGCGGTGGTGTCATATCCCCTGTCAGAGGGAGATACGGATTTATGGCCGAGCCCCTTGATCACGGAAATCCCCGAAAAAAAACAGCAGAAAATCAAATTCAGAGCCTCTGAAGAATACTGGTCTTATATCCAATCATGCATTGAAATGGAAAAAATCCAAGACACCGCGGCCCCTCCTATTCCGCCGGAACAATGGATCAACGGCGGCACGGGGTTACTCAAAGCCCAGGCTTCTTGTCCCTTTTCCGCTTTTGCCCTGTACCGGCTCCATGCCACCGGCTTGGAAAACCCCGGGCCCGGCTTAAATGCCATGGAAAGGGGGCGGCTGGTTCATGAAGCCCTTGAATGTGTTTGGGAAATATTGAAATCCCATCAGAACTTAATACGCCTGGACTTGCCAGCCCTTGAAGCCTCTGTGGAAGCGGCTGTGGATCAAACCCTCATGGCAGCTGCCCCGAAAAAGCCGGGTACATTCACCAAACGGTTTACCGCTCTGGAGCGGGAGCGCCTCAAAAATCTGCTCAGGGGATGGCTTGAACGCGACAAGGAGCGGGCCCCCTTTCATGTGGTAAGGCGTGAAAAAAAAGAGGCGTGTGATCTTGCAGGGTTAAAACTTCATGCCATTGCCGATCGCATTGACCGTTTGGAGGACGGCCGGGCCGTGATCGTGGATTATAAAACCGGAGATGTTTCAGAAAAAAATTGGTTCTCCGAGCGCTTGTCAGACCCCCAGCTTCCTTTGTACAGCGTTTTTATAAAGGAACCCGTGGCCGGTGTTTTGTTCGGGCAGGTGAAAAAAGGGGCCTTTAAATATCTTGGAATTGCCGAAGATGACACCATTGCGGCCGGCGTCAAAGGACTTGCCGCGGCCCGGAAGGTATTTCCGGATTGCCAATCCATGACAGATGTCATTGATTTTTGGCGGAAAAAACTTAAATCCCTGGCGTCGGAATGTCAAACCGGGATTGCAAGCGTATCGCCGGCTTCCATCCATACCACGTGCCGGTACTGCAAGATAAAGCCCATTTGCCGGATCTACGAGAGCGTCAATCTTTCATTGATGGGAGAAGCGTCCGATGGATCAGAAGATCTCTGATGCAGACCAACGCGAACTGGCCATTGATGCAGGCCGTTCGTTTATTGTACAGGCCCCCGCGGGTTCAGGCAAAACAGAACTGCTCATTCAGCGGTATCTGAATCTGCTTTCCCGGGTGGATTGGCCTGAAGAAATCATTGCCATAACATTTACCCGCAAGGCGGCCGCGGAAATGAAAAGTCGGATTCTGGCGGCCTTGGCCCGGGCCACAAACCAGGTCCCGCCCCACTTTCCCCATGAAATCAAAACCTGGGAACTGGCCCGGGCGGCTCTGGCCAATAACAATCAGCGGTCCTGGATGCTCACGGAAAATCCCCTTAGATTAAAGATTCAAACCATTGATGCGTTTTGCGCTGGGCTTACCCGTCAAATGCCCATGATTTCAGGATTCGGTGGAGAACCCGGAATCACCGAGACTCCGGATGCATTATATCAGCAGGCCGCGCGAGCCACCATTGCAGATCTTGAATCCGGTCTGACGTGGAGTCCTGCCATTGAAAACCTCATCCGTCATTTGGACAATCATCTGGAAAAAGTGGAACACCTCATTGCCGGTATGCTTTCCAAGCGGGATCAATGGCTGAGGCACACCGCGGACCCGGACCCGCGTCAGGCGCTCGAAAAATCGCTTCAGCATGTCATTCAAGACGCATTAGATGCCGTGCGACGTCTTGTTCCGGATTCCCGGATTCAGGATATAGCGGATTTGGCACGATTTGCGGCCGGACATATCCGTCAATGGGACGTGGGGTCACCCATCGGACATCTCCATGACCTCCAGGGACTGCCGGAGGCAGATTCTGATGAAATCCCTAAATGGCTCGGTGTGGCGGATCTTTTTTTGACAAAAGAGGGTCAATGGCGGAAAACCGCCTCCAAAAACACGGGATTTCCCGCCCCAAGCGCGTCGAAATCCGGCAGCCCCCAGCGCGCTTTATATCAACAGAAAAAGAAATTGTTTGAGGAAGTTGTGTCCGAGCTTTCATGCCATGACATGTTGGCCGACGCCCTTCATCATGTGCGGCTGCTTCCAGAACCCCGATACTCTGACGTCCAGTGGCATATTATGGAAGCGTTGTTTGAGATCCTTCGGGTTGCGGTCGGCCACCTGGAAGCCGTATTCAGCGAAACCGGCCAAGTGGATTTTGCTGAAATCGCCATGCGGGCAAACCAGGCTTTAGGCGAGCCTGAAGCCCCTACAGACCTCACACTGGCATTGGATTACCGCATCCGGCATATACTGGTGGATGAATTCCAGGACACCAGTTTCACCCAATATGCGCTTTTTGAAAAACTCACCGCGGGATGGGAGCCCTCTGACGGACGGACATTTTTCGCCGTGGGCGATCCCATGCAATCCATTTATGGATTCCGAGAAGCAGAGGTGGGCTTGTTCATGAAAGCCCGAAATCGTGGATTGGGTCATGTGAAACTTTATCCCATCACCCTGTCGGTCAATTTCAGATCCCAGGAAAATATTGTGCGCTGGATCAATCACACATTTCCCCATGTCATGCCGCGCGCGGAAGACGAGACCACCGGTGCGGTTTCATTTACTCCCTCCGTGGCCCGGCATACGGCCCTGGAAGGCGATGGCGTAACTGTTTTGCCCATGATCCCCTCTGACTCTCAAAAAGAAGCCGATGCCGTTGTCCGCATTATTCAGGACGTCCAGGCCAAAGCCCCCCATGAAAAAATCGCCGTTTTGGTTCGGAGCCGGACGCACCTGGAATTCATCATCGGGTCTCTGAAAACAGCCCGTATCGCCTTTCGGGCGGTGGAGATCGAATCTTTAAAAAGCAAACCGGTGATTATGGATTTGATCTCCTTGACACGGGCCCTGTCTCATCCTGCGGATCGAATCGCATGGCTTGCGGTCCTAAGAGCCCCATGGTGCGGCCTGCTCTTGAAAGATTTATATGTTTTAACTGAAAACGACAAGGAATCCCCGATTTTGGATTTAATGCAAGATCAAGCGCGCATCGAAAAAATGACCGACGACGGCCGCACCCGATTGCTTCATGTCCGTGAGATTTTATGGGAATCATTATTGAACCGCCAGCGAAAAACCCTGCGGCGGCAGGTGGAATCCGCATGGATTGCCTTAGGCGGACCGGCGTGTTTAAGTGCTTTGTCTGAAATGGATGATGTGGCGGTGTTTCTGGATTTGCTCGACCAGCAGGTGGGATCCGGCCCCCTAACGGATATCTCCGCCCTGGAGGCGGCCGCGTCAAACCTCTTTGCACGACCCGATGCACAATCCGATGGGGAGGTTGAGATCATGACCATTCACAAGGCCAAGGGGCTGGAATTTGACACGGTCATCCTGCCGGGACTTGAAAAAACTCCGCCGGCTCCTGCCCCCCAGTTGCTGTTGTGGCTGGAAAAATATTGGGGCCCTGTGGGCGAGTTGCTCCTTGCGCCCATTGCCGAAACTGGCGGGACTGCCGACAAAATATACAATTATCTAAGATTGCTCCAGGAAAAAAAGAAAGCATTTGAAGATGCACGGCTCTTATATGTGGCTGCGACCCGGGCCAAAAAAAGGCTCTATCTCATGGCCGGTGTTGATCTGGATGCATCCGGAATGATCCGGCCGCCCCGAAGCAAATCCCTTTTGGCCAAGTTATGGCCCGGAATCAAGGATCAATTTGATCCGGTCAAAATCAATATCCAGGCTCAACACAACCCGGAAAAAACCAAGGGTCTTGACGTTCCCGTGCCGGGGCTCCGGCGATTTAAAAGCGGTTTTTTAATCCCCAAGCCGCCTGAACCCACGTTTTCAGTAAACATCGAGGCATTACTCCCCGAAGACACATCAATCCCGGAAATGCCGTTGTTTGACTGGGCCGGTGAAGTGGTGCGCAGATCCGGAATCGTGATCCATCAATGGCTGAAAATGATCTGTGAGGATGGAATCGCCCATTGGCCAGCTGAGCGCATCCTGAACCATCGGCAATCTATTCGGCAAGGTCTTGCCCTGGCCCACATTCCGCCTGAATATATCGAGGAAGCGACTGAGAATGTCGTGGAATCCCTGGTAAAAACCGTCACCCACCCCCGGGGGGTCTGGATTCTTAGCAAACATGACCGGGATGCGTGTGAATATCCGCTCACCGGTAGAATCCGCAACAGAATAGTTCATGTGGTGTTGGACAGAACATTTATGGATGACACAGGGGTGACATGGATCATTGACTATAAAAGCGGAACCCATGGCGGTGGGTCCAAAGACGCTTTTTTGGATCAAGAGGTGGCCCGATACGCCGGCCAAATGGCACTATACGCCCAATTGATGTCCGCCCGCACCGAATCTCCTTTGATGCTGGGGCTCTATTTTCCGCGAATGCAGGGATGGCGGGCTTGGAAATTTGAATAAAATTCATTCTCCAATGATTTTGACCAGAACCCGTTTGCGCCGACGGCCGTCGAATTCGCCGTAAAAGATCTGCTCCCAGGGGCCCAGATCCAGCCGGCCGCCGGTGACCGCCACCACCACTTCCCGCCCCATGATCTGGCGTTTCATATGGGCGTCTGCATTATCTTCCCCCACATTATGCCGATACTGGGAAACCGGGGCATGGGGCGCCAGTTTTTCCAGCCAAATATCAAAATCATGGTGAAGCCCAGATTCATCGTCATTGATGAAAACAGACGCCGTGATATGCATGGCGTTGACCAGCACCAACCCTTCTTGAATCCCGCTTTCAGCCAGACAGGCGTTTATCTGGGGCGTGATGTTGATAAACGCCCGCCGGGTGGGGATATGAAAAAAAAGCTCTTTCCGGAAGCTTTTCATTTTCGGCTCCATGCAACGGCTTTATCCATGCCGGACTGAATGTCCCGTTGGCTCCACTGCATATCCCCTGGCGTCAGGCGGTGAATACGGCCAAAATCTTTTTTAATGGCGGCAATCTCGTCAATGGAATTTTCAAAAGCGTCCACAATCATGGGGTCAAAATGAACCTCTTTTCCTTTTTTGATGATTTCAAGGGCCACTTCCAGAGGATATGGTTTTTTATAAGGGCGTGTGGATGTCAATGCGTCAAATACATCCAACAGGCCCACAATGCGGCCGAAGATGGGAATTTTCTCACCTTTTAACCCATGGGGATAGCCTTGGCCGTTCCATTTTTCATGATGGGTCAGGGCAATATCATGGGCTGCCTTCAGGACATCGGATTTTGAATGGGCAAGGATGGATGCGCCGATGGTGGTATGGGTTTTGATGATTTCAAATTCTTCCTGGGTCAAGGCTGCGGGTTTAAATAAAATTCTATCGGGAATTCCGATTTTGCCGATGTCATGCATGGGCGCGGCATATCGCAAGTTGCTGACAAGATCAGAAGAAAACCCGATTTTCTCGCCGATCAATGCTGAAAAAAGGCTGATTCTTAAGATATGATCGCCGGTGTCCTCATCTTTATATTCCGCTGCGATGACCAGCCGGTTGATGGTGTCCAGATAGGCGTCCCGAAGCTCTTGATGGGCGTTTTTCAATTCTGTCAATGCCTGGTTGAGTTCTTGGGCGTATTTTTTCAGCTGCAGGTTGCTTTCCTCCAGGTCCTGGGTGATTCGTTCCCGTTCCATCAAAAGGGACCGCTCCCGCAAGACCTTTTTTAAACGGATGAGGATTTCTTTTCCGGCCACCGGTTTGTAAATAAAATCACTGGCCCCTTCCTCGATCATTCGGTCGTATGTAAAATCATCCACATAGCCGGTAATCACGATAAAATCCGAATTGCATATTTTTTTGGCTTGATGAAGCAATTCAATCCCGTTCATGCCCGGCATGTTAATATCGGTCACCACCACATCCACTTTAAAGGCACACAACAGTTTTAATGCCTGCTGGCCGTTTTCCGCGCTCAAGCAATGATACCCTTCCCGCTCAAACAACATTTTAAGCATTTCGCGCAGGGCGGGCTCATCATCCACAATGAGCAGGGTGATGAGGGGGCTAAAAGAATACTTTCCTTTGTCAGTTGTCATGGGTCGGATATATGGTATCTGTTCGGTGATTTTTTTTTGTTGGCATTATTGTCTGGATTATGGAATAAGTCAAAATTTTTTCTTTAAAATACAATATTGATAAAAAACATCTGGAACCCTAAGATATTTTCATCACATTATTTAAAACAAACGCGCAATCAAGCATATGGACCCAAAAACCATCCAAAACCGGTTAAAAAAAATCATATCCCTGCTTCCAAAAGCCATGCATCAGGATCGCATGCTGGCCCGCAGGAGAATCAGGCAGATCCGGGCCATGATCCAACACGACCGGATGCCCTCTCAATGGCTCAAAACCATGGACCGTCTGGAATCCCGGCTCACGGCATCCGTTAAAATACGCAATTGGCGCCTGGAGCATCGTCCTACCCCCGCATATCCGGAACATCTGCCCATTCTGGCCAGAAAAGACGACATTATCCAAGCCATCTTACAGCATCCGGTCATTATTGTTTCCGGAGAAACCGGATCCGGCAAAACCACCCAGCTTCCCAAATTTTGCCTGGAGGCCGGAAGAGGCATTGACGGCATGATCGGATGCACCCAACCCCGACGAATCGCCGCCGTAACCACGGCCCATCGCATCGCCCATGAATTTTCAGAACATCCGGGCGGGGTGGTGGGGTATAAAATACGCTTTCAGGACCAGGTCAGCCCTGAACACTCCTTTATCAAACTCATGACCGACGGGATTCTGCTGGCCGAAGCCCAAGGAGACAAATATTTAAATGAATACGACACCCTTATCATTGATGAGGCCCATGAACGAACCATTAATATTGATTTTATACTCGGCATGCTGCGCCGGATTTTGGAGTTTCGCAAGGATTTGAAACTCATTGTCACCTCCGCCACCATTGACACGGAAAAATTTTCAGCAGCGTTTCACCATGCGCCCATTATTGAAGTATCGGGGAGAATATACCCGGTGGAGGTTCAGTATACCCAGGAGACCGATGATGCAGATATGGAAGAGATTTCCTATGTGGACCAGGCAGTGGAAGCTGTCAGCCGGATTATGGGATCCTCCGGTTCCGGTGATATTCTGGTGTTCATGCCCACCGAGCAGGATATCCGGGACACCTGTGAGATCTTGGAAGGCCGGAAATTCAAGCATGCGGTAATCCTGCCGCTTTTCGCCCGGCTGCCGGCATCGGACCAGCTGAAGGTTTTTTCAAATGTCTTGGGCAGAAAAATCATTGTGGCCACCAATGTGGCGGAAACTTCTATTACGGTGCCCGGAATCCGGTATGTGGTGGATACGGGACTGGCCAGAATCCTCAAATATGATCCCCGCACCCGGACAACCGCCCTTCCGGTCTCGCCGATTTCCAAAAGCAGTGCAGATCAGCGGAAAGGACGATGCGGTCGGGTGGAAAACGGAATTTGCATCCGCCTTTACTCCAAACAGGATTATGAATCACGACCTCTGTATACCACGCCGGAAATCCTAAGGGCCAATCTGGCTGAGGTGATTCTCCGCATGATTGCCTTAGACCTGGGAGATATCCATAAGTTCCCGTTTATTGATCCGCCGCCGGCAAGACAATTAAAAGACGGATTTGATATGCTCATGGAATTGGGCGCCATTGAAATCAGCGTCAAAAGCCGCAAAGAAAAGCAAAGACCCCGGCTGACACCTCTGGGGGAAATGATGGCCAAAATTCCGCTGGATCCCCGGCTTTCCAGGATGCTCCTTGAGGCGGCAAACCATGATTGCATGGATGTGGTCACTGTCATTGCCGCGGCCCTCACCATCCAGGATCCCAGAGAAAAACCGGACAATGATTTGCCGGCCGCCCAAGAAGCCCACTTTCGGTTTCAGGACCCTGCGTCTGATTTCATCACGTTGTATAATATCTGGCGGGCATGTTTCGGCGAACCCGATTCCGGGAAAATTGTCAGGGCCAAAGATCTGAAAAAATTCTGCAAGGAAAATTACTTGTCTTTTAAGCGCATGCGTGAATGGCAGGATATCCATGAACAGATCACGGAGATTTTGGAAGAAGCAGGTATCAATAAATGGGAGAAAAAAACAAATGCCAGCAAAACGGCCACAGGAACCGGGGCCCTGCCGGTAAAAGACAGCGGCGATTTTTCAAAGGCTTATGCCGCGATTCACAAATCCATTTTATCGGGATTTTTAAGCAACATTGCCGTTAAAAAAGAAAAAAACATCTATCTGGCGGCAAGACAGCGGGAGGTGATGATCTTTCCTGGATCCGGGCTTTTTAATAAAGCCGGGGACTGGATCGTTGCGGCTGAAATTGTGGAAACATCAAGGGTATATGCCCGCAGGGTCGCCAATATTGACAGTGCCTGGCTGGAGTCCATCGGAAAGCTTCATTGCAAATATACCTATTCCAATCCACGATGGGAAAAAAACCGCGAAGCCGTCCTGGCGGATGAACAGGTAAGCCTCTACGGCCTTATCATCATTCCCAAACGCACTGTTTTATTCGGGCCCATTGAACCGGAGAAAGCCGCGGATATTTTCATTCAAAGCGCGCTGATAGACCGCGATGTCAAAACCATCCTTCCGTTCATGCGCCATAACTGGTCGTTGATGGACACGATTCAAGACATGGAGAACCGATTGCGACGACGCGATATTCGGGTCAGCGACACCGTTATCATGGAATTTTACCGATCCCGGTTAGGAGGTGTTTGGGATATGGCCGGATTGAAGAAAAAGATAAAAGCCCATGGTTCCGATGCATTTCTTCGGATGTCAAAAGCCGATCTTCTGGCTACGGCGCCAGATGATGCGGAGATATCCATGTTTCCGGACCAGATAACCGTGGGGGACGCCGCCTATGCCTGCTCGTATCGTTTTGATCCCGGTCATGACCATGACGGGGTCACCGTGAAACTGCCGGTTTCTGCTGCCAAAACCGTGGTGATGGATGCTGTGGACTGGGTGGTTCCGGGGTTGCTTGAAGAAAAAATCACGCTTTTGCTCAAAGGATTGCCCAAGACTTACCGAAAACAACTGGTTCCCCTCACCGATACCATCAGGGTGATCATGGCAAAGATGCCCCGTTATAAAGATGCCTTGGCGACAAGTTTAAGCCGTTTTATTTACGAGCGGTTTCATGTGGATATTCCGGCATCAGCCTGGCGCGAAGATCTGTTGCCGGATTATCTGAAAACAAGGATCGCATGGGTGGACGCTTCTGGAAAAGAAATATGCGCCGGCCGGGACAAGCATATCCTGAACCAATCCTTTTCCCAGCCAGAAAATACAGAGGCAATGGACCATGAACGGAAAAAATGGGAAAAGACCGGCATCACGCGCTGGGATGTGGGGGACCTGCCCGAGTCCATCCAAATTCACGGCCCAAACGGATTGATTTTTCCGGTATTTCCTGCATTTTGCAAAGAAGCCGACGGGGTCAGCCTCCGTTTGTTTACCGATCGCAAGGCCGCCCTTAGAGCCCACCGGCAGGGGGTGTGCCGGCTCTTTGGACATTATTTTGACAAAGACGTGCAGTTTTTGAAAAAAAATCTCCGTTTGCCTGCGGATATGGAAAAGGCAGCAGTGTATTTTGGCGGCAAAGAGCGTTTTGAGTCCCAGATGGTCAATCGGGTGATGAAAGACTTGTTTGCACAGCCCATTCGCACCCAGGATGCATTTCTATCCCATGCCAAGGCGTGCATGAATCAGATTCTTCCGGCCGGAAAACGCCTCATGGATATCGTGATCCCGGTGGTAAGGCTGTATGCGGACGCGCGAAACCGGATATTCGCCTGGGAACAGTCCCATGGGGTTGATCCCGTGATCCAATCTTTTTTAAAAGAAATCCGCCAAAGCCTTTCCCGGATTGTGCCTGAAAATTTTTTAGCGTTATACAGCCATGAACGGATGGCCAGCCTTGGCCGTTACATCAAAGCAATCCTGATCCGGGCGGAACGGGGAATGCATGATCCGGATAAAGACCGAAAAAAGGCCGCCAAAATAAAACCATTTGAAAATGCCCTGGATGAATTGGTGAAGGAAATCACCGCCGCTTCATCAGATGCAAAGCGTGAGGCGCTGGAATCCCTTTTCTGGATGATTGAAGAATACAAGGTCTCCGTGTTTGCCCAGGAACTTAAAACCGCTTTTCCGGTTTCGCCGAAAAAGATCGAGGATAAAATCAGGGAAATCCGACGGATGGTGTGAACGGAAACCATTACATATCGCAAGCCGCGATGTTGCATCATTCGCTCGGGATCCGGTCATAATATGCCGCCTCCTGGTCACGACCCCGCTTTCTGCATCCATCTGCATAAATCCTGCATTTTTGTTTCAAAACGGCCATGGCCCTTTGGCGCTGGGCTTCTGAGAGCCGGCCAATTTTGAGTATTTTTAAAATGGCGGCAATCCGGTATTTGTCCAGCGAATGGGCGGCGGACAATTGATCCCCATGCCCGCCGGTTTTAACAATCAAAGGAGTTTGGATCAGAGGCACGGGATATCGGCAGGTCACCCGGAGCCACAGGTCATAATCCTCGCAGGCCGGCAGGGATTCGTCAAACATTCCCACATCATCCAAAAGGGTTTTTCGGAGCATCACCGCAGAGGGGCTGATGAGGCACAGGTGAAGGGATTGGGAAAACATCCAGCCGGACGGTTTTTGATGGCGTTTTTTGGGATTCATCCGGCGGTTGTTTTTGATCCAGATTTCCTCGGTCTGACAAATCAAAACATCCGGATGGTTCCCCAAAAATTCTACTTGAACGGATAATTTTTGGGGCATCCAGTAATCATCCGAATCCAAAAATGCAATAAGGCTCCCGGATGATTCCCGGATTCCCCGGTTGCGGGCCGCGCTGACGCCGGCGTTTTTCATGGGGATGGGTTTGACTGCATGGCCATAGGACGCAAGGATTTCTGATGTGTCATCGGTGGATCCGTCATCTACCACAATCAATTCAAAGTGTGTATAGGTCTGGGATAAAACAGAGTCAATAGATCTCCGGATACACCAGCCCCGGTTAAAGGTGGGGATGACAACAGACACCAGGGGGGAATGTGTGGATTTCATGAATGGATCTCTTGAAATGCCAGCAAACAAGGAATGATGAAAATACCATCAGATAAACGTCATGATTTGATATTCAAATATTGTATCCCGGTTCCTGACCTCGAATTTCCGGATGCTTCGGCCTTCTGAATTCCTAGCGTTTAAACGGAATGATCAAATGGTATACACCGTATTCCAGGGTGGCCTTGACTTCGGCATCTCCTTTTTGAAATACGCGCATCATTTCTTTGTTGGCCGGCAGGACGTCTGCTGTAAATCCCTGAAGCCCTCGCTCCTTGGCCAGGCGCATGAGGAGTTTATACATAAACGTGGCAATGCCGAGATTTTGATATTCTTCATCCACGACAAACGCCACATCGGCATATGGCCGGTGCGGATCTTTCACATATCGGGCCTCAGCGATGATTTTCCCCTGGCCTGTTTCGCCCACCAGACCCACAATGGACATGACTTTGCTGTAATCCACATTGACGTATTCCTGCATTTTGGAATGGGGCATGGTTTTCAGCGGGGTGAAATAACGGTAATAAACTGCTTCATCCGAAAATCGATAAAACAACCGGCGCATTTCCTCTTCATCCGATGGCCGAATGGCCCTGAACCGGACTTCAATATCGTTTTTAAATTTATGTTTGACGGAAATATCGGCCGGATAAAGATGGGAACTTTCGTGGAGAAAAATTTGATCTTGATACAGAATCTTATGAGCCTTGGCGTCTTCCACCAGTTTGGCGCGATCTTCCGGATGAGCGATTTCAATAAGCGCCAGGGCCCGCTCCCGGATGGTCCGGCCGTTTAAATGGGCCACGCCGTATTCCGTGGCAACCAAATCCACGGACTCCCGGACATTGAGTTGATTGGGGATATCTTCAATGGAGATCCGAATATTGGGTTCGCCTTTTTTATTCCGACTGGGCAGGGCGAAAATAGAATAGCCTCCTTCGGAGATTTCCGCGCCATTGACAAAATCAATGATCTCCGCCGGATCTGTGGTCACGGTGCTTTTGCCCACATGCAGGGCGATCCGGCCGGTGAGATCCACTTTGCGAACGCTGACGATTTCAACAAAGCGGGGGTTTCTGCCGATGCGCAAGGGATTGAACACCTTGTCAATCCCCTGAAACTCCACCAGGGGATTGCAATCCAGCCACGAGTATAGTTCCTGAGTGCCCATGGCATAGGACGTCAATGATTTTCCCTGAAAATGCTCCTTATGCTTGTTGGTCACCGCGCCGCTTTTGACCAAATCCATCAAAGCGTCTGTAAATATGGGGGAGTGCACGCCCAGGTCTTTTTTATTCATCAGGTGCTTGGCCAACGGCTCATAAAGGGGCCCCAATGAAAATGCAATGCAACTTCCGTCTTCAATCACGGACGCCACATTGGCCGCCAATTTGTCAAACACCTCCTCGATGGGCCATCGGCTGAAATAAATGGGCTTTTCCGTGGATTTCACCAGCATATGAAAATCATGGATGGGAACAAAGGTATTGCCCAATGTTTGAGGAATATCGGGATTAATTTCGCCCACCACCAATGTGGCCTGATTCATCACATGGCGGGCCACATCCACGGCCACCCCCAGGCTGCAATATCCCAGTTTATTGGGGGGTGTAATCTGAATAAAGGCCACATCAAATGGAATGCGACGATGGGCGATGAGATCCGTCAAGCGCGAAAACCGGCTGGGAATTAAATCCACACGGCCTTCGGTGATGGCTTCCTTGGCCACCCATCCGGAAAAAAATGTTTTTAATCTGAATTTCTGATTTTGCAGCTCTTTGATGGAAATGGCATCCCCGAAGCTTAACAGCTGAAACAATTCAAGATCTTGAAGATTGTCTGCATGGGATGCCATCAGATGCTTGACCAAGGTTCTGGGTTCTGCCGCACCTGTGCCCAGAAAAATACACATACCCGGTTGAATTTTTTCAAGCACCTTTTCAGGTGCCACCACTAATTTTTCCCATTCCATAGTACACGTTTCATTCATATTGAATTTTTAATTTTTGATAAATGGATTTGATTGATCAATGTTTTTATCACAACACGGCCTTTAAATCCATAAAAAACCCCTTGCAGGCAGCAAGGGGTTTTATTATGGATTTTAAATAAAATTGCTGGGCACATGCCCGGCTCGTCTTAATCTTTGGGATGCATGGCGGCGATTTGGTCTTTGTATTGTTCCATCACCACGTTCTTTTTGACCTTCAGGGTGGGGGTCATCATTTTATTTTCAATGGTGAATTCCGGCACAATGGTGACTTTTTTAACCTGCTCCCAGGACCCGAATTTTTTGTTCTTTTCCGCAACCTCGCTGTTGATGAGTTTAACGATTTCATCATGGGTCAACAGCTCATCAAAATTGGTGTAAGAGATCCCTTTTTCCGCAGCATAGGCCTTGATATTGTCCTGGTCCAAGGTCACCAGGGCCGTGAGGTATTTCTGACGGTCGCCGATAACCACCACCTGATTGATATACTTGGAGGTGGCGATATGGCCTTCAATGGCCGAGGGCGCAATATTTTTCCCGCCCGCGGTGATAATGAGATCTTTTTTCCGACCCGTGATGCGCAGGAAGTTTTGATTGTCGATTTCACCCAAATCGCCGGTTCTCAGCCAACCGTCGGCTGTGAAAGTTTTCGCGGTTTCTTCCGGCATTTTATAATATTCCCGCATCACATTTCGGCCTTTAAACAAAATTTCGCCGTCTTCATCGATTTTTTGTTCAATACCCGGTCCCGGAGGTCCCACCCAGCCGACTCTAAAATTATCCAGCCGGTTGACATTGGTAAAAGAAGTGTTTTCCGTCATGCCGAGTCCTTCCAATACAATGACGCCGGCACCAATGAAGAATTTTGCAATGGTGGGATCCAGAGGCGCCGCGCCGCTGATGCAAAAACGCAAACGTCCGCCCAGGGCGGCGTGGAGTTTGCTGAACACCAGTTTGGTGGCGATCTTATGCTGAATGGTGAGACCCAGGGAGGGGGTCTGCTTATTGAGCAGGCAGTCCGCCCATTGGTCGCCCACGGAAACCGCCCATTTGAAAATCTTCAGGGCCACCCCGCCTTTGGCTTCTGCGCCGCTGACCACTTTAGAATATACTTTTTCGTAAATCCGCGGCACGCTGGGGAACCAGTGGGGACGGGCCTGCTTTAAGTCATCCACAATCGTGTCCATGCTTCTGGCAAAATTAATGGTGGCGCCCACCAACATGGTGGCATACACACAGGTCCGGGCAAAAATGTGCGCCAACGGCAGAAACAGAAAACTTTCATCGCCGTCCCTGACATCTACGCAGTTTTCAACGGATTGCGCGGTAAACGTGATATTGTCGTGTGTAATCACAGCGCCTTTAGGAACGCCGGTGGTGCCTGATGTATAAACCAGAGTTGCCACATCTTTGGGCGTGATTTCCTTGATTCTTTGCTGCAGATCTTTTTCCGCTACGCCCTTTCCCAATTTCATGAACTCATCAAATGTGATGATCCAGTCGTCGCCGGGATGCGCGCCGTTGAACAATATGACTTTGCGGATATTGGGGATTTCATTTCGAATTTCAAGAATTTTATCAAGCTGAATTTTATTTTCAGCAAAAACCACCACGGAATCCGAATGATTAATGATGTATTTGCAGTCTTCGGGGAGATTGGATTGGTAGATGCCGACGGTGGCTGCACCAATGACGGCGTTGGCCATATCCACCAAAACCCATTTGTAGCACGTATAACTCAGAATAATCACTTTGTCGCCCCGTTGGACGCCCAAGGACATCAAACTTTTTCCCGCCTGTTTTACCTGATCGTAAAATTCCGCCCACGTAACCGATTCCGAAGTTCCGTCTGAGCCCAAAAACCACCGGTAGGCCGTGACGTCGGGTTTTGCATCCACAGTCCGTTTCAGCATTTGGTGGATGTTTTGGTAATCGACTATGCGCATGTTTCCCTCCCTATTTGATTGTTCTCTCAGGATTGTTTTGGATTCGTGTCTTCATGATCGATGCAAATGTTTTCTTTCCCCGTGACTTTAGGTTGCGATTGATGCACTGAATGTTTTTTATTAAGTGATGAGC